>Ga0210385_10000044_pt1 | contig 181942 bp, 176 predicted proteins | sample IncBWH26OmetaG_FD_160107 | JGI IMG/M metagenome (GOLD analysis project Ga0210385, IMG submission 160107) | Forest soil microbial communities from Barre Woods Harvard Forest LTER site, Petersham, Massachusetts, United States - Inc-BW-H-26-O ...
GTACCCGCTAAGCTCTGGCTTTTGTTTTTAGCTTAGTGGGATAGTAATAAGTAAGCTGTGCTTACCAAATATTAGAAATACTACATTTGTTAAAGGATGTCAGAGAGCTATAAGACATATGGTGATGGGCTGTATTTTGTAAGCTTTAGTGTAGTAGGTTGGCTAGATGTATTTACCCGGAGAGAATATCAGGAGATATTGGTAGATAGTATAGGGTTTTGCCAAAAGAATAAGAACTTAAAAATTTATTGTTACTGCATTATGCCAAGCCATGTTCATTTTATCACTTATTCAGAGAACGGTGAATTGTCGAACATACTCAGGGATTTTAAATCATTTACAGCCAAACAACTCATGAAGGCTATTGAAGATAATCCTGAAGAGAGCCGAAAAGAATGGATGATAAACCAATTCAGGTTTCATGGAAAGATCAGCCCACAAAAACAAACCATGCAGTTTTGGAAGCACGACAACCATCCATTCTTTTTATATAGTAATAAGTTAATTCAACAAAAGGTAAATTACATATTAAATAACCCGGTTGAAGCGGGTTTTGTCAATCAGCCTCACGAATGGAGGTTAAGTAGTGCTAATGAACAAAGCCCTATAAAAATAGATGAAAGGATTTAAGTGCAACTTAACAGATTATTGTCCCACTAAGCACAGCTTAGCGGGTACGGGGAACAGATTACTTTCAGTTACATTGCAATGGCAATATGTTTGACGCTGGACAAGTACAGATTGGCAATAGCCTGTCAACGCCTGATGCACAACTTAATGTATCATTCAATACGAACAATACTCCACCTGCTTACGAATTAGCAGTTGTAAATACTACTTCAACCCCAACTGATGTTTTTACAGTTGACCAAAATGGAACTACACAGATAGGAAAAATTCAAGCCACTCCCAGTGCAGCTCTGACAATTTGTTCCCCATCACCCACAGGTTTCGCTTCAAATCAAATTTCTGTACGTGACCCTGGAAATATTGCAGATGTATTTACTGTTACTAATGGAGGCATAGGGTTTTTTGCTAGTCAATTATCAATTGGATATACATCAATTTTCTTTTCAAATTACTCATTGGATGTAAATGGGACTATTCATGCTAATGAAGTAAAAGTATGTAATGTACCAGGCTGCGATTTTGTTTTTGATAAAAATTACAATTTAATGCCATTAGATTCTCTTTCTTCATACTTGAAGTGTAATCATCATTTACCAGGTATTGCATCTGCAAATGAAATGGCTGAAGAAGGAAGCATATCACTTGGCGAAATGGATAAGCAATTATTGCAAAAAGTAGAAGAGCTTACATTATATACCATACAACAAAAAGATAAGGCCAAAGCACAGGATGAGAAGATTGAAAAACAGGATGAGAAGATAAAGGATCTTGAGGCGAAGCTTGATTTGTTGTTAAAACAAGGGCAGAAATAATAGTTTTAAATATAATAAACCATGGAAAAATTTAAATTACTATGTATATTTTTGTTGGTAGGGTGCTTTAATCAGGCTTTTGCCCAATATTCTTGTATTACTCATGATCCTGCACCAGGAGCGACACAAGACGAACAAGCCTTAAATACATATTGGCATTATCGTTACAGATTAACCCATTACTTCTTGGTTGGTGGTGCACCAGGCTCTAAACAAGGCATGAGTATACCTGGGGATGTAAGAAATGAAAGCGATGGGAGTATGGGCTGGACAGATGGCCTAAGGCTTGTTAGTTGGTATATTGAAACACTAGCAACGGAATATGCATTACTCAAACAAAACCATATAAGTACAGATGAAACTATTAAAGAACTATATCTCGCCTTGCATGTGTTGTATCGACTTGATAGTAATTATGTTGCAACGGCAGTAATAGATGCGGGGGGTACACCCCCGAATCCGAATGTCTGCCCTAACTATAATTCCAGTATCCCTTTCCCAGGATATGGAATAATGGCACCTGATGACATTGGGCAAGTCAATCTGGCGGTAGATGATCCTTTGAATGCTGGTCTATATTCACTTGGATATTCTCATAATGGACCAGGATGCGCTTTTAACTTTTCACAATTGTATGCCCAAACAGCGTTTACTGGCAATACTGCATCTTCGCCCACTATATTTGGGTGTGCTGGTTTCAGTAACCCTCCTCCGGGTGGTGATGTACCACAGGATGGATTACCAATTTACGAACAAGGCGATGGTATTGTTGGGCCTATCAATATGATAAATGGTACTCCTACAAATACCTTATCAGTAGCAAGCCAAGATGATTTCATGGCCGTATTAATTGCCTTAGCCATGGTGCATACATATGTTGATAAGGGCATTCAAGGGTTTTCAGGCAACTCCGATCCTTATGGCTATAAAGATGCTTCTGGTAATCCATTAGGTCCAGAAGAAATGGCCGATAAATTAGCCAACGCGGTATTGTTTTATATCTTTAATGCGAGCCAATTGACTTTAGTAGGTTGTGATGGCAATAAACTTTATACACTTATTGGTCAACCACCTTTTACAAAATACTGGATGTGGCCATATTATCCACCATTAAGAAATATTGCAGAAAATATATTTAAATATTCTCTTCCCGCTCCTCAACCATACCTACCCCCTGATTTAATTGCGTATTCTTATATTTTTGGCGCAGTTAGTGCTACAGTTATTGCAACATTTGATATAGACCCTAGTGTTATCTGGAAGAATTTCACACCCTGTATTTCCCAAACTCTTGGTTGCGGTTACACTACATTTGAATTGGCTTTGATGGGTGCTGCTATGGGTAATGATGGTGGACCGTTCGACACCAGAAATCTTGCAGGAGATATTACTCAGAATGGAGTCTGCAATATGATTCAGGCATTTGGTTCATTTGATCCGTTCACATCTGGATGTACATTTTGTAATAACTTTTCGACACTTACTACCGGCCAAGAAATATATTATGGAGCTATAAACGATTTATTATATGGAACAAACTGTTCTTCGGTAAATCTATGTAACATGCGAGATATTATTTATAGTGCACCTTATCATGGACCTTTTTGTCATTCTGCAAATGATCTTGCTGGTTGTGGATGGTGTTCTACGAGAAGATTTGGGAATAATAGTTCTCAGGATTTTAACGGCGATGCCAATAGTTATGGAAACTATAATGGGCTGGATTACATGTTGTTATTCAATATGTATTATCTTATTTCTGAACAGGAAAGTAGTGCAGCCGGCCCCATTATTATCCCAGGATCAGATCCAACTAATGTAACTGTATATCCTACTCTTCCAACTTATAATTATGTCGCACTTCCGCCTATTAGTAATGGATACCCCCCTTCAGCAGAAATTGGTGGGACAGCTATTCCTGTAACCATAACTGCAGATCCTTATTGCAATGAAATAATAATAAATAAATACAATATATTAAATGCAGCACAGGATGCGGCACAAGGTGGGTCCGGACAAAACGGGTATGTGACTATTGAAGGTGGAAAATATTCCTCTATTGATATGAATCCTACAGGTGCGAATAGTATAACAATTTCAAATGGTGCTTATTTTGATGCTGTTTGCAATCATATTTGTTGCTCTGCTATAGAACCAAATTATGAATATCAGTCAGATCCTGGTATACCCAATGATAAAAGGGCAATACGGCCTCCATATCAACCTAATATCGAATTTGACACAATAAATGGACAGAACGGAATCATGACTTATCCTAATCCGTTTACAAATGAAATCACTATAAATTATTATGTAACAAATGACAACATCATTTCTATATATCTAACCGATGTAAATGGGAAAAAGATAGTTGATATTATAAATAACAAGCAATCCATAAAAGGTTTATATTCGTTACACTATAATGGTTCAAGCCTAACTAACGGAATATATTTCTGCGTTATGGAAACAAATAGAGGTAAAAGCGTTTTCAAAATGATAAAAGCCATATAATGAAGGCATATTATATTTTGTTAGCAGTTTTATTATTATTAAACTTTGAAGTTAATGCTCAAAAAGATTTTAATGCGACTCAAAGCATTACCAGCATCTCCAGCGAATATCAAAGCACGGAGAATAAACTTTATATAAGCGGAGGTGTTGGGTTTAGCACCATACTATATAGAATATACGCTGTCTATGATCCGCCTGATAATGCAGCTTATGGGACAAGTCAATCATTAGTTTATAATGGGAATATTGATTATCGAATAAATGGAATAAGTTTAGGGGCGGGAGTTGCATATCAAACTGCCACGGGAGTTCCTTACATTGGCAGTTCTTATAATCAAGCTGAGTTTACAGAGAGTTTGACCAGGTTAAACATTTCAGGAAGAGTTTTATTCTATCCATACCATACCAATAAAATGGATATATATACTGGCTTTAGGATTGGTGAATCATATTGGACCGATGTAGTAACTGGGCCATCAAATCGACATGCTGACTTAACACTTGGAAATGCCCAAGATCATTATTTAAGTATTCAAGTACCGGTCGGGGCTAGAATTTTTTTTGGGAACTTTGGCTTTAATGCAGAACTTGGAATTGGGACACCCTACTTTGCTGAAGGCGGTATTACTTTCAAAATAGAAAAAGATTAAAAGTAATGAGACTATGTATTTATATTATTCCCTATCTATAAATACATTTCAAAGCTAAAAGTGAATATAGTGCTATATTGTACCGAAATAGTATTTTAAATTCACTTATTTTTGTTTAAGTAGGTATGTTGAAACGAAAATTCATCTTTCTTTTCGTTTGTGCATTTGGGTTGGGTAATGCCAATGCTCAAAAATGGTCAATAAAACATCCTTTTATTCAAAAAGTATTTATAGAGAACAATGGTGGTCAATTTGATGACAATAATAGTAATAGAGTAAATAAAGTTTTATATAGTGTTCAAACGAGCAACATTTCTTTAAGTTTTACTTCTAAAGGTATTACATACAGGTATCAGAAATACCCGCATTTATCAGCCAAGCAAATAGAGGAACAGGAAAAGAATGAAGGAAAAGAAAGAGAAAAGCCTGAGCCCAAGAGTTTTTATTTCAATTTGGAGTGGAAAGGAGCAAACCCAAACGTTGAAATTATTGCCGAAGACGAGGTTACATTTTACTATTGCTATCCCAATGTTAATGGCAATACAACCACTGCGCATGCCTTTAAAAAGCTACTTTATAAGAATCTGTACAAAGGAATTGATGTGGAATATTCCTTGCCCGAGGATAAACAAGGAATAGAATATTCCATAATTGTTCACCCCGGCGCTGATCTCGCGCAAGTTAAATTGATATATCCCGATGCAATGGCCATTAAAGATTCTACCGGAGATATAAATGTAGAAAGCGCTTTTGGTGAATTCATAAATCAAGCACCGGCTAATACATTTTACAAAGAAGATAACAGCTTAGCCTCCTCACATTTTGTTTTGAGCAGAAATGAAATTGAATTTTATGCCGGAGATTATGATAAAAACAAAACATTAGTTATTGATCCCTGGGTAATAGACCCTGGAATGACACCCTATGATGGAGCATATGCGTTACGTTATGATTTGCAAGGCAATGTATATGCATATGGAGGAGGAAGTGTATATCCTAATGCGGCTTTTCAGTTAATTAAGCTAAATAAGAATGGAAGTATTCAATGGGTATATACTCCCGGGTATAATACATCATTCGGAGATATTGCCGTTGATATACAAAGTGGTAGCATTTATATAGCAGGGGTCTTTGATGGAATAGATAAGGTAAGTCCAATTGGTATAGAAATAAAAAAACTGGTTGTATCAGGAGCGTCAATTGAAAAATGGAGACTAGGTTTCGATAATTGCACACGCCAAATTATAGTTGGGACCGGAGGCAATGGTGATATTGGGCAGGGCGCGATTGTTGATACAAATCTAAGTTCATTGAATTCAATCAATTATTTAGGTGCAGTAACGACAAACCATGATAATTGTTTATTGACAGTTGATGAGGAAAATGGGTATTGTTACATGGCAGTTTCTCGGTCCATTTGGGATATGGATTTTGATAATACATTATCCAAGTGCCCAATTAATGGTTTGGTACCAACATCATTTTCTGTTTCAGACGGTTTCTCCTTTGAAGAGCTTTATAGTGTAAAATATGTTGGAGATAATCTTGAAGGTGCAAACGGTTTTAATGGTATGGCTGTAAGTCCCAATTGGTTATATGCTTATGATGGTTCAGAATTGAAGGAATTTGATAAAAATAATGGTTCCTTAGTAAAATCAATAAACATTACTAATACACGATACGATTGGGCTGGCCTTGATGTTGATAGATGTAATAATATTTATGTAGGTGATATTAACAATATTGATATCTATGACGCCAACTTAAATAAAACAGGCTCAATTGCTATGCCCTCAACATCTGATACGATTTATGATATAAGGGTAGGTGATAATTTGCTTTATGCGTGCGGTAAGGGTTTTGTTGCCGCTTATCAAATAAATGTATCTCCGCTCACTATATCAATTAACTCCAGCCCTGCTTGTAGTGGATGTAATGGCACTGCATATGTTTCATTAAATGAATGTTATGCAAATGGAGCAACTTATTTGTGGAGCAATGGACAAACAAGCCAGGCAATTGGCGACTTATGTGCGGGTACTTATTCAGTAACTGTAATGGAAGATTGTGTTCCCTATACAGATTCTGTTACTGTTGTTGCTTCTTCATCTCCATCCGTAAATATTCCTACTTCACAAATAAATCAAATAAACTGCATTGGGGTAAATAATGGCAGCGTAACAGCAAACGCTTCAGGCGGTACTCCGCCTTATACTTTTACATGGATACCAACAGGAGAAACAGGGTCAACTATTGACAACTTAGGCCAGGGCCTATATTCAGTATTGGTAACCGATGCAAATGGCTGTTCTGCTGTAACATCAGTTGACATGAATTCTAAAGATTATCAATTATTTGTACCTGATGCCTTTTCACCCAACGGAGACGGCCAAAATGACTATTTATATGTACGAAGTAATTGCCTGAAAGCAATGGATTTTGTGGTGTTCGATCGTTGGGGTAACAAAGTATTTGAAACTACCGACCAGGATGTGCCATGGGATGGTCGGTATAAAGGGGAACCTATGAATACGGGTACTTATGTGTATTACCTGAAAGCTACCTTATATGATGGTTCTACCCAAACAAAAAAAGGGGACGTAACATTGGTGAGGTAATACGCCAGTAAAACAGATGTTTTCTCTGCCTTTTTGTCACCAATAAATTTTAGCAAGTAAAAACGCTTATAATTATTTGATTAGCAAATTATTATATAAAAACTTGCTATATATTTTAGCAATTTGGTTTATTGTATTTTATTGTTATTATCAATGGAAATTAGGAGTAAGGAATGAGGGGTAAGTATGACAAAAGTGCCGATATAGATTGCGTTAGGGATTTTAGAAATAGGTAAAAGGTGGGCGCGGGTTAGCTGCAAATGATGCGAGTATAGGAAACACAGGCAAGCAGGGAGCAGAAATCGCCCCGAATGAAAAGGTGGAAGTATAAATTATAAATTTACACCTACCAGTGCTTGGTAAGCTTTTTCAGATGCTATTTGTTCGGCACGCTTTTTCGACTGATGGTTGGCCTGTGCCTTAATAACGTTATCGATATATACCCCAATGCTGAATGTTTTTTTATCGCCTGATCGCGGCTCTTCCATTACCCTGAACTCAATTGATCTTTTTTCTTTCTGCACCAACTCTATCAGCTTACTCTTAAAATCGGTTTCGGTGTTCTCTAATTCATCAAGGTCAACATACAGGCCAAAAATACGGTCTAAAATAAATTTCTTGGTCTTGTTAAAACCTTTGTCCATATATATGCTGCCAATTAAGGCTTCCAGCGCATTTCCATATATTGAACTACCGGAATATCCCCCTGAATCTTTACTCAACAGGTCCTGCAAACCCATTCGGGTAGCAATGCTGTTCATGTGGTTTCGGCTTACAACCTTCGATCGCATTTTAGTGAGAAAACCTTCATCTTTATAAGGGAACCTGCGGAATAAATGTTCAGCCACAATAGAATTTAATAATGCATCTCCCAAAAATTCCAGGCGCTCATTACTTGCCTTTTCGCTTTCGGCATTACCTTTTGCCATTGATTTATGGCGCAGTGCCATTTGATACAAGGCTATATTGCCGGGGTAAAAGCCCAAAATTGTTTTTAAGGAACCAGAGAGTTTTCTATCGGAAGAAAGCAGATTATTGAACACTACAGCTAATGATGGATGTTGTATTACAAAAATAGCAAAACGCAACGAAATGATTTTTATCATGCAAAACAATACATGCAAAAAACTACATTTGCCTGTAACGAAACATGTATATGAGTAAAATATTATTAATAGAAGATAATACAGAAATGAGGGAGAATACCTCAGAGATCCTGAGTTTTGCCAAGTACACGGTAGTAACAGCTGAAAACGGAAGAGTAGGTGTGGAGAAAGCGAAACGTGAAAATCCTGATCTTATAATTTGCGACGTGATGATGCCCGATATGGATGGCTATGAGGTGTTACAGATGCTGAGCAGAAATCCTGGAACTGCCGGAGTGCCGTTTATATTTTTAACAGCCAAAGCCGATAAAGGTGACATAAGAAAGGGGATGAACTTAGGCGCCGATGATTACCTGACTAAACCTTTTGACGAAACGGAACTAATACATGCAATTGAGGTAAGGTTAAAACGAAGTAATAGTTTCAGAAAAAATTACTCACCTGATGTGGCCGGCCTTACACAATTTATAAGCGAGGCGAAAAAATTCAGCCTGCCTGCTTCTATTGCTTCTGAATGTAAAGTGCGCACATTATAAAAAAAAGAAATATTATACGAAGAAGGGGATAATCCTTCAACTGTATACCTGGTAAATAAGGGAAAAATAAAAACCTGGAAAATGAGCGGCGATGGTAAAGAGTTTATTACCGGAATAGCCAGCCAGGGAGAATATTTTGGATACGTTGCCTTGCTCGAAGGAACTAACCACGTTGATTCGGCAACAGCACTTGAAGATACTGAAGTAGCACTTATACCGAACCAGGATTTTCTTTCGCTGGTATATTCCAACAATGAAGTTTCGGCACGGTTTATAAAAATGCTGGCAAATGATATTAGGGAGAAAGAAGAAAGACTCCTTGGTTTAGCGTTTAATTCAGTTCGCTCAAGGGTAGCCGATGCCCTTATATCGTTACAGAAAAAAAATGAGGCAACAGGTTCTATACGTATTTCACGCGATGACCTTGCAAGTATAGTCGGTACTTCTACCGAGTCTTTGATACGTACCTTATCAGACTTTAAGCAGGAAAAAATAATTGAAACCGATGGGCGGGAAATACGGGTGGTGAACCTTAAAGGCTTAGAACAGGTACGAAAATATTCTTAAGAAGTATTAATAATATACTGATTATCAATATTTAGTGACCGATGCGTTAAAAATCGTTAAACTTTTCTATATTTGAGGTATCAAATAGAAAACCAAATAAATTTTTAACTGTCATGAAAACCAAACATTTTTTAATAACAGGTATTATTGGTGTTGCTTTAGCCGGCATGATAATAACCGGTTGCAAAAAGGAATCAACTGCCGATACCGATGCTACTGCTGCGCAGGATGATGCAAATGCGTCGTTCATGTTAAATGATTCAAAAAATATTTCAGATGGTGCTGCAAAAGGCCAGGCAAATGAAAGAACTCTGGGAACAACATGCGGTGTAATTACCTGGGGTGATACAGTAATTGGAACCACAAAGGATTCGCTTATTGATATTTTCTTCCCTGGAACTTGCATTAGCCCTGATTACAGAGTTAGAAAAGGCCACATAAGAGTATATTGGAATGGAAAGGGTTATTTTGACTCAGCTGCAACAGTAAGTGAAACATGGGTTAACTATACAGTTACAACACTGGCCGGAACCGGTATTAGTATTACCGGTACAAGAACCCTTACTAATATTGGAAAAGATTCTGCCGGAGATCATAGTTGGAGCTTTAATGCTAACATAGCCCTTACGTATTCAAGTGGAGGTTCTTGCACATGGAACTCGTCACGAACCAACATACTTTATAAAGCACCTAGTGGTATATGGTATTACAGTACTACAGGTAGTGCTTCCGGAACCAGTAAAAGCGGAACTCAGTATAACCTGAGCATTACCAGTCCACTTATATATACAGCTTTCTGGCTTAATGGCGGATGGCCTGCATGGGGTGGTACATATTGCGATTGTATTGAATCCGGTACGGTACAGCTTACACGTTCGGGCAAAACCAATGCATTGTATTTGACCTTTACAAGTGGTGTTGGCAAATGTGGCCATACTGCCACCGCTACAATAAATGGTAATAATTACAATATTACTCTGCCATAATTAAAGCATTTAAATAATAAGAAAGGACAGCTTTAAAACTGTCCTTTCTTATTTGTTTTAGGTTAGTTTTTTGGTTTTCTGGAAATGTTCTCTATATTTGATTTAATTAATTCATAAAAAAAATAAAATGAAAAAAATATCGGCAACAATTATGGGCCTTGCACTCGTAGCAGCGCTTATTTATACCGGCTGCAAAAAAGATGTAACACCAGTTAATCCTGCTACTCCAGACACTGATTATTCTGCAGCGCAGGATGAAGCAAATGCATCGTTTATGCTAAACGATTCGAAAAATATTGCTGATGGTGCGGCGCAAACCGGGGTATCCGTAGAAAGGGTTCTTGGCGGAACCTGTGGAACAGTTACAGGAGATTCTTCAGCGACTGCGGATACCATTGATATTCATTTCAGTGGTTTATGCCCGAGCCCTGATGGAAGATATCGAAAAGGTGATATTATAGTATACTGGACCAGCCATAAAGGTTATTTTGATTCAGGCGCTACCGTTACCCAAACATGGAAAAATTATTCAGTAACCTCTTTATTGAGTGGAACAATATCTATTAGTGGTACTAACACAGTTACTAATACCGGTAAAGATTCATTAGGTGACCATAGCTGGAGTTGCAGCTCGAATGTTACACTTAACTATTCAACAGGCGGCTCAGCAACATGGAAGGCTACCCGTAACAATGTATTGACTAAAGTTGGTAGCGTATACTATTACGTAATTAGTGGTAGTGCAATAGGCACTAGTAAGAGTGGCGTACAATATAGTGAGACCATTAGTGGTTCAAACCCACTTTACTGGACTGCATACTTTATTAACGGTGGTGCAACAGGTGGTAAGTTCTGCGATTGTATTGAAGCAGGTTCAATAACATTCAGTTGCACAGGCAAGCCATATCCATTGACACTTACATTTACAAGTGGTGTTGGAACATGTGCTCATACAGCAACTGCGAACATAAACGGTACCAATTATCCTTTTACAATACTATAAAGGGTAAGTGTATATTATTAAAAAGGGATGCTATTTAGCATCCCTTTTTAATTTCCAGACTTTTGTATTTTAGTAACATGACTTGGAAAGACTATTTTGCTTTCAGTAAAAGGCAGCGCAATGGCGTATTGGTATTACTTACCTTGATATTGGTTGCAATGATAATTCTTATCATTACTGATTTCCTGCCACCATCACCCGCGACTGAGAATCTCTCTTCGTTTAAGTCAGATATGGCTAAGGTAAAGTTCAAACACACTGACTCAGCCAGGCAAGCTATAATGCATGAAACTGACAAGCAAAATGAAACGAAGCCGGTCCAGGGCTTCACTATAGAAATTAATACAGCTGACTCTGCCGATTTTATGAGATTCCCACTAATAAACCCAAAGGTGGCACGGACAATTGTCCGGTTTAGGGATGCATTGGGAGGATATTATAGTAAGGAACAATTATTGCAGGTATATGGTATGGATACCGCTTGTTATTATTCTATGATCAATGACATAAATCTTGATATAAGCAAGGTAGAAAAGATAAACATAAACAAGGCCACCGAAAAAGATATGGCTCACCACCCATATATCCGTAAAAAACTGGCAAAAGCTATATATGATTACCGCAAGGAAAATGGTGGATTTAAGGACATTAAGGAAATAATGAAGGTAGATGGAATGGATAAAGACCTCTATTCAAAATTATCTCCGTATCTTTCAATTACCAAGTAATGCCTCGAAATATTAAATTTGCAAAAAAAACAGAAGGATGAGCACAGTTACTGATATAGCACCGGGATTAGATTTCGCAACTACCGAAACACAATTAATGATTGCCGATACACTTAAAAAGTTTGGCAATGAACATATCCGCCCTAAGATGATGGAATGGGATGAATCGCAAAAATTTCCGGTAGAAGTGTTCAGAAAACTGGGCGAGCTTGGTTTTATGGGTGTGCTTGTACCTACAGAATATGGCGGAGCGGGCTTCGGCTATTTTGAATATGTAACTGCAATTGTTGAAATAGCGAAAATATGTGGATCTATAGGTTTATCTTTTGCAGCACATAATTCACTTTGTACAGGCCATATTTTGCAATTCGGTAACGAAGAACAAAAGAAAAAATATTTGCCAAAACTAGCTTCCGGTGAATGGATCGGGGCATGGGGGCTTACCGAAGTAGGTACCGGATCAGATTCAGGAAACATGTCAACCACTGCAAAAAAGGATGGTGATTATTATATTATAAATGGGGCGAAGAACTTTATTACACATGCTATTTCAGGCGATGTGGCAGTTGTAATTGTTCGTACCGGTGAGAAAAAAGACTCACACGGAATGACTGCTTTCATAGTAGAAAAAGGAACTCCGGGTATGAAGGGTGGCAAGAAAGAAAATAAGCTTGGTATGCGTGCCTCAGAAACCGCCGAGCTGATATTTACCGACTGCAAAGTACATAAGAGCCAGATGTTAGGCAAAGAAGGCGATGGCTTCGTACAGGCTATGAAGGTACTTGACGGTGGACGTATTTCAATTGCATCACTGGCATTAGGTATTGCAAAAGGAGCATTTGAAGCCAGCATTAAATATTCAAAAGAAAGACATCAGTTTGATAAACCGATAAGTGAATTCCAGGCTATATCATTCAAGTTAGCCGATATGGCAACTAAAATAGAAGCTGCTGAGCTTTTAATTATGCATGCAGCAGACCTTAAGAACCGTCACCAGAAAGTGACCAAGGAAAGTGCATTTGCAAAGTACTACGCTTCTGAAATATCAGTAGAGGTATCGACCGATGCTGTGCAGATATTTGGCGGGTATGGTTATACCAAGGATTTTCCTGTAGAAAAATTCTACCGCGACTCTAAACTCTGTACCATTGGCGAAGGCACTTCTGAGATACAGAAAATGGTTATTGCCAGGGAGATATTGAAGTAAAAGAGGTAGTCCGGAATTAAAGGTTTTCGTGCCCCAAAAAGGTTATTAACAATAGACGATTATTGTTAAAAACTCTTCTTGAATCATACATTGATTATGCCTAGATTTGGGTCTTTACGAAACAATCCATGCTGAAAAGACTTATTATCCTAAACTCTACAACCTACGGGAAAGCTATTGTTAAATTAGACGATAGCGACTCAATACAATTGGTTGGACCTAACAACATTGGTAAAAGCACATTTATCTATGCGCTTAATTTCCTTTTCATTATTGATGGAAAGAAAATGGCATTTGTTGACAATAAACCAGGTGATAAAGAAACGGTTCATCACTATTTTCCATCTTCAACAAACAGCTATATAGTGTTTGAAATTTATAAGCAAAGCTATTATTGCATTTTGCTGAAACGGAATAGTGAAGGCGAAGTAGAATACTACCGGGTTGATCGGGAATATAGCGATGACATGTTCATTAAGAACAAGAATGGCCAGCAGGTAGTAATGAAATTCGATGACCTGAAAACCCAGTTTGCGGCTGATGGCATTGAGCTGTATGCATTTAAAGATAAGCGCGAGGTGTTTAATTTTGTATACCAGCGTGGTAACCGCAACAATGGTGTAATCTGGTTAGAAGATACCGTTATGTCAGATGGCTTGAGTAATAACTTCTCAAAGGTTTACCGTTACCTTATTAACTCAAAATTAATTACCAATAAAACTCTGAAAGAGTCTCTCATGATTGCCGATAACAGGGATAATGAGGGAATTAATTTTTCGCAGAAGAGCAAAAAAGATATTCATGATCTGTTGAGAATAAATGAAGAGATCAAGACCATTTCGGATATTCAAAAGGACTTTTTTGAGTTCCGTGAAGAACTGAATTTGTATAAGGCCAAGACAAAGAACCTGGCTGAATTGGTTTTCCTTTTCAATTCAAGGTATTCACCAACACTTACTGAGTTAGAAATGCAGGCCCTGCAAAAGAAACAGGAGCTTGATAAAACTCAGTTTGAACTGAATGAAAAACTGATACCTAAGAAACAGAAACTGGATAGGGAAATTGGCGGTAATGAAGTTGAATTAAAACAAATTTCCGAAGACCAGTTAGAACTTCAACAACAAATAGCAGAGATAAATTCGTACGAAGGCGTACAGTTTTTGAACCAGCAATTGGCCAATTTTGATAAAGTACGTAAGGACACTGAGATAAATCTTACCCGGGTTGAAAGATATACCGTTAAGCAAATTCAACAAAAAATAGCTGACCTGAAAGCTTCTATAGGCAAATTGGATGCACAGGTAAAAGGATATTCAAACCAGTTAATTCATAAAATAACAGCTAACCAAAAGGATAGAGAAGTATTGAATTTTATACTGTCAACAGATTTCTCGAGTCAATCTAGCGAACTGATAAGTAAGGAAATTACCAAGCTTGGTTCGTTAATGAAGTTATTTGATGGGGAAATTAAATTGCCTAAAGGATTAAAAGGCAGCCCGATAGAGTCTATTGAAGACCTTAAAGAAAAGCTTACAGAGTTTAAGAAAGAGCGTGAAGAATATGAAAAACTTTTGCCTGTTGCAGTAGATTTTGAGAAAGCACAAAAGAAATTAGACGAAGTAAAAGAGCAGATAGAAGAGGCTAAAATGAAAATAGCCAAGCTTAAAACCAAGCCGGGGCTTGATAAGGAATTAACCAAGCAAAATGGTTTGTTCAAGACCATTAGTGAAAAGAAAGAGCAGCTTGAAAAAGACCTTAAGACCCTTAATGCGGAGGTTACGCGCAAGTCAAATTCAATTACCGTGCTTACTGAAGCAAAAGATGATTTGTACAGACGTATTGCTGAGTTGAAGGTTTGGAAAGAAGAAGTAGAGAAGATTAATATTGTTCCGGTAAAGGTTGAATCGAAAGACACACTGAATGATATCTATAGCAAACTCCGCATGGTAGGTGCAGACCGCGAACAAATTAAGAGCAATAAGGACAGGGCATTCGATAATTTGAAATATCGTATAAACAGCACCGAATCAGACGAAGACAATTTCATTAAGTTCATTGAAGATGAAATTGCCTGCCTTGATGAAAAACAAAAAAGTATCGATACCATTTTGCAGGCTATCAGTACACAGTTCGCAAATCCTGCATATACCTTGTTAAAGCGTTATGGTGAGTTTAAAGAATACATTGACACTAAGTTTAACAACAAGCTGGCGCAGATCAAAATATCTGATATTGAGTCATTGAAAATTGTGTTGAACGAAACTACACGAGTAATTGATGACCTGAAAAAGATCAGTTCAATACAGGAATTCTCTCCTCAGGCAAGGCTTGATTTCGATCAGTCTGAAAACCTGAAGACACTTAATGGCTACCTTGATTCAGGCAAGAAAATTGAGTTTGAAGAACTTTTTGATATCGAGCTTCAACTTACTAAAGGTGGGAAAGAAAAGATCGTTGACTTGAAAGAACAGGTTGAATCGACCGGAACAGATATTATGATCCGACTTGTAATTATCATGTCTGTAATTAACCGCCTTGCAATTGACGATAAAAACAATAAGGTAACCATTACCATTGACGAAATAGCACGTGTAGATGGTAAGAACAGGCTTGAGTTGTTCCGCTTCTGCAAAGAGCATAACTTCATTCCGGTTTGTACATCTACCGAAGAAACAATTCTGGATGGCTTTGACAAATACATTTTAATGTTCAGGCCGCAAAAGGGCAAGAAGGTAAACCTGAACGAAGGCTATCCGAATGTTATGACGCACGATAAAACCGAAGTAAACGAGGAAGCATGATAAAGGCAGAACCTAAAACCATACTATCCTTCCTGTGGACCTATTTCGAGGTCCTGAGAGATCTTTTCGATCTTCAGCAGGATAATGAAGTTATTCGTAAAGAAGCATTCCAGGCTGTGCTGCATCAGCACAAAAAGGACATAAAACTCCAGTTGATGGAGTATAAGATCGTCCGCCAGGTGAACGATGATTACGAATTACGTGATGTGTATTACAAGCTTATTGAGTTCATTCTTTTTGAATTCAGGCCATTATTACCTGAGGAAATTGATAAGTTCGGTAATGCCATTACAGAGCTGTTCAGGAAGATAAAGAAGGGTGTTGATAGCGACCGCGATATTCTATTGGAAAGATTAAAAGCGCTTTCAGTTCAAATAAAAGAGTTCAGTGATGCAGTTGAGAAAAACTCAATTCGCTTGTTGAACGAAACCAGGGACCTGAAAGGAAATGTACATAGAATTGATTACAGGGAGAAAATTCAAAAAGCATCTTTCTGGATAGAGTATTATATCATTCCGCTAAACAGAATATTAGACGTTAATCACTCTCAGTCCATATCAAACAAATTGCTGAATATTTCAGAATTTGCTAATCAACGCAGGTTGAATTATGATGATGAGGGAGTAAGACAGGCATTTGAAAAACTCTATCACCTGCTTATTCAAACCAATGATGATGTATTAAGGCAATCGAAGATACTGACCAATGAATTGCTACCGTTAATTGAAAGAATACGTACTGAATCGCAAATATTGACTGGCTGGATAGAGTTCCTGAAAAACCCTTATAGGGTTACTCCGCCTAAGTTATTGAAGATGGAATTGGATAGCCCATATTCAAACAAGATATATCTGAATACCTTTGAATACTTTGAACAGTTCACTGGTTCAGATGATGCCATTATTGACAATGATCAGGAAGAAACGGAAAGATGGATTTTCAAAAAGAAGAAGTATAAAGAGGAACTCGTAAAATCATTACCGATTGTAAACTTCTTTGAATGGTGTAATAAGCAATTGAAGAGCGAAGACAAGCATATTACCAACGAAAAACTATTTGCTTTAACCTGTTTATTGTTTGAAGATGACCTGGAAGTAACAGCCTACAACAAAGAGGCAACAGTTAAAATAAAGACCGAGACAGCTAATTTAAACGTACCCAAACTTAAGGTAACACAAAATGGAATACCCGCAGAATCATAGGCGCATTGTTGAAGAATTAACAACTGGCAAGTTTATCTTGTCGCGCGATAAGCATTTTGAAGAACTTGTTCAGAAAGAAGAATTCTATGCGGAATTCTTTAAGGTTTCTTTTGATTATATACTGAACATTACAACCGAATATGCTTTCCTTATTTCAAAGGAAACCGACGAAAACATGTCAAGGGATATAAGTATTTTCTTCGCTATTTTCTGTTACGAACTTGATAAGCAGGGTAAGAATTTCCTTGATGGTTTACAGTATGCAGAGTATTCATTCGAAGAAATAAATATTCTGTTCGACAACTCATCATATATTGACCTTATACAATCGAACAAGCAATTAAAAGATGCTGAGGCACGCCGTAGGCTTATTTTCAGCACTATGGCGCGTAAGAACATTATTGAAAAGGTAAACGAGGACCGTTTTTATTTTACTCCGGCTTACAAAGTATTTACTGAATTTGCAAAGGTGCTTTCCAACCAACGGTCAATGGAGGAAAGTGTTGAGGAATAAGTAAGCTTACTTATCCTGCATCACGATCTGAACCGTGTAGCGGCTCTTATGCTCAAGTAATATTTTCTTGTTCACACAAACACGGTCAATGGTTGCCTGGTCGTAATAACGAATAGTCACCAATTCAAGGTTTTTATTGTAAAGCACCCTGAAATCATTGCGCAGAGCATCGAGCAAGGCAGGTACTTTTTCCGCGTCATCATCAATACATAAAGAGAAGTTGATGGCAGAATTCTGAATTACATTGGTCTTTACCTTGTATTGTGACAGCAGATCGAATATGTGACTGAGGCTTTCCTCAACTATAAAAGAAAAGTCCTTAGGCGATACGGAAACAAGCACCTGGTTCACTTTAAATATAAAGCAAGGTACAGGTAACTGGGTTGAATCATTATCTATGCGGGTACCGGAAGCCTCCGGTTGAATGAACGAACGCACATAAAGCGGAATGTTTTTGTTCTGCAATGGCTTAATTGTCTTAGGATGTATAACCGTAGCGCCATAATACGATAGTTCAATAGCATCCTGGTAACTGAGGTGGTCTATCTTAATGGTATCATCAAACCATTTCGGGTCGGCATTCAGCACACCGGGTACATCTTTCCATATTGTAACTGATTCTGCATTTAAACAATACGCCAGAATAGCAGCTGTATAATCGGAACCTTCACGGCCAAGGGTACATGTTTTATGATCGTTTGTGCTGCCTATAAAGCCTTGTGTAATGGCAATCCTTTTTGCTTTCAGTCCCGGTACCAGCAATGTTTTTACATTCTTTTCCGTTGCTTCAAAATCTACTTTGCCCTCACGGTAATTATCGTTTGTGCAAATCAGGTCAATAGCATGTAAAAGTACATTCTCAATTTTTTGTGAGGCAAGGTATTCGCTCACAATATGCGTTGAAAATACTTCACCCATTGATACGATCTGGTCATATCGCTCATCAGCATTTTCTATGGTAGTGCCAAAAACTTTCTTTTCTAATTCATCAAAAAGATTTTCGAGAGCAGAAAATATAGGAGCACTTTTATCACTAAAAAGCTCTTCAGCAATATTGAAATGGTATTTCTGTATTTCACTAAGTGTTTCTCTTTCCTCTCTTTCACTCGAAGGTTTCACAAGCTTTTCCAATGCATTGGTGGTTTTTCCCATTGCTGAAACAACTATAACAATTTCATCGTTGGGAAACATTCCCAAAATCTTTGCTGTGTTTTTTACACCCGCTGCATCTTTTACCGATGCCCCACCGAATTTAAAAACCTTCATACGTCTATTTCCTTCAATTGCTTTTCGTAAAGTGAACCATTCAGCCATTCATCGCTGAACACCGTATTGTACTTTTTATAAAAATTAATAGCAGGCTCGTTCCAGTCCAATATCTGCCAATCCATTTTACGTACGCCCATTTCTTTAGCTGCTTTCACAACCGCATCAAACAGTTTAGCACCAACCCCAAAACGCCTGTATTGCTGACTCACCACAAGGTCTTCAAGGAAAACACAACGGCCTTTCCAAGTCGAATATTTTACATAATAAAGCGCCATACCTAGTATTTTTCCTTCGCCTTCAGCCACAAAAGCTTTGTAGATAGGGTTAGGCCCAAAGCCATCATTCTCAAGCTCTTCAAGGGTAAGTTTAACCTCGTGAGGTGCTTTTTCATAAAGCGCTAATTCATTAATGAGCCTGAACATTTCAGGTACATCTTTTTTCTCTGCTTTGCGTATGATAAACTTCATAAGTACACTATTTTGGAAAGTTTCAAAAATACCTATATTTGTCAATATTAATTATCGAATTCTTAATTAAAGTACAATGGGACAGGTCAAAACATTAGGTGAGTTTATTGTAGAGAAGCAAGCAGATTTTCAATATTCAAAAGGTGAATTATCGCGTTTATTGAGTGATATTGGTATTGCAGCTAAAATTGTTCACCGCGAGGTAAATAAAGCTGGTCTTGCTGATATTTTAGGAGAGACCGGTGATGTAAACGTGCAAGGTGAAAACGTAAAGAAACTGGATGTGTATGCCAACAAACAGTTTATTGCTGCGCTTAGTGTAGGTGGTGAATGTTGTGCAATTGCATCGGAAGAAAATGAGGAGATCATAGTAGTTGATAATAAAGTATCAGAAAATGCTAAATACGTAGTTGCTCTCGATCCGCTTGATGGCTCATCGAACATTGATGTAAACGTATCTATCGGAACTATTTTCTCTATATACCGTCGTACCTCATTAAGCGGTCCCGGTTCATTGGAAGATTTTTTACAACCAGGCACCGAGCAGGTGGCTGCGGGATATGTAATCTACGGTTCTTCAACCATGATGGTTTATACAACCGGTAAAGGTGTAAATGGTTTTACCCTCGATCCTTCAATTGGTGAGTTTTGCCTCTCGCACCCAAATATGCAAACACCTAAAAAAGGTAAAATATATTCTATAAACGAAGGTAACTACGTTCACTTCCCCGAAGGTGTTAAGAAGTTCATTAAGTATTGCCAGGAAGAAGACGCTGCTACCGAACGCCCTTTCTCATCTCGCTATATTGGTTCGGCCGTAGCCGATTTTCACCGCAATTTAATTAAGGGTGGTGTATTCTTATATCCAACTACCTCGGCATCACCAAAGGGTAAATTACGTTTGGTTTACGAATGCAATCCCTTGGCGTTCATTATTGAACAGGCTGGTGGAAAAGCAAGCACCGGCAGCAAACGTGTTCTCGAAGTTGTGCCTACTTCATTGCATCAGCGTTCTCCGCTCTTCATTGGTAGTAAGGATATGGTAGAGAAGATAGAGGACCTTATTGTTAAGCACTCTGTGCCAACTGCAAAGGCAGCGAAGTAAATTAAGATTCCTTTTTCGGGGCTGCTCTTTCTCATCGCTCGCCGGTATTGCCTATACTCGCATCATCTCAACTAACCCGTGCCGATGCATTGCCTATTTGTAATTAAAGCCTTGTTTAAAGAAATAGGTAAAAGGTGGGCGCGGGTTAGCTGCTCAAGGTAAGATAATAGGAAAACAGGCAAGCAGGGAGCAGATGCCGCCCCAAAAAACACCAACCAAAAGGCACTAAATAACCAACTTAGCCTTAGTTTTTATTAAGGCAGGCATTATTAAAGGTGCCAGCAGAATGAGATGCACATACATCCAGGAACGCTGTAATTTGTATTCAGCGATAATGTCGGCTTTGGTATTCAGTATGTCGAAAAAGTAAAGCAATACGCTTATTATTAAGGCCCATTTAAACGCTCCGAATAAGCCGCCAAGTATTCTGTTTGGCAAGCCGAGAAATAATTTCTCAGCAACCTTCTGAATGCTTTTCCCAAGTAAGTTAACCAGGATAAATATTCCGAGAAAGAGCACAATGTCCGCTAAAATGGAAAGGTAGAGCGATGAAACATTGCTGTGCAGTTCGGTGCCCAAAAAGCCTGCGACAACATCCGAAAACTTGGCGCATAAATAAATGCCGAGTATAATGGCGAGTATTGATGCAAGCTCAACTATCAGGCCTTTTTTAAAGCCTTTGTAAAACCCCCAGGCTAATGGTATTAACAGAATTATGTTGCCTTTCATGGGTGCAAAAGTATAGTTTTAGGTTAAGATTAAGTATGAGAGTTGAAAACCTTATAATTCTCAGACTTAGTCTTAATCTCAATCTTTTCTTTGTATTTTTACACTATGATGGAAATAGATCTGGAGTTAAACGAGCAATGGGACAAGCTGATGAAAAGGCTGGAAATTCAGTTCGGAGAAGGAATTGAAATAGAAGGAATTTTAATGCTGGTGGGAGTGCAGGAATTAGGAATGGGTTATAAAAAATTCAGCAAAGACGAGAAGCTGGATGTATTGCATGTAGCTACATGTACTCTGCTGGAGCCAATGGGTTATTATACATACGTTAACACCGATGAAGATGGCTGGCCACATTGGGAGCCTGTTACAAGCATACCGGCATTAAAACCAGGCGAACAAAAATTGTTGATGAAACGCGCATTGGTAGCGTATTTTAAAGAAATGGAAGATGATGAACTTTTTGAAGAAGCAGGAGAATAAATTATGAAACACCCGCCAATAGATAAACTTTACAATGTTTACTTGCAACATCCGGTTGTAGGAACTGACACCCGCAATATAAAGCCCGGCAGTTTATTTTTTGCACTGAAAGGCGGAAATTTTAATGCCAACACATTTGCAAAAGAAGCCTTGAGTAAAGGTGCTGCCCATGCAATAATTGATGAAGAAACATACTTTGTAGAAGGTTGTATTCTGGTGCCAAATGTATTAAGCACCTTGCAGCAACTGGCTAATCACCACCGCAGACAAATGCACATACCGGTTATTGGCATTACAGGGTCAAACGGAAAAACAACAACCAAGGAACTTACTGCAACAGTGCTTGGTAAAAAGTTTAATACACTATTTACCCAGGGCAACCTAAATAACCATATTGGCGTACCACTTACATTATTAGGCTTAAGGAAAGAACATGAAATAGCTATTATAGAAATGGGTGCTAACCACCAGGGCGAAATTGCCGAACTATGTAATATTGCGGAGCCCAGCTTCGGTATCATTACCAATATTGGTAAGGCACATTTAGAAGGTTTTGGTGGCCCTTTAGGAGTTATAAAAGCAAAGAGTGAATTATACCATCATATAAAAAAGCATGGGGGTAAGCTTTTCGTGAATGCAGATGATGATCTGTTAATGAACCTTTCGAAAGATATTGAAAGAATTACTTACGGCACCAAAGCTGGAGTTGATTGTGAAGGAATTGACGACAAAGAAAGTTTTTTAGCCAAGGGTATATTTATTGATGATGGTATTGAAGTAGAGATACAGAGCCACTTAGCAGGTCGTTATAATTTTTATAACATAATGGCCGCAACATGTATAGGGTTTCATTTCGGCTTATCGCTTACCCAAATAAAACAAGCCATTGAAGGCTATGTACCCAATAATAACCGTTCACAGATAGTTACGAAAGGCGATAACATTATTTGGGTAGATGCCTACAATGCGAATCCGAGTAGTATGAAAAGCGCTATTGAGAATTTTGCCGAAATACCTGCGATAGGGAAAGTGCTGATACTTGGTGATATGTTTGAATTGGGGACCGATAGCCATAATGAACATCAAACCCTGGCTGAATTTATAGATAACAAAAAAGTGTGGGATGCTGTTTATTTGGTAGGGAAAGAGTTTGCACAAACTAAAACCCATGCCCAGCATTTTGAAAATATGGATTCTTTTATGGAATGGTTGCAAAACCATCCGCTGAAGACAAAAACGATATTATTAAAGGGCTCAAGGGGCATGGCCATGGAAAGAATATTGGAAAAACTATAACCCTTCAGGCAAACATTCTATTGTATTTTATTGTTATTATCAATAGAATCTGAGGGGTAGTTGAAAACTCTAACGGGTTTCTATTTCATTAAAAAAGCCCAGGCTGTAATTTTGCATCGTTAGCGCAAGCTATTTGTTCTTTGAAAAAAAAATCAAATACACGACCTCACCCTGACCCTCTCCTGTGTGGGAAGGGAAATAATTTGAGGGGGTTTACAGAATTCAATATGTTTTTTTAAGTCATTTTATTGAAAACCAACAGGTTGGGGGTTTACAAAATGCAAAAAGTGTAAACCCCCCCTTCTACCCCTTCAAAGTTTCCGAAGAGGCGGCTTAAAGGGGGTTTCTGTTTTTTGAGAGGTGGAAATAGTCAATAATTTGAATATCAGATAATTGCAAAATAAAATAGGCCTGAAAACGGAAACCCCCTGAAACCCCCTGAGTAGTCAGGAAGCTGTTTAGTCCCGAGTGTTCGGGAGCAAGCAGGGAGCAAATGCTGCCCCAAAACTGTAATAAGATATTAGTCCTGATAGACATTGGACAATATAACAATGATTAACGTTTGCAGATTGTAGAAGGAAAAAGAAAAAACCCATACCTTCGCTATATGGCAGAACAAATTAAAGACCCGGGAATAGGTGAAAAATTCAATGCGCGTTCAGGGCGTGTAATGAATAAAGACGGCAGCTTTAATGTGCGCCAGGCAGGTTTTGATTTCAGACGTCTTCATCTGTTCCAGTTTCTGATTCGTATGTCATGGGCAAACTTCTTTTTGGTATTGCTGGTTGGCTTTGCGTTTATTAACTTGCTTTTTGCAGGTATATATTTATTGCTCGGTGAGAGTGCTTTGAAAGTATCTGGCGAAATGGACCCAATAGCACCTTTCTGGCGGGCATTTTTCTTCAGTCTTCATACATTAACTACGGTGGGGTATGGTAATTTTTATCCTTCGGGCTATGCAAGCAATGCATTGTCTGGGGTTGAAGCAATGCTTGGCTTACTTGGTTTTGCTGTCGCTACGGGTTTGGTGTATGGACGGTTTTCACGCCCAACGGCTAAAATGATTTATAGTAAACATGCTATAATTGCTCCGTATAAGGATCATAATGCTTTGATGCTCCGTGTGGCTAATTTTCGCGATAGTCTGATGATGGAAGTACAGGCAGATATAACGTTTACCTATGTGGTGCAGGTTGGTGATGAATATATACGCAAGTATTATTTGTTGCCCCTGGAACGAAATACGGTTTTATATCTTCCGCTTACCTGGACAATGGTTCACCCTATAACTGATAAGAGTCCGTTATTTGGGAAAACCAAGGAAGAACTTAAGGATATGCAAATAGAAATAATGGTGAAGCTAAAAGGATTTGACGAGGGCTTTGGGGAGCATGTTCACTCCCGCAATTCGTATATGATAGATGAAGTAGTATGGGGAGCTAAATTCCTTCCATCGTTCCATGTGGATGATGATGGGGCAACCATATTAGATTTTGATAAAGTAGGCGCTTATGAAAAAGCAACACTGAATAAAGAACTGGCACATATTGACCATGTACCGGCATTAACATAAACAAAAAGAAAATGAATTATTGGCTTGTAAAATCTGAACCCTCGGTATATTCCTGGGAGAAGTTTGTAAAGGATAAGAAAACAGTATGGGATGGTGTAAGGAATTACGCTGCAAGGCTCCATTTACGTGCCATGCAGAAAGATGATCAGGTGTTTTTTTACCATAGTAATGAGGGCATGTGTATTGTTGGTATAGCGAAGGTGGTGAAGGCTGGGTACCCCGACCCAAAGGATGAAGAATGGACCGTAGTGGACCTGGCCCCGCTTGAGGCGCTTAGAATACCTGTAAGCCTTGCAGATATTAAGAAGGAGAAGAAACTTGCCACCATACCGTTAATACGAATTGGCCGCCTTTCGGTTATGCCCATTACAAAAGAAGAGCATGATATTATTATGCGGATGGCAAAGTAGTATTTGCAAATGACACGGTAAATACTACCTTTGCAGACCTTTTTTATTCTGGCTAAATAGTGCTTATGAAATTAAACAGGTATTCATTTTTTTCACTTTTACTGGTTTTGTGTTTTGCAGGTATTGCAGCACAATCGAATGCACAAAAGAATGGAGCTATTCGGGGGTTTGTATATGAAAAGAAAACCGGTGAACCCGTATTATATGCCAGTGTATATTTAAAAGGTACTACAACCGGTACTACTACTGATGTAAATGGGTATTTCTCATTATCCAATATAGCAGGAGGAAATTATACACTTGTAGCCACAAGTATTGGCTATGATACAGTTACTGAAGCTATTGCACTTGCAAAAGAGCAAATAATTACCAAGAAACTATACTTGCAGGAAGCTGGTGTTACAATGGGTACGGTTGAGGTATCAGGCGAATCGCAAAGGCATAAAACGAATGTAGATGTAGGTGTTACGGTTATTACACCTGAAATGATGAAGCAGATACCAAGCATTGGTGGCCAGGCTGATATTGCACAGTATTTACAGGTTATCCCTGGTGTAGTATCTACCGGTGACCAAGGTGGACAGTTATATATTGAGGGCGGACAACCTATACAAAATAAGGTGATTCTTGATGGAATGACAATATTTAACCCATTCCATTCAAGTGGTTTGTTCTCAGTTTTTGATGGAGATGTAATTAGTGATGCAACAGTATATGCAGGTGGGTTTAATGCAGAGTATGGTGATCGTGTTTCATCGATCATGGACATAAGAACACGTGATGGAAATAAAAAGAAAGTAACGGGTAAAATAGATGTTAGCCCATTTGGCGCGCATGCTTTGGTAGAAGGTCCGCTTATTAAAAATGCGAACGACGATCCGGAAAAAGCAAGTTCTACATTTATCCTTTCTGTAAAGAATTCATACCTGGGGCAAACTTCTAAAACTTTATATCCTTATGTTGATTCAGGCCATGGCATACCATTCGATTTCGCTGATTACTATGGAAAGGTTTCGCTTAATACTGCAAACGGGAGTCGTATCAGCATATTTGGCTTTGATTATAACGACAATGTAAATTATCCGGGTATTGATTCAGTAGGCTGGAAGGAATATGGAGTGGGAACAAATTTTGTGCTTGTTCCGGGAGGATCCAGTTCATTGCTTGAAGGTAATATCGATTTTTCAAATTATTCCTTAACTGAAAAAGCACAGGGCGGACAATTAAATCAGAGCGGTATTAATACCTTCGATCTCGGGTTGAAGTTTACAAGTTTCCTTGGTAATACTACAATTTATGACGGGTTTGACATAGAAGGTACAGGTACATCATACAACTTTTATAACAGTGCAGGGCGTCAGATAAGTGATTCACTTACCTCAGATGAAATTAGCGGGTATATAAAGCTTAAGATCATTTCAACCAATAAAAAGTTGATACTTGAACCAGGCTTCCGTGTGCAGTACTATGCCACGTATAGCCAGCTATCTCCCGAGCCACGCCTTGATGCAAAATATAACATCAGTGATAAGGTACGACTTAAATTTGCAACCGGTTTGTATTCACAGGACCTTATCAGTATTGTGGATGAGCGAGATGTAGTGGACCTTTTTTATGGAATAAGCACAAGCCCGCCAACTGCAGACATTCCTTCTCAATTCACCCAACAGAACGGAACAACTGCAAATGTTACTAACCCATTGCAAAGGGCATACCATATAACAGGTGGATTTGAATATGATCCTACCAACCGCATACACGTTGATGTAGAGGGTTATTATAAGAACTTCCTGCAGACCACCACACTTAACTATGATAAGGTATATGACGATAATGCAAACAACTACCTAATCCCCGACACGCTTAAAAAGGATTTCCTTGTTCAGAGCGGCAAGGCGTATGGAGCTGATATAAGTATTCGTTATGACCGTAAAAACCTTACTATATATGGCGTATATTCATTAGGATATGTATACTATTGGGATGGCTCTTACCAATTTCCTCCGCCATTTGACAGAAGGCACAATGTTAACCTGGTAGTATCATACAAGTTCGGTAAGGACCTTAGCTGGATGGCTGATGTTCGTTTCAACTATGGTTCGGGTTTCCCTTTCACGCCTACACAAGGATACTATCCTAATGTTCCTTTTAACAATATAGGTACTAATTATACCGGTTCTAACGCTTCACTTGGTACACTGTACGGTAACTTCGACAGCTATCGCTTACCTGATTATGCTCGTATGGATGCCAGCATTGATAAGTCTTTCCAGTTATCGCAGGATATTGGCCTGCATGTTAATGCAAGTGTGATCAATGCGCTTGACAGAGCAAATATTTTCTACTACAACCGCATTACTGCACAGCGTGTTAACCAGTTGCCTATACTGCCTTCGATCAGTGTTGCAATGACCTTCTAAATTTTCTGTCGTCATGACAAAATCCTTTTCCATAGCATACCTGATACTTTCACTCAGGTATATCATCATTGCAGGAATAGCTTTTCTCATCTTCTACATTATAAAGCCAAAGCGACTCAGCAGGCTGCATATTCAAAAGGCATTCCCTAAAAACAAGGACTACTGGAGGGAGATCGGATATTCATTTTTATCATTTTTCTTTTTTGCAGGTTATGTTATTCTTCTTTTTAAGACACCTGTAAGGCAATACACGCGTATATATGACCATGTTTCACAAATGGGCTGGCCTTATTTCTTTTTCAGCATATTTTTATGTTTGGTTATTCACGATACCTATTTTTACTGGACCCACAGACTAATGCACCACCCAAAGTTGTTCAAGGCTTTTCACCTGTTGCACCATAAATCTACAAACCCTTCACCTTGGGCAGCCTTCTCATTCCAGCCTACGGAGTCGATCGTAGAGGGTGGTATAGCGGTAGCTATTGTATTTCTTATTCCTATTCAGCGATATGCATTTTTAACTTTCTTTATTTTCAGTACTGCGTATAATGTTTATGGCCATCTGGGCTACGAGATATACCCTAAATGGCTTATCAGGAGCAGGGTTGGCAAATACCTTAATACATCGATAGCACATAACATGCATCACAAATATTTCAATGGCAATTACAGTTTTTATACTCGCATTTGGGATATGCTTATGGGCACCATGCACCCCGATTACGATAAGACTGTAGATAAGGTTTTAACCGAAGAGCCTGCTATAGCTGCTGTAGAGGCTATTGCCTAGAAAGTAGCTTTATAAACACACTTGTACTTCTGTATCATATCAATATTAAATCCAAGTCCGAAATTAAAGCTCAATTCTGTCAGGTTGAATTGCGATTGCTGGGTTGATTCCTGCCCTACAGTGTAACGGATATTAGCCTGTATATGGAACCACTTTTCACCAAAGAAGTTGAAACCACCAACTACTGAGAACAAAGGCGAAATAGCGCCGGCATCAGTTTTACCATAGGCAGAATCTGTTGTGCGGGCAAAGGCTGCACCAGGTTGTAAGCCGATCAGCGGATCGAAACCGGAATGCGTGCGGAAGTGGTAAAAGCCTCCAAAGTAAATAGAACTGTTCTGTTTCAAGGGGCTGTTCTGTTCGGTTGAGTTAACAAAAATGTAGGCATCACCACGGACAGAAACATTTTTCTCGGAAAAGTATTCAAGGTTGCCGGTTACGTATAAATTACTGATGTTGTGCGTAGGCATTTCACCCACACCAACTGTTCCTACCCCTGCCAGTATGCCCTTATGCACGTAGCCCGAATCGTACTGTGCAATGGAGCAGGTAGTAATAAAAAGCGCTATGGCTAAAAGTATCCTCTTCATTATAATTTACCTAACAAGTAGTTTACACTGAACGTAATAAGCAGGTGACCATCAAGCGAAGCACCCTGTGGTGTGGTTATAGTAAGGTATTTCTCACCTTGTTCGGTGTAGTTAATTTCGGTTTCAACGTGCTTGCCAAGATGCATCATATAAAGTGCAATAAGTGAAAAATCGAAGTGATCGGTTAGTTTGTAGGTAACTCCCATACCACCCTGTGCCGCCGCTGCACTCCATCTTTCCACACTATTGTTAAAGTAATCGGAGTACACATTGGTATAATCGAAACACTGGCCAGCCAATATATAAGGAGTTATTTTATGCGTCAGCATAGGGTCCTTATCCATATAAAACACTACCGACCAACCTATATGCCCATCTCTGCGGAAGCCGATACTTTGAATATTGGTATTGATATAATCAGAGTACCAGACCGTGTTCATGTGCTTGGTAACACGTATCCAAAACTGGCCGCCTGCACCTAACCCGGTACTACCGGCATCGGTAAAGCTGCTTACTGTGCTGCGCATTCCCAATGAGAACTGCCCTGCCGTAGAATCTTTTTGAGCCTGTGTGGTAATGCAGAACAACAATAATGTTACTGCAAAAATACTTCTGAATGTTTTCATTATACTACGATATTCGTGTTTGTTATAAACAACCCCTGGGCTTTCTATAACGCATAGAACGCGAATTTAGTATAATTCAGGTACTTACGCTTATGCGTTTACCACCGATGATTTCTCCTTGCGTTTACGCTCGTTCTCATCCAGTACTATTTTACGCATACGTATGCTCTTAGGCGTTACTTCAACGTACTCATCTTCCTGAATGTATTCAAGTGCTTCTTCTAACGAGAACTCAATTTTCGGAGCAAGCTTAACAGCTGTATCGCTACCGCTTGCACGCATATTGGTAAGCTGCTTAGCCTTGGTAATATTAATTACTAAGTCATCCGGGCGGATGTGTTCGCCGATAACCTGGCCACCATAAATTTCTTCACCCGGGTTAACAAAGAACCTACCACGGTCTTGTAATTTATCAATAGAATATGCAGTACCCACGCCCTTTTCCATAGAAATTAACACACCGGCATTACGGCCAGGAATATTACCCTTGTAAGGTTGGAACTCAGCAAAACGGTGAGCAATAATAGCCTCACCTGCAGTAGCGGTAAGCATTTGGTTACGTAAGCCTATCAACCCGCGCGATGGAATGTTGAACTCCAAGTGTTGGTAATCGCCACGTGGTTCTATCATAACAAGGTCACCCTTGTGCTGTGTAACAATATCAATAGCCTTGCTAGCAGAGTCGATAGGAGTGTCGATTGTCAACACCTCATACGGCTCATACTTCTGGCCTTCAATTTCTTTTATAATAACCTTAGGCTGGCCCACTTGCAACTCGTATCCCTCGCGGCGCATGGTTTCTATTAAAATAGATAAGTGCAATATACCACGGCCATATACTAATAAAGCATCAGGCGAATTGGTTTCTTCCACACGCAGTGCAAGGTTCTTTTCTGTTTCCAGTATAAGCCTTTCACGCAAGTGGCGCGATGTAACATACTTACCTTCCTTACCAAAGAACGGAGAGTTGTTAATGGTAAACAACATATTCATAGTAGGCTCGTCAATAGCAATAGGCTTAAGCCCTTCAGGGTTTTCAAAATCGGTAACGGTGTCACCAATCTCAAATTTATCGAGGCCGAACAACGCACAAATATCGCCTGTCTGCACCTCTTCAGTTTTCTTTTTACCAAGGCCTTCAAAGGTGTAAAGTTCCTTTACACGGGCCTTGTCAATTTTGCCATCGCGGCGCACCAGCGATATTGGCATACCCACCTTTAAGTTACCACGCAACATACGGCCTACAGCTATTTTACCGGTATAGGTAGAATAGTCGATAGATGTAATTTGCATTTGCGGAGTGCCCGGGTTAGCAGGCGCTTCAGGGAAATATGATAAAATAGTATCTAACAGCGGACTAATGTCGGTTGTAGGTTTCGCCCAGTCGGTGCTCATCCAGCCATTTTTCGATGAACCATAAATGGTAGGGAAGCCCAATTGTTTTTCAGTAGCGTCGAGCTTGCAGAACAGGTCAAATACAGCTTCCTGGGTTTCTTCAGGTGTACAGTTTGGCTTGTCGACCTTGTTTACCACCACAATAGCGGTAAGGCCCATTTGCAATGCTTTTTGCAATACAAAACGGGTTTGTGGCATAGGCCCTTCAAAGGCATCTACCAGCAACAGCACACCGTCGGCCATGTTCAGTACACGTTCTACTTCACCGCCAAAGTCACTGTGGCCCGGGGTGTCAATAATATTTATCTTGGTACCTTTATATTGTACCGATACGTTCTTCGAAAAAATGGTAATACCACGTTCACGCTCAAGGTCGTTACTGTCCATTATCAGCTCTCCCACCTCTTCGTGTTCTTTAAAGAGTGAGCACTGTTTTAAAATTTTGTCTACCATGGTTGTTTTACCGTGATCGACGTGGGCAATAATTGCAATGTTCCTGATTGATGTCATGTTGACTTTTAATTTAAGCGTGCAAAGATACGACTAAAACCCTTACATTCGGTATTATCTCTGTTATTTGAGTTTTAATAGTTCTGCTTCCGCTTCTGGCTGGGGTTTCACTCAGGTCCGTCATTGCGAGGAACGAAGCAATCTTACCATCTTGTTGTAATTTTTAATTCGTAATTCCTAATTGAATATAGGGCGTTCCCCTAAAGGGTCGGGCTATCCGTTGCAAGTCCTCGCCTCCTAAGGTCGGCTGTGGGCTTTACACTGCTATCCCTAACGCATCTATATCGGTTCGTCATTGCGAGGCACGAAGCAACCGCGAAGCGCTCACGAATTCAATATAGAAACGATTAGAGCACATGAGTAATCATACCATCCGGCCACCATTTAACTAGTTCTTTTACCCCCGAACCCTGAAAGGGTGTAATATTAATAGCCCCGTGTTTTAACACGGGGGTTAAAACATACATCCCCATAAATCCCCTCCCGGGAGGGGAAGGGGTGGGTTTCATTTTTCTCTTTCTTTTGTGTCGAGCCAAAAAAAAGAAGAAGATGAGGTAGGCAACTACGGAAACACCTTATAAATATCTTTCCGGTGCACTATACGGGCAAATTGCACAGTGCCATGTTCGTAAAAGAAACCTATACGATAATCACCAATACGTATGCGGTAGGCAATTTTAGCACCCTTTAGCTTTTTTACGTTCTGTATTTGCTGCAGTGATTGTGCTTTTTCAACCTCTATGATAGCCTTGGCCACAGCGTGTTTAACATGCGGAACATTTATTTTATCTAAGTCTTTACTGAATTTCGCTAAAAACTCAACCTTCATTACTTCAGCTTTTTCATGATAGCCTCGCGTGAAACCTTTTTACTGCGGTCTGCTTGCTTCATTAATATGGTCATGCCCATATCTTCCTTTTCTTCTGCTGTTAAAGGTCGGCTGGGAATGCCTAAGCCCTGCAAAAGTTTCTCAAGCAGTTTTAATTCTGAGGTTGTTTTTGGTGTTATAAGAAGCGTAGTCATTACTCTTTTTTATTGTATTACAAATATACTCATTATTCCCTTTTATCTGGTTCTCTTACTCAATACCCAATACTAATACCGTAATACAGTTTTGGGCGTTACCCTACGGGTCGGGCTTTACGTTACAACTCCGCGCTGCGCTTGCGGGGTTTCCACTGCAATCCCTAACGCGAAATCCACTAACTAGGTAAAAGGTGGGCGCGGGTTAGCTGCAAAAGATATGAATAGAGGAAATTCAGGCAAGCAGGGAGCAAATGCCGCCCCAAAGATTCACTCACACTACTATCTTAATACTTGCATTTCGAAGTGGAAGAAGGGGGGTTTACACTTTTCGCATTTTGTAAACCATCAACATGGTGGTTTTCAGTAAAATGACCTAAAAAAATACCCTCAATTCTGTAAACCCCCCCTCAAATTATTTCCCTCTCCTCACAGGAGAGGGTCAGGGTGAGGTCGTGTATTTGTTCTTACAAAGCGACCTCATCCTCAGTCCTTCCCCTGCGAGGGGAAGGAAGTCAAGGGGCCGCATCTACCCAACAACTTTCATGTGCCCGGCATCGCCTTTTTGGCCCGCGGCCTTTATAAACTCCTCCAGCTGGCTCAGGTTCTCTTTCGAGAGGCCCTGTATCATTTCATCGGTTAAGGTATGGCCATTAACGTTAACTGCATTCATGCCTTGTACAATATTGGTATTTACTACAGTGCCTTTTGCATTTATGGCGCCCATAAGTTCAAGGTACAGGCGCGACGCTTTCAGATCGCCATACACTGCCATGCGGCAGATGCGTGTTATAACTTCATCCATCATAAAGCGGCTTATTTTGCCGCTTGCCGAATTGGCAGGGTTTATAGCATCGCGTTTAAAATGTTGGTAAATAGTTGGGCGGCTGAGTTTTGTTATGCGCGCAATATTGGTAATGCTCGTCTTCATTTCTTTGCGAAGCAAATAATGAATAGCCTGCGTTATTTTGTCATTGTTCTCTTCCCAAATAAGCTCGTTTCTTTCTTCTTCGCTCAGCTCTATCGGCGACAGTTCGTTTGTGTTTTCCTGGTCCATTTTGTGGTAATTTAATGTTAAAACTTGTCATAAAGTGCACATGTATGGCTACTTTATGGCAAAGGTAGTTTTGCTGTTTTGGAATGAAAAGAGGAAAGCCTGGAGTTTTCAACTACCCCGAAATTCTATTGATAATAACAATAAAATACAATGGAAAGTTTCCAGCGAAGGCTATTTGATTACCTGTGCTGTATTTTCATTTTTATTGAATTTTGCTATTGCCCAAGCCCCCAAAGAAGCTAGGATCACTCTTAAAATGGTGAATATATACACATCTCTTAAAAACCAAATAAAGCAATAGTGTAAATGCCAATAATCATATTTCAATTTTGACAAATAACAATAAAAAAATGGAATACAGAAGTATAATATAGTTTCTAGACCACCAACTAGTTTAAGTTCGTGATTAGGGCTGGCGGAAGGAACTCCTCTATTAAAAACCAAAAGTATTACTTGGTGTAAAAAAAGATTTAGTAAATACAATATTAATGTGAAGCAAAAAGAAAGTGCAAATATGAGGTATAAACTACCCTTGTTAAATAGCACTGGATCAAAAATCCAAATTGCGATGTACCAAAATGGCATTATACATATCATAGAAACTAAAAGGTACTTTGTACCTGTATCTAATTCATGCATATCTTTAACGAATCCCATCTCCTAAAATTATTACAATGCTTCTAAGTTTTCTTTGCTTAAAGGAGTAAATTCAATTTTAGGAATTTTAACAACCGTGCTACCACCACCTTGCATGTTCTTACCTCCACCCATTGGAACCCAAGAAGCAAATTGAGCTAATTTATCAAAAGTGATAAACCACCAATTAACTAATTGCCGATCTGTTATATTATTAATTTCCTTGACGAAAAATAGCGAATGAAGATTCCCTTTTTTAGCAGCATAAAAAGCAAGTTTTACAAAGGGTCCAACATCAATTCCGAAAAAAGCTCCAACTCTCTTATCAGTTCCAGCTGTTTTTTCTTTTATTTCAATAGGGTAAGTATATTGTTGACCCCATAATATTCCGTCAATATCAGACATTTCACACATATATGCATTCTGAAAATTTATCCTTAAATGTTCTTTGGTAAATTCTTCAGGAAGTGAAGTAATTGGAATATTACTAGAATCTGTATGGTATCGAAGAAAGTTATAGTTTCTTTCCCTTACTCCGAATTTTTTAATTGTAGGAATTAGGTGAGTATAAGGTGGAATTTTAGGTATACCTAACTGTTTAGTTTGCCAAGAAACACTTGAAGTATCGTTATTTATAGCAATTGAGGGAACACAATAATAGCTGTATACTCCAATTTGGTGCATTGTAGAGCAAATTGTATGTAATGCCATTGGCGGGTCTTCAAGCTCCCTGCCAACAGGATATTCAACATTGGGTTGTATAGTCTTTGGAAATATTACTGCAGTATTATGTCCAAAAATACCCGGCCCTACGTTACGCATAATCCATCCACCCTGTGAAATTTTATCTCCAAAGCCAAGATTTATAAGAGTATTGCGCAAATCAATTTCTGCTAACATCCCATTAATCTTATTTTGATTTATGCTACTAATGCTTGAGGAGAGATAACTCCTCATTGAGTTTATGTCGAGCTTTGCCATTAAGTTGTTTTACTAATTCTTTGACTACATTCTCTCCTACTGCCTGCATTAATGGCATTACTACTGAATTGCCAAATTGCCTGTAAGCTTGAGTATCTGAAACTGGTATTTTAAAACTATCAGGAAATCCTTGAAGCCTTGCACTTTCACGAGGTGTGAGTCGCCTAGGGTTTTTCCCTTTCTGTGGTATTAATATTTCTGCCCCATCTTTATAATATCTGGCACTCATTGTTCTTGAAATTCCATTTAAATCAGTTAATCCGAACCCAAAACCATTCCCTTTTTCTTTATGCTTTTTTGCATAATTCTGTAAATATTCCCATAAATGATCGGTTAGGGTATACTTACTATTCGGAGTATGTTCAAGAATGTCTTTTATCTTAAATTTTGTATCAGTTAATGTAGGAAACTTGAAATCCTCCATACCTTTGAAGACATCATTGTTAAAACCAACAATAATAATCCTTTCACGATGCTGAGGAACAAAATATTTCCCATCAAGCACTTTATAATGAATAGAATAATTTAGTTCTTTTAGTGTTTCAGTGATAACCCTGAAAGTTTTTCCCTTATCATGTGAAACTAGATTTTTGACATTCTCTAGCATAAAGGCTTTCGGCCTTTTATGTTTAATTATTCTAGCAACATCAAAAAATAATGTTCCTTGAGTTTCATCTAAAAAACCATGCTTTTTCCCAAGTGCGTTTTTCTTAGAAACACCGGCAATTGAAAATGGCTGGCAAGGGAATCCAGCAAGTAAGATATCATGGTCTGGTATATTCTCTTCTTTTATTTTTGTAATATCACCAAAAGGAACCTCACCAAAATTTGCCTCATAGGTTTTTTTTGAATAGGTATCCCATTCGGAGGTAAATACACACTTTCCTCCTAAATTCTGGTATGCAAGTCGTATTCCACCAATTCCAGCGAATAAATCAATGAATTTGAATTTGGATTTTTCAGGTGGTGGGAAAGGAATATCCCATTTTACCGGTAAGTAATATTGAAAATCAGGTTCTTCTACAATACTTAATTTTTCATGTTGTTCAACTAAATATTCTTTAGCATGTGGCCTGAAAAATTGTGAAACTCCATTTTCATGATTTTGAAAGTAATGAGTAAGATGCGCAAGCCCTGAATCAGTATTTCTATCTACTTCTATATTTAATTTGCGCCGTATTTCAGAATACGGTTTTAATTTTTTATTTGTTGTATTTTTTTTCTTCTTAATAGCCATAATGCCAATTCATTTAAATGCTTTATTCCCAAAAAATTCAGAAAACGAGACCCCAAGTGCTTTCAGAATTTTTTCCATTTGCTTAATGGAAATATTTCGCCTTCCACTCTCTAAATGAGAAATGTAGGCCCGCTCAACATCAGCATCAAAGGCAAGGCCTTCCTGGGATAAATCTTTGAGTTTTCGGAGTTCTTTAACCCTTTTTCCGAACTTCTTTTGTGCGTCCATATAACTAATTTATTTTAGTGTGCTCTTTTAGCCGTTGTCATATAAGACACATTGGCCTGTTGTTATTAACAGGAAATTGCTCGAAAAAGTTAATAACTGAATTGCTAAATTTCTTTGCAAAGCTTCGATAGAGTGCTATCTATCTGTGCCTTCTTAAGGTCGCATTCCCAAAGGGTTATAATGCGCCAGCCTTCTTTGAGAAGGAGCCTGATGTTTTTTTTATCATTCTTCTGGTTAGAGTGTATTTTATCTAACCACCATTTTTTTCTGGTTTTTGGCACAACAAAATACTTACAGTTTTTGTGACCATGCCAAAAACAACCATTTACAAAAATTACTGTTTTGTATTTGGGTAAAACAATATCAGGTTTACCGGGCAATTTTTTGTCGTGTAACTTGTACCGAAAGCCATTGGCAAATAAAAACTTCCGCACCAGAATCTCAGGCTTTGTATTCTTGCCCTTTATCTGGCTCATATTATAGCTACGGGTTGCTGTATTATGCACATCTGCCATAAAGCAAAGATAAGGCTTTGCCTTTCGTGTTTTTACTTACTCCTTACCCCTTATTCCTTACCCCTGTTTTCAACCCAAATGTTAAGTAATAATTAGCACAATAGTAATAGTTGTATAATGCCTTAGTAATAGAGTTCCATCAATTTTGAAATTCAATTTTCAGATACTCCCCATATTCAAAAAAACATGAAACGATTATTACAACTCGCTATTATTATTTGTATCGGTTTTTCCGATGCCTATGCCCAGAGCGGCATTTGCGATACCAGCTACTGGAACCATACTTACCTGAACAACCGCCTGAAAGTGTACGATAGCTGTGTAACGGTAACCGCTACCATTTACCTCTTAGACCCTCCTTTTTTAACCGGTGATGGCGACTACCATATTTACACCACACCCGATTCTGCCTATGCCTGGATGGTGGACTACCGTACACCTTCGTTTTTAAAATATTGCCTTGGTACTGATTCCTCGGCCAAGTTTGCCGGCAAGCTGAATGTAGAAGAAGTGTGCAAGGGAACCATTATAGATGGCGGCACTGATGGCGCTATTGAAAAAGCAGCCTGCAACGGGTTTAGCGATACTGTTTACCTGCCAAACACAGGCGAGCATGTTAAAATAATTGGTCCGTTTATATACGATACCGTGCATTGCTGGAACGAAATACACCCCGTAACGACAATGGTTGTAATACCTGTATTGGGCGTAAATGAAATTAATGGCGCTGCCCTGGCCGATGGATTAAAGATATATCCGCAACCAGCCAATACCAATGTTAAGTTTCAGTTTGAACATGCCCCACATACTATTACCCTTGTAAAAATATATACCATTACGGGCCAGCAGCTTTTAATATATGCCTTGTACGAAACCAATACGCTCGACCTTGATGTTTCAACATGGCCGGCCGGTGAATACCTTTACAACATTGTGCTAAAGGACCAGAACAAAACCATTAAGAGCGGTAAAATTACTGTAGCACGGTAAAATTGCTGTTTCGAAATCAATAGCTAATTTAGTATCTTTGCATAGGTAATGCTTAATCAATAGGCGTATGACTGAAAGCGAAAAATTCAAAACACTTCTTAAGGGGGCTGCAAAAGCTGCTCAGCGGAAAGCATCAAGAAAGGGTATACCCTACGCAATTTCAGTAGATGGCGAAATTAAAGTGATCCTTCCTGCAAACCCCCGCAAGCGTCCATCAAAAAGTAAATGACCCAATTCATAAACTGCGCGTAGAAATCATAAACAATCGGCGGTATCTGCGTTCCAATCTGAATACTATTGCAGGCTTATATCGAAATATTGGAATAAAATAGCATTCCAAAGCCCATAAGCCTATATTTGCCTCTATGTACGAAAGTAAACACCAACCTCTGGCCCCAAGAAATGTGTTTTATGGCCGCATAATGCGCATGGCGCTGATAGCGTTTCTGCTGACAATGGTCTGCCTGCTGATAGGCATACTGGGCTATCACTACATAGGCCACCTGGTATGGATAGACGCCCTGCATAATGCATCAATGATATTGTCAGGCATGGGCCCGGTGGCAGATATTACCAATGTATCGGGCAAACTGTTTTCCTCGGCCTATGCCTTATTCAGCGGAGTTGCTTTTATAACCAATATTGGCATATTTTTGTCACCTGCAATTCATCGGTTTTTGCATAAAATGCACGTCAATGCTAATTAAGAAGTATGATTTAAGAACTAGGAGTATAAACACAAATGCGTTCAAAGCCCCTTTAGGGGTTTGGGGCAAAAACAAAAAATATCCTCCCCCTGCCCCCTCCAAAGGGGGACAAATAAAAACAAACATGACTCAATCTTAATCTCAATCTAAGTCTCAATCTCAACAAATGAAATATTTACCATTACCACAAAGCATGTTTGTGCAAAACCGTAAACGGTTTGCCAAAGAATTAAAAAGCAACTCGGTTGCAATTTTTAACTCGAACGATATTTTGCCTACCAATGCCGACGGGCATATGGCCTTTATCCAAAACAGCGATCTGTTCTACCTCTGTGGTATCGATCAGGAAGAAACTATTCTGGTATTGTACCCCGATGCAGTAACTAAAATATGGCGTGAGATGCTTTTTTTGCGTGAGACCAACGAAAAAATTGCTGTATGGGAAGGCCATAAATACACCAAGGAGGAAGCCCGCAAAACATCGGGCATTGATGAAATTTACTGGCTCAGCGAGTTCGATGTTACCATGCGTAGCCTGATGGGTTATGCCGACCATGTGTACCTGAACAGTAACGAACATACACGTGCCATTGTTGAGGTTGAAACCCGCGATGCACGCTTTGCAAAATGGTTCAAAGAAAAATATCCAGTACACAAGTACGAGCGCAGTGCACCTATCATGCACCGCCTGCGTATGCAAAAATCTACCGCCGAGGTGGACCTTATAAAACATGCCTGCTTTATTACCGAAATGGGTTTCCGCAGGTTGTTGCCATTTGTAAAACCGGGCGTGTGGGAGTTTGAAATTGAAGCTGAACTGATACATGAATTTACCCGTAACCGTTCACGTGGTTTTGCTTATGGTCCCATAATTGCATCGGGTATTGATAGCTGTGTACTGCACTATGTAGATAATAACAAGCAATGCAAAAAAGGCGATGTTATTTTGCTTGACGTGGCTGCTGAATACGCTAATTACGGCTCGGACATGACCCGTGTACTGCCTGTAGATGGTAAGTTTACCAAGCGCCAGAAAGAGGTATACAATGCAGTGTTGCGTGTGTTTAAAGGCGCACGTAAAATGCTGGTGAAAGGTGGCAATATTGACAGGTACAACGAAGCCGTCGGCCACTTAATAGAAGAAGAATTGGTTAAGCTCCGCCTATTGAAAATGGCTGACATTAAAAAACAAAACCCTGCATTTCCGCTCTACAAGCGTTATTTCATGCATGGCACTTCGCACTTCCTGGGCCTCGATATTCACGATGTAGGGTTTTTCCAGATGCCTTTCCAGGTAGGTACTGTGTTTACCTGCGAGCCGGGCATTTATATTCCTGAAGAAAAAATTGGTGTACGCCTCGAAAACAATATCCTTATTACCGAAAAAGGAAACATTGACCTGATGGCTAACATACCTATTGAAGCCGAAGAGATAGAAGAACTGATGAATGCATGATAAAGTACACCACCTTTCGCAAAGCCCGTATACGCTACTCTGACGAGGGCAAGGGCCGCGCGATCGTGTTGTTACATGGCTTCCCCGAGAACCTGGGTATATGGCAGGAATTTTCTGCTGCACTGTCAAAAAGTTTTCGTGTTATATGTATCGATCTGCCGGGCCTGGGCGAAAGCGAATGCATTGGCTATGTCCATACTATGGACCTGATGGCTAAGTGTGTGCAATCTGTAATGCACGAGCTAAATCTGCGCCGCTATGTGGTAGTGGGGCACTCTATGGGCGGCTATGTTGCACTTGCTGTTGCTGAACTTTTTCCGGAAAATTTACGTGGCCTCTGCCTTTTTCATTCCTCTGCTTTTGCCGATAGTGATGAAAAAAAACTCGACCGCGATAAAGCCAGCGAGGTAGCAAAAAAACATCCCAAACAATTTGTAAAAGCGTTCGAGGCTAACCTATTCGCCAACCCCGACGACCCTAACATAAAAAAGCTGCAGGCCTTAACCATCAATACTTCTGCACGTGGTATAGTGGCTGCACTGCAGGGAATGAAAATGCGCCCCAGCCGTGAGATCGTCCTTAAGTTTGCACCCTATCCGGTGCTGTTCATCCTCGGCCGCATCGACAAAGTAATTGACTGGGAGAAAATTCAACCGCAAACCGAAATACCTCCGCATTCACAGGTTATCACTCTCGAAAATGTTGCCCACATGGGTTTCTACGAGGAGCCTAAGAAATCACTCCGTGCCGTTCGGCATTTTGCGTACCATTGTTTTACGGTGGCTGCGAAGTAATTTCCCTCTCAATACCCAATACTAATATCTAATTACTTTTTTCTTGGGGCGACATTTGCTCCCTGCTTGCCTGAGTTTCCTATACTCGCATCTTTTACAGCTAACCCGCGCCCACCTTTTGCCTAGTTCTGTAAGCTAACGTCATTGCGAGGCACGAAGCAATCTTACCATCTTATGTCGTCTGTCGGTTTTTCTCTTGTGGTAAAGTATATCATAATTACATTTTGTATTAATTTCCCATTCTAAATTTTAAGTATGAGTGAAATAGCAGAACTAACAAAGCAAATAGTAAAGTTCAGAGATGACAGGAACTGGTCGCAGTTCCATACCGGAAAAGACCTGGCAATATGCCTCGATGTGGAAGCAGCGGAATTACTGGAAGTCTTTTTATGGAAAACAGATAAGGAAATAGATATCGATCATTTGAAGGATGAACTGGCTGATGTAATGAACTGCGCTTTGCTATTAGCACACAAATATAAATTGAATGTAAAGGACATTATGCTGGCTAAATTAAAGAAGAACGCAATAAAGTATCCGGTTAAAACAGCAAAGAACTCTAATAAAAAGTATAGTGATTTAAAGTAGGGCAAAATAACACGTAGCACGCGTTAGGGATTGCAGTGGAAACCCCGCAAGCGCAGCGCGGAGTTGTAACGTAAAGCCCGACCCACTAGGGTAACGCCCAAATATTTAATAGAGTATTTAATTTCAGAGGCTACATTAAACCTGGTAGGGGAATAATCATCTAAGAGCTATGCTGACGAACCAAAAGAAAATACAACATCTGTACCTGCGGGCAGGCTTTATGCCGAAAGCATCTGTTATGCAAAGTCTTGCCAGTAGCAGTATTCAGGATGCAGTAAAGCAATTATTTGCTGACAGCAATTCAATCGCTTCGTTACAATCGGGCGATGAGAGTGAAATATCGGTGAAAGAGAAAGACCTCAGTGAAGCTGAACGCAAGGAGTTTAGGATGAAAAGAGCCATGGGTGTAAGAAGGCTGAACGAGGAGTGGATGAACCAGCTCATAAGTACCGACGCAGTATTGCGCGAAAAAATGACCCTCTTCTGGCACGGGCATTTTGCCTGCCGTTCGCCCTTTGGTTTTTATGCACGTGGCCTGAACAATGCAATGCGCGAGAATGCGTTGGGTAATTTCGGTGATATGCTTAAAGCTGTATCTAAGTCTCCCGCTATGCTGGCCTTTTTGAACAACCAGCAAAACCGCAAGCAAAGCCCTAATGAAAATTTTGCCCGCGAAGTAATGGAGCTCTTTACACTGGGCCGAGGCAACTATACCGAAGATGATATTAAGAATGCTGCCCGTGCATTTACCGGATGGCGTTTTAAGCTTAACGGCGATTTCGACTTTAAAGAAGAGCAACACGATGAAGGTGTAAAAACATTCCTGGGTAAAACAGGTAATTTTAATGGCGACGATATTTTAAACATCATATTGCAGGACCCGCAGGTATCGCGATACATTACAAGAAAGATATACCGCTACTTTGTAAATGAAGAAGTTGATGAAGACATTTGCGCTGAGCTTGCGCAGGGTTTTGCAAAAGACTATGACATCGGTAAGTTGATGAACAAAATTCTTACATCTGATTGGTTTTACGATGAAAAGAATGTGGGCATTAAAATAAAATCGCCGGTAGAACTGATAGTAAATATGCAGCGTGCGGTACCTGTTAAGTTTAAAATACCGGATGTGGTTTTATATGCACAAAAGGTATTGGGTGAGGTGCTGTTCATGCCCCCAAATGTAGCTGGCTGGCCGGGTGGCAGAGACTGGATAGATAGCTCAACACTTATGTTCAGGCTTGCAATTCCGGGTTTTGTGTACAACCAGGCAGAAGTATTTATACGCCCTAAGGAAAACCCAGATGAGACCGAACACCAGATGATGCAGGCAGAAGATATGCAGGAGGAACAACAGCAAAAGAGGCTGGGTAAACTTGAGGCCTCAGTCGATTGGTCAAATTTTATAGGTGCCTTTGCTGATTTGGATGATGCAAAATTATATAGCGCCATAACCGAATATCTTATTCAAACTCCTTCGCCGGAATTTAATCAGGATATTATTTCGAAATATATTGTGAAAGATACGCGCGAAACTTTTGTGAGATCGCTCACCACTACACTCATGTCGGTCCCTGAATATCAAATGTGTTAAAGCCAGTACCATGACAGACTACAGCCGCAGAGATTTTTTAAAATATTCGGGTTTAGCATCGGCATCATTACTTATGCCACGGTTTTTAAAAGCTTTCCAGGGTAGCCCTGGTGTACCTGCCGGTAATAAAACATTGGTAGTAATACAAATGTCAGGAGGTAACGACGGGTTAAACACGGTTGTGCCTTTTAAAAATGACGACTACTATAAACTGCGTCCTACCATTGCAGTACCTGATACAAAAATACTTACCCTCAATTCAGAATTAGGCCTTAACCCCGTAATGACCGCTATGAAAGGTTTGTACGACGATGGCTCTATGGCTATTATAAATAATGTAGGCTACCCGAATCCTGACCGTTCGCACTTCCGTTCAATGGATATATGGCAAAGTGCCAGCGATGCAGATAAGTATTTGCAAACGGGTTGGCTCGGCCGTTACCTTGATAATGAATGCGCAGGTTGTGCCGGATACAGCGCCATTGAAGCAGATGATACATTGAGCTTTGCCATGAAAGGAGAAAAAAGAAAGGGCATGGCTGTTAGTGATCCCAAAAGGCTTTACCAGGATACACAGCGCAAAATATTTAAAGATATGTCCGCTGAGTATATGGCTACGCAACATGGAAATAGTGAACTGGACTTTCTATATAAAACACAGGCTGATACAATTTCATCCGCCGATTTTATTTACCAGAAATACAATAGCTACCATAGCGCTACTGATTATCCGCAGGGAGAATTTGGCAAGAACCTTAAGAATATTGCAGAGTTAATAATATCTGGATTAGATACAAGAGTGTACTATGTTTCTATTGGTTCATTCGACACACATGTGGGGCAAAAGAACAGGCAAGAGAAATTATTGAAAGAATTATCAGATGGTCTGGGTGCATTTGTAAAGGACCTGAAACAGAATGATAAATTTAAGGATGTATTGGTAATGACCTTCTCTGAATTCGGCCGACGTGTGAAGCAGAACGGCAGTGCAGGTACCGACCATGGTACAGCAAATAATATGTTCCTGATAGGAGGTTCACTAAATAAAAAAGGTATTTATAATGATTCCGCAAACCTTGCTGACCTTGACGAAGGTGACTTGAAATACCAGATAGATTTCCGTTCAGTATACGCTACCGTGCTCAATCGTTGGCTCAAAGCCGACGACTCAAAAATTCTTGGAGCACAGTTTAATTATGTTGATGTGGTTTAGTTCTCCGTTGGCTTCTCAGGAGTATCTAACAACAGTTCCATAAAGGTAAGATCGAGCCAGCGACCAAACTTATAGCCCACCTGTTTAATATGCCCTACCTCCACAAAACTAAACTGCTTATGTAGTTCAATGCTTATCTTGTTATCGGCATCAATACCAGCAACTATGGCATGAAAATTATTTTCGCGGGCCACGTCAATTATTTTCTTCAGCAATATTTTCGCCAAGCCCCTTTTCCTGAAATCGGGGTGCACATATACCGAATGCTCAATGGAATACTTGTATGCAGGCCTCACCCGGAATGGTCCGTATGACACAAAACCCGCAACCCTGTTATCAATATCAGCAACAAATACCGGTTGACCCGTTTTCTTTTTATCGGCAAACCATTGTTGTATATCTGCATTGGTATACTTATCGTAATTATATATAGCGGTGGTATTTATAATGGCATCGTTGTAAATTTCCAGAATACCTGTAAGGTCACTTTCTGTTGCAATTCTTATGGTTACGTTTTCCATGCGGATTAATTATTCTTTGTTAAAACATTGGAACACAGATTTCATCTGCAATAATCATATATATCTGTGTCATCTGCGTTCTATTGTATTCTAATAAGTGGTTCACCTGTTTTATGCTTATGCAAAATACCTATAGGCTCAGTATGCAATGCAAGTCCTTCTTTCTTTAATAGGTTTTCTACTTCTTCTTTTGCATCGGGGGTAACGGCAATCAACAATCCACCACTCGTTTGCGGATCGCAAAGTATGGCGCGTTGTTTGTCGGTTAGTTTGCCAATAAAGCTTCCGTAGCTATCCCAGTTCCTGTTCGTACCGCCGGGTATTGCATTCTGTGCAATGTATTCATCAAAATCGGCAAGCAGTTTTACTTTATCGAAATTTACTTCTGCACTCAATTTGCTGCCCTCACACATTTCTTTCAGGTGGCCCAGTAATCCGAAACCGGTTACATCTGTCATAGCAGTAACGCCCTTTATTTTAGATAAGATGGCACCAATAGTATTAAGTTTCATCATATTGGTTGCCGCCAATCCAACATGTTCTTTCTTCAATATCTTTTTCTTTTCTGCAGTAGTTAATATACCCACCCCAACTGGTTTTGTTAAGTATAAATAGCAGCCTTCGGTAGCTGTATCATTTCGTTTAAGGTATTGCAGCTCAACCATTCCGCTAACGGCCAAGCCAAAAACAGGCTCAGGACAATCAATGCTATGGCCACCAGCTAAAGGAATACCAATTTCTGCACAAATGGCCCTGGCGCCCTCCATAACCTGGTGAGCAGCTTCTATGGGTACTGTATTTATAGGCCATCCTAAAATAGCAATGGCCATCAGGGGGCTACCACCCATGGCATACACGTCGCTTATGGCATTTGCTGAGGCTATTTTACCAAAGTTAAAGGCATCGTCAACAATAGGCATAAAAAAGTCGGTAGTACTTATCAGGCCTTTCCCTCCACCAATATCGTACACGGCAGCATCATCCTTACTTTCATTACCTACAATAAGGTTTTTGTTGGGTGCAGCCGGCCTGGCAGAGTGCAAAATAGTATCGAGTATCTTGGGCGATATTTTACAGCCGCAGCCTGCTCCGTGGCTATATTGAGTAAGTAAAATAGGTTCCATTAATTATAATTTGGGGCAAATTTACTGAATTGAACTAGGTTAAGAAATAACAAAAACTCATCTCAAATTGCATAAAGTGACCTCAATCACTATGCAGACTGCGGAAATTTTCGATATTTGTAAAGGTATTGAGGTTGTAATTCCCTGTATAATTGCTTTTTTTCAATATGCAACCCAACCGTTTTTATTATTAATTCATCTGTACTAAAGAGACATGTCTCAAAAGATATCGGAAGAGGAACTGATCAATGGTTGTTTAGCAGGTACCTGGGCTTTCCAGCAAATGCTTTACAAACAATACGCGGCTAAAATGCTGACTGTTTGTATGCGTTATACAGACAAAAGAGAAGAAGCAGAGGATATATTGCAGGAAGGTTTTGTACTGGTCTTTGAAAAAATGGCGCAGTTTAAAAAGAAAGGTTCTTTTGAAGGATGGATCAGAAAGATAATGGTGAACAAAGCTATTGAGCATTACAGGAAATCGGTACATGTATACCCTGTAATGAGTATAGAAGATAAAGAGAATGAAGTAATAAGCACTGAGAACATTTTAAGTAATATAAATGCAACAGAGCTGTTGAAAATGATACAAGAGCTACCACCAATGTATAAAATGGTATTTAACTTGTATGTTTTTGAAAAGATAACACATAAAGAAATAGCAGAGCAATTAGGTATAGCAGAGGGAACGTCGAAATCGAACCTGAGCGATGCCAGGGGAATATTAAAAAGAAAGATAACAAGCAATATGTTACGAGCTGAGAGATACGAATTTAATGAGCAAAAGGCCTACTAATAATATTGATGATATTTTTAAGTCTTCCATTGAAAATATGGAGACCCAACCTTCTGACCAGTTTTGGCTGAAGGCTTCTGAAGATGCTTTGTTCAGAAGCAGCCAGACCAACAGAAAAATTATTGGTAAATGGAAAATGATCGCTGCTGCAATGGCAATTGCTTTGGTTTCTCTTTCAGCATATGTAATTTATATGCAAAGCGAAATAGGTAGTTTGAACAATAAATTGAGCCTGGCAGGAAAACAAAATAATAATGCAATTGTTGCCCAGAATAAAACTAGCCAGACAAGTTCAATTGCTCGACAACAATCTATTACCCCGGAAGTAGAAAATGTACAACCTAAAACTATAGCATCCTCTGCAACAGCAACCACTCATACTAAAGCAAAGAAGAGTAAAGTTGAGAATATAACCATAAGAGATGGTGGAACTATGACGGAAGAGCAAGTAGCTGAGGATTTGAAAGAACATTCAACTTCAGTTACATATTCACAAACAGTTCCTACGGTCAGTTCAACTGTTTCAAATAATAATTCTGAGCAAGGCACTAATATAAATCCGGATAAGAGTCTGGCACTCATAACGGGAGTAAGTAATGCAACAATCCCTCTGAATGATATTGTTGATCCTGCTATAGATTATGCAAATGACAATAATGTTGTAGCTAAAAATGCACATTCTAAGTTTTCTGTTTCACTCTTTTATGAGCCAGGCATCTCAGATGAACTACTTGAAAATGAAGCAGCGGATAATGTGGTAGTGAACAACAGTGTTGTTTCAAGCGAGGAAGAAGTAAACCCTTATAAGATAGGCGTAAGGGTTGGGTATGATATTTCACAGAGACTCTCATTCGTTACCGGGGCTCTATACTACAACTTTAAAATTTCTTTCCAGCCAACTACGATTTACGCACAAAAATTAAATAATGGTGAAGTTGGTTATAGTTTCCAGACCTCGGCCGGTGCAGTTAATTGCCCATACGATAACCCTAAGCCAGGTGACGCTTTGGTAGTAAAAGGAACATACATCACTAATTATATATGTGTGCCCTTGTATGTAAAATATGTGTTTTTAAAAAGAACCAATTGGAACTTATATGTTAATGGCGGGGCTGATATAAATATAGTTGCCTACAGGCAAATGAATATGCATTGGCAGGACCAGAAGTGGGAATCAGGTAATACATCTGAGGGCATGTCTGATGCAGCTAAAATGTATTATTCATTATATTTCTCACCGGGCATAAGTTATAAGCTATTTAAACGATTTTCAATATATGCAGAGCCTTCTTTACAAGGCCCACCGACATTAATAAGCAAAAAAGGAATAGCTTCAAACAGTTCTATATATACGGCAATTGGAAGCGGATTGACCTATACGTTTTAATTTATATTGCACCCAACTTTTTCCTTTAGTATATCATCTATAATATTATAGATAGAGAATTACGTAATCAATACGTGTATTATGGATCGCAGAGATTTTGTAAAAAAATCAGTTATTCTTGCTTGTGGTATGGCAGGGGCATCAGCTTTTCTTGAAGCTTGTTCCAAAAAAAGCTCAACTCCTTCGGCACCAAGTGTAAATTTTACTATTGATATAAGCTCCGCCCAATACAGCGCCCTTCAAACAAATGGTGGTTATGTATATTCCAACAATCTTATAATTGCCAGGGATAGTAAAGGAAATTTTATAGCGTTGTATGATGTATGCCCGCATGCAGGTTGTACAATACAATTCAATAGCAGGGATAAGTTCCCTTGTCCCTGCCATGGTTCTTTATTCGATGAGGATGGTAATGTGGTAAATGGGCCTGCCACATCAGGAGTAAAAAAATATAATACCTCTTTAAGTGGTACTATCCTAACCGTATCAGGATGATTTTCAGTGTATTAAATAAAAAAGAATAAAACAACCCAACCATATTTCACTTTCTATCATCTAATAGATGTAGTGTCTTAAAAGGTGATTTTTAGCAAGTAATTTGGAATTGGTAACAGATACATTTAGTTTAGCTACCCCATAAATTGAATTTAATACAACCCTGGTAAAGAAATTAAAAACAAAAATTTATGAAAAAATTAAACGTAATTAAATTTTCAGTGCTTGGCATAGCAGGCTATTTACTGGTTTGCGGATACCATACCGGAGCCGGATCAAATGGATACTCTTGCACAGGTGCTGAGACAGGATTAGGAAACATGGCTGGTTGCACAACGGGAAGTGGTTGCCATGCTAACACTGCTACACCTGCAATTACCGTAGCATTAGAACTAGATTCAGCAGGCGGTAAAAAGACAAATTATTATGTTGGTGGCGGAAAGTATACCGTAAAGATAACAGGAACAAATACCGGTACTACCTCGCAACCAGACTTTGGGTACCAGGTTACCTGTATTAAAGGTACCGCAGCGGCTACAACTCCAACTAACGAAGGTACATTTACTGCTCCTTCAGGTTCGCATGTTGCACCTGCATCTCAATACAATGTATGTTTGTTGGTAGAGCAAAGCAATACAATTAAGGCTACAACAGGTACCGGAGGTAACGGAACAACCTATGTTGAGTCAATATCATGGACAGCTCCTGCTAAAGGAACTGGTCCAATATCATTCTGGGGTGTTATTAATGCAGTTAACGATAACGGTACAAATGATAAAGGCGATCTTTGGAATACCAACCATATTGATATTGCAGAAATTACTCCTACCGGCATTGCATCGGTTGCTGATGATAATGCAACCAATGTGTATCCTAATCCTTTTTCTACCAGCACAACATTCTCTCTTGCGAATGAAGTTAGGAATGCTACAATTTCACTTTACGATATAACCGGAAAGCAAGTAAAGCAAATAAATTTCTCAGGCAAGCAAGTGACTCTTGACAGAGGTATGCTTACAAGCGGAATATATTTCTATAGTATTGTGAACGAAGATCAAAGTATCAAGACCGGAAAACTCATTATACAGTAATTCCGTATATTCGATACCGATTTTAATCAAGGCCTTATGAAGAATAGAGTAATTGGAGGTGTTATACTCAGTATTATAATAATTTGCATCAATGCCTGCGAAAACAAAGTGGCTGTTTTGCCGGTACCAGTGCCATTATCAGTAAATTGCGATACCACACATGCCACGTATAACAGTAGTTCTGATAGTGTAAGCGGAATTATAAATACACAATGTGCAGTTTCTGGTTGCCATGTATACGGCAGTGCTGTAGCAAACGATTTAACTTCGTATAGTGCTATTCAGGCAAGTGGTTATATTACCAGTAAGAAGGGCCCTACGGGCACTTTAATGTATACTTGTTTATATAACGGCACTCCTTATGTAATGCCTAATGTTCAGCAGCCAGGCTGGAATGACCCTTGTAATCAGGCCAAGTTAAAACAGTGGATACTAAATGGTTTCCCGCAATAATAATTTAATTCTGAAAAACGTGAAAAAAATAGTAGCAACAATAGTTTGTTTGGCAGGTTTATTCTTGTCAAGGGTAAATGCCCAAATTTATATTGCAGATTCGGCAACTGTTTCCTTCTTCTCTAAAACAAGTGCAGAGGATATTGATGCGAAGAATACTATCTGCAAACCTTTAATGAACACATCAAAAGGACAATTTTTTGTAGAATTGAATAACATAGATTTTGACTTTCCATCCAAACTGATGAGGGATCACTTCAATGAAGATTATATGGAATCTGCTAAATTCCCCAAAACTAAATTCGATGGCAAAATTACAGGTACAGTTGATTACCTTGAAGATGGTACTTATAATGTAACAGTTAGCGGTACAATGGATATGCATGGAGTGCAAAAACAAATAAGTGTACCCGGTACCATAACCGTAAAAGGTGAAAAATTGTTCATTTATGCTAAATTCAATGTTAAGATAGCGGACTATAATATTAAATTACCATCCTTTGCTACTATGAATATTGCTGATAATGTAGATGTAACAGTTAAAGCTACCATGAAGCCATTTAGCACTAAGAAGTAGATAATTTATGGGTATGAGAAAAAGTAACATTGTATTATTAGCAGCAGTTTTATTTTGCTGTAGTTCAGTTATTGTAAAAAGCCAGGATCTTATGCATTTGGCCGATTCGTTGGCGAATATAAATGCAACGCCTCCACCGTTAGGTACTACCTGGAAGGATACTAAAATTATTAATGCCCAAACCACTAAAACAGTGCCACAGGGTACAATGGTTTTCAGAATACAGCACCGTTTTGGCAATGCCGGTGAAGAGAGCGGAGGCGGAATTCATACATTATATGGTTTTGATGAGGTGACAGATATTTATATGTCATTTGAATTTGGCATACTTAAAAACCTGCAGGTTGGTGTTGGCCGAAGTAAAGCACGAGAATTGCTTGATGCGCAACTGAAATACAGGCCACTTACACAAAAATCGGTAGGTATGCCTATTTCCCTTGCTCTGTATGGCGACGCAGCTTTAACGCCTGAGTCGGATGCAACTTTTTATAATGGATATGACCCCAATAACCCAAATGATTTTGGTGGAACCCGCGACAGGATGATGTACGACGGTGAGATTATAGTTGACAGAAAATTCGGAAACGTAGCTTCGTTAGAAGTATTTGCCGGGTTGAACCATCGCAATTGGGTACTGGGGCTTACAAATACAAATAACAATACCAAGGATACAACCAATATACCCTATGTTGGCGGAGGTGGGAAAATATGCCTCTCAAAACATGCTGCATTGGTATTTGACTATTATTACATAATGTCGCCATACAGAACCAATAACCCGGTTACAGCATATTATAACGCTTTCTCAATTGGGTATGAAATTGAAACAGGTGGACACGTATTTGAAATTAATTTCAGCAATGCCTCTTTTATTGATGTGAATAATTTCATTCCTATTACTACTGATAGCTGGACTAAAGGCGGTTTTAAGCTAGGTTTCTCTATTTCAAGAGCATTTAATATTTGATACTCTTTTGCAATTATGTGAAAAGGCCCCTATGGGGCCTTTTTTTATTAAACCTTTCCCTGTTATACAGTCTAATTAAAAGCAATATTCATAGACCACAAAGGTTTATAGTATATCTGCCGTCTAAATGATAGGCAAATAGCAAGGGACATTGAAAATATATTCAGTTAGTACAATAGGCAAGGCGTTAAAGAGGATCGGTGCTGTAGTTATAGTGTTCGTTTCTACGAATCTTTGTGCTCAGAACACCTTAAGAATGAATTTTCCTGATACGATAAAAACAGTACGAAGAGATAGTATCAGTTATAAGCAGGAAGATGCAATGGATCTTATAAGCAAGGTGATCAATGTAAAATCTACCTCTGATAGTGAGAATTTAAAGCCGGGAAAAGTGTATACATCTATTTTTCCGGCAGTAGGGTACGCACTTTCCAATGGAGTGACTTTTATTTTAGCCACAAATTTTTCCTTTTATACAAGTGGGTTAGATAGTACTAATCTTTCTGTAATAAGCCTGAACCCATTATACTCATTAAAGGAACAGGTAATTGTACCTATTATCAGCAGTATATGGTTAAAGAATAATAAAATTAACCTGCTTGGTGATTACCGTTTTTATCGCTATCCCTCATTAACATATGGTCTTGGTGGAAGGCGTTTAATATCACAACTAGATTCGGTAGATTACTCTTACATTAAGTTTTCCCAGGAGGCATTATATTCCCTGGGGCACAAAGTTTATGCGGGTATAGGGTATAACTTAGATTATCACTATGATATTGAAGAGCTTGGTGATAAGCATCAGTATTTAAAATATACCGATGGCGCCACTTCTTCTCTTTCATCGGGTTGGGTTGCCCGGATAAAATACGACAGTAGGACGAATATAAATAACCCGAAAGATGCATTTTACGCCAACTTAGTATATCGCGATAATATGACAGCTTTGGGAAGTAACAATAACTGGCAGGAAATTGGTATAGAGTTCAGGAAATATATAACCCTTTCAAACTCCCCAAGCAATGTATTGGCTTTTTGGAGTTGGAATGAGTTTACATTTGGTGGATTGCCTCCTTATTTTGACCTTCCCAGTACAGGTTGGGACGATTATTCCAATACAGGCAGAGGCTATATACAAGGAAGATTCAGAGGAAGTGATATTGTTTACCTGGAAGGTGAGTACAGATTTGATATATTGCGCAATGGATTACTTGGTGGTGTCGTTTTCCTCAATGGGGAGTCAGTACCAAATTATCCGTCAAATCAATTTACGACTGTTCATCCGGGAACGGGAGTTGGGCTGCGGATAAAGTTAAATAAGTATTCCGGTACAAACCTGTGTATTGATTATGGTATTGGCGATGAAGGCTCAAGAGGTTTCTTTTTTAATGTTGGCGAAGTATTTTAACTGGCAGAAAATGCAGTATGGTTTGAAATTCAAACACACTATAACTGTCGGCATAATGCTTTTTATAGCAATAACTGCCTGTGCACAATCAGACACGACCATAAAGCTTTCCGCAGCACCATATTACGGCAATAGTCAAACCCAATTAGATGCATACGATATACTTACCAAATTATTCAGACTAAAGGTAGCGGCCAAGGCAGATAGCGGAAAAATAAAGCCCGGGAAATTATATTTTGCATTCGCCCCCGCAGTTGGTTATACCCTTGAAGCAGGCGCTTTAGCAGCATTACAGGTAAACACATCATTTTATACCAATGATCCGCAGCATACCAATCTTTCAGTTGTCTCTACCGAAGGACAGTATTCAGTACATAACCAATTAATGACCTTTTGTATAGGGAATATTTGGCTGAATCAGAATAAATACGACCTTTTAACAGATTGGCGCTATTATCAATACCCTTCATATACATATGGCCTGGGAGAAAATACCTTTTATGGCAATTCCGATTATGTTAATTATTCATACGTTAAGGCATATCAGGAAATTCTCAGGCACTTCAATTCAAGCTATTATTTTGGAGTTGGCTATGATATTGATTATCATTTTAATATCGTTAGTAATACTAATGTAACTGATTTTCAGGAATATAATGAAAATCAAACCACAACAACTTCATCGGGTGTTGTAGTACATTTTATGTACGATAACAGGACAAACCAGAATAACCCCAAAAAAGCGTTTTATTTCAGCACTGAATACCGTATCAACTCAATGCTTATGGGAAGTAGCAGTGACTGGCAAAGCCTTCAGTTAGAGGCCAGAAAGTATTTCAAATTATCGGAACATAAGGTATTGGCGCTATGGACCTGGAATGAACTTACATTTGGAGGCAAAGTGCCATACTTTGAGCTTCCAAGTAATGGCTGGGATACTTATTTGAATACGGGTAGGGGTTACATTCAGGGTAGATTCCGTGGCCCTGATATGGTTTACGACGAAGCCGAGTTCAGGTTCGGTATATTGCGTAGTGGCCTGTTAGGAGGGGTGGTTTTTGCTAATGTTGAATCGGTTAGCTCCTGGCCAGGCAACCAATTTGCAGGTATAGATCCCGGGGAAGGTATTGGCCTTCGCGTTAAGTTCAATAAACATTCCGATACCAATTTATGCATTGATTATGGCTTCGGAATACAGGGCTCACGCGGGGTTTTCTTTAACCTTGGCGAAGTATTTTAACCCACTAATTCGTCTATGTTATAGGGCAAAAACGAAATGTTCGGGCGTGCGGGAATTTGCGTTATTTTTGCTTTCTTGATTTAAACACATAAAAAAGCAACTATGTTAGAAGGTTTTGTAGATACATTATCAAAAATATTCGGGAACAAGCACGATCGTGACGTTAAAGAGATTCAACCTGTTATCGATAAAAGTCTTGAAATAGAAAAATCATATGCCGCAATAAGTGATGATGACCTGCGTGGCAAGACTGCCGAATTTAAAAAACGCATTCAGGATAAGATCAGTGAGAATGAAACCAAGAAACAGGAACTAAAGGCTCGTGTTGAAAGTGAGGAGGAAATTCCGTTTAAGGAAAAGGAAGAAATATATGCCTCAATAGATAAACTTGAAAAGGAGATATTAAAAGACATAACTGACGAACTGAACGATATATTGCCGGAAGCCTTTGCAGTAATGCGCGAAACAGCAAGGCGTTTCAAGGAAAGAGATTCATTGGAAGTTACGGCGACGGAAAGAGACAAACAATTGGCTTCTCAATTTAGTCATGTTAAAATAAGTGGCGATAAAGCAACCTGGAAAAGTACCTGGAGTGTCCGTGGCCACGACGTGAAATGGGATATGATACCTTATCCTGTTCAGCTTATTGGTGGTGCAGTGCTTCACTCAGGTAAAATTGCCGAAATGGCAACGGGTGAAGGTAAAACCCTTGTTGCAATTTTCCCGGTATACCTTAATGCCCTTTCAGGACGTGGTGTACATCTGGTAACAGTGAACGATTACCTCGCAAAACGTGACTCAGAATGGATGAGCCCTTTGTTTGAATTTCACGGATTAAGGGTTGATTGTATTGACAGGCATGAACCAAATTCTCCTGAACGCAGGAACGCGTATGCAGCTGATATTACCTATGGTACAAATAACGAATATGGTTTCGACTACCTGCGCGATAATATGGCCCGTTCACCAGGTGACCTGGTACAACGCGGTCATTTCTTTGCCATTGTCGATGAGGTTGACTCAGTTTTGATCGATGATGCGCGTACCCCGCTTATTATCTCAGGTCCTACACCTAGGGGCGATAAGCATGAGTTCTTCCAGATGAAACCACGTGTGGAAAAATTGATAAATGCACAACGTACTTTCGTAAACAAGGCCTTAAACGATGCCAAGACATTAATTGAAAGCAAGGATAAAGAAAAGGAAAAGGAAGGTGGTGTGGCACTATTACGTGCACACAGGGGTTTGCCTAAGAATAAGGCACTCATTAAGTTCTTAAGTGAAGAAGGGCATCGTGCGTTACTTCAAAAGACAGAAAATTTTTACATGCAGGATCAGGGTAGAGAAATGCAGAAGATAGATGCAGAACTTTTCTTTGTGATAGATGAAAAGAACAATACCGTAGAGCTTGCAGATAAGGGAATTGACCTGATAACAGGACAAGGTGAAGATCCGAATTTTTTTATTCTGCCTGATGTTGGCGGAGAAATTGCTGAACTGGAGAAAGCTGAAATGCCTGATGAAGAAAAAGCAAAAAAGAAAGATGAATTGCTCAGGGATTTTTCAATAAAGACAGAACGTGTTCATACCATTAACCAATTACTGAAAGCATACACTTTATTTGAAAAAGATATTGAGTATGTGGTGATGGAAGGTGAAGTAAAAATTGTTGACGAACAAACAGGCCGTATTATGGAAGGCCGCCGTTATTCAGATGGTTTACACCAGGCTATTGAAGCAAAGGAAAATGTAAAGATAGAAGCAGAAACACAAACCTATGCTACCGTTACATTGCAGAACTATTTCCGTATGTACCACAAGCTTGCAGGTATGACGGGTACTGCAGAAACCGAAGCGGGTGAATTATGGAGCATATATAAACTGGAAGTTGTAGCTATACCTACCAACAAAGCGATGATTCGTGATGACAGGGAAGATATGGTATACAAAACCAAGAGAGAAAAATATAATGCAGTTATAGACCAGATACAGGAATGTGTGAAGGCAGGAAGGCCGGTATTGGTAGGTACAACATCGGTTGAGGTATCGGAATTACTGAGCCGTATGTTGAAACTACGCGGCATAAAACACAATGTGCTGAATGCTAAATTGCATCAACGAGAAGCTGAAATTGTTGCGGAAGCAGGTAAACCGGGTACGGTTACTATTGCAACCAACATGGCAGGCCGTGGTACCGATATTAAATTAGGCGCCGGTGTTGCAGATGCAGGTGGGCTTGCCATTATGGGAACAGAGCGCCATGAATCGCGCCGTGTTGACAGGCAGTTACGTGGTCGTGCTGGCCGCCAGGGCGATCCGGGTTCATCGCAATTCTTTGCTTCGCTCGAAGATGACCTGATGAGATTGTTCGGATCGGAGCGTATTGCCAAGATGATGGATAGAATGGGTATTGAAGAGGGTGAAGTAATTCAGCACGGGCTCATTACCAAATCTATTGAACGTGCACAAAAGAAAGTAGAGGAAAACAACTTTGGTGTTCGTAAGCGCCTCATCGACTACGATGATGTAATGAACCAGCAACGTGAGGTAATATATACCCGCCGCCGCCATGCATTGTTCGGTGAAAGATTGTCGCTCGATATTACCAACATGTTCATTGATGTATGCGAAAGCATTGCACACGAATTTCATGGTGGAGACATGCAGGACTTCGAAGGATTTAAAATAGAATTGTTCCGTACACTGGCTATGGAGTCTCCTGTTACCAAGGAGGAATTTGAGGGCTCAACAACAGATGTAATAGCACACAAAATATTCGATAAGATACAGGTTAACTATCAGAAAAAGACGGATAGTATTGCCAAGGAAGTGTTCCCGTTTATAAAGAATGTTCATGAAGATGCAAATAATCACTTCGAGAATATTCAGATACCAATGTCAGACGGAATAAGGGTGATACCGGTTGTAGTGAACCTGAAATCGGCTTATAAAACAGGTGGTAAAGAAGTATTACGCGAATTGGAAAAATCTGTAATACTGGCTGTAATGGATGATGAATGGAAAGAACACCTTCGTGAGATGGATGAGCTCCGTCAGTCTGTACAGAATGCTGTATACGAGCAGAAGGATCCACTATTGATATATAAATTCGAATCATTCGAGCTGTTCAAGGCTATGGTGGTTAGAATGAATAAGAGTATCTCTTCATTCCTTATGAAGAGCGCTGTGTTTATTCAAAACGCTGATCAGATACAGGAGGCAGAAGTATTGGAGCCGCAGGAGGTTGAATATGAAACAAGCCGGCCAGGCGACCAGGCTCAGCAGCAGCAAGGTGGAGGTGCACCGGCACCTAAACCACAACAACCTGCAAAGGCCGAAAAGCGAGTAGGGCGCAATGACCCATGCCCTTGTGGTAGCGGTAAAAAATATAAGAACTGCCACGGTAAGTAACGGTTATGTATAAATTCTCCATGAAATATTTGTGAATTTCAATGGGTTTTGTACATTTGGTATAATCAATATTGAAAAATAATAAACCAAGGCCACTAAAATCAAAAAAGTATGAAACACACATTATTAAAAATTACTGCAATGGCAGTTTTATTGTTCACATTAGGTTCTTGTGCAAAAAAAAGCACTAGTACTCCTGCTTCAACCAGTACAACGCCTTCGTTCAGCGCAACTATGGCTGGTACAGCAACTACTTTTACCGGATCAGCCACTCCGGGCGCTAATTATTTTACCATAACAGGTACAGGTTCTAATTATACTATTAAAATATACATTCCTTCACCCGCTTCAACAGGTACTTTTACATTGGCCAGTGTATCTAATGGCGGGTATGCATCTGTCGCAACAGGTAGCGGTGCGTTATGGGAGACCAATGCTTCTGAAACAGGCTCAATAACTATTAGTACTTATAATACATCAAGTAATATAGTTAGTGGTACATTTAGTTTTAATGCTGCTCCGCTTTCGGGTAGTTCAAGTAATCTTGCGGTTACAGGCGGTTCATTTGCTAATGTATCTTTCTAATAGATATAAATTGATCAAATAATAAAAGCCCTTGAGAGATCAGGGGCTTTTTTATTTTATAGTTGCAGACTACTATACCACCCTTTTATTCCCGTAAGGACCTGAAGCCTGGTTATTTCTTTTTCCGATTCTTCTTTATTTTCTTTAACCCTGTAGGCACAATATGTGAATCCCTTATTTGTATTAACCAATTCTATGGTAATTCCTTTTTGTAGTAATGTCTTCTTTAATCCAACAGCATTCTCTTTAACCTTAAAACTTCCCAAAACTATATAGCCTTTGGCTTGTTCTTTGGGCTCAACAGGTTTTTCAATTGAAGCTATAGTTGTAACTGGGGCAATATTTTTCTTTGGTTGAACTACTACTGAATCGGCTTTCTTTTTGATCTTGACCGTTGCAATGGCGGAGCTTTCTATCTTTTTTTCTTTTGAATCCTCCGTAGCAAAAACCTCTATATTGCCGGTATAACATGTTACCCATATTTGTTTGTTGTTATTATTTAAACATATGCCAATTGGGTAGCTGTTAGTTTTAATCGTGGTTTCTAGTTTAAAATCTGCAAGGTCAATAACCGCAATCTTGCCGTCATTATAGCAATCGACAAACAGCTTATGGTATATAGGAGACAATACCATACTGCGTGGGGCTTTGCCAACGTTTAGTTTATTCATTCTTTTGTCAGCAAGGTTTATCCTGCAAATGGCTTGTTCACCATTTAAACTGGCATAGAGATAGTTCCTGTCAATGCATAGGTGACGAGGATTCATTACGCCTGAAACCAGTGTTTCGGTTTCGTAGGTAAGCAAATTCACTTTTATAATTTTACTTGAACCCATTACTGCTATATAGGCAAAAGTGCTGGCGCTATCGCAGGCAATACCTCTGGGTGCAGGGCCGGTAGATATCCTCTTTATTTCCTTTTCTGTATTAAGGTCAATAATACTTACATCGCCACTACTCCAGTTGCTTACCAGCAGTTTTTCTTGGTCGGGTGTAATGGCCAGGTATTTGGGCACGCTACCTACTTTAACTATGTTCTCGATAGTGTGTGTATATGTGTTTATTTTATACACAAAACTCGAATCGTAATTTTTACCAAAACAGGTATCGCAACCGGGGTTGCCGAAGCCTTCGCCACTCATAAAATAATTGCTCACCCATACATATTTCCCATCTTTTGTAGCGGCACTTTCTACGGGAGACCCGTTTAAAGAGCTTTTTATTTTTTTGAAACCAAACTGTGATGGAGTAACCTTATCGCTTATAGTAGAAACCAAATTGAATGAGCTGTCGTACATGGTAATAGAATGATGGTACATCATGTTCTGTACGAAGAACATGTTTTTTCCATTATTACAAATTGATTTTGGTGAAATGTTGCCGTATATTATTTTAAGAGGTTTGTAGGTTGTTTGTGCAATAGTTATATCATGTAATAACAAAACAAATAGCGATACTATTACTGTTCTTTTTAAAGTGATATTTGAGTGATACTGTTGCACAGTGTCAAATCTATAAAGAATTGACACAAATTCAAAAGGGATTATAAACAAGGCTATAAATACGATTTAAAGAAATATATACGGCCTAGCCAGATAAGCCCTGAAAACACATGTATAAGGAATACTGAAGACAGCAGTATTATTTTTATTCTTTCGTTTTTACTCTTTCCCCGTATTATTTTTATTTTTTGTAACAACTGAAAAGCAACAACCATAAAAAGCAAATAAGAGCAAACTATAACCTGCCAGGCAAAATTACCATCCATCATTCTGTCACCGGTTTCTACAATGCAAACGAATAATAAAAAAGCGACTACACAATAAGCTATAACATACAGGTTAAGCTTGTCCCTGATTTCTTTAAAATAGAATATGAAGTATAGCAGAGGAAATGTGTAGGAAGAAAATAAAGCAAGTGGTGCATACCTGAGCGATATTTCGTTACGCCATAGAGCAAATGGGGCAAAAGCAACCGTTGTTGCCTCTCCTTTATCTTTAGATGATAGTATACTATGGTTCATTATCTTATAAATAAACACATACTCCAGGTATAGGAAAACTAAACCAACCACAACTGGTATAATATTTCTGAAAAAACGTTTATTAAATCTTTCATACCCCAAAAGAAATAGCGGGTAAACAACAGTGTATACCATAAAAAAAGAGGGCTTAATGGCAATATTCAAAATAACGAGTATGAGATTGTGGACCATGTAATCTTTATCTCTTTGGGTTATAGTCAGGTACGAATACCAGAACAATAACAACGCAAATGGCATCAAAAAAATAGTTGTCGAATTATGCCATTCATTTGGCGAAAAACTTCCAAAAAGGAAGTCATTTTCTGGCATAAATGGATTTCTGTATGGAATATTGCTGGCTATCAATAAAAACAAGAATGTAAAAACAGAAAGAAGTATCTCATTACGTGAAAGTTTTATTGAATTACTGAACTCCCCATAAATACGAGTTGTAACAAGGTATTTAAGCGCTATGCTGATTGCTACTACTATAACGGAAGAGCAGTATAAGGCATGCATTGAGGTTGAGAATCCTGCACCAATATAAACAACTAAAAAGTAAAGGATGTTCGGCCGATTTGTTCCTAATCCGCTGAATAAACAGTATGTGATATAAGAGTGTAATTGTATATCGGTGGGAACCCTACGAACTAATATTAATACATAATAAAAAACAGCAAAAGCAATAAACACCAGTGTACTTATTATAATGGTAGGTTTATTAAACTTGTTATTGCCTATCTTCATATTTTTCAGGTACTTGGAAAAGAATGTACCTAAGCACCAAATATACGGTTAAAGTATATAATAGGAAAAATGAATGTTTACTATTCATTTCGGGAATCCTTACCCCAGTGCAGTTTTTTGCGAAGGGTTTCGGTAAAGCTTTGGCCGGGTATCTGCATTAATTTTACCCCAAAGGCTTCTTTCCGTATGGTGAGCTCTATAGAAGAATCAATGGTTTCAATTCGTGAATCGAGCGAAACCATGTTGGTAGGATTACGTCCTTCTACTTTAAGTGTTATAGTATACGTATCGGGTATTACAACAGGGCGCACATTAAGGTTGTGTGGTGCAATTGGTGTAATAATAAAGCTTGAATCGTCAGGTAATAATATGGGCCCGCTACAGCTTAAGGAGTATGCAGTAGAACCTGTAGGGGTTGAAATTATCAATCCATCGGCCCAGTATGAATTTAAAAACTCGCCATTCAGGTACGTATGTATGGTAAGCATAGTAGACGTATCCTTACGCTGAACGCATATTTCATTAAGGGCGTAGTTATACTTACCAAAAAGAGAGTTCGATGTTTCCAGGTGAAGTAAGGTGCGGTTCTGAATGGTGAACTTTTTGTTTTTCAATGCGATAAGTGCAGGAGAAAAATTTTCTTCAGGCACAATGGCTAAAAAACCTAAGCGGCCCGTATTAATTCCAAGCACGGGTATATCGGTCCCTACAACAAAAGGCAAGGTCTCTAATAAGGTTCCATCACCACCAATACTAATCATATAATCTGCCGAACCTTTTGCTAATTCAGTGCTGAAGGTCTCCGGTTTCTTTTTAAATGATATGATCTGCTTCAGCGAATTGTAAAACCCTTCATGTATAATATATTCCAGGTTAAGTTCATCGAGCTGGGCGAATATATTTTTAACCGGTTCGCTTAAGTTAGCTGGGGTAGGACGTCCGTATATAGCAATACGCATAGGGCTGGTTTATAGTATTCAAAGTTAGCAAAATAGTAAACGAGCCATAATACCTATATTTGTCCCGCTATGATAAGCTTTAAGCGTTTAAATCATATTCAGATCTGTATTCCTAAGGGAAAAGAAGACGAAGCAAGGAAATTCTATACCGATATTATTGGCCTGAAAGAAATTCCAAAACCGGAAGCACTGATACCCAATGGCGGTTTATGGTATCAATTAGCTGATATTCAATTTCATATAGGTACTGAAAATGAGATAAATAAATCGAAACGCCACCCTGCGTTTGAAGTAGAGAATTTAAAAGCAGCAAGGGAATATCTTACAGGAAAAAATGTTCCCATTAAAGAGGAAACCCCAATACCGGGCCAAAACCGCTTTTCTTTTATCGACCCTTTTGGAAACAGGATAGAATTGCTGGAAATGAAAAACTCTTTGTAATATGAGTATACATTACAGAAAACTTCTTCCAACAGATGCAAAGGAATACCGTAAAATAAGGCTCGAGTGCCTTGAAAAATACCAGGAGAATTTTGGCAGCACCTTTCAGGAAGAAAGAACAAGACCTAAACTAGCATTTGAGGAATATATAGAGCAGCAAACCAATGGTAAGTTTTTTACAGGCGCATTTAATGATGATGAGTTGATTGGTATTTGTGGTTTTTCGCAGGAACAAAAGCCTAAAACCAGGCATATTGGCACCATAATTCAAATGTATGTGCGGACAGATTATAGCGGAAAAGGTATAGGCCTTGAACTATTAAATACGGTTATAGAAGAAGCCTTTAAAATACCTGAAATAGAGCAATTGCTATTGGGTGTGGTAGCAATAAATACAAGCGCTAACAGAATATACGAACAGGCAGGTTTTCAGCAATATGGCCTATTGAAAAACTACTTTAAAGCAGGCAATGCCTATAGTGACCAGAGACTTATGGTGCTTTACCGAAAGTAGGTACTAATTTTCGTTAAAAAACTTGTTAACGCAACCTTTTAATCTTATCTTCGTTAAGAGAAACAAGAAGGGATTATGATGCTGGAGAAGTTTTTGGAATACTTACGGTTCGAGAAGAAGTTTTCACCACACACACTTATTTCTTACAGGAATGATGCCGAACAATTTGCGGCGTTTCTGAAACACACCTACGAAATAGAAAAGATAGAAGAAGCCACTACGCCCATGATCCGTTCATGGATGGCAGAGTTGATGCAGGAAAAAATTGCAGCGCGTAGTGTTATCCGTAAAGCGTCAACACTCAGAACATTTTATAAATTCTTGTTACGTGAGGGCATTATTACAGTAAGCCCGATGCAAAAGATAATCAGCCCTAAAACACCTAAGCGCCTGCCTGTATTTGTGAATAAGAAAGAAATGGAAACTCTTTTTAAAACGGTTGAATTTCCGCAAGGGTATGAAGGCGTTAGAGATCATCTTATTCTGGAAATGTTTTACGCTACGGGCATTCGTCGTGCAGAGCTTATATCGATGAAGGATGTGGATGTAAACCTGTACAACTTCACTATAAAGGTATTGGGTAAAAGGAGTAAGGAAAGAGTTATACCAATATCTCCTTTCATGAAAAAGTATATTGAGGAATACAGGAATGAGAAGAAAAAACTTGGACTGGATAAAGAATTCTTCTTTATGAATGAGAACAATACCGGGCTTTATGATAAAGAAGTATATAGAATAATTAAAAAATATTTAGGCCAGGTAACAACTCTGCAAAAGAAAAGCCCGCATGTGCTGAGGCATACTTTCGCAACACATATACTTGATAACGGAGCAGACATAAACGCAGTAAAAGAACTATTGGGCCATGCCAACCTGTCGGCCACCCAAATGTATACGCACAATACATTAGAAAAGCTTAAGCGTGTGCACAAGCAAGCACACCCAAGAGGATAATTCACTTATTACTAACTATAAAAACCAAGAATCATGCAAGTTAAAATTCAATCCATCCACTTCGATGCAGACCAAAAGCTACTCGATTTTATCCAGGAAAAAGTTGATAAACTGGGACACTACTATGATGGTGTGATGGGAGGTGAAGTATTCCTTCGCCTTGAAAAATCAAAGGATACAAGCAATAAAGTTGCTGAAATAAAAATTCATACCCAAACAGGTGAGTTGTTTGCCAAAAAGCAATGCAAGTCATTTGAAGAAGCGGTTACTGAATCAACCGATGCCCTTCGCATACAAGTGAAGAAGCATAAGGAGAAAGTGAAGCAATTATAATTTTAATATAGTACATACAAATAACCCTTGCCATTGGCAGGGGTTATTTATTTTTCTTTATACGGGTTATTTTAGGTCGCTTTAAAAATGTTATATCAGCAACTCTCATTTCTTTATAAAATTCTTTATAGCGGATAGCCTTAAATTCAGGCTTATTCGGTTTTTCCCTATATAATTGATATATAAATATCCACCATTCATCTTCTAGTTTCTCGTTTCTAAGTTCATCAATCAATTTAAAATATTTTGTCGTATTCAGATTCTTTGCCTTAGAATATTCATAACATAATAGAGTTGGAATACAATCCCTTTCATTGATTAGTGTATTAGAATAATTCTCAAAATTGCGGATTTCAAATTTGTATTCTGTTGCAAGTTTTAAACCCCAAAGAGCAACATCTGACCTAAAATATTTCAGGTGTTCTTCAGTGATCGAATTTATTTCATCTTCTAGAATATTCAATATATTTTCATTGATGTAGTTTTTGTTGTTCGCCAATATTTTATTGAAAACATCCATAAAATAAGGATATATGAAACATATTCGTGACAAATACATTAATACAAATCCTAATACCTTTTCTTCTGTAAAGTGTTTTCTAGATAAAATTTTAACTGCATATTTTATAGGTGAGTCGTTTGGGTTTTCCTTAAATAGTCTAATGGATAAATCAATAAACTCACTTAATGCATTAATATCTTTATTTGTGAACTCTTCTTTTTTAGAAAACTTCAAGGAATAATCCTTCAATATTCTGATCCAATCTTGGCCAATTGCTATAGGTAATTCTATGATTTCCGTCTTTTTAGGGTTTAATCTTAGGTTATACTTTTCAAGTTCCTTGCTAACATTTCGAATAAACTCATCAGCCTCATCCTTTGATTTACAGTAACATTTAAAATCATCAATAAAGCGCACGTAGTCATATTTTACCAATTCTTTATCTACTCGAGAAAGAATTAACTCACAGATAATGCTAGAAGTATCAGGTCCAATTGGAATCCCTATAGTTTCATTTCTTTGCATCGACCTAATAGCAATGTCAAGCTTGTTGTACCACATGTCATCATTTCTTGAATTATCCTTTGCTTCTTTATGTCCTACCAACGCCCAAGGAATAGAGTGAGAATACACGCTGGGATAGAAATTTGCAATATCCAAGTGCACGAAATACCTTTTAGCATAGGATTTATTAAGTATCAAAAATTTTTCATCTTTTTTCCTATCATATGGCAACATGGATACTAGCCGACCATTCACATTGTTGGGCTGAGGGATAATCATACTTCTTTTTACATAATCATCAATTTCACCTATTTTATGTATGATTTTATCCCAATTCAATTTAATTTCCTCACATAGTCGAAAATAAGCAATTGGGTGTGGTATCTCAAAAATACGGGGTGCGTTATTATTTCTAGTTTGCCTATACTTAACACTAGAAAATGAATTTTTTTTATCAGTTTTAATGCCAGTTTTCCTGACCCATTGCCCAAATTCTTTACTTTGAAAAATTTCAATTAGTTTCTCAGAGAAGAAACCATAATCTAGAAGTTTTCTATTTACGGTTTCCTTTTTAAGAAGTTTAAAATCATGGATCATTATTAGAAGTTAATAGTTTTGATAAGTATAAAGATAATGTTTCATATTATGAACCACTAGATTACTTTTAGGGAATGTGAGGGACGATAGATAGAATTTTGTACTTTCAGCCTTTCACAATGGAAAACACAAACAGCCTTAAGCAAACACTTTCACTTTTCGATGCTACTATGATTGTAGCCGGCTCTATGATAGGGTCGGGTATATTTATTGTAAGTGCGGGCATGTCGCTGCAACTGGGCTCGTCAGGTTATTTATTACTTGCGTGGATAATAAGCGCTATTGTAACCGTAATGGCAGCACTAAGCTATGGAGAGTTGGCAGGCATGATGCCCAAAGCGGGTGGGCAATATGTGTACCTGAAAGAAGCGTATGGTCCTACCGTTGGTTTTCTATATGGCTGGACATGTTTTATGGTAAACCAAACGGGTTTTCTGGCTGCAGTGGGTGTTGCTTTTGCCAAGTTCACTGCTGTATTCTTTCCCTCATTGGGGCTGGGAAATATTTTGCTCGATCTGGGTTTTATAAAAATATCAGCAGGACAGGTGTTAGCCATTTCAATAGTCTGCATTATTACATTTATAAATACTAGGGGTATAGAGGGTGGCAAACTTATCCAGGGTGTATTTACATCAACCAAGCTGATAGCACTTGCTGCATTAATTATTGTAGGCGTGGTGCTTGCATGCAACGGGCATTTTATAAAAGAGAACTTTCAGAATATGTGGAGCGCATCTACAGTTGCCAAAGACGGCAGCGTTATACCACTTACCGGAATGGCTTTAATTGCAGTTATGGGTGTATCAATGGTGGGCTCATTATTTTCGAGCGATGCATGGAACAATGTTACATTCATTTCTGCTGAAATTAAAAAACCGGGACGTAATATTCCCCTTTCGCTTTTGTTCGGAACGCTTACTGTTGGTGTACTCTATATATTGGTTAACATTACCTATTTACTTATTCTGCCGTTGCATGGTAGCCCAACCGGAACGGATGTAATACACCAGGGCATACAATATGCAAAAGATGAAAGGGTTGCTACGGCAGCTGTTTCGGTTATGCTGGGTAATTCAGCAACATACGTTATGGCCGCACTTATTATGATATCGACCTTCGGCTGTATTAACGGTATTGCACTTTCAAGTGCACGATTATACTATGCCATGGCTAAGGATGGCCTTTTCTTTAAACAAGCTATGCAGTTGAACAGCAAAGGCGTTCCGGCCAAGTCATTGGTTTTTCAATGTATATGGGCATGTGTGTTATGCATTTCAGGCAAGTATGGCGATCTGCTTGATTATATTACTATTGCATCGTTACTGTTTTACGCACTTACTATTGGTGGCATATTTGTACTTCGTAAAAAACAACCCAGTGCAGAAAGGCCCTATAAAGTATTTGCCTATCCAGTGCTACCCGCCTTGTATATATTAATTGCGGTGGCTATAAGTATAGACTTATTGGTTGATGTAAGTACACGAAACCATACCTGGCCCGGAATTATTATTGTTCTACTGGGTCTGCCTGTTTATTACTTTATTAAGAAAACAGAAAAGGTTCCGTCATGAGATCTGTTTCAGTCCAGGAATTTTTAGAACTCTCCAAGCAACATCCGGTAATTGATGTACGCACACCGGCTGAATTTGAACATGGCCATATACCGGGTGCAGTTAATATTCCTTTATTCAGTAATGAGGAGCGTGCAATTATTGGCACCATATATAAGCAGGAAGGCAAAAACCCTGCTATGCTGAAAGGCATGGAACTGGTAAGTCCCAAGTTTTCGGAATTTTTACGAAGTGCAGAAACCGTTTCGAATACCGGTACTTTGTTAGTGCATTGCTGGAGAGGTGGCATGCGCAGTGGCGGCATGGCTTGGTTATTTGAATGGTATAGCTTCAAGGTATTTACATTAAAAGACGGATACAAATCATTCCGCAGAATGGTGATTGAAACATTTAAACAGCCGCGCGAACTAAAAATACTAGCCGGCAGAACAGGCTCAGGAAAGACATTGATATTAAAAGAAATTGAAAAGCTCGGGCAGACTATAATTGACCTTGAAGAATTAGCACACCATAAAGGATCTGCATTTGGCACATTGGGCGAAACACCACCGCCAACACAAGAAATGTTTGAGAATGAATTGGCTGTTTCGTTATTGAATATTCCCTCTGATAAAAAAATATGGTTGGAAGATGAAAGCCAGAACATTGGTAAACGTATTATACCAAATGACCTATGGTATCAGATGCGTGCAGCCAATGTGTATTACGTGGATCTTCCACTGGAGAAAAGAGTAGAGTATTTAGTGGAAGCCTATGGGAAATATTCAAAAGAAGAATTGATTGAATCGATAGAAAAGATACGAAAACGGGTAGGCTTCCAACACTCTAAAGCGGCTATTGAAGCTATTCATAATGGAGACTTGAAGAAAGCCTGCGAAATAAGTTTAGTCTATTACGATAAGAGCTATGATCATGGAGTAGCGAAAAGAAATCCGGCAACTATTTATAAAACTGCATTTGCTGAATTGAAGCCTGAAGAGATTGCAAAGAAAATTATTTAGTTGAATTTTGTATCTTTTAGTAAGTAGGTGCATTATAGGAGTATGAGAAAATTGGTAATAATATCAACCTGTTTACTGATAGCGTATAATAGTGTATCTCAAAATGCCCTAGGATATCTGTCTCAATATAATGCCTACCAGTATAATTGGCAGGATGTGAAACCCAAGGGCAAAATAAAAAGATATAAAGAGACATATTTCCCATATAATCAGACTCAAGGGCAATATATTCTTGGCTATACTATAATTAGAGAATTTAATACTAATTATCAATTGGTTAGAGACAAAGCAAGTTATTCGAGTTTTAAAATATGGACGAATCTTTACTATAATTCTTTCGGACAGGTTAAGGTTATTGACAATACTGACACATTAGGTAATATTTCTAAAAGAGAGTGTTACCAATATGATGATATGGGAAGAGTTATAAAGTGGGCATTTTTTAGCCCTGACACTATGAGTGGGCGAGGCAAATTGGTTATACACTATGTAGCGAATGAAAAAATTACTTTGAGTTCTCGTTTATATCAAGACACAGCCATGTTCCTAGTGGACACTACTAAATATGATAGTCATGGAAAATGGATTGAAAGGGATACTTACTCTCAAATGGGGTTAGGTTGTAAAATATTTGTTGGATATGATACAATTGGCAATATAATTAGTTGTAAAGTTTTTGGCAAAGGATACCCAATATGTGGCTATCAGTTCAAATATGATGACAAGGGAAATATGAGCGAGGAAATACAAGATTCAATTGCAGATCCGTATACATATTATCCAGATGGATTTCATCCCAGTACAATACAGTTGATATATAAATATGATAAGAATGGAAATTGGACAGAAAAGCAGGAAATAATTAATGGTACTTTGTATTCAACAACTAAAAGAGAATTAGAATATTATTAAATCTATTTCCCCTTACAAGCCTTCACCTGCAATTCAAAAAGCTGCTGCAACACTTTGGTATCAACATCAGCAATTTTGTTTACATAAAGGCAGCCTTTACCCAAGGAGTGTTTACCTAATTTGCCAAGTAAGGCATGAAATTTATCTGCTTTTTCTCCCATCAGGTAAAGTGAAAAATCTTTAGCACGTGATGCAAATCCTATCTGGAACCATTCATTTTCTTTTCCACTGGCTAGTTTGTAACTATGTTCACCCAGGCCAATAATGGCAGTGCCCCACATTTTGGGTTCGCTCCTGGTGGCTTTCTTCATTAGTTCAAGAATGGTAAAAGCATCTTTGCGCTTTTGCTCATCTTTAATAGTGTTTAAAAAAGCATCAACACTTTTATTGTTTTTTGTGGTTTTCATTTCAGCCATGGTAGTAGGTATTTAATGGAACACTGATTATACGGATTGAGCAGATTTACACGGATTAAGATCAGCGAGTATCCGTTCTATCTGTGTCATCCGTGTTCTATTTTTTTGTAACCGTTTCAGCAATCAATTCAGCCACATCAAGCACTTTTATACTTGCTTCTTTGTTAAAATGCTTTACACCGTCGGTCATCATAGTCATGCAGAAAGGGCAGCCCGTTGCAATTACTTCTGCATTGGTCTTCATAGCCTCTTCGGTACGTTCAATATTCACTTCTTTGTTGCCTTTTTCAGCTTCTTTAAACATTTGTGCACCACCGGCACCGCAACAGAAACTCTTGTGCTTGTTACGTTGCATCTCCACTAATTGAGAATCCAGTTCTACAATAACTTCTCTTGGCGCTTCATATATTCCATTGCCCCGGCCTAAATAACAAGGGTCGTGAAAAACAATTTTTTTGCCTTTAAAGGAACCGCCTTCAATTTTTATTCTGCCGCTTTTTATAAGGTCGTTTATAAAACTGGTATGGTGCATCACCTCATAGTTTCCACCTAATGAAGGGTATTCGTTCTTTATGGTATTGAAGCAATGGGGGCAACCTGTAACTATCTTCTTTACGTTATACCCATTCAATATGGTAATGTTATTAATGGCCTGCATTTGAAAGAGAAACTCATTACCTGCACGTTTGGCCGGATCGCCGGTGCAGGATTCTTCAGTACCTAATACCGCAAACTTTATACCCGCATGGTGTAAAATGCGCACTATGGCAACAGTTATTTTTTTAGCCCTGTCGTCGAAACTACCCGAACAGCCAACCCAGAACAAAACTTCGGGACTTTCGCCTTTAGCAGCCATTTCGGCCATAGTCGATACGGTAATTTTTTCTGTTTCTGCCATATTATATCAGGAATATGGGTTCAAAAATAACAATTTCATAGTGTAATATGATGTTCAGATTGCAGGAATCAGCTATCTGTAATATTAAACGATGCGACCAATTTTCAATGAAAATAGGAATAGTTAAAAAAAATTGATATATATTAGCGAAACAAAATCGAACGAATCTCGTAATCAGGCTTAAACGAATAAACAATTTACATTAATACATGAAAAAACTATTACTTGCAGTGGCTGCTTTATTTGCAGCGGGAACAATTTTTGCTCAAAGTAATTCAATTCCCAATCCGGGGTTTGAGAACTGGACAATATACAATTACCAGGACCCTGCCGGATACCAAAGCTCTAACGATGGAAATAACGGGAACAACAATTCGATTCCAGTCATTAATGAAACCAGAACTACAAATGCATATCATGGGAATTATGCTGTTCAGTTAAAAACCACCAAAGTAGGTGCAGATACTGTTGCTTCATATGCTGCTATTGGAAACCCGGGTGGTGGCAGTGGCGGAAATACAGGTGGTGCTGCTATGAGCGGTATGCCCACAGGTATAAGACTATATTATACCTATACCAAAAAAGCAGCGGATAGTGCGCTTGTTTTTGTAGTATTTAAAAAAGCCGGTGCTACAATTGGCCAGTATGAATACTTAATTTATGATACAACCAGCTCATACCAACTGTTCTCTCAGTTGTTCTCTCCTGCACTTACTGCAGCACCTGATACAGTAATTTTTGCCTTCGCTTCTTCTGTAAGGGTAACTAACCAACATAACAATAATAGTAGCGGTTGGGCGCCGGGTAGTGTTTTCCAGATTGATAGTGTTACTTTTACGGGTGTAGCCACTCAACCAACTAACTTTAATGGCGATTTTGAAAACTGGAAAAGCGATTCCGATGTTGTTATACAGGGATGGAACGTATATGAAGGCTCTGATAGTGGCAATGCATCAAGAACCACCGATGCCTTTGCAGGAAAGTATGCAGTGCAGTTAACTACAGGGCCTTGCAGTGGTTGCGGTGGTACCTTAGCCGCACCTCAGGGAATTACCAGTGGTACCAATAGTAATAACAACGGACCACATGGAGGTTTGCCTTATACCATGACAAAAGATACGCTTGAGTTTTATTATAAGTACACCCCTTCAGCTGCATATCCGGGCGATACCGCATTGGTTTCTATAGGCGTACATAATAATAATAGTTCTAACCAAAATTGGTATAATATTTACCTTAAGGGAACCGGAGGCAGTTATGTAAAAGAAGATTTTCCCTTCCAGGTTAGCAGTTTTACCCCTGATAGTGTACTGATCAATATTCAGTCATCATATTCAAATGCAGGTAGTGGTGGTGGAAATGGCCTTACTACAGCGTCGTTAGGTTCAACATTAAAGGTCGATAATATGAGGTTCCTTTCTCAGATACCTATTACTATTACCCCAGCGAATCCTTCATTTTGTGCTGGTGGTAATGCAGTACTTAAGGCAACAGGTGCTACTTCTTACACCTGGGCTCCTAATTCTAATTTAAGTGCTACTACTGGTTCAACAGTAACTGCAAATCCATTTTTTACAACTACATATACGGTTACAGGAACAAATGGTACTGCTACAGGCACACAAACTGTTGTAGTTGTTGTAAACACCCCACCGACTGTGAACATTACCCCTTCTTCACCTTCAATTTGCATTGGTAATTCAGTAAAGCTTACCGCAAGTGGTACCTCTGTAAGTTATGCATGGAGTCCTGCAACAGGTTTAAGTGCATCAACAGGCGCAACTGTTACTGCAACACCGAGCTCTACAGCTTCATATACAGTAACTGGAACTTCAGCTGCAGGATGTACCGGTGCAAATTCAGTAACTGTTGTGGTAAATACACAACCAACCTTATCTGTTACTCCTTCAGCGCCGGGAATTTGTGCCGGAGGAGGTGCAGTTAATATTAAGGCAACAGGTGCAGCAAATTATTTCTGGAGCCCTGCTACAGGATTAAATGTAACCACCGGTGGAAATGTAAATGCAACACCAACAGTTACAACAACATACAAAGTGGTAGGTAAAAACGGTGCCTGTGCCGATTCTACATACGTTAAAGTAATTGTAGATAAGGCAGTTACAGTTAACTTAACTACTACCGATGTAACATGTAATGGTTCTTGTAATGGTACTTCACTGGCAAGCCCTGTTGGTGGAATATCTCCATACACATATTCATGGAGCACTACTCCTCCTCAAAGTACAGCATCGGCAACAGGACTTTGTCCGGGAACATATACAGTTACTGTAAACGATTCTATTGGATGTGCGGGTTTTGCAACTGCAACCATAACACAGCCAACTGCATTAAGCGCCAGCACAATACCGGTAAATACAACCTGCGGCCAATCAAATGGTCAGGGCATTGCTAATGCCAGTGGTGGAACAACTCCGTATACCTATTCTTGGAACACAGTACCGGTGCAGACTACCCAAACTGCAACGGCGCTTGCCGCAGGAAACTATGTGTTAACTGTAACTGATGCGAATAACTGTACAACTACAGCAAACCTGGTTATAAATGCTTCCACTGCACCTTCTATCAATGTAAAGGTTACCTCAAGTAATTGCGGTATAAATACGGGTACTGCAGTTGCAACTGTAACAGGTGGTACTACTCCTTACAATTATTCATGGAACAATGGTAGCACAACCAGTAAAGACAGTGGTTTAGGAGCAGGTGTATATATTATTACCGTAACCGATAAAGACGGATGTTCTTCATTCAAAGCAGTTACAGTAAGTGATACAAATGGTCCGACAATATCTGGAAGTACAGTAGTTGATAATAAGTGCAGTGGTCAGTCAATCGGATCAGTAAGTATTACCGTAAGTGGTGGTACTAAGCCATACCATTATATATGGTCCAATGGTTCAACCAGTACAAGTATAGGCGGTCTTCAGGCAGGCCCTTACCAGGTAACCGTGTCAGATGGCGGTGGCTGCAGCATTGTAAAATCATTTACAATTACTTCACCGACTCCTGTGGCGTTAACAACAAGCACAACGCAGGCAGGCTGTGGAGTATCTGATGGAAGTGCTTCTGTTACTGCATCGGGTGGTACATCTCCATATTCGTATGCCTGGAGCACAGCAGCTACCTCAACTACTATTTCAAGCGTAGGTGCAGGAACCTATAGTGTATTAGTAACCGATAAAAACGGGTGCAAGGATTCTACTAATGCCTCGGTAAGTAACGCTGCCGGTCCGGTTGCAACAATTTCTTCACTGGTAAATGTAAACTGCTCTACCGGTGTTATGGGCTCGATCAGTGTATCTGATAGCGGAGGTACAACTCCATATACCTATTTATGGTCGAATGGCGCTACTACTTCAAGCATAGATAGCCTTGCGGCAGGTAACTATAATGTGGTTGTAACCGATGCAGGTGGATGTAAAGGAACAACAAATGCAACCATCGGCCAGGTATTGCCACCAGCTATTTCAATATGTATGGTTACGGTTGACCCGGCCACTCAGTACAACATGATCATTTGGGATAAGAGCAGTACGAAGAAGATTGCAAGCTATAATGTTTACAAAGAATCTACTGCTCCGGGCGTATATTCTAAAATAGGTAGTGTCAAGGCAGATTCACTATGCCAGTTTGTTGATACACTTTCAAACTCACTTGTTCAAAGCTGGAGATATGAGATATCTCAGGTTGACTCTTGTGGTGGTGAATCTTCTTTAAGCTTGCCTCATAAAACAATGCACCTTACAATTAATGTGGGTGCCGGTGGTGGTTATAACCTTATCTGGGATAATTACCAGGGCTTGTCTTTCAGTAAATACTATGTATACAGAGACATAGTTGCAGGTGTTGCCAATAACATTATTGACAGTGTTCTGAATAATGGAAACTATACATATAGCAATACGCCTCCTACATCGGGTATCTATTACTACCACATGGGTATTGATAACCCGGGCGGATGTACACCTTCTATTAAATCAGTAAATTACAATGCATCCAAATCGAACACAGGTAGTGTAACATTTGTGGGTATTCCTACAGTTGATGCCGAGATTAACTCCTTCGATGTATTCCCTAACCCGAATACAGGTATGTTCAACCTGAACATTTCACTTGCCAGCAAAAAACAACAGGTTGATGTGCGTGTATTGAATACTATGGGCCAGGTAATATATAGTGATACCTATGATGAAGTATCAGGTAACCTGAAAAAGCAAATTGACCTTTCGGCATATAGCAAAGGAATATATCTTGTTCAGATAGTTACAGCAAATGGTTCAATGTATCGTAAAGTGGTTATTCAGTAATACGTTTTTGTTTGATAATAGTAAAGGATACCCCTGAAAAGGTATCCTTTATTATTTAATAAGGCTATTTACCATAATGTTGTCAAATTCTCTATTTTTGCGCCCATTATGCTACTTACAATATTAAAATCGAAACTCCACAGGGTACGTATTACCGAGGCCAACATTAATTATGTTGGAAGTATAACAATTGATGAGGACCTTATGGACGCAGCCGACCTGCTTGAAAATGAAAAGGTTCAGGTTGTAAACGTGAATAATGGCGAACGCCTTGAAACCTATGTTATAAAGGGAAAAAGAGGCTCGGGTATAATATGCCTGAATGGCCCGGCCGCCCGTAAAGCATTGGTGGATGATGTTGTAATTGTAATTTCATACGCTGAAATGACCCGTGAAGAGGCAAAAGCATACAAGCCTGTACTTGTTTATCCGGATAGCCTCACCAATAAACTCAAATAATTGAGTCCTTTCGTTAAAAACGCACTTAAGTTCCTTCTCTTTTTAGGGATAGGCATAGGTTTGGTTTACCTTATTGTCAGCAAAATTACCCCAGCCGACTGGAAGAATATAAAAATTGCTGCAGTCAATGCCAACTACTTATGGATAGTAATCTCCGTTGTACTTGGTATTTTCAGTCATATAGTAAGGGCTGCACGTTGGCGCATGCTTATAGAGCCTATTGACAAAAAACCGGGTATGGCAAATACATTTGCTGCGGTAATGATAGGCTACCTGGCAAACTATGCAGTACCCAGGTTGGGTGAAGTATCGCGTTGCGGAGTGTTGGCCAGATACGAAAAAATATCTTTTGCAGGCCTTGTCGGAACGGTTGTGGTGGAAAGGGTAATAGACCTGTTGTTTATGCTTCTGTTCTTTTTGCTGATGTTGTTGTTGAGTTTCAGTAAAGTGTATGGCATAGTTAAAACAAAGGCTACTACTATTTTAGAAAGCAAATGGGATTCACTGAAACATGTTAACCTGCTTATTCTAATTGCAATAGTAGCAGTAGTAATTGGCGGAGTATGGTTCTTATATAAGAAGCGCGATTCTCTTTTTGGCTTTGCAAAAAAATTCATTACTAATTTTTCAGGTGGCATTAAAAGTGTCGGGAACTTAAAAAAGCCGCTTCTTTTTTGGTCCTATTCGCTGGGTATATGGATATTGTATTTGTTCTCGATGTACGTATGTTTTTTCAGTTTTAGCGAAACTGCCCACCTTACTTTATCCGATACCCTGGTGGTATTCGTTTTTGCAACATTCGGGGTAATTGCACCTGTTCCGGGTGGTATAGGTGCATATCAATGGCTGGTAATAAGTGTATTGACCCATATTTATTTTATTTCGCAAACAACCGCTTTTACGCTTGCATGGATAATGTGGGGTTCGCAGCTTATATTAATTTTAACGGTAGGATTGATTTCGCTGGTAGTATTACCATTAATAAATAAGGATGATAACAAGACTGGAAGCGCTGCAATCGAAGGTACAAACTAAGGAGCAACTAGCACGTACCCTTGCGTTGTGGAGATTTAAAGACCGTAGGATCGTTTTCACAAATGGCTGTTTTGACCTGCTCCACAAGGGCCACGTAACCTATTTGGCAGAGGCTGCAGAGCTTGGCGATGTAATGGTAGTGGGCTTGAACTCAGATGAATCGACCAAGAAACTCAACAAAGGCGCTAACCGACCTATACAAGATCAGGATTCGCGTGCGCTTATACTTGCATCGTTAGAAAGTGTTGCAGCCATTATAATATTTGATGAAGAAACACCTGCGGAACTGATAAAGATGGTCCAACCGGATGTACTAGTAAAAGGTGGCGACTGGAAGCCTGAGCAAATTGCAGGCTACGATACCGTAAAAGCAAAGGGTGGAGAAGTAAAAGTAATTGACTACCTGCCGGGATTTTCGACAACGGCAATAGAGAAAAAAATAAAAGGATAATGGCGGAAGCAGAAGTAAAGAAATATACAGAGATCAGTAAATTAGGGGAGTTTGGCTTGATAAAACACCTTACCCAAAAAATTGAATTGTTGCAAGCCTCTTCACTGAAAGGAGTTGGAGACGATGCAGCTGTAATAGCTCCGCCTGCTGAAGGTGAAGTAATGTTACTTTCTACCGACATGATGGCTGAAGGAATCCATTTCGAGCTAACATATACTCCACTGCGCCACCTTGGCTATAAAGCAGTTGCAGTAAACGTGTCGGATATTTGTGCTATGAATGGAGAACCAACACAAGTGGTTGTATCCATTGCTGTATCTAATCAGTATTCAGTTGAATCGTTAGACGAGGTTTATAAGGGTATAAGATATGCATGCAAGGAATATAAGGTTGACCTGGTTGGAGGAGATACTACTTCTTCAAAATCGGGATTAGTGATAGATGTAACCATTTTAGGAAAAGCAAAAAAAGAGAAAGTGGTTTACCGTAGCGGAGCTAAGCCTGGCGACTTGCTTTGTGTAAGCGGCAACCTTGGCGCAGCGTATGCCGGTTTGTTATTGCTTGAAAAAGCAAAAAACTCTTTTGGAAAAGAAGAAAGGCCTGAGTTACAAGGTTATGGCTATGTACTGAAACGCCAGCTTATGCCTGAGGCAAGGGTTGATATGGTCGAGTTATTTAAATCATCAGATGTTGTACCAACATCAATGATAGATATTTCTGACGGGCTTGCTTCTGAAATTCATCATATATGTGAATCATCGCAGGTGGGTTGCTTGCTCGAAGAATTAAAAATACCGATACACGAAGAAACCATAAAGGTTGCAACTGAGAATAACGCACCTCCTTCATTATTTGCCTTGAGTGGTGGTGAGGATTATGAATTGCTATTTACCCTGAACCCTGCCGATCTGAAAAAGATAAAGGAGCTTACTAAGCTTACTGTTATAGGCGAAATACTGCCTGCTGCTGACGGAATAAAGATTGCAGCCAAAGATGGTAAGCTTCATCCCCTGACCATGCAAGGTTGGGATGGACTGAAGGTGAAGTAAAAACCTTTACTAAATATTTCTGATTGGGATAGGCTGCTATTTAACTACACCTAACTCCTTACCAACTTTTGTAAACGCAGCAATAGCTTTATCTAAGTGAGCCTTGGTATGTGCTGCTGAAACCTGAACACGTATCCGCGCCTGACCCTTTGCCACAACCGGGTAAAAGAATCCGATTACGTAAATACCTTCTTGCAAAAGCTTATCGGCCATGGTTTGCGAAAGCTTGGCATCGTAAAGCATAACTGGTACAATAGGGTGAATGCCCGGCTTAATATCAAAACCTGTCTTTGTCATTCCTTCACGGAAATACAGGGCATTGTTCATTACCTTATCACGCAATTCTGTTGTCTTGCTTAGCAAATCAAATACAGTAATTGCTGCACCTGCTATAACCGGTGCCAACGAATTAGAGAATAAATATGGCCTTGAGCGTTGGCGAAGCATATCAATAATTTCTTTTCTGCCGCTTACATATCCACCCATTGCACCACCAAGCGCTTTACCCAATGTACCGGTAAGTATATCTATTTTACCCATTACATCATGGTATTCATGTGTGCCACGGCCTGTTTTACCAACAAAGCCTGTTGAGTGGCTGTCATCGACCATTACCAGCGCATTGTATTTCGCTGCAAGGGCAACAATCTCATTCAGTTTGGCTATAAAGCCATCCATAGAAAACACACCATCGGTAATAATTATCTTAAAGCGATCGGCCTGTGCAGCTTTTAATTGTGCTTCCAGGTCTGCCATATCAGAGTTCTTGTACCTATATCTTTTAGCCTTGCATAAACGCACGCCATCAATAATTGAAGCATGATTTAATTCGTCAGAGATAAGCGCATCCTGTTCTCCGAATAAGGGTTCGAACACACCACCATTTGCATCAAAACATGCTGCATAAAGTATAGTATCATCGGTATGCAGGAACTTCGATATTTTATCTTCAAGTGTTTTATGAATATCCTGTGTACCACAAATAAATCGTACTGACGACATACCATACCCATGTGTATCGAGCGCTTTTTTAGATGCGGCAATAACTTCAGGATGAGATGAAAGCCCCAGGTAGTTATTGGCACAGAAGTTGATAACCTCTTTGCCGCCCTGTACTTTTATATCTGCTCCTTGCGGCGAAACAATTATACGTTCACGTTTGTACAGGCCTGCTTCATCAATAGCCTTTAGCTCAGTTTGTAAATGTGTGTAGAAAGCTTCGTTTTGCATAAGTAGGATATTAGATACAGCAAATGTAAAAAAAGAGAGGAGGCAATAGAAACTGCCTCCCCTTTATTTTAAAAGAAATAGCTCAGGATATGTGAGTGGCAGCACTCAGCTTATCAAAAAGGCCAATGTCATCGGGAGAGATAATGATATTGCGGTCATCTTTTGTTTTAACAAGAATCATAGTATCTCTGCGGGTTACGTACATGCTCATTTTGCCAATAACGCGGTTATAGAACTTACCATAATAACCAAAGAAACCTCCACTACCAAATGTACGTATTGTGCCTCCTTCAAACTTTGGTATCTTCTCAAGTTCTTTGATTGTATTCAGGTCGATATTCACTTTTCCCATAACTTTATTGATGGTTAATGTACTATCACTTAATGTGTAACTTTTGGGTGCATAAAAGTAAATAGCAAGTAAAGTGACGGCAGGAAAGACAATTGTAAATAACGGAATTCGCCCTCCGGAAGTTATACTTGTTACAATAATTACCCCCAGAACTAATAGGCATGCTCCAATTGTAATTCCTTTGGCAACTTTATCTAATGATGCTGTGTATTTCATTTTGTAGAAGATTAATGTTTGAATAAGTATGAAAAAATGATTTTGGAAATTATCTCTGCTAGTATTAGCCCACCAATAAAACTCCAAATGGCCTTAGCTCCTTTCAGGTTGGTTGAAACAGAATATGCGTTATAGAGTAATGCAATGAACCATACTATAAATGGTAATGTAAGCAGTCCCTGCGTAATAACCGCTGGGCTTAATGCCTGGCTCATTAATACATCCAGAGAAGCCTTAGGGTCTATTACCGGGGTGGGAATAAAACCAAGAAATGCTACCAGAAATAAAGGCCATCTTGCTAGAGCCATAGTGCCCGCAATATCTATAAACCTGACGGATGAGTCAGAAGCCAGGCGCCCGAGAATATACATGGTAACGATCAGGCAAGCCCAATCAATAAACGGTTCTAAAAAGTAGCTGATGAATGAAGAAGGTGCGCCAAAATGTATATCCATAGCGCCATCGAAATGTGCATGACCGAAAAAAGCTATTACAGCAGTCACCAGTATAAATGCCCAGCCAATCAGCAGGGCGCGCGTACCTGCTATATATTGAAACGGATTAAACAACCACTTTTTCATTTTTTATTAGAGTTTGAAAGTTTTTCACTTTTTTCTAATCTCTTAATAATATCATCCAGCATATTCCTTACGGTGGGGTAGCTTAGTTTTAGGCTTTCAGCCATTAATTTAAGGCTACCACTGCTTTTTACAAAATCGAGAATGAATTGTTGATCATCTAATGGAATACTGGCGAGTATCGGTAATTCAAATTCACCCGATACTTCTGTTGCGCAATGCCCGCATATAAGGCTTTTAACCCTTAATGGAGATGCGCAGCTGGGGCACATGTGTGGAAGTTTCTTTAACATATTGTGTTATAATTATGATACAAAAATAATATATTTATTAATATAAATCTATAAACACTAAATAAAATTGATAAAATAATTAATAATATTAAATAATGTATTAGTTTTGCCTCGATTTTAAAACCAAACCTAATCATGAGAACTAAAATTTTAATGCTGTTTTTATCACTGAGCGCGGCTGCAATAGCGCAAACAGATTCATCATTTACAGAAACACCGATTACCCTCGAAACTAAAACGGGTAAGATATTTGGGACACTATGTACTCCACGGAATGTAACATCCAAGGTTCCTGTTGCATTATTAATTGCGGGTTCCGGGCCAACAGACAGGGACTGTAACAGCCCTAAGATGGGTTTGAAGACAGATGCATTTAAACAACTGGCTCATAAATTAAGTGGTGCAGGTATTGCAACCCTCAGGTACGATAAAAGAGGCATTGGTGAAAGCAAAGATGCAATGGGTAGCGAGCTTGATCTGCGATTTGAAAATTATATAGATGATGCAAAAGCATGGGTGGAATTGCTTAAGAAGGATAAGAAATTCACAAGGGTATTTATTATAGGCCATAGTGAAGGTTCTTTAATAGGAATGATTGCAGCCCGGAATAATGTTGCAGGTTATGTGTCTCTTGCAGGTGCGGGGCAGCGTGCCGACATAATTCTGAAACAACAAATGAATAACCTGCCTCCAACGTTGAAAGATTCGGCTATGAACATATCAGATAGCCTGGCTGCAGGAAAAACAGTGAATAAAGTACCGCAGGCACTATATACTGTGTTTTTACCAGCTGTTCAGCCGTATGAGATATCATGGATGAAATATGACCCTCAGGTAGAAATTGCAAAACTTAAGATACCTGTTCTGATCATCCAGGGTACAACAGATTTACAAGTGCATGTTGATGATGCAGTTCGGTTATCGAAGGCAAACGTACATGCAAAACTCGATACCATAGTAGGAATGAATCACGTATTGAAAATGGCGCCCATAGAGCGGAATGCAAATATTGCTACATACTATGACCCAACCCTTCCTATTAATGCTGAATTGGTAAAAGAGATTGAAACGTTTATAGAGGCAAAATAGAGAAATTATTTTTTCTTCTTTTTCTTTGGTTTAGGTATCTTACCAATACGTGGATCATCATGTAGTACTAATTCACAGGCACGTATTACGGATGTCTCAAAATCATCGGCATCAACCTGTAGCATTTGCCAACCTGTTTCACCCTTGCCATTATTCAGTACCGATACTGAACATAAAGAGGGAAATTCTTTCTTCAGGCTTTTGTGATGTTCATGGCCTGTCGCTATCCATACACCATTTACTTCAGGATGTGTTTTTCGGTCACGCAAAATAAAAACTATTTTACTGCCTATATAAACAGCATGGCAACCAAACATAGGTCGTATACTTGGGTTTAACGATAAAAGCTGGTCAAGCACAAAATAAAATGGAATATGTTGCGAACGAGGCATGGTTCAATTATTTCAATGTTTTTTTAGGAAGCTTCGATCTAATAAGTTCATACGATTGTTTTATATAGCTTTCTAATTCCTTGCGCTTAAGCACACTAACATCTTGTAATAAAACCCATTTATAGCGGGCAACATAGGGTGCAGGTATAAAGCCAGGCCGTGTGGATAATTCATCAAATTCTTCGTCCTGTACTTTAAATGAAAGGGTCAATTCACCCTTTAATGGTGCTACACAAAACATTTTTCCTCCAATGCAAAAACAAAGATCGTTGCCCCATTTTACATCCTCAGTAACTTGTGGCAGTTTTTTACAGAACGCGCGGATGTCCTCAATATTCATTATTTCTTTTCAAGAAAAAGTACAACTTTATTAAAGTCCGCAGAGGCATTTATAACTGTTCTGAATTGCTGATACATACTTATCGGGTAGCGTAATTGTGAATAGTATTCATCACAAAAAACGGTTACCTTATTTCCATCAATTTTATAATACGAATGGAATTCCATTGTCTTTTTAGCCGATTCAGTACTGTCATATACATCCATATTAGCAGCATCGAGGTTTGTTACTTTATACCCTTCCGGTATTTCGAATGACAGTTCGCGATGGTATCCATGGTTATAATGATTTTCTATGGCGGTATGACGAACAGTATCGTTATACAACTGGCTTTGCGGGCCAATCAATTCCCCTATCTTGAATAAATATTTAGGGCCAGCTTTTTCAATTACACTATTTGTACTGAAATCGGCCTCCACAACAAATGGATTATGGTAAAGATCCTTTTCGGTATAACCGGACACTTTTGTGTTGGTTGGTTTAGCATCAGGAAATTCTGATTGAAATATCTTATTCATATAATCTTTCTTGTCTTGATCTGAAAGAAAAGTGTAAAAAGGTTGAATGGAATATGCCTCGTAACCCGAAAATGTTTGTTTGAAATGCAAATTAACCTGTCCCATATCAAGATCGAACTTTACATCCGCATATATTTCGCCCATGCTTGTCTTATAATCATTGCAAGGCAATTCCCTTACTTTGCCGACACCCGTCTGTACATCTTTCCCGACTGTAATAGAATGCATGAAAAACCCTTTCTGGCAGATCCAGTCCGATGGTGGGAATCCGTAGCGTGATGCTATTTCAGTAGGTGCAATGTAATTATTTGTTGTCGGGAAATATATCAGGTAATTCTGCAGATAGGTACGTGAATCGAAATCACCATCAAATGGTTTATTAAACCTATCAGAAGTCATAACTATCTCATGTTTTATACCGGCTGCGTTAAACAACAGATCATAAACTTTTAAAATGCCGGTTGCATCGGTTACACGTTTCTTAAAAATAGTAGGTAATGACATGGCATCGTCACCACCAACATCCTCGCGCACCTGAACGGAGTTTTTAATGCTGCTTTCAATGTACTTTATTTTATCCTCATCCGAAAGATTTTTCAGTTTCATAGTATCTGTAACCTTCTCAGCTGTTTTCAGGTCTTGCTTATCAGTGCTTTTATTTAATGTTCCATACAGCCACTGGCAAAAATCATTGTAATCATAGAGTCTTTTGTCTGGGTCGTTCGATCCTTTATTGTACGCAATAGTATATTCTAATCTCATCAGCGATCCGTCGCCAGCTGAAAACTCTTCATTTGGTTCGTAGCCTTCAATATCATGCCCTTCGGCATGCAGGTGTCGTTTGGTCATCATAACAGTATCCAGAACCATATCTGGAAAACCATTATAGCTTTTTGAAATGAAAACAAGGTGCGATGGTGAATATACATCAACATCAATATTCTTGTGAAGGGCAGTTCTGTTTATGTATTCAGTTCCATATATATTTACCTGGTGTCTTGTTGTATATAAGTATTCTACTTCACCACCTTTTTCCACACCATCAATTGCAAATATTCTGAATGGACCAAGATTCTGATAGTTATCAACGTCTTTTATATTTTTTGAATTCAGCATGGTTACTTTACCATCCTTATCAATTGCGCGGGCTTTAATGTCCAGTATTTTTACATCGTTGGCAGTTGAAATATAAACGGTATTATTTTCTTCAATTGCTTTATCTGAATTTACACGCACAATAAAATGATGCGTGATGAACATTGTCAAGGTATCCTGTGCAACAAAGTAATATTCAAGTATCCGCTGGTCTTTTATAATTACTTCGTTCAGCTTGTTCTCGCTAGCAGAAAGTGTATGCAGCTTTGCAGAATCGTCCCATTTATAACTCTTGTATTCCGGATCTGGTTTCAGGAATCCATATTGTTGTGCATATGTTGTCGAGAATATGCAAAGGAGTAGGGCTGCGAAAAAAGTCTTTTGTAACATGTAGGGCTTATTGTTTAACAAGAGTTACTGATTCAGTATACGAACGTGTAAGTGCTCGTATCATTTTATTCCATTCGTTAAAATCTAAGGGGTTCACCATTAATGTGTTCAGGTAGAAATATGTTTCACTTATAACAAGATTACCTTTTACAGAATAGTTCATTTTAAATCCTCCCAGAGGTCCATTATAGCTTGTATTTTCGGGCAGATAGCTGACTTTATATCCGGTAGGTATATCAAGTGTGCTTACACATTTATCAATGGTTTTGAATTCAATATCACGTGGTGCTACACGGTCTGCATCAAGAAGGTCGTTCATGTGAATTTTTTTCAAGTGCATATTCACATAGAGCTCATTTCCGTTTTGCTGGGCATAATCTTCAAGCCCGAAAGAATAATGAATGCCCAGATCTTTTTCAGTATTGGAAAGATTTTCATAGGAAGAACTATCAAGACTGAACTTATTGCTGCCTTTTTCTAACAAGTTAACTAGGTATTGGTGCTCATCTTTTTTATCAAGGTTTAGTAAACGCCATCCCAGTATTATTTTGTTATAGCCACTCACTTTTAATTCTCCGGCGCCTTGAATATGTGATTTGTTAAGTTGTAGGTGAACACTATCATAGTAGATGTTCTTATTGGTATCCATTACTGGTACACGCACAATCTTGTATTTATCTTTACCCATTCCAATCAATGCCTGTTTACCTTGTATCATCGACGTAGGAAAATCAAAAGGAGAATCTTTACCTGTTGCGTCGAGGAAATAATATTTACCATCCTGAATATACGTACATATCATGTGATTAGTGGAAATAGGTGCGGGTACATCTTCAAACGTAAATGGAATATCTCTTGTTCCTATCCAGGTTTGGTAAGCATCTAGCCCTGCGGCTCTTATCATTTCTACCAATGTGCTTGCCATGTCCTTACAATCGCCAAAGCGGCGTGAACATACAAGTGAAGCCTCACGCGGTATAAAGCCTCCAAGGCTATCTTCATAAGCTATGTACGTAACCTGGTTCTGAACCCAATAAAATATTCTACGCACTTTCTCAAGGTCATTTGCCGCACCATTTGTTAGTGAATCAACTACTTGTTTTACTGCCGGGGAAACAGATGTATTTACATTCTTTACAAAATCGAAATACCAGTTATACAGGTCGTTGGTATCTCCTAATACTTTTACTGTGTTCCCATCTTCTGTATATTGATCAATAAGTACAACTATGCTTGGGGTGTAGTAGCTGAAATTAGGTGCATTTTCGTCCTGCTTTATTTTCTTTACTCCCTCCATTCTCCATGTGTACGTAGTATTCTTGCCACTTACCTTCTGAGTAAATTTCAGGGCACTGTCATTTACATGAAATAGTTTATAGTGTAGCTTAATGTTCGAAGGAAAGGTTACAGAATATTCAGATTCTTCACTTGGTGCAAACGATGCAAAATAGAAGCTTCCGAACAGGTGCGGATCCTTTAATTTTTCGGTATATGATATAATTGTTCTTGCCCCGTTTACAAGGCCCGGCAAAATAAACTTATAAGAACGTGAGTCATCGTAAAAGGTACCTTCTGATATTTCGTTGGTCTTTGAAAAGTCTTTTACTTTAAGGGTTTTATATCCACTACCATCTGGTATAAGGCTGCGGACATCAAGGTCCTGAATTTCTGAAAAGCTTGACCAGTATACATTCCGTTCAGAATATCCGCTGGCTTTATCAGTAAGTAATAATAGCTCTTCGTAATTTTTAGCGTAGATCATTAATTGACCTTTCTCAAATTTCAATTCTACATTTTCCTTGCGTGAGACAAAAACAGCATTCTCATCGGCATATTTTTTTCGCAAGTCAGTATATACGTTATCCTTTTGAGCCTGGGTAGTAAAACCAGCATAGAGCAAACAAACCAAAAACATGAACCGCTTCATCACAACATTTTATTTATGCATCAATTATTTTTCCGAAATAACTTCATCATTATAATAGACGATAGTTTTTGTTTGTTTGCCGCTTTTATCGTAATAGGAAAAGGTGCCATGCTTTGCTCCAACAACCCAATGCTCTTCATGTTCAATCTTTCCATTGTCGTAATAAAATTTGAACACTCCATCCTTGTCACCCCAATAGTAATTCTCCTCAGCCTTTAAATTGCCATTACTGTGGTAATATTTTTGCGGTCCCATCAAACTCCCTGATTGATAATTTTCATCTTCAAATATTTTCCCTGAAGGTGCATATACTGTTCTCTTTCCTTCGTATGAGCCGTTTACGTAGTTACTTTCAAATGATTTTACACCATTGCTATAATAACATGTAACGGCACCTGTACCTTTTTCAATTGGTATTGCAGTTACCTGTTTGCCATCTTTCCCAATATATGAGTAACTTGTAATAACACCATTGTGATACCAACTGATGTTATATACTGAACTATCTTCAAAGTATGAAACCTTTTCACCTTCAATCCCGCCATCTTCGTATTCTCCCTGCCTGCGGATATGGCCGCTCTCATAATACTCCTTAAAAGGCCCATTTTCACTATCGTCGAAATAACTCTCAGTTAATGAAGGTTTACCATTCGAATAATATTTTTCGTAAGGGCCATTTAATGAGCCAATGTTATAGTTAGCAACCGACTGTACTTTGCCATTCTCATAATAAGTAGTTGCCTTGCCATCTCTGTTATCTGAAAGGTAATTACCCTCTGAATATAATTTCCCATCAAAATAATATACTTTTTGTACACCATCTATATTACCAGCAAGGTAGGTCCTATCCATTTTTAATTGTCCGTTACTGTACTTGTCTTTAAACGAACCATTGCCTTTGTCAGATAAGTAGGTATATGCTACAGTGGTTCCGTTGGTGTCATAAACCCATGCTTTATCGAAATAGCCAAGGTCGTTATGAAGTTCTTCAGTTGAAAGACGACCGTTTACATCATAGTAATCTAAATAGCCATAAATTGTATTATTCAAATAATAAATATGAGAAGTAATTGTTCCGCGGGAATTGTAGGAATACCAATCGCCGACCTTTTCGCCAAGTACGTACCATCCGGTCGATTTTAATTGCCCATTTTCAAAATACTCGAGGTATAATGAGCTAGGTTCATCTGATGAATATGTAACAGAATCTTTTATTTTTCCATCATCGTAATAATCTATCCTCAGGCCATTTAATCCTTCACTGGAAGTAGTTCCATTACGCTTAACGCGTAACTTCTTTCCGTTATCTGTTACAGAATAATTGGGAATAACTGGTAAGTTATTATCATAATGCTCCACTGTGGTAAGTGCCCCGGTAACTGAGTAAAATTTCCATATGCCGCTTCTTTTGCCATTTTCAATCTCGCCTTCATTCATTTTAATGCCATTCGGATAAAAATTCACCGCAGATAATTTTCCATTTACGGAAGAATTCTCAGATATGCTTTTTCCGGTTTTATCATAATATGTTATATGTTGTAAATCTCCATTCTTGTATTCAAACTCACTGTACTTTATGCCATCTTCATCATACAAAATATCTTTGCCATCCAATTCACCGCCTTTGGTGTAATTCATTTCTTCTTGTTTTTTCCCATTACGGTAATAGCTGGTCCATAGGTCTATCGTTTTGCCGTCTTTTCCATAGGTTCCTTCCTTACGTAAACTTCCATCTTTAAAATAGAACTTCCAGGGCCCAGTGGCATAGTCGTCCTTATATTCACCCTGATCTTCTATTTTACCATTCTCCCAATAATCGGTAAGCGTACCATTTTTCTTGGCATCTTTATACAATGACGAAAGACACAATTGCCCGTTTAAATAATATTGTTTCTGCTCTCCGTCGAGCCCTGCATCAGAATAATTAACAGCGTATTGCTGTTTGCCATTGTTGAAATTAAGCGCATACGGCCCAGCAGGTTTTTCATTTACATACGTTCCATGCGATGTAAGTATACCCGATGCATTATATACCCACACCTCACCGTTCAGCTTGTCATTCTTATATGTGTACTTGTCCTGTGGTGCTCCATTTTTATACCATGTTTCCGACAGGCCATCACGTTTGCCATCCTTATAATCAGTCCTTTCCTTCATCGTTTCGTCAAAGTAATACCATACCCACTGCCCTTCGCGATTGCCATTTTCATTAAACATTCCCTTTGCTTCAATGGAGCCCGTATATTGGTTGTAAATAGTCCAATCGCCAATAGTTTTGCCTTTGGCATTTTCTTCTCCTTCGGCTTCAAGCAATTGGTTATTGTAATAAATACGGGTTAGTGTTTTCTTTACACCATTTACCGATACTTCTCTTTTATTGCGCTTTTCTGCAAGCGTTTTACCAGCCCAGGTTGTAAATTCATCTATCTTTTTTTTCTGCTTACTTATTTCTTTTTGCAGGTCATCGTTACCAACTGAGCTCATTATAAAATAAATGTATTGCACGAAAAAATCTTTCTTCTGCATTTCTGTAAAAAATGGAACATAATTTTCCATCCAGAAATTATTGGTGTTCGGAGTATAGGTAAGCTTCTCCATAAATAACTGGCACTGCTTCATTACATCAAAGGCTATTTTTGTTTGTGCCTTGTAATTATCACTTATTGCCACTTTCGATTTTATGTCAAGATCAAGTTCATCAAAAGCCCCATCGTTATATTTTTCAGGGTCAACTATTGTTGCTTTATTATAATCATAGTTTCCTTTTACAACCTGTTCAATTAATTGAACCGTTGGTAATGAACGGGAAGAAGTGGGTTCAAGAATAAGGAAGAACTGAAGGGAAAGCAATGCAGGTATCATTCTGCCTTGCTCGAGGCAACACTTACCAAGGTAATAATGGCTTGATGAATGAAAAACATTTAATTTAATTGCTCTTTCAAAACAAGCTATGGCACTATCGTACTGGTGAGATTTGTAATATGCCAGCCCCATTGAATAAGGTAAAAGATAAACTGCAGGATATCTTGGAATAGCAGTATCCGCCAAAAGCCTGATGGCTTCTTTATTCTTATCCATATCACTATAGGCATTGGCCAGGAACTTATAGAAATCAGAATTATACTCAGTATTAAGTGCAAGGCCTTTTCTACAGAGCCCAACTGCAACACTATCTTCTCCGGCCGCTATGCGGCTGATAGCTTCTTCATAAATGGCTAAAGCATAATTGGTGTCGTTGCGCGATATTTGTTCGTATAATTGACTAGCTGCATCAAACTGTCCTGAATCAGCAAGCGACGTACCTGTTTGTATAAGTGAATAAGAATCAATCAGTGGTATGTTTTTTTGAGCGCATAAGTTTTTACTGGTTACAGCAAAAAATAATAACAAAATAAAAAAACGGATGGCGATCTTAATTCTTACGTAATCCACAAATAGAAAGGTTTATAAACCTCTAAGGTAACATTTTTACCTTCTGAAAAACCTTAGTCCTGTTGATAATTAACATTATTTAACCTGATGAGACTATTTAATCAAATAGATCAAAAGATGCCCAACGAAGTTTGAGAACCTTCAATATCAAGTAGCCTTTTCTTTCTCCATATCCCGCCACCATACCCAGTCATGCTTCCATCTTCACCAATTACACGATGGCAGGGAATAATAATGGCTATGTGGTTCATACCATTTGCACTGGCAACTGCCCGAATGGCTTTCAGGTTATTTAATGCAATTGATTGTTGTTTATATGAACGCGTGCTGCCGTAAGGTATTCGCATCAATTCATTCCAAACTTCCTTTTGAAATTCGGTTCCTTTTAAAACCAAGGGTATATCGAATTCTTTTCGTTTCCCTTCAAAATATTCATCTAATTGTCTTTTCAAAGGCTCGAAGTATTTACTATGGCCTTGTAATACAATTGCATTAAATTGTCTTGAAAGCGTTTTTAATTCTGTTTCCAGCATTCGCCTGTCAACAAATTCCAACAAGCAAATACCCTGTTCAGTGGCACATGCAAACATTGGACCAAGTGGTGTTTCCAGCCGGGTCATATGTATTATCTCCTTGTCTTTACTTTTTGAGGGGGCAGAACCTATAAGCGAAGTAAAGGAGTCGGCAAATCCGCTCAGCGATTCGTAACCGGTATCAAACGCTGTATTTGTAACTGTTTCGCCCTCCTGAATTTTGGTAAAGGCCGTATTTATTCGTTGCATGCGCTGGTAAGCCTGAAAAGTAATTCCGTGATTCTTTTTAAACCATCTGCGTAATGTATTTGGCTCAATACCTCTTGAAACAACATCTGCATCTTTTAATTTAAGTGAAGGATTCTCATTCAGCTCGGCCAGTAATTTCTGTATTTGCGGTGGAGTAGAGCCTATGTTTTCAAGCGGTGAGCATACTTTGCACGGCCTGTAACCATGTAACATAGCTTCTGTTGCTGTGGCAAAAAACTCGACATTTTCTTTTAAGGGTTTGCGGGCAGTACATGTAGTACGGCAAAAAATGCCGGTGGTTTTAATACCAGTTACAAATAGCCCTTCATAGGAAATATCTTTATCAACCAGAGCCGTATACATTACATCATCACTCAGCATTTTCTTTTCTTTCCGCAAAATTAAGCTTTGCAACAGGGTTCGGCAACCGAAAAATTGACAAATAATTTCCCACTGAAAATCAAACGGTTAAACGTTTAGGTGTTTAATATTTTGATTTAATCATATGATTAAATCAAAATATTAAACATATATTTGCGTCATATTTCGAAAGAGATGTCAATACTTAAAAGGAAAAAAGAAGAAGAGTCTACTGAGCAGAAAATAATTACTGCTGCACGTAAGCTTTTTACTCAAAAAGGATTTGATGCTGTTAAAACAAGAGATATTGCTGAAGAGGCAGGTATTAACCTAGCTTTATTGAATTATTATTTCCGTAGCAAAGAAAAACTATTTGAAATAATAATGGGGGAGAGCCTGGAAACGTTTTTTCTTGGGTTTTCAACTATTGTAAATGATGAAAAAACTACTTACACAAAAAAAATTGAGCAAATAGTCAGCAATTATATAGACATGCTTTTGAAATCACCTGATACACCTTTATTTGTTATGAACCAGGTAAGGGCAAACCCTAAAAGAATAGAAGCTAAGAAGATATTTATGAATTCTTACTTTATGAAACAATTGCAGGCGGGAATTAAAACAGGAGAGATTGCACCTATGAATGTGGTAAACCTTATGTTGAATATTGTAAGCCTGAGTATTTTCCCTTTTATTGGCCGGCCAATCTTTCAGGCAGGCGAAGGTAGTATAACTGACGAACAATTTATTGAACTAATGATGGAAAGGAAAAAGATGATACCAAAATGGATTGAAGCAACACTTAAGGTAAAATAGAACATAAAATGAAAAAATTACTTTTAATCGGAACTATTGTTGGAGCTACGGTTCTTGTTAATGCCCAAACTACGCTTACATTAGACACATGTTATGCACGTGCAAGGCAGCAATATCCGTTAATTAAGCAGAAAGGGTTGATCGAAAAAACCAAGGAATACAGTGTGGCAAATGCTGCGAAGGGATATTTACCACAGGTAAATTTTAATGGGCAGGCTACCTACCAGTCAGCAGTTACGTCAATAACCATAAGTGGGTTACCACCTGCATTTAAAGGGTTAAGCTTTCCAACTCCAACTAAAGATCAGTTTAATGCACATGGTGAGGTTGACCAAACCATATATGATGGTGGAATGATCAAGCAACAAAAACAATCGCAGGAAGTAAATGCCGGTATACAAGATCAGAATATTGAAGTACAGTTGTATGCGTTGAGGGACCGTATCAACCAGATATTTTTCGGAGCACTGCTTATTGATGAACAATTGAAGCAGAATGATGTAACCCAGAAAGATCTACAGAATAGTATTGATCAAATGCAAGCTGCTGTAAATAATGGTACAGCCTTAAATAGCAGCCTTGATGAATTGCAGGCTGAGCTATACCAGCAACAACAGAATCGTATCGGGCTTACTACATCGCGTAAAGCATATTTAGATATGCTTGGCATATTTATAAATAAACCACTTGATGAAAATACTGTACTTGGCACTCCGCGCAACCTTGTTGTTTCGGATAGTATTCACAGGCCTGAGTTATCTTTTTACGATTTCGAGAAGAAGAACGATGATGTTCAGGACAAGTTACTGAATGCAGGGAACCGCCCGAAATTTTCAGCCTTCTTTCAAGGCGGATACGCATTACCGGGTTTAAATGGTTTCGATGTTGATCCTGCATGGTATTACATTACCGGAGTAAGACTTAGCTGGTCTCTTGGTGGATTCTACACACTGAAAAATCAAAGACAATTATTAGAGATCGACAGACAAAGCATAGATGTGCAGAAAGACGATTTCATTTTCAATACGCGCATTAACCTGAAACAACAAAGTGCTGATATGATAAAATTGCAGCAAATGATTAATAAGGATAATGATATAATTAGTAAGCGCACTGCTGTTAAGGATGCATCTAAAGCGCAAATGGATAACGGGGTAATAACAGTACATGATTACATAAGCCAATTGGATGCCGAGGACGCGGCAAAGCAGAATCTGTTACTTCACCAGGTACAATTGTTAATGGACCAATATAACTATCAAAATACATCAGGTAATTAAAAATTAAATTCTATGACCATGAAAAAAATATCACTACTAGCAATTGCAACAGCGGCAATATTTGCTTCGTGCAATAACAGCGACAGCGAGTATGACGCAGCAGGAGCATTTGAATCTGTTGAAACTATTGTATCGACCGAAGCATCGGGAACTATTATGCAGTTTGATGTGGATGAAGGTCAAACCCTTAAACCAGGTCAGTTTATAGGGTATGTTGACAGTGCACAGTTATATTATAGGAAGCAACAACTGATAGCACAGATAGCATCTACAACCAGCCAGATACCTGATATTCCTATACAGGTTGCTGCATTGCAATCTCAATTAGATGAGGCACAAAAGAACCAGACGCGGATGAATAACCTGTTTAAGCAAAACGCAGCAACCCAGCAACAGGTTGATGATGCCAACACACAAGTAGATATGATTAATAAGCAAATTGAGGCGCAAAAATCTACACTAGGAATAAGCTCAACAACAATTGAAAAGAATGTTGCTCCATTGCAAAGGCAAATAGATCAGTTAAACGATCAGATAGCGAAATGTAAAATTATAAACCCTATTCATGGTACTGTGCTTACGAAGTATTCTGAAGACCATGAGGTAGCTATGCCAGGTAAAGCGCTATATAAAATTGCTGAGACTGATACCATTATATTAAGAGCATATATAACCGGTACGCAGCTAGACAAGGTAAAGCTTGGCCAGAAAGTAAAAGTACGTGCTGATAAGGGCTCGAAACAATATAATTTCTATACAGGTACTGTTTATTGGATATCTGATAAATCGGAATTTACTCCAAAAACAATTCCTACAAAAGACGAAAGAGCTGATCTTGTATATGCAATAAAAGTACGTATTGTGAATGACGGCTTTTTGAAGATTGGTATGTATGGTGAAGTAAAATTCAACTAAGTAATGAACGCCATTGAATTAAAAAATATTACAAAAACATATGTCAAGGGCACTGTTCTTGCGGTAGATGACGTGTCATTTACTGTGGAAAAGGGCGAGATATTCGGATTGATAGGGCCTGATGGCGCAGGTAAAAGCACTATTTTCCGAATGCTTACAACATTGTTGTTGCCCGATAAAGGTACTGCAACGGTTGATGGATTCGATCTGATAAAAGATTTTAAAGCTATTCGCGGTATACTGGGTTATATGCCTGGCAAATTCTCTCTTTACCAGGACCTGACAGTTGAGGAAAACCTGAACTTCTTTGCAACTGTATTTGATACGACCATAGAAGAGAACTATGACATGATAAAGGATATTTATGTGCAGATAGAACCTTTTAAAGATCGTAGGGCAGGAAAATTATCGGGCGGAATGAAGCAAAAACTGGCTTTATGTTGTGCATTAATTCATAAACCTGAAGTATTGTTCTTAGACGAGCCTACGACAGGGGTTGACGTGGTATCGCGCAAGGAGTTTTGGGAAATGTTGAAAAGATTAAAAGCGCAGGGTATTACTATTTTGGTGTCTACTTCTTATATGGATGAAGCAACGCTTTGTGACCGTATAGGACTTATACTCGGGGGCAAACTATTATCTATTGCTTCCCCTGCTGATACCATCAAGGCATATCCGGAAAAATTGTATGGAGTTAAGTCGGCTCACATGTATAAGTTGCTTAATGATCTGCGTAGTTTTAAGGATACAATAAACTGTTATACATTCGGCGAGTACCTTCACTTATCGATCACCTGCACCGAAGATGAAGTAAAGAAGTACTTACAGGACAAGGGATATGATGATATAGTATTCAGAGAGGCGGTTCCAACAGTGGAAGATTGTTTTATACGATTATTAAAAGAGCAAAAAGAAAAAAATGAGCGAAACGGTAATAAAGACAAATAAACTCACCAAACGTTTTGGCGATTTTGTGGCCGTTGATGAAATAACCTTCGACGTTCATAAAGGGGAGATATTTGGTTTTTTAGGTGCGAACGGGGCAGGTAAAACTACGGCTATGCGTATGCTATGTGGTCTGTCTACCCCTACTTCGGGTGAGGCTACTGTTGCGGGGTTTGATGTGTTTACACAGCCTGAAGAAATAAAGAAGAATATTGGATACATGAGCCAAAAGTTCTCGTTATATGAAGATCTGTCAGTGCTTCAGAATATAGAATTTTATGGCGGTATATATGGCCTGAGCAATAAAGAGATCAAAGAAAAGAGTAAAGAGCTGACTGAAAAATTAGGGCTCTTTAAAGAGGCAAAAAAAGTAGTTAAGTCGTTGCCCTTAGGATGGAAGCAGAAGTTATCATTCCTCGTTGCTATTGTTCACGAACCAAAGATTGTTTTTTTAGATGAACCTACAGGTGGTGTTGATCCTTCCATGCGCAGGGAATTCTGGGATCTGATATATGATGCAGCGGATAGGGGTATTACCATATTTGTTACTACACACTACCTTGATGAGGCTGAGTATTGTAACAGAGTAACTATTATGGTGGATGGTAAAATTGAAGCGCTTGATTCACCTGCAGGATTAAGAGAAAAATTTGGAGTACCGACAATGGATGAAGTATTTTATAAGCTTGCAAGACAGGCAAAACGATCAGCAGATTAAGTAAACAGAGAAAATGAAACAGCTATTATCATTTGTACGAAAGGAATTCCTCCAGGTATTCAGAGACAAGAAGACCCTTCTGATGCTTTTTGGTTTGCCGGTTGTGCAAATAGTTCTTTTTGGTTTTGCACTTACAAATGAATTGAAGAACGCAAACATTGCTGTAGTTGATAATTCAAAGGATATTGCAACGCAACAGATCATTAATAAAATGGAGGGAAGCAATTTCTTCCATGTTCAGAAAACATTGACAAACCCTTCTCAGATAGATGCAGCGTTTAAAAGCGGAAAGATAAAACTGGCAGTTGTTTTTCCAACCAATTTCAACCAGGACCTTTTACATTTAAATAAAGCCTCTGTTCAGGTTATTGCTGATGCATCAGACCCTAATACAGCAATGACACTAACTAATTATATTTCCTCTATTGTTACCGACTACCAGGGACAGATATCACAGAACTCAGCCATACCATATACCATAGTACCGGAAGTACGTATGCTGTACAATCCTGATCTGCGAGGTGCACCAAACTTTGTGCCCGGTGTAATGGCAATGGTACTTCTCCTTGTTTGTGTTATGATGACATCGGTTTCTATTGTACGTGAAAAGGAATTAGGTACTATGGAAATATTATTGGTATCGCCTGTTAAGCCGTTGATGGTAATTATTTCAAAGGCAATACCATATTTAATTCTTTCATGGGTTAACCTGGCTGCTATACTATTGTTAAGCGTATATGCCCTCGATCTGCCTATTAAAGGAAGTGTTCCGTTACTGGTAGTGGAAAGCACCATTCTAATTATGACATCTCTTTCCTTAGGTTTATTAATTTCAACTATTACTTCCTCACAGCAATCTGCCATGTTTGCATCCATGCTGGGTATGATGCTACCTACTATGTTATTAAGCGGCTATATGTTCCCAATTGAGAATATGCCGGTGGTGCTACAGGTAATATCAAATATAGTTCCTGCAAAGTGGTATTATATTATTGTAAAGGATGTAATGCTTAAGGGACTTGGCTTTTCAGCTATATGGAAAGAGACTGTAATACTTATAGGAATGACACTATTCTTTTTGGTTATAGCACTCAGAAACTTTAAAATACGCTTAGAATAATGAGGCCACTTTGGTTTTTACTTCAAAAAGAATTCAGGCAGATATTCCGTGATAGGGGTTTCATAGGAAGATTATTCATTGCGCCTGCTATTCAGTTAATATTACTGCCAATGGCTGCTAATTTTACGGTGAAGAATGTAAACCTTGCCATTGTGGACCACGATCATTCTACCATGTCAGCCAAGCTTTCTAATAAAATATTATCATCGGGTTATTTTAAACTGGCAGGGTATACTGACTTCAATTCGAAGGCAAATGGCCTTATTGAAGATGATAAGGCTGATATTGTAATGGAAATTCCTAAAGGGTTTGAAAGTAACCTTATTAAAGAAGGTAGCCAGAAGATGGCAATTGAAGTGAACGCTATCAATGGAGTTAAAGCAAGTGTTGGCTTTGGATATTTAAGTGGTATTATAAATGATTACAATACTGACATTCGTGCAGAGTGGGTGCAACCGGAAGCCAGCACACAACCACAGATATCGGTTATTTCTTCGTATTGGTATAACCCTTCCTTAACCTATTATATATTTATGGTCCCTGCCATATTGGTTTCACTTGTAACAGGTATTGCAGGCTTATCGGCAGCTTTTAATATTGTAAAGGAAAAGGAGATAGGAACTATAGAGCAAATTAACGTAACACCAATCAAAAAGTATCAATTCATTCTCGGTAAGCTGCTTCCGTTTATAGTAATGGGTGCAGTTGTATTTACAGTTGGCTTACTTATTGCATGGATCGGTTACAGTATAGTTCCAATTGGAAACATAGCAATACTCTATTTGTTCCTTCTCGATTTTCTGTTTGCCATTCTGGGCTTCGGGCTGCTCATTTCAACTTATACTGAAACACAGCAACAGGCTAATTCATTAATGTTCCTGTTCATGATGGTGTTTAACATGATGAGTGGCTTATATACGCCAATAGATAGTATGCCCGGTTGGGCGCTATTTATCACCCACTTGTTCCCGGTAAGTTATTTTATAGATGTTATGCGCATGGTGGTAATAAAAGGAAGCGGATTACATGATATAAGCATGCAGATATTGTATGTGTTTTTAATTGGTGTCGTGCTTAACACATGGGCCATACTCAACTATAGAAAAACTACCTGATAATAAAACGGTATGGCTGATTTTTTACAAAACGCAAAAAGTAATTGGACACTAGCCTGGTCGTATAAAAACTTCCGAAGAGATACAATAATTGGCTTGTTGCTTCATGCAATTGTTTTTTCCACACTTCCGTTTTTATTTGTGTATTTTGAAAAACGTAACGGAACCTTATTAAATGATTGGTTACTCAGCATATTGCCGGCATATAATGTTTCACATATAGAAGTGGCTATTTTTCTAAGTTGTATGATATTGTTTACCTATAGAATGATCGAAACCCCCGGTATATTCAAAACATTTCTTTTTGCTTACTTATTTCTGAATATTTTCAGAATGGTAACTATTTACCTGGTGCCTTTAAATCCACCGCAAAACCTAATATCACTCAATGACCCTATTGCTAACCTGTTGTATTTTGGAGGATTTAAAACAAAGGATCTGTTCTTTTCAGGTCATACATCAACTATTTTTCTGCTTGCCCTATGCTTGCAGAAAAAATATGATAAAATTTTTGTGTTTGTGTGCAGCGGGCTTGTTGCAACGTTATTGCTTATACAACATGTCCACTATACCGTTGACGTATTGAGCGCCCCGGTTTTTGCGTATCTGTGTTTTATATTAGCTAAAAAATTGGGGCTCGCAAATATGCAGTCAGAGCAGAAGGCATAATACAATTTTACTTATATCCGATTTCTTCAGTCAGTGCAATTTTACTTTTCATAAAGTTTCCACTGCCTCTTCCTATCAATTTATTGTTTTCATCATATAAAGCAGAGTCGGCAATAAACAGGTTAGTCGACTTAAACTTCAATTCGCCGACTGACTTTATTATTCCCTCTGCAACGGGACGTAACAGTTGAATATTAAAAGACACTGTATAAACGAACGTTTCCTGAACTACTGAATTCACTGCAAAAAAAGCAGCGTCGTCGAGCATTTTGAAATAAACGGAACCATGAGTGGCATTTGCTGCATGGAAAAATTTTGGTTCCACTTGTAATATCAATTCTGCTCTTTCAGGTGAAACAACTAGCGTGATGCCTTTGTATATTTCTTTGTTTACAGGAGCAGAAAGGTACATCCGCTCAAGTCTTCTGAAGTGTTCAGTTTCACTCATTAATGCAGGTAAGCTTATTTCACCACCAGGTTAATAACACCGGTAGCTGCTTTTTTAATGAAGCCAACTACTTTGTCTTTAATTTTGTGTGGGTCCTGCTGTATTTCCATTACAGTTTCAATACCTTCCGATACCAGAAGGCTTATTATTTCTGATTTTGCACTGCCGTCTTTTTTGCTTTTACTGCCAATAAATGTTCGCAAGGCAATAGAACCTAAGTTATTACTTATGTAATCTAATTGAGCGCCCATTTCTTTTTCCTTCTCCTTACACGCGGCAGTTACCTCTGCTTTTCTTTTTTGTAAAGTTTCCAGATTATGTATTCTAGTCTTGCTCATTCTCGTTGGTTAATTGAATTACCTTGTTCATTATTGATGTTTCTAAATTCCTCCGGATAGCTACAAGGAAAATAAGTAACAGAAGCAAATACATTCCTGCAGATATAAGAAAGCCCAAGCCATAACTATGCAGCCATTGACCTATAAAGAAAGAACAGGCAACTACCAATGACAACAGGCAAAGCATTACTAAAAGTATAATGATAATGGCGCTTGAAAAATAAGCTGATACTTTTGCACTGTTTTCAATAATGCTTAAACGGCCTTGCTCAGTCTTCAGTTCTATATATTCAGTCAACTGTTCTTTGAGAGCTGTTAATGGCTGATCGTGTGAATTTTCCATGAGATATATTTATAGTTTAAAGATAAAGGGTTATTCCTGACAAAGACATGATATCGGTCATCTTATTTCCAGTAATTCCTCATGAGTTCGCTTATCCAACCTGGTTGTATAACCTCGCCTTGTGGCAAAAACTCTTTAACTACCGGTTTAATGTCCAATACCGGTGTGCCATCATCAGCATCAAGGTGAGATACAATGATTGTCTTTCCTGTTCTTGAAACAAATTTTGCAATAGTAGTACCAATATGGTTAGGCCTGTCTTTTTTACGTTGGGCAAATATTCCGACCTTAGGCCATGCCTTATTTTCGCGCGGATGTGCGGCGCTTAATACTATTTTGTCATCATCTGCTTTATTGAAATGGTAAATAATTTCAAGGTGCGAGAAGGTTTCAATACCGTGTAATGCTTCTTCGGGTAATTCGTCAACAAGGGTTATTTCTGATAACACATTGCCCCAGTGATCGTCACTCATATCGTTGCGCATGTTCTTTACAAAAGCAACGGGTTTTAATTCTATAGAATTTGCCATGTAGCAAATGTAACACCAAAGGTTGTGCCGAACAATTAAAAGGCAGGCTTGTTTTCAACAGCCTGCCTTCATTTATTGATAATAACAATAAAATACAATAAAAATCTGTACTCACTAGACCAATGCGAATAAAAATCAATCAGCGGATAGACTCTTCCATTGAAAGTTTTTCAAGTATGAATGGAAGCTTTTTCTTCAATTGTTTTTTCCAGCCTATTCCCATTACATAACTGATGATAACAAGTTTTAAACCTCTATAACCTGAATGTTCCATGGTAAGTGTTGTTCCGCCACAAATAGGTGTAAGGGTAAATCTCAAAACAGTGTCAAGCTCTGCAAATATACCCTTTGCAGCTTTGTCCATAGTCTCAGAATGAATGCCGGCACAAGCCAATGTTTTTTCTCCACTGGCTTCCCCTCTATAAGTATACGCAATCTTTTTTAAAGGCTCAACCTCAGTTATTCGGCAATGTGTAATTCCGTCCCATCCTTTTTGAGGAGCCATCCGAAAGGTGAATTCGTAATTCAGTTCAGGTTTAATATCATTATCCATAAACCACTTACCCAGCATTATACTATCAGTAAGCGCCAGCCATACCTGTTCAGCTTTATATGGCAAATGGCTTACAATTCTTATTGTTCGGTTCATCGTATTATCTGCGTTTATGTTTCGATTTTTGATTCAATAGTACTTCCAATTTCTGTAACTTAGATTTCCAGAAATTATCATAATAGCTGAGCCATTCATGTAACTCATTGAATCCATCCTGATTCAAATTGCAATATCTTTCCCTGCCTTTATCTTCAATGGTTATAAATCCACCTTCGTAAAGAATTTTAATATGTTTTGAAACAGCAGGTCTGCTCATATCAAAATTTTCTGCCAGTGAATTTATAGTCCTGCTATCCTTCGAAAGCATATATAGTATTTGCCTTCTACTAGGGTCAGCAATTACCTGGAAAGCATTAAGTGTTTGATGTGCCATATTATTTGGTGTCTAAAAAACCTATTATCTTTTTAACATTCATATCCCAGCCCGAGTTCATTGCGTTAAACATTGGTAGGTTTAGGTCTGTATCAAATCCTGTATGTTCCAACGAAAGTTGTGTGCCATTGTCTTTTGGTACCAGCACCCAATAAACTACTGAGTCTAAGGTTATTTTACCTTGTCCATCACCACCTTTCCAGGTGTAAGTTAGTTTTGTAAATGGTGTTATTTCCAATACCTCGCAATATGCTTTCCCATCAAAGTTAAATTGCGGCAGTGGCCTGGGGGTGAACATAAACTTGTGTCCTTTAACGGGTTGAAAATCGTTTGGCATTAACCATTGAGCAATCAGTTCAGCCTTTGTAAGGTATTCCCATACTTGTTCCGGTTTATGGTTAAAGAACCATGTGTGCGTGATCTTGTTTTTCATGTTTGTATGTATTTTGTTATTCTTTTACGAGCGTAAGAATTTTGCTGACATGTTTAGTCCAGCCTTCATTCATTCCATTATATATAAGTGAATTCTCTATTTCGTTGAATCCGATATGTTCCAGGTGGAGTTCTGTTCCATTGTCTTTTGGTGTCAGTGTCCAGTGAACTGTAGTATCTAAATTAATTACGCCGGGTTCGGGGCCAGCCTTCCATGTATAGCTGAGTTTTTTGAATGGCACTACTTCTACCACCTCGCAATAATTATGCCCATCATGGTTCATTTGCGGTTTAGGGGCTGACGTAAATTCAAATTTATGCCCCACAACAGGCTTAATATTGTTTGGCATTAACCATTGTTTAAGTAGTTCCGGTTTGGTTAAATAACCCCATACAAGCTCGGCCGGATGTGGGAAGAAGAAGGTATGTTTGATTGTTTTTATCATAATAGGTAACTTTAATGTTACGCAAATATACGTAACTTTCAAGTTACTCAATACAAAAAATGATAATTTTTTAATAATATATTTGTAGGTAATCTTAAAAAGCCTGAAAATGAACAAGCTACTGCCTTTTAATAAGTAGAAATACCAACGATTAACCCAATGCTCCCTTCTCGATTCACTTACCCCTCACCGGGATTTTCTCATTACTGGAATTACGGTGCCGGAAAGAAAATGCTCAAGCAATTGGAGCATATTCCAACGAAAGAAAGTATTGAGGAATATGCTAAAACATTGATGGAATATGATAGAACAGGGAATAGGGTTATTGCAGAAGTTTTTGATATATTGGGTTTTCATAAGGCAAATGAACTGGTAAATAATATTCTGGATAAAGGCATTAATAATGTTGCAGATGTGCCGGAAAGCCTCAAGGAGCTATTTGCAGAAATTGATAAAGAACCGGAATGGCTTAACTGGGATCTGCTGGAAACAGGTTCAGCGTTTTGCCAACGAACGGGAGTGTTTGCTCTTATTGTGTTACGGAACTATTGCCTAATGGGTGGTTACGAATCATCAGCCATAAATAAACCACTTATATATACCGGAGCACTTAAGAAGGGCGCTGCAAAGCGAATTACTGAAACTATGGAGTTTTGGGTAAATGCTACCGGAAAAGGCGCAATGAAGCAGGATTCGATTGGATTTAAGCACACAATTAAAGTAAGGCTGATGCATGCTTTTGCAAGGCATTCAATTTTAAAATCAACCGACTGGGATAATGATATGTGGGGCGCACCCATTAACCAGTGTGATATGGTGGCAACAAACCTGGGCTTTTCAATTGTGTTTATGGAAGGATTGAAAAGAGTAGGGTTCAAACCAACAGAAGAAGAAGTAAAGGGCCTCTTGCATCTGTGGAAATATATTGGTTATGTATTAGGCATACCACCATCATATTTGCCCGATGCCGAAAAACAAGCCATAGAGTCACTGTATAAATGGACCATGTTCCAATCGCCCGCTGATGAAGATACAAAGGCGCTTGCTTTTGCTTTAATGAATGAACCCATACTTTCAAATTTTCCGACGCGTAAGTGGCAAAAGAAGCTGCTGATAAAGTTGCACTTAGCGTATAATTATTTTTTTCTCGATGACCGTGCTTGTCAAACCATGGGCCTGCCGAAAAGCAAGATCCGGTATCTGCCTTATTTGGCATGGCTTATGAACAGAAGCAAAGGATATGTTGTGATGGCTAATAAAAGCTTGTTTAATTACTCTGTCAGGGCAGGGCGAAAAGACCACGAGAATGTAAAGCGAATGTATTTAAGAGGGCAAGTGCCGACGGTACATTAAAAATTATTCTGTTGATAATCAACATATTAAATGAAATATCTACTAAATCTATAGATAATATATGCAATGGAACGAAAATTAATATAGTTTTGCCGCCGTAATGAAAAACAAGAAAGAAAATAAGAGTATGATATCAACAATGTTAAATAAAATGCATACATGCTGTATGCGAATAAAATATAGAAGGGATAAAACCTTGCCTTGTTGAAACAAGTCAGGTCATAAAAAAAGCCCTTCTGCAAAACAGAAGGGCTTTTTTGTTAAGTGGAATAGAGATAAATTCAAAATAATAACCAATAATAAATTCAAACAAATAATGAAAACAACAACAAACAAACAAACCGAAACATTAAAGAGTTCTATTGTCAATGCTTCAAGAAGCTCAAAGGAAAGTATCAGAACGTTAATTCAATCAAACTCACTGCTGTTTAATGCTGCATTGGAAAAGAGTGGCAAAACATTTAGCTCCATTACCAAATTGCTTTCTGAGAACCAACTTGATCCTACATTCGTAAGTGACTATAAAGGTACTTTGGTTAAAAGCCTTGAGTTATCAGAAGGGGTAGTGAACTCAATAATAGAGTCGCATACCAAACGCGTTGAGCAAACTGTGGAGTTTACAGCAAAACTTCTGGAAATAGTAAAGGGTGAGGACCTTAATACCGCGGAAGGAGTAAACAAGATCGTGGAATTAGCAAAAGAAAACCTTGACAGGTCAACCGAGCTATCCATAAACAACCTGGGCAAGATAAATTCTGTTTACAATGAACACTTGAACCTGGCTGTAGCGTTCAACAAAAAATTTGCAGACTCTATAAATTCACAAGTGGCATCGGTATTCAAATTACAGAATAAGAACATTTATCCAATCGATACCATTGCAGATTGGTGGAAGAACTAAGGAGAGGAAAGAAATAAATCCCATACCCGCTAAGCTCTATGTATTTGCTTAGTGGGTGTGGGACACAATGGCTCTATACAATCATTTTTACTATTACAAACAGTTCAATAGCAAAAAATACGGCTGCGGTTATAAAGCCTTCATTGATCTTTTTAAGTGACAGATTAATGAGCGTAGATTGAATTTCAACAAGCGCTCTTATACCCATAACCATTATAATGGCGAGTGGCGAACCTATAATAGCAACTAGCAGCAGCCCTATTCCAATAGATAAATTTCTCGATGCATATTCGTATCCGGCGTAGCGAGCCCCTTTTCCTTTTACATCTACCCCTTCGGTACTGTTCTCAAATATCTGTGAGGGTTTAAAGTACCCTACAACTCCATAGCCAATATTTGCCAGGGCAAATACTCCGGTAATAATTTTAATGTAAAGTGGAATCATGTTAGTTTCGATCATGGTGAGGTATTATTAGGGAATAATGATAAAATTCATTTACCAAATATAATAAAGCAGTTGAAGGTTAATGTTAAGCGAAAAACTATAAAAACATCCCCCTCTGTTTTGACAGCAGGTGGTTTAATTTTGCAGAACACTAAATCAAAAAAGCACTGGACCGATTCAGGCATCTCGCCTGGCGGCTCAATAATTTTACTTAAATTGCATAGATATGTGCCGGAATAAGAATTAATATAGGTTTCACGCAATTGCCAATAAAATACCGCTTGATGAAAAAGACCACTCTATTTTTTGTTTGTGTTCTGATAATAACAACAACTTATTCACAAACGTGCTTAAATCCTGGTTTCAACCTTAATGGGCTGAGATCACATAAACCAACCAAAGACACTATATATAAGTGGAGAAGAAAGGAATTAGGCTTTATCAAAATAAAAAAGCATGATACTATTGCCGATATTGGCAGCTTTGATGGATACTATCCTTTGATATATTCTATTTTTTCTGACTCATCCGTATTTTACCTGAACGATATTACGCAATCTGGTTTTATTTATTATGATAGCATAAAGACCATATGCGAACAAATACGGGGAAGTGACTTCACGAACAAGTTTAGTATTGTAATAGGCAATGATAGCAGTACAAAATTGCCCGATCATTTATTTAATATTGTAATAGTAAGAGAAGCTCTGCATCATTTTAAAATGAAGGATAGAATGCTGGCTGATATAAAAAGGATAATGAAATCTGATAAAGATGCAAAGCTGATCTTATATGAACCCATACGGGGGCAGAGTAAAAGGGAAGATTTATGCGCTGGAGCAATGACAAAAACGGACCTTATAGCGTTATTGGAAAAAAACGGATTTGTCCTATCAAAAGAGCTTGATGATTATGACCGGAGTTGGTTTGAGTTTGTATCCAAGGATATTGCATTAACAAATAATAAATAAAAAAGTAGCTGCTGGCCATTAGTAAATGGTATAAGTTCTTCTTACAACAGTATAACACTATGGGTACTTAAAAAACCTCCATTTTATACTAAAACATAATAATTCCGTACTCGAATTCTGCACCCAGTTCCGCACCTGAAATTTTACTTGATTTAGGACAAACAAGCAAGGATTTCTAACTATAGTGGAAATAGGAGCTTTGTAAAATAAAAAAGCCCTGCAGATGCAGGGCTTATCTTGTATGGCATGCGCCTGATTACTTAACTGCCTTAGCTAAACCTGCTCCAGCTTTAAACTTTGCAACTTTCTTAGCAGCTATCTTAATGGCCTTGCCCGTTTGTGGGTTTCTTCCATTACGTGCCGCTCTCTTGGCAACTTTGAAAGTGCCAAAACCTATCAATGCCACATGATGTCCACCTTTAAGAGCTTTGGTTGTTTGGTTTACAAAAGCATCTAATGCTCTTTCTGAATCTGCCTTTGTTAGTTTGCTTTCTTTAGCAATAGCGTCTACAAGTTCTGATTTGTTCATCTTAATTTTGATTTAAAGGTTAATACTTCTGCTAATGTAGCACAAATAATCAAGACTGATAGAGCTTTGAGCCAAATATTTATACTTATCAGAAATTACTACTTATAGGAGCATAAATACTACTTATGATACTTAAAATTATGCCAGGAGTTTTTATATCTTCCATCCTTATTTATATAATATTGTTGCAATAAAGCAATCATGTGCCAGTCCTATAACAAAGAGTAGATTTTATTTGCCTTTTCTTGATATGGGCTTCTCTTTTCTGCCGTATATTCCGAACAGAACTTATTCAAAATAGTACGCGCTTCGAAATCACCTGAGAAATAGCCCAAATTCATATATACACTATCTGTTATTATTGCTTTGTTATTATTTTCATCTTTAAATACCAATGAGTCTAAGAGTGAATCTATATTATCTCCTCCATATTTATTAATAATAGTAGTTTTTATAAGCTTCCTCTCCTTTCTATCGCTTTCTTTTAATGTATATGATGCGTAGAAAAATCTATTATTAATAAAATGCACCTGTACTAATACTTTTGTATTATCAAGCTTTTCCTTATAAAAGTGAATTGCATATTTACATCCTCTTGTTTCAGTGTTATGTACATATCGTGAAGAACCACATGCTCGCATCATTTCTTTTTCCGTAACTCCCCATGGCAATTTTTTGAATTTAATGCTTCTGTTTGAGGGGATGCATACATTATTATCATATTGCAAAAATGCTTGCACATTTTGAGGAAAAATGGCCCGGGTATAATATTCCTTCCTTGAAGCGCTGTAATCGGAGAACATCTTTAAATATGTACTAACGGAAATTAGTTTTACTGTTTATAGATAACCTTAACTTTCCGGAAGATGTTTCTATACTAACTTTCCAGATAGTTCCAAAGCTTCATCATTCACTTCTTGCGCAATATCTGCCAATTTATTATCGGCACCTTCCTCTTCTATTAAAGTACGTTCCAGTAAGTCGCCAATTTTGTCGTACCCTAATGCATTTGCCAGTTCGCAGAGAGATTCGTAAACTGCTATTTCATGATGTTCAATTTTTTGAGCGCCCATAATTAACGCAGAGTCCCTAAGTGCACTTTCATCATTTTCCGATATAACTTTCTTTCCTGCATCAATTAACATTTCCATCATTTTACACGTTTCTGTTCTGGGTTCCATTTGGAGACATTCAAAAACTTTTTGTAAGCGTTCAGCATGTTTTTTTTGTCTGTTCTAAGTGCCCTTCTATTGCATGACGCAGTTCCTCGCTTTGAACTGCATTGCTGATTTCCGGCAATGCATGTATCAGTTGTTGTTCTATATTATATGCATTGTTTATTCCACCTTCAAAAAGTGTTTTTAGTGTTTTTTCATTAGAATGCTTTTTGCGTTGCACTGCCCTGTTCTTCTTATTAATATTCCCTGTATTGTTTGATTGAATCTGCTTTTTCATGATTTATTTTTGTAAAAAAACTAATGTTATCCAAAACTAATACGCTATTGGCGTAATATATTTAATTAATCGGTCGATTTAAAAAAAACAAAGGCAAAAAGTAGAAATTACTTGTTGAACAATTACCTGTTTTATAGAATGTACTTAAGCTTAAGTCAATAAAATGTACAATTTGCATTTCAACCCTTTTAAATGCTAACTACTTAATATCCACTATTAACTTCTAATTATAACTGTTCATCGAAAATAAAGTAGCATTGGCTTAATTCATTCCAATCTTAGGCGTTATAACTATAAAAATTAAACAAAATGGATTGCATTATTATTGATGATGACGAAATGTCAAGAGAAACACTAAGGCAGATGATCTCTCAGATTGATGATTTATTTCTTATCAAGGCCTTCGCTGACCCTCTGGAAGCACTCACCTTCCTCAAAAAAGAAACTGTTGATCTGATTTTTCTTGATGTAGAAATGCCGAACATAACCGGCTTAGAGTTATTAAATACATTGGAAGGAACCTGGAATGTTATTCTTATCAGTTCGCACAAGCAATATGCCATTGATGCGTTTGAATATAATGTAGTAGATTATTTAGTAAAACCTGTAAAATTACCACGGCTTATTAAGGCAATTGGTAAGGCTAGGAGCAATACAGACAATTTAGCCATCAGCACCGGTAAAGGAGCACAAGAGTATTTCTTTATAAAAAAGAATTCTGTATTAAACAAGGTCCCTTCCAAGGATATATTGTGGATAGAGGCATTGGGCGATTATGTAACTGTTCACACTGCTGACAAAAAATACATACTTCATATTACTCTTAAGAGTTTAGAAGACAAATTACCAGAAGATAAATTTGTTCGGGTGCACCGTTCCTATATTGTTCATGTAAATAATATAAGAGCTGTGGAAGGGACAACAATATTTATAACAGATACCCCAATTCCATTAGGTGCTATTTATAAAGACAAATTTATGAATAGGCTCAATTTATTAAGTTAGGTGTTTTCCGAAAATCCTGGGCAATATTGTATAATGAAAGATCAGGCAAGCGCTAGTAAGAAAAAGAAGAAGAAAAAAACAGTCCTTATCATTTTAGGGACAATATTTATCATTCTACTTGCTTTCAGATTATACTTACCAACTATTGTTTTAAAATACGTTAATAAGAAACTGAACAATATACCCGATTATGTTGGCCATGTGGATGACATTACTATTAGCTTATGGAGGGGGGCATATCAAATTCAGGGCATTAAACTGAATAAATTAAGTGGTAAAGTGCCTGTGCCATTCTTTTCAGCAAAAACAATAGATCTTTCTGTAGAATGGAGAGCATTATTTCACGGTTCAATCGTAGCAAAAATTCTTTTTGCGGTTCCTGTTATAAATTTTGTCAGTGGCCCTACTGAAGCCACATCACAAACAGGAATAGACACAACATGGAGGCAAACACTTAGGGAACTGGTACCTATAAAAATAAATCGATTAGAAATAAGAAATGGTGAAATTCATTTCCGCGATTTTTATAGTACGCCTAAGGTTGATATTTTTTTAAGCAATATAAAAGGGCTTGCCACAAATCTTACAAATAGTGATAAGAATAAGGAAATATTACCTGCAAAGGTAGAAGCGGAAGCTACTTGTTTTCAGACGGGTTCCCTGCACCTTGAAATGGCAGTTAATCCTTTCAGCAAGCAACCGACCTTTGAATTAAAAGAAGCATTAAATAATGTTGAACTGACTTCACTTAATGATTTCCTTAATGCGTACTCTGGCCTTGAAGTAAAAAGTGGTAAATTTAGGTTATACACTGAGGTTGCCTCATATAATGGTGATTTTATAGGTTATACCAAACCCTTTTTTGTCGATTTAAAAGTAAATAAAAGCCTGGAAGAAAACAAAACACTTTTCAGGGAAATTTGGGCTAATATAGTTTCGTTTATGGGCTGGGTATTAACTAATCCCAAAGAAGATCAGGTAGCTACCAAAATTCCAATACATGGTCACTTTAGTAAAGTTACAGTTGATATATGGCCTGCTATTGGAAATTTATTGAAAAATGCTTTCATTGAAGCTCTATTGCCTTCTTTGGATAACGATGTTAATATAAGTGATATTAAACATCAAGGCACCCTTAAAAGGCATTGAGTAAAAAATAAAACTATTCTTAGCCTTTAGAGTAAATATCTATGGCCAACATTTCTAAAAGCCTTCTTATAATATTAAAACCAGGAGCAAACTAATGCTGATATAATCAATAAAGCTGAGATACCTGTAAAAATCAAGGAATATAAGATAAGGAAATCTCCAAGTGTATAAAACTCGCTTACCAACATTTGGTGAATTCGGTTAAAAACTATCTTTATTATATTGTTATTACTTCTAATCGCATCCATAATATTCATGTATTAAGAATTTATAACTTCTCCACTACGTGTAGAAAATGTACGGCCGCATACAAACAATGACATGCTATTTTTTGCCCTTTGTCTTTTTATCCGGAACCTTGGCTCCAGCCTTTCTTGCCTCACTTAACCCTATAGCAATCGCCTGCTTTCTACTTTTAACTTTGCCTCCGTTTCCAGACCTAAGTTTACCGTCTTTATATTCCTCCATTACTTTTTTTACTTTTTGCTGAGATTTCTTTGAATACTTTGCCATGACTTTGTGTGTTTTGATTTAAAAACAAAGCTATACCCACACAGAATTCCATCTTTAGAATTTAGTTTAACATTTATTTTGTCATGCTCTATTTAGCAAATAAAAAGATAAAATATTTTTATCATTTTTTTGCATCTATTCAAGAACAAATTAAGCTGCATTTTATTTAGCTAATGTTTTAAGTAATTAACCCTACCAATTTTAAGGGCTACCGAAATTTATCATTATTCAGTTGTTCTCAAAATAATTTTGCCATCAATAAACGGAGTATTAAATAATAAAACAAAAATTAATTATGCTAAAGTGGTCGGCAGTATTTTTTCTGGTAGCAATTGTAGCAGCCATTTTTTGGTTTACAGGTATTGCGTCAGGGGCGGCAGCCATAGCCAAAATCTTATTTGGCATATTTATCGGGCTATTTCTAATCCTATTAATATTTGGAGTAACAGTTTTTAAAAAATAACAATAATTAAATCAATAAATCATGAAGACAATAGAAAAAAAAACAAGCAAACAAGTGAGTGACCTAATCATTATCAATAATGACAGGTATGAAGGGTATAAAACCGCTGCTGAAGAAACAAAAGATGCCGATTTAAAAGCAATTTTTGCAAAGTATAGTAAACAAAGCAAAAAATTCAGCGAAGAGCTTCAGGCCCTTATACCAGATACCAAATATTCTCCTGAACCAGGAGAAACTAAAAATAGCGGTAAGTTATATAGGATTTTTATGAACGTAAAGTCGGCCATACAAGGCAAGGATCGTAAAGGAGTTCTTTCTTCTTGTGAATTTGGTGAGGACACAGCTAACCAAACGTATGATGAGGCTCTTGAAAACCAGGAAGAGTTTGAAAAGAATATAATTGAAGTTATCCGCAGGCAAAAAGGTGAACTACAACAGGCACACGACAAGATAAAAGCAATGCGCGATACTGCCCAACTCGACGGAAAATAGGCTAATTAATATCGTTACAGCAACATAAGGGTCTGTAAGTAGATTATTGTCATAATGAAAACACCAGATTTCATTTGAAATAAGTTAAGTTATTCAAAGAGATCTGGTGTTTTTACTTTATCTGGAAATATCCATTAACTCGAATCAAGTTTTAACGTCATGGAATACCTGGAATCGATATTCACGACCGGAAAAGAACTGAGTGTTCTTCAAATGACTATAAAAGGTTTTATCGTTTTCTTTATAGGGCTAATAGTCATTCGTTTATCCGGAAGAAGATCATTTGGTATGGGCACTCCGTTTGATAATATTATCACTATTCTACTTGGCGCTATACTTGGTGAAACAGTCTCAGGGACAACCCCATTTTTACCTGCAATTATAACGGCAACATCAATTGCGCTATTACATCGCTTCTGTGCATGGTTTAGTTTACGGAACAAAATATTCGGAAATCTGATTAAGGGAACAGAGAAAATACTTTATAAAGACGGCAAAATAAGTGAAAAGAACATGAAAAGAACATTGCTTACAAAAGAAGACTTAATGGAAGGAATAAGGCTAAGTATTAATAGTGATTCTATTACCAAAGTAAAAATGGTATATATGGAAAGGAATGGAGAAATAAGTGTAGTAACAAAAGAAGAAAGGAAATTGAAAAAGTCTAAAGCCAACAAAACTATGCAAGAGGAAGTTAAAAAGGAGCCCCAAACGATTTAATTGTTTCTTTGAGTAATTTGTTTGCACATCTATGAAATTTTTGTTTCTATCGAAATCAGATGATATAAAATTAAAAGCAAATTTATGAAAACACAGAAAATATTATTGCTAGGTGTAACAACCAAAGCAAGTAGAAACGTCCTTACCGAAGCAATGATGCGCGGACATCACGTAGAAGTTGGAGAATTAAAAAGCAGGCGTGTTATTAGTTCACACGTTAAAGGGCACGATATTGTAATACTTACGTACCCTCTTAATGAGAAACCAGAAGAGCATTATAATTCAGTAGTATCCTTATTAAACGTGGTGAAAAATTCTAGCATAAAACATTTGATTATTTTGGGATACCCGGGTAATAATGAAATAAAATCAACCGTATGGCTACCGGGTAATTTAAGAGTCTGGAAAGAAATTGCAGAGATACAGGAGCATGTATTACGTACTCTTCAGTATGAACAAGAAGTAAAGTGGAGTTATGTTCACTATCCTGAGGATTCAAGTAAAATAGAAAAAAACGATTCACCGTTTATTGGAGATACTTTGTTAATAAAATCTGCCGAAAAAGAGCAATGGATTTATGTGGATGAGTGTACTGAAAGTATATTAAACCTAGCTGAAAACATAAACTTCCAGGAATCTATTTTGGAAAAAACTGACATCTAGAAAAATCAGTAATAGAAATAACACCAGGTTATAATTCCCTTTCCGGTACATGATAACTAATATTCCTAAAACAGAACTCAAAAGAGTTGTTATAATTGGTGGTGGTTTTGGGGGGTTAAAACTTGCCAGGAAACTCACTAAGGAATTTCAGGTGATTTTAATTGACAAACAAAATTATCATCAATTTCAGCCTTTACTATACCAGGTAGCCACAGCGGGGCTGGAATCCAGTTCAATTGCATTTCCTTTTCGCAAGGCATTTCAAAAAAAGAAGAATATTTATATCCGTATTGCAGAGGCAACTTCAGTAAATATTCTTGAAAATTCTGTTATTACCAATATAGGTGCAATAAACTATGACTTTCTTGTGTTCGCGCAAGGTGTTACAACTAATTATTTTGGGAATAAGAGTATTATTGCCAATGCACTGCCAATGAAATCAATAGAAGAGGCATTACAGATACGAAATAAGATATTGGAGAATTATGAGTCGGCCTTAACTACTGAAAACAAAGTAGAACGAAAAGCTTTAATGAACATTGTTATAGTTGGTGGAGGCCCCACAGGGGTTGAAATCTCAGGCACACTTGCACAAATGAAAAATAGCTCTTTGCCCAAAGATTACCCTGAACTTGACTTCAGTTTGATGGAAATATCCTTAATTGAACTATCACCACGCTTACTAAGTAACATGTCAGACATTGCTTCACGAAAGGCGCAAAAGTATCTTGAGAAATTAGGTGTTAAGATTTATCTGAATGCAAATGTGAAGGACTACAATGGTACGGATTTAATTTTACCCGGCGGAATTACGATAAATGCCCGGACAGTAATATGGGCCGCTGGCGTTATCGGGCATAAATTTGCCGGAATACCCGAAACTGCATTCACGGGAAACAATAGAATAAAAGTTAACAGGTATAATAAAGTAGAAGGGACTGAAAATATATTTGCCATTGGCGACATAGCTTGTATGCTTGAAGAAAACTACCCTAAAGGCCACCCTCAGCTGGCACAACCTGCAATACAACAAGCAGAGAATTTGGCAAAGAACCTAAAGCAGTTAATACACAATAAAACCTTGAAGGAGTTCCATTACAAAAACTTAGGCACTATGGCAACTATTGGCAGAAATCTTGCAGTTGCTGATTTGCCTATTATAAAATTGCAAGGTTTTTTTGCATGGGTAATATGGGTATTTGTTCATTTATTATCTATTGTTGGGGTAAAGAACCGGTTGTTTATTTTAATTAATTGGATCTGGAGCTATATAACACATGATCAGTCGCTGCGCCTGATTGTAAGACCTATCGCTAGTAAAGAAGATTCATCCGGTTAAAATCAAAGTGTTTTGTTTACATTCTATCATTAATATTCCGGGCCTTAATTTTAATGATTTATGTTCTCATTTTTACATTTCGTCGATTAATAAAGAAATACAAATAATCACGATCATATTTTTGATTCATAATTATATATAATACTAACTTTTTAGCTGCATGAAAACCCTAGCAATAGTTTTAATAATATTTGGCACCGTAATGATTGCCGTTAGAGGCTTTAATTATTTTACAACTGAAAAGGTTGTAGATATTGGCCACGTTCAAATAAACAGGGATGTTAATCATTGGGTACAATGGTCACCGGTAGCAGGATTAATTTTATTAGTTGGTGGGATAATAGTTTATGCAATTGATAAAAATAAGGTAATTAAGTAATATCCTTAAGCCCTTTACCGGCAAGGTTATTATTCTTATTACAATATGAACAATTAAACAAATATTAAAATGCTTATATATGATAAAGCAGGCATAGTCGCTAAGGTAGAAGTTGCGGTTAATGCACCCATTAACAAAGTATGGGATTCATTGATTAACCCTAAAATGATAAGGCAATATATGCTGGGGGCTACAGTTATTTCAAATTGGAAGGAAGGCAGCCCGATAGCCTGGAAAGGAAACTACAAAGGAAAACCCTATGAGGATAAAGGGGTTATTTTAAAATTACAACCGTTGACAAAATTGCAATACACTCATTTCAGCCCTTTATCAGGCCAGGCGGATATACCAGAAAACTATCATACAGTTACTATTGAGCTGAAAAGCACAGAAAAGGAAACTATTATTGCTCTTGAGCAATCAAATAATGAAAGCAAACAAGCAAAGGAAGAATCGGAAAAGAATTGGAAAATGATGCTTGAAAATCTTAAAAAGATGCTTGAAAAATAGTTTCGAAAGCGTTTTTAATATAAATATTTCAACACCCGTAAAATGCCATTAAAAAAAATAATTCTATTGTCGATATCACTTATTTGTACGGTTAATTTATTTGCCCAAGCTGATACTTTTCGAACAAGATTCCCGGCTGATAAAACGCTAAACAATAACCCAAATTTAAAGCCGGGGATAAAAGATACTCTTATACGGGATACTGTAAAAAAGAAAGAGCATACCATTAATAAATATGGTAACAATAATGGAAAGAGGACCACTAATTATCATAAAAAAGATACCATAAGCAATAAACAATTAACAAAATGAAATTGACAAGAACCAGAGCGGGCTTTTTAGCCTTGGCGGTAGGTACATTTTCGTGCCTATCTTGTAATAATCAAACTGCAACGGGGGCAAATATCGTGAATTCAGATTCAACTACTATAGCAAAATCAGGAGCAACGAATATGAGCCAAGATGGCAAATTTCTTGCAAAAGTTGCAGAAATAAACCTTGAGGAAATTCAGGTAGGTAGCATAGCACAACAAAACGGGACGACTGATGACATCAAAGAAATGGGGAAAACGCTAACAGATGATCACACTCAATCATTAAATATTCTAAACTCTATTGCCCGTAATAAATCAATAGATATTCCTACCAGTGTTGATAACGATGGAAAGAATGATATAGAGAAATTAAGTGTCAAGACAGGCAGCGAATTTGATAAAGCATTTTGTGATATGATGATTGATGGACATAAAGATGCAATTTCTTTATTTGAAAAAGAATCTGCAAATACTAAAGATACCGCTATCAGTAATTTTATTAAAATAACCCTACCTGTCTTACATAAGCATCTGGACATAGCCACTAAGTGTCAAGGCAAATTACATTCATAGTAAATTATCTTCCAATCACGCCCATTAGTATACTGAAATGAGAAGTCGAACTCCTTAGTTGTTCAACGGCCTGGTTTGGGAGTTTAAGGATTATTTATGCTCTCTCAACGATTATTTCATATTAATAAAGACTTATGGAAGTAGATTGCATGTAAATTTTATATAATCCTTACTAAACTAAAACGGATCATGGAAATACAAAATATTGCACTGTTTGGTCCTGCAACACATGAAGGCCAACGTATCCTGCACGAGGCTCTTCTCAGGGGGCATAAGGTTACCGCTTTTGTAACGGATAAGGAAAAAATTAAAACATCTCATGCCCGACTTAAAATGGAGGATAGAAATGTTAAATCAGATACAAATAAATATTTGAAGGGCTATGATGTGGTTATAAATGCCTACAATATTGAGGGCAAGCCTCATGAACATTTAAATGAAACGCTGGCACTTGTAAATTCTATTAAAAGTACCGGTATAAAGCGAATAATTGCATTAGGGTACCCGGGAACAAGGGAAGTTGAGCCTGCGATCCTTGTTCCTACCACGGCTGAAGAATGGAAAACAATTGCGGAAGCCCAAATGGATATTCTTGATTATTTTGAAAATGAAAAAGATATATGTTGGAGTTATATACACTACCCTGAGGTACATGACGCAATAAGGAAAAATAGCAAACCTGTATTAGGTATGCAAATGCTAGCTGCTTCATCAGTAGGGGGCAGATGGTTCCATGCGGAAAAGTGTGCTGAAAATATTGTAAATGAAGTTGAAGTATTGTTGAAGGCGCAAAAGGAATTTAATTATTAGTTTTTTATAATAAACTGATAAAGTAGGTTATAACTGCTAAATTAAATTGTTAAACATAAATTAGTTCAGGCTTTATGGTGAATAAATAGTTAAAATAATACTGAAAATTATTAAAGAGGGTGAAAAAGGCAATTATTTCAATTATACCAGGGTGCATTTTAGCTATTATATTATTAATTCTGACCGCTTTCATAGCAAAAGAAAAATATTTGATACCGCCCCAAATTAATAAGCGCATTAATATTCAAATGAATATAAATAATTAACGGATATTATGAATAGAGAAAAGTTGATAGCCTGTATTGAAGCCTGTAAAGGGGCTGCAGTTAAGTGTTTTGGAAGGCCTGGAATAGAAAAATGCAAAAGGGCATGTCTGGCCTGTGCAGATGCATGTATTAATTTAAATGCAGCCTATAAAAACCAGCCAAATCTTTCTGAGTTGTTAAAAAAATGCTTTGATATGTGTAATGTTTGCGCTATTGAGTGCGAAAAGTATTCGGAAATAGAACAGTTTAAGAAATGTACGGAAGCTTGCCGTAATTGTGCTGAACAATTTAAGGTTACTAAATTGGCTGCAAGCCCACTTACCTAACACTAATAAAATGGGAATACTAGTAGCATTTATAATTTCTCTGGCAATTGCGTTGGTGTTTTCTGTAAATAAGAAAAGAGGTTCATTTGCTCCGGCGTTTGTTTTCTTTTTAGTGATCTTTCTTGCAGGTATAGCAGGGCAATATTGGGTCGTTCCATTCGGTCCTAGTATCTGGGGTGTTTCCTGGGTACCAGTACTATTTATAACATTAATTGCTGCATTGCTTTTTTCTGCACCCTCTCCTCACGGTTATACTAAAGGCAAGTCAGATCAGGAAAAAGAAGATGTTCCCTATTTATTTGCAACACTAAGCATATTTATGTGGCTTTTATTTTGTGTATTAGCAATTGCAATTTTCACAGGATATTTAAAAAAATAGATGTGATGGATCTTTACGATGATTATGGTAACACAATGCAGGCATTTCCAGCCTATTCAATGGAGGACGCAGCACCAATTGTTTCGAAAATGCTATTGAATCAAAAAGAAGGTAATGTTTGTGAAGATGATAATGGAAAAACACAAATGGATTTAGTTATCTTGAAAGGCGAGCGTATTATTGCACTTTCTCCCTGGTAAATATAATCGGGAGAAAATCCACTAGATTTAAGGACATTAGTTTGCCGGGAAGTGGTTAAGCCTGATAACGGCTTTTAAGTAACCATTGTCTATTGGGTAAATGCTTCCCAGTAATAGAATAGATATAAGTTTAGTCTACTTATAAAAGCCTGAAACTATAGTAGGAGAGCAAAATGCGGTAGTAAAAATAAATGTTTAACGGAAAAAAAATTGGTTTAGGGCTATTAAAAGAAACAGTTAAGCGAATACATATAAACAATGCACATTGCGTAAGTAATTTTGTTTCGTAAATAAATAAATTATTAATAGAATAAAACTAAAAGTCATGAAAAACAAAATTTCCAAATCAATAAAACTTATACTGCTTTTAATTTGTGGTATATTTTCAACTGAGGCAGCAAGTGCCTTAGGTTCTTATACAGCAGTTGCCTCAGGTAACTGGAGTAGTACAGCAACATGGGGTGGTACAGCACCTCCATTTACGTTGTCTGCGGGTGATCAGATAACTGTGAGTACGGGAATTACAGTAACAATGGATAGTACAGTTACCGTAAATGGAGCATTGGCTCAACTTAGTGTTGCCGGAACATTACAAGCTGCTGCCAATAAATGGTATTTAAATGTTAATACAGGAACACTGACAGGTGCAGGCACCATTAATGTGGGGCATATTGCTCTTGGCAGTGGAGGTACATTTTCATTTACCGGTAGCATGACAGCCTTGGTGTTTAGTAATTCGATATTAAATTTAAGTTCTACAGCTAATATTAATGTTACTGACTCTCTTGTTCTAATGGGGGTATTGGGCGTACAAACCGGTGGCGTGTTAGGTATGGGCAGCAGTTCCACAATAACTGTGGCTGGTGGCCAATTATCATTAACAGGCGGTACTCTTAATTTGTCTTCTTCATATAATGTAAACTACGTTTCTTCTTCCTCAACCACAGGTATGGAATTAAGCGGTTCAGGCCTGAATAATATCAATATTAATGTAGGAACTGGAAATAGTGTTACCCTGGGTAATAATTTAACAGTGAATGATTCATTAGAGCTTACCAGCGGTACGCTTATTTTGAATGGAGATTCTCTTGTAATAAATGGAAAGGCAGTTGGTTCAGCTACAATAACTGGTGATGCATCTGCTGATTTAACTGTTAATACTACTGGCGGAATAATGCCTACGTTTACTTTTGCAACCGGTGGTCAAACATTAAAGAACCTCACAATAAATGTAGGTTCCGGAAATTCGGTTAAGGTAGCTTCTAATCTTTCAGTGAACGGCTACCTAACACTTACAGGCGGAAGCGATATAGATATAAGCGGCCAATCGTTAACCTTGAATGGTTCATTTAGCGGTTCAGGTATGCTTATTGTTAATTCAGCTTCAAGTTTGGCAATTAATTCAGCAAATTCTATTGTGCCTGTTATTTCTTTATTTGGTAGCGCTATTAGAAAGTTTGCACTTAATGTTGGCAGCGGAAACACCGTTACTTTAGGGAAAGCTATGGTAGTGGATACACTTGATATGCAATCTGGAACTTTAGTGCTGAACAATAATAACCTAACCGTAACAGGAGATATAGTTGCTGGGGGAAGTGGGGCTATATTTTCAACCGCGAATTCTAATGTAACTATTAGTACACTTGCTTCAACCAGTGGCATGCTTACTTTTTCATACCCCGGAAGTACGGTAAATAACCTATATATTGTAATAGGTGCGGCTGGTTCAGTAACAATGGGATCAGACGTTATGATACAAGGAACCTTATCTTTTACATCAGGCTATTTAAACACAGGCAATCATAACGTACAAGTAAACTATGTCTCAGGATCTAACAGTAACTCGTATGTTATAACTGGAGCAAATGGTACCTTAACACTGAATGCAACAACAAGTGCAGCAGCATACTTTCCGGTAGGAACTGCTGATGAATATTTGCCTGCATCCATTACACTAAACGCTGGTTCTTCAACAGGTACAATTGGCGTTAATGTTTCAGATGGTGTTTATGCACAAGGAACGGGTGGAACATTAATTTCTACTTCTCAACCAATGGTTAATGCTACATGGAATTTTCAAACCAATATTTCATCCAGTTTGAATTACAACATGGAATTGGAATGGGCCCCTTCTTCTGAAGTAAATGCTTTTGTACATTCAAACGATTATATCTCTCACTATACCTCTGGTAATTGGGATGCAACTACCTATGCAAAAGCAACAGCTATAGGCGGTGGAATGTATAGCATTCAAAGAGCAGGCCTTACTTCAATGAGCCCGTTTGCTGTGTTTGATTCATCTACCGCTCCTACTGGTGTTAATACAATAGTTAATGCAAGTCAGTTTTTAGTATATCCTAATCCGGCAACTGAAAATATAAATGTTGTAAATACTCTTAATAGCAATAAGCTTGTTTATATTGATGTTGTGAATATGTTAGGTCAGACTGTGAGCACTTCTGAAATGAATAACTCAAGCACAATTACCATTTCTTTAAAAGGGTTAGTGAGTGGAGTCTATTTCCTGAAATTTTATAATGAAGATTCAACAGTAATTGAAAAATTCGTTAAAGCAGAATAAGACTTGAAATAAATTAAGAAAAGGCCGGCCTATTAAATTAGGCGGCCTTTTTCAATATTTATCTAAAATATTGGAAGATGAAATTTAAAGAATTTTCTTTGCTTTTAAAGAATACAACAAAAATATGGTGGAATAATGATCCCTTCCATCAAAGTGCAGTAATAGCTTATTATGCAATTTTTTCTATTCCTGTATTACTTGTTATTATAATTCATCTTGCAGGTATAGCTTTTGGAGATGCTGCTGTGAGCGGAAAAGTGGTTGATTCTATTTCAGATATGCTTGGCCAGGATGCAGCTACACAAATACAAAATACATTAGTGAAGGCTATTCAAATCAAAAACTCATTATTGGCTACCATTGTTGGAATAGCTACTCTTGCATTTGGTGCTACCGGTGTATTTGTAGAATTGCAAAAATCGTTCAATCAAATTTGGCAGGTGCAACCAAAAGCAAACCAAGGGTTCTTGAAGGTGATCTTAGATAGATTATTATCATTTGGTCTTATTATATCTATAGGATTTCTATTAGCCGTATCTCTGGTTATTACATCAATTCTTACAGCTATCAGCGGATGGATCGGAAGAGAGTTCTCAATTGTGGCAGTTTATATTGTGCATGGTATAAATGTACTTTTTTCAATATGCCTTATTACAACATTATTTGCAATTATGTTCAAGTTTTTGCCTGATGTGAAAACGAAGTGGGGTCATATTTGGCTTGGTGCGTTACTTACAGCTATTTTTTTTATTGGAGGAAAATATGCGCTTGAGTATTATTTCGTTCAGTTTCAACCAGCTTCTATTTATGGGGCCGCAGGTACAATTGTACTTCTTCTTCTATGGGTATCCTATTCATGTATTATAGTGCTTTTTGGCGCAGAATTTACTAAGCAGGTTTCACTTTCATCATCTTATAAGAAATAAGCTATAGAGACTTTTTAAAAGTTAAAATGCCTTTTAATTAAACTGCTATAACTATGAAAGAATAAGATTCATCGAAATAATAGTAATCGGTGGTTTATGAAAGGTAAATTTGTTTTAAATATATAGTAATAACAATCTAAAATAAACAATTATGGAAACGTCAAATAACACTGGTAAAGTGATCGGCGCTTTGGTTCTTGGAGCAGTTATAGGTGCTGGTGTAGGGGTTTTATTCGCCCCTGATAAGGGAAGCAGAACCCGCAAAAGAATTATGAGAGGAGCGGAAGATTTAGCTGAAGATATAAAAGATAAAGTAAAGGATGAGGTGAAAGAATTTCGTTCAAAATTAGAAGAGTTGGAAGATATGGCAGAGGGAATGATAATGGACTTAAAAAAAAGTGATGCAAAAGGAAAAGAACTGATAAGTAACTCCAAGAACCATAATCATTAAGAGCTCGGATGAAAATCTGATAAGTAGGGGCATAATTAAATTGATCTGTTTAAAAATAATTGTCAAAATATATATAATGTCGAGCTTGCAAAAAATAGAAGATCTTACGGAAAGTTTAAAGAAATATGTTAATACAAGTTATGAATTAAGTAAACTTGAAGCTATCGAACAAATTTCTATTCTGGGTGGTCTTCTATTTGGTGGCTTGCTTATTGGGTTAGCATCGTGTATGTTTTTATTCTTTATTAGTATAGCTATAGGTTTTTATATTTCTCCATGGATTGGTAGTAATTTTGGCGGATTTGCAATTGTTGCAGGTTTTTATTTGATAATAGGTGTTATTTTCTTCGCTGTTAGGAAGAAAGTTATTGAGCGCCCTATTCGCAACCTAATTATTTGGAGAATATTCAGCAAGATGAAACTCTAATATTATAGAAATGGAAACTGAAACTATTGCCAATTATAATGAGTTGGTATTAAGAATAAGGCAACTAAAAGCTGAAAAATTCGAGCAAGAAGAGGAATTAAATGGACTACTAAAAGAAATTAGGGATTCTATTAAGCTTACTTCAATTATAAAGAATTCACTGCATGAATTGACTGAAGACAGTGAAATTCAAATGGATATTGGTAAGGCGGGACTGGATATTGGCACCACAGCATTAACCAGTTGGATAGCGAGCAAGCAAGGTAGTATAAAAGGTTTTGTAGGCACAATACTATTAGGAATGATATCCAAAAAAGTAGTGAACAGTAATTCTTCAACAATAGTATCAGGGTTAGGTAAGTTGATACAGTGGGGGTATAATAAGACAATTAGTAAATAACAAATCAACTAAAAATGAAAAAACGAATTTTAAAATTAGTTATGGTAGCAGGCATTTGTATAATTGGAATAATAAGCTGTACTAATTCGGCCGAACAAAGGGCTAATAGGGATCAAGCGGTAAGTGATAGCCTGGCAAGGGTTAAGGCATGCCAAGACTCAGTAAATGATGAAATCGAGTTCAGGAAAGAAGCTGAAGACAAATTACAGGCGAATAACCAGAAAATTGCAAGCCTTAGAGAGGATTCTAAAAAGGAAAGGGAAGATATAAGGGCTAAGTATGACAAAGAGATTGATGAATTGGACCAGGAGAATGTGAAATTAAGTTCGCAATTACACCAGTATAAAGAAGAAGGGAAAGACCAATGGAAAAAGTTTAAACATGATTTCAATAAGGAAATGGATTCACTTGGAAAATCAATTTCCAGGTTGGCTGAAAGAAATATGAGCAAAAGTTAGAAATAATTTTTTTAAACGATAAACCCGGGATATGATTATTCCGGGTTTTTTTTGTTGAAATAACAAGGCAATAGATTTTCATAGAGAAAATAATGACAGTAAAGTAATTAATGCATATTTGTACTTTGAACATTGGCCTATATGTAGCCGACAAATTTGAGAGCTAATTGTATCTGAGATATATAAAATGGAATATTATTGCTGTAATAAAAAAAACTTCAACCTTACGGGGTTGGAGTTTTTTTTGAGAAGAAACTACAAACCTATTGATCTGGTTCTTCTATGATGTTAGCTCATTCGCATTAAATTCTTTTTATAATCGGGTTTCAAAACTCATAATGAATTTTTTCCTGAGCAAGATTTAAGTAAGCAAATGAACTAAATACTATTTATAATTCAATATTACATCAAATCGTAACTATTGGCGGGAATTTTCTATCAGTAGACTGAAATTGGGTTTAAATGAACCCAATGCATAGATAGATAATTTTATAATTTCTGAACAAAACACTCAAAAATTAAGATCGAAGATATTATGAACATTAAGCGAATACTTCTTAAGGGTAGATATTAAACATAAATTAGGCAAAGAAAAACCCCTATCTTACGGGATGGGGGCTTTCATGATAAAGATTCAGGTTCAAGCCTGTTTCTTTGGGTTATAGCGTATAACTTTCTTTTGTTTGTCTATTTCTGGCATCTTAATACATAAACCTAAAATTAATAGCCAATTAAACAAAATAAATGTTTGTTACTATACTGTATGAATGCATAGTTACTTAAGAAATTGTTTTCGAGATTATATTTTCTTTCAATGCGTAAAAATAGCATCTAAATCAGTGAAATCTGTAGACAAAGAAAATAGCCTACCTTGTCAAGAGATTTTTTTTGAAATTTTCTGTTTTTTCAGCTTCTCTTATTTCTAATGATCACGGTCAGTATCATGCTAGAATTATGTATACATCTAATATGCAAGGTACACTTATGGAAATGGAACTGCCTTAAGGTTCCTTTTAATTAGCAAATATATAGTGTTAAATAAGAGATGGTATAGATTGACGAAATGTTGATAGCAGAATAGAGGAGCCCTGTAAATAAGCGAAATAGAACAAAAAAGCTGAATTACTAATTTAAGAGTCGATTAGTAGCCTTATTACTTTCTAGATCATTAGTAAAAAATAGTGATTCCTTGCTTTTTCTGTTCAAGCTTATAGCTTTTTCTACTTGTTGTAGTATAACTCCCGCATATTCCTCTAATGATGGTAAGCTATTAACAGAAGGTACCTCTGGCGAAGAATTAGTGGTCTTTATTTGAAGTATATTATCTTTTTTTAGCTCATTATGAAGAGTATAATAATAACTCCAACTAACCTCAGGTGATTTCTTTAGTAGGCGGAGTGCGGCAAGCTGTTCTTCTTGAACAACCCTCCAGGCTTCATATTCTTCTCTGGATGTTCCTGATGGTTCCTGGTTAGCATAGGCCGATAGAATTAGTGAATTTACGCCTGCTTCCTTTATCCCCATAAGTACCGATCGGGTAGCATTATAACATTCACCCTCCTGGTTTTTTCTTAATTCATAAACGTATATTACAATATCGGCATCTTTAGCATGTTTACTAACATCTTTATTTTTATTTACATCACCATTTCTAATTGTAAGGTTTCCATGGTTTAGTTGAAATGAGTCTCTGTCAGGTACTATTACTTTAACAACAAAACCTTTTTGCAAAGCCTCTTCGGCTATTTTTTTACCAATTACATCAGAGGTGGTAAATAGGGTTATTTTTTTAGTGCTCATAAAACATAATGTTAAGTTTTGATTGAACTTTCTAACCAAAATAAAAGTATCTATACTTTAGTTATTAAATTTTTCGATAAACTGCCGTAAATAACCCATGAATAATTTTATTTAGAAAGTGGATATGTTTTGCTTTCTAATGACTATCGCCTTTCATACTTGAAAATTAATATTCACAGCAGAGAACTTACTTGTATAGCCTGGCTAAGAGGTGCATTGAAGAAGTAAGGAAAAGGAAGACCAAAAGCCAAAGGGTGATAAGTAATCTTACTTTATCCAAGCAATGAGCCGCTTTAAATACACCAATGCTCCAAAACTTGTTTGTGTTTTTTTGTCATTGACCGATTAAAATTTGCTTTTAAACTATATTGTTAAACTCTACCTATACCTTACAACTATTTTTGAATTAAAGTGTTAGCCACTAAAATAGCTAGGAAAGATTGTTAGAGGTAAGCAAGATGAATAAATTAATAGAATTATTGGAATATGGGCAGAGTTATTGGCTTGATAATTTATCAAGGAAAATAATAAATAATGGGGACCTTAAAAAGAGAGTTTCAAAGCAAGGGCTTAGGGGAATTACATCTAATCCAAGTATCTTCAATGAATCTGTTTCCAATAGTAACGAATATGATGAGGTTATTAAAGAACTTGTGTTCGAGGGAAAAACAGTTCAGGAAATATATGACATTATTACAATAAAAGATGTTCAGGATGCTTGTGACATTCTAAATCCGGTATATAAACAATCGAAGGGAAGAGATGGGTTTGTAAGCCTTGAAGTCAGGCCAGCGTTGGCAAGAGATACTGTTGGAACTATATCGGAAGCAAGGAGACTTTTTGCGGCCGTGGGCCGTAAAAACTGCATGATTAAAATACCAGGCACACAGGAAGGTATAGCCGCAATTGAACAAGCACTGTATGAGGGAATTAATATAAACATCACTTTACTTTTCTCGCTTAAAAGATATAATGAAGTTTCAGGCGCTTATATAAGGGCATTAAAAAAGCGATTGAAGGAGGGTAAAGATATAAGTAGCATTATATCCGTAGCTAGTTTTTTTTTAAGTCGAATAGATACTCTTGTAGATCAATTAATCGGGCAACATATAAAAACTAACGCGAAGGACAAAAATTCTTTTTGCCCGGAACAGCTTTTAGGTAAAGTAGGTACAGCAAGTGCTGTATTGGCGTATCAACAACTTAATGGCCTTTTTGGATCGAAAGAATGGCTTAAAATGAAAAAGCATGGGGCTAATGTACAACGTTTGCTTTGGGCAAGTACGAGCAATAAAGACCCGTTCTATTCCGATTTACGATATGTTGAACCTTTAATAGGCCCCAATACGATTAATACGCTACCGGAGAAAACGATAAGGACTTTTGCTGAGCATGGCCAACTTAAGAAACATGTAATATTATCAGGATTGTCTGATGCATCTCAGGTAATGGAATTATTAGGGAAGCTACAGATTAATCTGGACGCAATTACCCAACAATTGGAAGATGAGGGAATAAAGAAATTTTCCGACTCTTTCCTGAAGCTTACGAGTAATCTGGCGAAAAAAAGAAGTAAAATATTGAATGATTTTGGTTATTCTCAGGTAATCAAGGCAGGTTTATTTCAACAGGAATTGAATGAACTATATGGCTCACTCAACGAAAAGCAGGTTCCGCAACGAATGTTTGCTAAAACACCTGGTTTATGGAAAGCAGGAAAAGAGGAGATGAAGAGTATAAAAAAAGGTTTAGGGTGGTTAAACCTGCCTGAAGATATGTTGCTAAGAGTTGATCAATACACAAATTTTGCAGATACTGTCAAAAGAGAAAAATTTGAGTCAGTTGTATTATTAGGTATGGGTGGAAGTAGTCTTTGCTCTGAGGTAGCCCGTGAAACCTTTGGTTCAGCCATAAATTACCCCAAGCTATATGTTCTGGATAATACTGACACTGCGGTTATAAAACACCTTGAAAACAAACTAAATCTCGAAAGAACATTATTTATAGTAGCAAGTAAATCAGGAACTACCCTTGAAACAGATTGTTTTTTTCGTTATTTCTATAGGGTATTATTTCAGAAGATTGGTGACAGCGCAGGACAAAACTTTGTAGCAATAACTGATAAAGGTACTCACTTAGTTAAAATAGCCACTAAATATAAGTTCAGGAAAGTATTTATCAATTTACCGGATATAGGTGGTAGATATTCTGTATTGTCTGATTTTGGGATTTTGCCTATGGCTTTAGTGGGTATTGATATTAACGCAATTTTGGTGAGTGCAAAACGTGCTATGATTAGCTGTGGCCCTGATGTACCATCGAATGCTAACCCGGGAATTATGCTTGGCGCATTACTTGGGTTGGCTCAACGAAATAAATGCGATAAAGTAACATTTGTTTTATCAGATTCAATTAAGCCTTTTGGTTTTTGGGTTGAGCAATTGCTTGCTGAAAGTACCGGAAAAGAAGGAAAGGGATTGATACCTGTAAATGGAGAGAGCTTAGATGCTCCATCAACATACAATACTGACCGGATATTTATACATATGTACCTTAATTCAGATGATAACAAAACAAACAAAAGAAAACTCAGTGCTATTGAAAAAGCGGGTTTCCCTGTAGTTGAGATCAGTATGGAGAATATAATTGAGCTTGGAGGAACATATTATTACTGGGAAATAGCTACCGCAATAGCTGGTTTGATAATGGGAATTAACCCTTTTGACCAGCCGAATGTTGCAGAAAGTAAAAATAATACCAACAACATACTGAATGAATGGATAAAAGAAGGGTCGTTCAGCAGAGTAACACCGATTATTAAAAAAAATGGAATCGAGGTGTTTGTAGGAAAGAAAATCCGGCACCTGATCAAGGCTAGGTCAAAATCATTGGATGATTTACTTAGGTCTATCGTAAACCTAGCCGGGCAGCACGATTATATTGCGATACTTCCGTATTTCGAATTGACTGAGAAACGCAATAAATTATTAAAATCGTTCAGAAAGAAGCTGAAAAGCAAAAAAAAGGTAGCTACTACATTATTAAATGGGCCAAGGTACTTGCATTCTACCGGTCAGCTGCATAAAGGCGGCCCTGATTCCGGTTTATATATACTGCTCATCGGTGAACAAATAAATGATATTAATATTCCCGGACAAAAATACAGTTTTGAGACTTTACATCAAGCTCAAGCATTGGGAGACTTCAGATCGCTTGATGATAAGGGGAGAAGAGTTATGCGAATTTACCTTGGTAAAGAGATCGATTTGAATTTGGCCGTAGTGTGTAATACAATGAAGAATATGAAATCTGAATCTCATGAAACCTCAAAAAATTAAAGCGTTGTTTCTTGATATAGGCGGAGTGCTGCTAACTAATGGATGGGATCGTAACTCACGCCAAAAGGCAGCAAAGCATTTTCACCTGGAGATGGAAGAAGTCAATGAACGTCATCATTTGACTTTTGATACGTTTGAATCAGGTAAACTTTCATTGGACGAATACCTGCATAGAATTGTTTTTTATGAAAAAAGAAGATTTACAATGGAAGATTTTAAAACATTCATGTTCAATGAATCAAAGCCTATTCCGGGTGTATTAGATTTCTTTAAGAAATTAAAAAAACAATATCATTTAAAAGTAATTGCAGTAAGTAATGAAGGAAGAGAATTAAATAATTACCGTATTAATAAATTTAAACTCGATGATCTATTTGACGCTTTTGTATCATCTTGTTTTGTTCATATAAGAAAACCCGATATTGATATATATAATCTGGCATGCGATGTTTCTAACACAAGACCTGAGCAGGCCTTATGCATTGATGATAGACTGATGTTTATTCAGGTGGCAAGATCAATAGGAATCAGTGGCTTGTATTTTCAAGGACTGGAATCAGCTAAAAAGGAGTTAAATAAAATATTAAAATAAACCAGGATGGATAGTACGAAATATGAATATGGAATTATAGGGCTGGGTACAATGGGGCGTAATCTTGTCCTTAATATGAGCGACCATGGTTACTCCGTCGCAGGTTTTGATAAGGAAGAAACGAAAGTTGAAGCCCTTGAAAAGGAATCGCTCCATAGAGAGGTCAAGGGATTCGGGTCGGTAAATGATTTTATTGATTCTTTAAAATTGCCACGTATTATAATGTTATTGGTTCCGGCTGGTAAAATGGTTGATGTTGTAATTGATGAACTGAAGCCTTTGCTTAAAGAAGATGACCTATTAATTGATTGTGGGAATTCACATTATTCGGAAACAGCTATCAGAATTAATGTATTAACAGAACAAAAGCTTCAGTTCATGGGTATAGGTATATCTGGGGGTGAAGAAGGAGCCAGAAAAGGGCCTAGTATTATGCCTGGTGGAGTCAAGTCAAGCTACAACCGCGTATCTGAAATGTTTGAGGCTATTGCTGCTAAAGTAAACGATAAACCTTGCGTTGCATGGCTCGGAAAAGGAGCTGCCGGGCATTATGTGAAGATGGTACATAATGGAATTGAATACGGATTAATGCAATTGATTGCTGAAGCGTATCATCTGTTAAAGGAAACAGGTGAGATGAGTAATAATGAAATTAGTAAAACCTTCTCAGAATGGAACTTAGATGGAATCAGTTCTTTTCTTATAGAAATTACAGCTGATATTTTTTCAAGAAAGGACGATTTATCAGAAAATGACCTGATTGACATGATCCTTGATTGCGCTGAACAAAAGGGAACAGGTGCCTGGACTTCAGAGGATGCTATGGCATTAAAAGTTCCGATTCCCACTATTGATATATCGGTTTCTGCCAGAAACCTTTCTGCTTATGAGAGACTTCGGAAATTATCAAGTCAAACATTAAAGGGCCCTGAGCCTGGATTAAAGCCTACTAAGGAGGATTTAATTACTGAATTAGAACAAGCGCTATATTTTGCAATGATAACTACTTACGCCCAAGGCTTATCATTGTTGTTTGTTGCATCTCAGGAATATGATTATGGTCTTAAACTAAAAGAAATAATTCAGATTTGGAAAGGCGGATGTATAATTCGTTCGAAATTGCTGGATGATATTAGTGCCTGTTTTGAAAAGGAACCAGATCTGCCAAACCTGATACTCAATGAACAAATGGCAGTAAAGCTTGCATATTCACAAAAGGGTATACGTAGAATTGTACAAATATCAGCACAAAGTGGTATACCTGCGCCGGCATTTATGGCTTCATTGGCTTATTATGATTCTTATCGTTGTAAGTGGCTTCCGACAAATCTCATTCAGGCTCAACGTGACTTTTTTGGAGCACATACATATAAACGAATTGACAGAGAAGGTATTTTTCATACAGAAGAGTGGAGTGTAAATCACAAATGAAATGAAAACAAATGCTAACTCCTCCAAAGGTTCAAAGCCGGCACCAACAATTATTGTTATTCTGGGTGCAACGGGAGATTTGGCCTGGCGTAAGCTAATACCCGGACTGTATAATCTTTACCTCGATAAATGGATTCCGCAACAGTTTGCAGTTATCGGGGTTAGCCATGTTAGTTTAACCGACAATCAATTCAGGAAGCATTTACTGGAAGGGGTAAATAAATTTTCAAGAAGGGGCAAGGCTATTAAAACTGAATGGAAGAAGTTTGCAGAATGCATCCATCTTCAAAAAGGTGAGTTTGATCAAAGCTCAACTTATACAACACTGGAAAAACAAATAGGTAAACTTGAAAAAGAGTGGAAAACCAGGGCTAACCGGATATTTTATATGGCGGTTCCCCCCAAATATTTTGAGGATATTGCTAAAAAGATAAGTAGTTCAGGGCTTGCCAAAGACAAAAACCTTAGCCGCGTAGTTGTAGAAAAGCCTTTTGGTCATGATTTAGAAAGTGCCAAAAAATTGAATGTGTTGATGCATAGCATGTTTGATGAGTGCCAGATATATAGGATAGATCATTATCTGGGTAAGGAAACTGTTCAGAATATTCTTGCGTTCCGATTCGCAAATGCCTTATTTGAACCAATATGGAACAGAAATTATATTGATCACATTCAAATTACAGTATCAGAGCAAATTGGTGTGGAAAACAGAGGGAACTATTATGAAACTGCCGGGGCGCTGCGTGACATGATTCAAAATCATATTTTACAACTTCTTTGCCTTATTGCTATGGAGCCACCGGTGTCGTTTGAAGCTGATGAAGTGCGTAACAGGAAAGTGGATGTATTGAATGCATTACGTGAAATGAATGAGGAAGATGTCCATAAATATGCAGTTCGAGGTCAGTATGGCCCTGGTTGGCTGGAGGGTAAGAAAGTAAAAGGGTACAGACAAGAGCAGGATGTGAAGAAAGATTCATATATAGAAACATTTGCGGCGGTAAAACTTTTTCTGGATAATTGGAGATGGCAGGGTGTTCCTATTTACCTCCGCACAGGCAAACGAATGAGTGAAACGATAACAGTCATAACAATTCAGTTTCGCCCTGTTCCGCATCAATCTTTCCCAGCAGAAGCTGCAGGTAACTGGCACTCTAATAAGCTTGTATTAAATATACAACCTCATATGGGAATCAGAATGCGTTTTCAGGCAAAAAAACCGGGATTGAAAATGGCTCTTTACCCTGTTGATATGATATTTAATTATAATGAGTCATATACTAACGGAACTCAGGAAGCATACGAAACGCTATTGCTTGATATTATGTTAGGTGACTCAACACTTTTTATGCGTGCCGATCAGGTAGAAGCTGCATGGAAAATTCTTATGCCAATAATCGATAATTGGGAAAAGAACCAGGCCGTTAACTTTCCGAATTATTCGGCGGGCACTCAGGGGCCTGAAGATGCAGAGGCTCTTATTGCAAAAGATGGACATAATTGGTTATAAAAAGAAGTGATGAACGCAATTATTGGAGCTAATTATAGCAGGCAGATATTTAAAGACATAGAAAGTCTATATGAAACGATTGCATATAGGATAATTGATCTTGCAAATAAATCAGTTGCTACCAAAGGTAAATTTAGTATAGCACTATCAGGCGGTAAAACGCCAGGAAGGCTTTATGAATTATTAGCTACAAACGATTTTATGGAGAAAATGCCATGGACGGACACCTTTGTGTTTTGGAGTGATGAACGGTGTGTATCTTTAAATAGCAATGATAACAATGCGTATAATGCAAAAAATATTCTATTGAATAAAGTCCCATTACCTCCTGAGAATATTCATCGTGTTCCTGTTGATCTACCTCCAGCAGAAGCCGCTGAAGCATATGAAAAAACTATAATCAGTTTCTTTAAAGAAGATGAAGTTACCTTTGATCTGATATTGCTAGGGCTTGGAGAAAATGGACATACCGCTTCTATATTTCCTGAAACCGAAGTGGTTAATACTAATACAGCAGGAGTGGCTGAAGTTTATTTAGCAAAGGAAAAGATGTTTCGGGTAACGATGACCGCCCCTTTAATAAACCAGGCGGACAATATTTTTTTTATAGTAATAGGCGACGAAAAGTCAATAGTGCTAAAAGATGTTTTGGAAGGTGAATACCAGCCTGATAAACTTCCTGCTCAATTAATAAATCCTTTTTCCGGCAACCTGTTCTGGTTTATTGATGGTGATGCCGCCAGTGAGTTGGCATAAACAAATACGCTTTATTTTGTTATATTGAAAATGACTTCTACGTTATGATCAACACCATCGTCTGCTAATTGAAGAAAGTTATTTGGTTGAGGCATGGCATCTAATTTTATTGTTTGTTTCTCGTCCGCCACCGTTTTGGTAAATAATATATGATAGGTTGTTTTTCCATATCGATAATGAACTTTATAGTTGCTCCATGCGTCAGGAACACAAGGCGTAAAGAAAAGTTTAGTGCCATGTAATTTAATACCTAAAACAAATTCTAATATTAACTGATACATCCAGCTTGCTGAACCACTATACCATGTCCAACCACCATGGCCCGTGTAAGGACTTTCGCTATAAATATCAGCTGCTATAACATAGGGCTCTACTTTATATTTTTCAACTTCTTTCTGGGTTCTTGCATGATTTATAGGGTTCAGCATATTCAAAATTTCCCAGGCGCGCTTATTATCTTTTAAATTAGCAAATGCTATACCTACCCATACAGCTGCATGGGTATATTGGCCACCATTTTCTCTTACCCCGGGTACGTAACCTTTAATATACCCCGGATCCATTGATGACTTATCAAAGGCTGGTTCTAATAGGCAAATTATACCATCCTCTTCATGAACAAGATGCTTATAAGCAGAATTCATAGCCGTCTGTGCTCTGCCAGGGTCAGCCGCAGAGGAAATAACTGACCAGCTTTGTGAGAGAGAATCGATTTTACATTCATCATTAGTCGCAGAACCGAGTGGTGTGCCATCATCAAAATAAGCTCTTCTATACCATTCACCATCCCAAGCAGTTTTCTCAATGTTCTCTTTTAATTTGTTGGCTTCATTCTGGCATTCTGCAACAAAATTCTGATCATTACGCTGTTGAGCAATTTTTGTAAATTGAATAAGAATATCATAAAGAAAGAAACCAAGCCATATACTTTCGCCTTTGCCTTGCCTACCAACATTATCCATTCCATCGTTCCAGTCACCTGTTCCAATCAAAGGAAGCCCATGTTCACCATAACGGAATGCATTTTGTATGGCTTTAACGCAATGTTCATACAGACTACCTACTCGTTGTGATTGCATGGGAAGGTCATAATAGGACTCTTCATTAACATTTAACTGTCTTCCCTCTATATAATGAATCTGTTCATCAAGTACATTATTGTCTTCGGTATACTGTATATATCTTGATGTAATATATGGTAACCAAAGAAAATCATCTGAACAATGGGTTCTTACACCTCTGCCTTTTGGCGGATGCCACCAGTGTTGTACATCACCCTCTTTAAATTGACGTGAAGCTGCAAGCAATATTTGTTGCCTGCAAAGCTGAGGTTGTGAATGTATGAGAGAAACAACATCCTGCAGCTGGTCCCTAAAACCAAATGCTCCGCCTGATTGATAATACCCGCTCCTTCCCCAAACTCTTGAAGCCAGTGTTTGGTAGTTGAGCCAATTATTGGCAAGTATATTAGTAGCATTATCAGGCGTTTCAACCTGAACTGTATGTAGCATATGTTTCCAATAGTCTTTTACGCGTTGTAGTGAAACAACTGCATCTTCGCTTGCGTTGGAAGTTTGTAAAATTGAATGAACTTCGTTTATGTTAATACCACTACCTAATTTAAAAATAATCTCTTTTTCTTCACCCTGGTTTAGTTCAAATGTTACTTGAAGGGCGGCACATGTATCGAAACCAGCACCCGATTTACCTGAAAGCCTTACTCTGTTCATTGCGTCCGGGTTTCTGAGTGAGCCATTTCGACCTATAAATTCGGCTCTATCACATGTAAAGGTTTTCCTTCTGTCATTTACCTGAAAAAAAACAAGATGATCCGAGAACTCAGAGTTGTATGGATTTCTGGCAATAATAGCGTTATTAGCAGCATCGAATTCACTGCAAATGTGCATCGCTGTTTTGGAGCGTTGATCACCTAATACCCATTCCACATATCCAGTTACAGAAAGGCGGCGATGTCTGTCAGAATCATTTCTTAATGTAAGTACTGTAAATTTAACCTGATGTTCCATATCAACGTATACTTGCATTTCCGAATGAATATTTTCCTGGCAATTTTCAAATACGCTATAACCCATACCATGCCTTATAATATAATCTGATTGGTTGGTTTTTGGAAGTGGAGTAGGTGTCCAGAAACGACCTGTTTCTTCATCACGAATATAAACAGCCTCCCCGGAGCTATCGCATACTGAGTCATTGCTCCATGGACTAATACGATATTCGTGTGCATTATCAGCCCAGGTGTACGCCTGGCCGCTTTCTGATATTACAGTTCCAAAGCGTGGATTAGCTATTACATTTACCCAAGGCGCCGGTGTTCTTGCACTATCTTTAAGTATAATTGTGTATTCGCTTCCATCTAAATTAAATCCTCCGGTTCCATTAAAAAATTGTAAATTTTCAGGAATTGAAACATTGCTTTTAAAAGCTTCTGAAGCTGGTACCACATTTATATATGGAATAGGCACTTTCACCTGAGGTTTCCTATTAAGGTGATCTTCTAAGGTGCCATTCGAATCGTTTATAATTACCCTTGCAACGGTTTGAAATAAAATCCGGTCTTCGACTGAAACCTGATCAGCATCTCTAACAAAAACTCCTCCCGGCTTATCCTTCATTTCCATGGAAATTAGCCCGAGAATTTGATTTTGTAAGGATTGACGGTAGCCTCCATGATCTTCATTCCAAATAACGAGGTCGACCATAAGCCCTTTTAGATTCCAGTAAGAATGAGCTTGGATTAGCTGCTTAACAAGCTGTAAATTGTTCAGATCTTTTATCATTAAAAGCACAATCGGATAATCACCTGAAACAGAATACCCCCATAAACCTGATTGTCCACGCTGATTTTTTTCAATAATAGCAGGCTCTGCTCTTAGCAAAGGGTTAGTAAATATTACTGAAGCGGCAAGACGATTGTAAAGTTGAGCATCTGATTCGGTTGAATTGATGTGACGAAGAACAACCTGACTGTGGGTCCAGGCCAACTCGAATACCCGATCTTTATGATGTTCATCCTGGTATTTTTCTACCAGCTCTTCGCAAACGGCACGAGTTTCTCCGATGCCCATTACCAAGTCAACTGAAATTGTTTGCCCGGGTTTTAAGGTTATTTTATATCGTATTGCAACTATTGGATCTAATACAGAACCCTCGCCATTTTTAAGCGGACCTGGCTGTTCCATTGCAGCAGGATTGTTAGGCGTATTTCCTCTTCCAATAAATGCAAGCCGGTCTGTTTCATAAGACACTTCTTCAGGTTCTACACCATTGGTAGACATCAGGTGAAACATCCATGGTGCATGTTCATGTGAGGATCTTGGCCTTCGGGTACAAATAATAGCACGCTTGTTTTTATTTATCTCCGTTTGCACAAACAAATTACTGAAGGCAGGTTGTAGAACATCTACAGCAGCACTTGTCAGTACTACTTCTGCGTAGCTTGTAATTTCAATATGCCTTTCTGTGATAGAGTGATTAATAATATTTAACCTTCGCATCTCAATGTCATCTTCGGGCGATACAACTATTTCGGTATGCATTTCAATATTATTCTTAATTCCTCTGAAATCAACACGGCTTTGTGAGAATGCAACTTCATAGTTTTTTACTTTTTTCAAACTGGGTTGAAAGCTGCCTGACCAGGAAACCCCATTATCGAGGTCATTTATATAACAAAAGTGCCCCCAGTTATCACGAACACCGTCTTCCCTCCAACGAGTAACAGCAATGTCTTTCCATCTGCTGTATCCGCCGCCCGAATTGGTTACCATTACATGGTATCTGCCATTTGATAAAAGCTGCACTTCCGGAATCGGTGTATTAGGTGTATTAAAGACCCTAACTTCTGTTCCGCTGCTGGAAGTAATACTTGTATTGGTAACAGAAGTGGTGTGTGCATAGTATGAGGTTAATTTAGGAATACGTTCTTGCAACAAAAGTAAATTAGCTTTAAATTGAGGTTCAGCCTCAAATCTTTTTTGCATGGGTTGGTTTAATAATAAATAAGCTAACGACAATAGCCCCATGCCTTGGTGGTGAGCCATATAGGAACGAATAACCGCATATTTTTGACCGCGTGCCAACCGTGAAGCAGTATAGTCGATTGCCTCATAAAAACCATATAATCCTTCAAACCCATCGTCAGACATTTGTTCAAGATTTTTGCATGATTTTTCAGGTTCTATCATTAAAGCGAGCATTGCGGCATAAGGTGCAACAACCAGGTCTTCGCCCAAACCACGCTTTAAACCTAAACCTGGTGTGCCAAATGCGCGATATTGATAGTTGGAATTTGTATCAACAGTATTATATCCCGATTCAGAGTTACCCCAGGGGACATCATGTTGTGTTCCATATTCAATTTGCCTTTTTACGGATGTTTTGTATGTCTCATCAAGTAATGTATTCCTGTAGGTGGGCATAATTAATAAAGGCATCAGATACTCGAACATTGAACCACTCCAGGAAAGAAGAACCGGAGCGTTGCCTGGATTAGTAATGAGACGACTGAGGGCAAACCAACTTTGTTCCGGAAGTTTACTTTGAGCTATACCGGTGAAGATACCGAGCCTTGCTTCAGAAGCCAAAAGGTCATAAAAACTGGGGTCGCATATATGTTCTTCAATTTTATATCCGATAGTAAGAAGATTTTTGTTTTTATCAAACAAGAAACTCCATTCCATATCAGCCAGTTCGTCACATAATATGCTAAGTTTCTGAGAAAGGGAGATCCAATCTGTAGCAAGCTGAATTGATTTGGTAAGCAATTCATCAAGTTTACTCAGCCATTCTTTTGCCGCTTTATTGTTCGAATCTTCTGAAAAAGTAGATTCCTTCCTGGTTGGATGAATAGCTTTTGTAATATCAAGTAACGATGGGTTTGTTGTCTCGAAAGAATAGTTAATGTTTTCAGGCATATTAGATAACATGCGCCATGGAGCTAACAGCTTTACCATTTCTAGCCCTTCATTTATTTGTTCTTCCAGTTTTTGCTTCCACCAAAATGCCGGGCTTTGTTCTGAAGGTTTAATCATTTCCGACATTGGCTTATACAGAGCAGATAATTCCTCTATCCGAATGCAGAAATTTTCAGCGTTATCGGGTGGTATATTGCATGTTACATCCAACTTGGCTTTGAAGTCTTTCAACGCCTCACCATCAGTCAGTTTAAGGTTTTCAATAAACGCATGCATAGTATCGCGAATACCTTTGAACAATTTAGGATTTAGCAACTTTTCTTCCGGCATTGTAATTAAACCTTGCTTAAGAGTTAATAAATGCCCTGCCAGGTTGCCGCTATCTACCGTTGAAATGTACTTCGGCAGCATGGGTAATAAAGTTTGTGTATCGTACCAATTATACAAATGGCCTTTGTATTTCTCTAATTTAACAACAGTATTTAATGTTTGTTGTGTCCTATTTAAGAATTGAGGAATAGAGATATAGCCGAAATCAAGTGCACTTAAATTTGAAAGCAAGTATAACCCGATGTTAGTAGGCGATGTACGATGAGCTATAATTGCAACAGGATGCTCCTGGAAATTGTCGGGTGGAATCCAATTATCTTCTTCGGTAACGAACCGCTCGAAAAAACTCCAGGTTTTTCGTGCAATTGAACTTAGAAAGATAAATTGATCTTTTGTTAGTACGTGAACTTGCTTAGTTATCGGTTTACTTGTATACCATGTAATATAAGGAGTTCCAATCCACAGAATTAGTATAGGTAATGCTATAACAAGACTATTGGGTGAGTATAGTAATAGGGATGCAAAAGCTGCAATAGATAACAATGGCTCTATCCACATGAATAAGTAAGCATTTAATACACTGTTGCTATTCCGCCTTTCTTCCATGGCAGAAGTATTCCATTGGAGTAGTTTTTTATGAGAAATTAGCATTCTCCATAATGTTTGAAAAATAGAAACTAAGCTATAGTATGCTTCATGAGGAAGGCAAATAAGAAATATTATGGTTCTGATAAATACTTCACTGGTATTTAAGCTAAATTGAATAATATGTTGGGTAAAAACGAGATCTTTGGGTTTTTTAAATACTTCCACAATAGACATTATGAATACTGGAAGAGTAATGATGGCAGAAACTGCAAGTGTCCAGAATAATGGATTACCCAGGAAAAACCATCCAAGGATCAGAAATAAAGTTAATGCTATAGGTACTAAGCTACGACGTATATTATCAAATATTTTCCATCGTGACAGTGCTGACAGATGGTTCTTCTTCCAGGGCTTGTTCATGTTAGGGGCAAAGGGAGATGACCACATTGCAATTTGCCAGTCGCCCCTTATCCATCTTATTCTTCTTTTTACGTCAGATCTATAGGTACTTGGGTATTGTTCATAAAGTTGAACGTCACTAAGAAGACCTGACCGCAGGTAACAGCCTTCGAGTAAGTCGTGGCTCAAAATATGATTTTCAGGAAATCGTTTATTCAATACCTTTTCAAAGGTATCGACTTCATAAATTCCCTTACCTATAAAGGACCCTTCTGCAAACACATCCTGATATACATCGGATGTTGCGCGGGTATATGGGTCAATTCCGGGCTCATTTCCGTGAAGTTTTGTATAATGGGATGCAGTAATTTCAGGCAAACTAACAGTTATTCTGGGTTGAAGAATTCCGTGCCCTTCTATAACTCTTTGTTTTTTGTTATCAAAAACCGGTTGATTCAGCGGATGTGCCATAGTAGCTGTTAATTTCCATCCTATGCCATGTGGCAGTTGAGTATCAGCATCAAGTGTAATTACATACTTCACCTGTTTAAGGCTTCCAATTTTTCCAATAATCACGGAAAAACGATCGCCCCCATTTCCCCTTAGTAAGGCATTCAAATCCGCCAGTTTACCACGTTTGCGTTCATACCCCATCCATATTTTCTCAACCGGATTCCAACGCCTTGGACGGTGAAATAGATAGAACAGATCTTGATCTGTACTTCCATACTTTATATTTAGCTCTTCAATTAGTTTGCATGCCTGGTCTTTCATAACCTCATCGTCGGGTAAACTTTCTACCGAGGCATCCATAAAATCTGTAAGCAAACCAAAACGTAAATGTTCATCACGATTAGCCAAAAACCTCACTTCTAAGGCTTCGACCATTTCATCAATGTCTTGTAAGCTTGTAAGCAACACAGGCACCACTACCATTGTACTATATTCAAAAGGAATACCTTTTGAAAAATCCATTCGCGGTAATAAACGTGGTTTAACTATGAGAGTACACATAAAATTAACCAGGGTGATTGCTAATTGACTGCAACAGATAAGAGAAAGAACCACTACTGTTACCATCATATGATTTGTATGATAGGAGCGTAGCTTAAAGTAAATTATTCCGGTAACCGTTAAAGTAATTAAAAATATTGAGCTGAAATATAGATGGAAAGCGGCCTTACTTATCAGAGCATTGGTTATATCAAAGAATGATTTCCGCATATTTGTTGCCTTCTGCATTTCAGGAACCCCTTTATCTATAAGATAATAGCCAATGTGTTTTTGCCGGGTTGAATTATTGTTTTCCGTCAGCTGCTTTTTAGATAACGATACGGCAATAAGTGCTACATCTCTTTCACTTATGTGAGATTTTTTAGCAATATGCTCTACAACATGCCGATACCTGTCACGAGTAGCAAAATCCATTTTAGAATATATACCTGCCGGATCTTCACGTAGAGCTTTTTCTACCACGCTGTTATTTTCAACAAAGTCCCTCCAATCCATTGTACTTAGCATACGTAAGCTTCCGATACTGTTTCGCATCGAAACCTGATCAGCGGCCTGTTTCTGGTTTTCGCTAAGGATTAATTCCGAACTGCTCCCGCCGTTTTCTGATAAACGTTGTTCAATCCAGTTTAAAGCAAGCGCAAGGCTTGGGCCTTTGCCATTAAGCTGACGTGTCATTTCTGCTACAAAGGCACTCCCCAGCGATGGGCGGGAACGCGTCATATCTGCAATTTTAACAATTAAATTGCTAGGCTCTTTTTCGAATGTTTCTATAAGAACACCGGCCCAGTAGTTAGCGAGGTTTCTATCAATTCTATCGATAGCAATTCTTGCAGATACGCGACGAAGATTTTCAATAAGAGCTAAGCGTAACATAATTGGAATTGCCCATAATTCTCCTAGCTGTAAGTATGAAATAGTTTGATAGGCGTTTATAAAGTTGTTGAGACTATCCATATCAATGCGCCCATCACTATGAGAAATTATTTGTAAAGCAATATCATATACTCTTATAATGCCTAACGAGTTTTCATTGGTAAGCTTTGGAAGATCCTCACTATAACCCTTCGGAAAGTGTTTCTTTGCTATACGAATTTGCTCTTCTATTAAGTAGAAATTATCCATAAGCCACTCTCCCGCAGGCGTAATGATTTGATTTGCACTGAGTGACTCGGTTAATAACCCACGTACTTCTAATAGTATTCTTTCATTTTCTGCTAATCTTTTAAGCGAATGATCTTTACTTCTTTTCGTTTCTATCGTATGTGTTTGGGCAAGCGTTTTACTGTATTGCTCCATCTGAGCGGACGTGAAGAGCTCTGATCTTAACGGTTCTTCATCAGCATAAGTGCGTTTACTGGTTTTATCGGAAAAATACACCCGCAGATGCGTTAGAAGTTCTTCGGTCTTTTCAGTAATTCTGTTCATGAAGCTTTAAGCGTTAACCACTAAGCGTTATTTTGCTCGGCCGGAGTGTTTATGTTTATTGTAGTTTTAGTAGTTCCTGAAAGACAATTATTCACAATAACCTGGGCATTGTCCAATATGGATTTCAGATGGTCCGCCCCAAGGAAACTTTCTGCATATATCTTATAAATACTTTCAGTGCCTGATGGCCGGGCTGCAAACCAACCATTTTCAGTAATTACCTTAATGCCTCCTATTGCTTCATTGTTCCCCGGCGCTTCGGTTAATACACGAATGATTTTTTCGCCTGCAATTTCATGTGCACTTATGTCGTTGGAGGATAGTTTGGATAATTTTTCTTTTTGGGTAGAATTGGTCGGCACCTCAACCCGCTCATAAAATGATTCACCATGTTTCTCGGTTAAGAAATGAAGCAACTCTTCCGGATCACGTCCTGTATTGGCCTTTATTTCTGCAGCAAGTAAAGCTGGGACAATTCCATCCTTGTCTGTTGTCCAGGCTTTTCCATTCTTTCTTGAGAAAGTGGCTCCGGCACTTTCTTCACAAGCAAAACATAGGGAACCATTATTTAATCCTTCGGCATACCATTTAAACCCAACCGGTGTTTCATAAAGTTTTCTACCAGCGTCTGCTGTAACTTTATCTATCAAACTGCTGCTGACTACCGTTTTTCCTATAACCGCCTGCGAATTCCACTTCGGCCGCTGCTGAAGTAAATAATAAACGGCTACAGAGAGAAAATTATTCGGTTTCATTAACCCTTTATTGCGAGTAACAATTCCATGCCGGTCATGATCAGTATCACATGCTACACATATTTCGAAACGATTCTTCTGTTCTAACAATCGTTGCATAGCATACGCAGATGAAGGATCCATTCGTATTTGACCGTCCCAATCAGCCGTCATAAAACTGAAGGTAGGGTCAACTATTTTGTTAATAACCTGAAGATTTAAATTATAGTGAGCGGCAATAGCACCCCAGTAATTAACACCCGCACCCCCCATGGGATCCACGCCAATATGTACGCCTGATCTGCGTATCGCTTCCATATCCAATACATTCTCTAAATCGGGTATATATGATTGTAGAAAATCAAACCTGTGTGTGGTTGATGACTTAATCGCCTTTTCAAGGATAATTCTTTTTACATCTGCCAATTTGTTTTTTAAAAGCTCATTAGCTTTATTCTCGACCCATTTTGTAACAGATGTTCCTGCTGCACCTCCATTAGGAGGATTGTATTTAAAACCTCCCTCGTGTGGGGGATTATGCGAAGGAGTTATAACAATGCCATCTGCAAATCCTGAAGAACGCCCGATATTATATGTTACTATTGCATGCGAAATAACAGGTGTCGGAGTATATTCATCTTTTTCCGAAATAAATGCCTCAACACCATTGGCTGCCAGAACTTCAAGTGCAGAGGCAAAAGCTGGAACTGAGAGGGCATGGGTGTCAGATCCTATATAAAGGGGCCCTTGTATTTTCTCTTGTTTGCGGTAGTAACAGATGGCCTGAGTGATTGCCAGAATATGATCTTCATTAAATGAATTTTCAAAGGAAGAGCCTCTATGGCCTGATGTTCCAAATGAAATACGTTGGGCTGGTATAAAAGGGTCTGGTTTGCCACTATAATAAGCGGTAATAAGTTTCGGTATATTAACCCAATGGCTCGGGTCTGTAATTTTTCCTGCTATTGTGCTTACTTTCATATTGAAGTATATATTAGGCCGTGTATATATTATAGATAGAGTTTACTCCAACTAAACCCCTTCTATTTTTTTTATTTTTTCCAACCTGCGGAGATACCTTTCATTCCGATTGAACCTGGCTGATAGAAATGTACTAACCAATTCCCAGGCAAAAGAGTTTCCAATAACGAGCCCACCAAGACAAATCATATTCAGGTCATCATCTTCCACTCCCTGATGTGCTGAAAATGTATCATGAATAAGGCACGCTCTTACACCGTTTACCTTATTAGCTGCTATTGTTACACCAACTCCGCTACCGCAAATTGCAATTGCTCTGCCAACTTCTTTTGTTTGAATTGCTTTTGCCAAAGGCAAAACATAATCAGTATAATCATCGGTTGGTTCAAAGGAAATATTCCCATAATCTTTAACTTCATAACCAAATTCTGATAGCCTTTTCATTATGAATTGTTTAAGCTCAAAACCTCCATGATCCGCCGCTAAGCCTATGCGGTTATGTAAAACATCCGATTCAAAATAAAAGTTGTCCATTTGTTTCTATTTAAACATTTCTAAAGCAAGTTTTACGACATTATCGGAGGTAAAACCATATTTATTCATCAATACTTCTCCAGGTGCTGAAGAGCCAAAACCGGTCATACCAATAATTTTACCTTTTTCACCGACGTATTTTTCCCATCCTTGGGGAGATCCTGCTTCTACAGCAATACGGTTTTTAATTGAAGGAGGAAAAATTTTGTTACGATAATCTTCGCTTTGACTTTCAAATAACTCCCAACTAGGCATTGAAACAAGCCTGGTTCTTACGTTTTTTTCTTTTAGTTTGTTGGAAGCCTCAATTATTAATTCAACTTCCGAACCGGTAGCAATAAGAATTAAGTCTGGGTCACTTGTATCTTCAAGTATGTATGCACCAAATGACAATCCTTCTTCCGAGGAAAAACGAGTGCGATCAATAGTTGACACATCCTGCCGGGTTAATATTAAGGCCACAGGCTTGTTTTTTGTTATAGCTATGCGCCAGGCCATTGCTGTTTCATTTGCATCGGCGGGCCTGATAACAATAAGATTTGGCATTGCTCGCAATGATGCAAGATGTTCTACAGGTTGATGTGTAGTACCATCCTCGCCGAGCCCTATGCTGTCATGAGTAAAAACATATGTCACATTCAAATCCATAATAGCGGCAAGCCTTATAGAGGGGCGCATATAATCAGAGAAAATGAGAAAGGTTGAACAGAACGGACGTATGCCACCATATGAAGCCAGGCCGTTACTAATAGATCCCATTGCATGTTCACGGACCCCAAATTGTAAATTACAGCCACTGTAGCTCCAGCCTCCTCCAGCGGAACCCTGTATATCGCCAAATGCCATTGCAGGGTTTTCAAAATTTCCTTTATCAGTTAACTCTGTGAAAGTTGAAGAATTTAAGTCGGCAGAACCGCCAATAAACCCGGGAATAAATTTGGATAGCGATTGCATGATTTTGCCTGAAGCCTTTCGGGTAGATATCCCTTTTATATCTGATGGGAAGTCAGGAATTTCTGAATCCCAACTTTCCTCCAATTCATGCGCAATGAGCTGATTTAATTCCAGCGCTAATGTGTTATGTTTATTTGTGTAATCGGCATAAAGTTTATTCCATTCCTTTTCTTCTTTCTCACCTTTTTCAATGGCTTGTTGAAAATGCTCTTTTGCTTGTTCGGGTACAAAAAAATCAGGTTCTTCGGGCCAGTTTAAGTTCTTCTTTGTAAGCTTTACCTCCTCAATTCCAAGCGGTGAACCATGAGCAGAAAAAGTATCTTGTTTATTTGGTGAACCAAAACCAATATGCGTTCTTACCAGAATAATTGAAGGGCGCTCGGTTTCTGATTTAGCTTCTTCAATTGCCTTATCAATTGCCATAAGATCATTACCGTCATTAACAACTATTGTTTGCCAACCATAAGCTTCGAATCTTTTAGCGCGGTCTTCTGTAAATGTTACCTGTGTGGATGAGGCAAGAGTAATGTGATTATTGTCGTACAGGTAGATTAATTTACCAAGTTTCAAATGCCCTGCAATCGATGCTGCTTCGGAAGAAACACCCTCCATTAAATCTCCATCACTTACTAGTCCATATATATAATTATCAATGATATTAAAATCTGGTCTGTTATACCTGGCAGCCAGATATGCTTCAGCAATAGCCATTCCAACCCCATTTGCAAAGCCTTGGCCCAGTGGGCCGGTTGTAGTTTCTACACCGGCAGTAATACCTCTTTCCGGATGACCAGGTGTCATACTGCCCCACTGCCGGAATTTATATATCTCATCTAACGGCAACTTATAACCGGTTAAGTGAAGTAAACTATATAGTAACATTGACCCATGCCCGGCTGAAAGAACAAAACGATCTCTGTTGAACCAGTTTGGGTTTAATGGATTATGTTTCAAATGTTTGGTCCACAATATATATGCCGTGGGAGCAGCGCCCAATGGCAAACCTGGGTGTCCGCTATTTGCCTTTTGAACAGCATCTACTGAAAGAAAACGTAATGTATTAATGCATAATAGATCAAGTTGTTCCTGATTGATATGTGTGCTTATTTCTGTAGAGACCGATTGCATATGGTTTATTTTAATAATGAATATTCAAACTCTTCTTTATAAATTGGATCTTTTTCCTCCATTACATTAAAGAAAGAGGAGGCATAATTATTTAATGGTATTCTATATTCACTTCGTTTGGTCGTAAGTATCATATCACCTTTAAACCGCAGTTTGCCTGTTCTCAAATCCGGTTCCAATTCCGGGGAGTAAACATAACCCCAGTTAAGCGAAAATTCTTTTTTTAATATTTTCAATCCTTCCTTTTGAGCTTTGGCAATAGGTTTCCAGAGATCATAAAATTCCATTGTGTTTTCTATCGGCTTATTAATAGGATGCCCTATAAGTATTAAATGCTTTATCCCTGCATTCTTAGTCCCTTCTACAACAGATTGAATTGAACGGATATGCTCATCGGGATTTGTATTTAACGGCTCATGAATACCTACAACAAAATCGTGCCCCTTTACCAGATTTTTAATATCCGTTGGGTTTATCATATGCCCCCATTTAACATCAAGATTTGGATGCCTGACCGAAACCTTTGTTACATCGTAAACAATAGCTGTAACCTTAAATTTTCGCTTTAATGCTTCAGTGGTTATAGTGTTACCTGTTTTGCCAAGTGCTCCAAATATGGCCATTTTCTGTTTACTCATATAATACGGAATTTATAGTTTAGTAATAAAATGATATTGAGCCGAAAGATAGCTTTGGCTAAACCCTTAAAAAGGGAAAATTCTATCAGTATGTCAAAAAAAACCTTAAAGGGGGAAAAATTATCGTCAAAATATCTTGTAAAACAATGTTGGTAAAGTATTGAAAGAAATATGCTTCAGGTATTGATTCTACCTGTTGTTTTTATCAATTGGAACACATCTTTGCATCGTTAATAGAAAACTTGTGGTACTAAATACGAGTTGCTTTTACTTTGTATTAGCTTAGATATAAGGAATATTAAATAAAATTATAGTAGTATGATAGCGCAAAAAATCGCATTGTTTGTATCTTCGGTTGAGCCCGGGAAGCGTTTGATAGAAGAGGCCTTGCAAAAAGGACATAGTGTTACTGCAATTATTGATAGTAACGAAGAGTTTGATTTAAAGGATCCCAACTTTAAAGTTGTAAAGGGGAATATGAATCGAATTGAAGATGTTCATAAACTGGTGAAAGATCAGGATGTTATAGTTTCTATACATAAACTAAATGAAAAAAAACCGCTTGAGCATGTTGAAATAGCACGTAATATAATTGATGCTGCAAAAAAGGCAGGTATCAGGCATATTATTTCCGTGGCACAAAGGGCAGATAAGGATTTAAATAATGGTAAAGAGGGAGCTTCCAGGGAAATATTTGATGCCCAAAATAACGCGTTAAAACTTCTTCAGAATGAGAAGTCACTCGTGTGGGGGTATTTACATATTGCGGATTCTGACTTGGGAGATGAAATGATTTTTACTCAAATGAACAATGAAGTGAAAATTCCTGAAAATGAATATATTTCGATAATATTAGACGAAGTTGGTAAGGGCTCACTCGAGGTTAACGAATACGACATTGAGGGGCAAAGAGATGATTAAGTAATATTTGAATTGACCTAGAAGGTATAATTACATAAGCAGTACAAATTTAAAGCTTTAATGTTGATTTTTGGGCATTCAACGATTAATTGGTGTGTCGTTTGAAATTTGAAAGTAAACTTGCTCAAAATAATAGAAAATTTATCATGAAGAACCCAACTGTAAGCCAGGCTAAATCTCTCAAAAAGAAAATTGGATATGTTTCCAATAAATTAAAGGATAACACAAGGAACTTGGTCGATGTAAACTCAAAACAATTCAATTCAGCAATAGAAGCTAATTCAAAAACATTTAATTCAATTAACAAAATACTTGCTGAAAGGGAAATAGACCCCTGTATAGTGGGTGTAGTAAGGTCTGTTTTTATTAAAAATATTCAATTATCAGAAAGCACTATGGATTCAATTATTGATTCGTACAATAAACGTATGGAGCTTTTTGTTGATTTTAGTAACAAGTTTACCGATGCCTTGAAAGAATTAGATTTAAATAGCAGAGAAGGAATAGAGGTTCTTATGGCACTTATTCAAGATAACCTTGATAAATCGACAGAGTTATCATTGCAAAATATGGAACAGATTGCGGAATTATATTACAGCAACCTGAACATAGTATTAACATATAACAGGAAGTTTTCAGCTGAACTTAACTCACAATCGGAGGCGAAATTTTTCGGGAATAAGAAGAAGATCGACTCTGTTATTCTGCTTGAAAGGGTGAGTGAGTGGTGGAATGATATTGATAAAGCCCGAGCGTAGTTTGCTATTTGAATAGCAGTAGGTATAATATGCGTTAAATAGTATATTGGTATCCAATATATGCTTGAAATATAGTAACGCCTTTTAAACTTCTGCCTGCTGAAAATAGTAGATGATGTTTTTCTGTTAGATCAATTGTAGAACCAATATTGAATCTTAGTTCGGTAACGTTGTTGTTTTGATTAGCACCAATGTAATAGAATTCGCAACCTAAACTTGCCGGTTTCAAAAATTGGTATTGAGCCAACCATCCCAGGAATGCATAATTATGTGCATTTGGGATTATCCAATAGCCACCACCACCATAAGTAGTTAATTTGCCAAATGATTTTTGGATCCATAGCGGCAAATAAAATTGATATTCTCCATTCCCCAGCCCTTTTGAAGCATTGCCGCTTGGCTGTTCTACTAGCGGAAAGACCCCGATTTCAGGAAATGATGTGTTTTCTTTACTTAACCTGTATTTTATCCCTAATTCTGTATCACCGTAACCGTAATTAATATTTTCTCCTGGTTGTTTATTATAGGCCATTGGAGCAATAATGTGAAGCTGAGTGTTATCAAATATCCCGTAATTAACTTCAAAATGAGGTAAAGTACCCATCAATAAATTTGAAATATCTGAGATGTGGGAGGCGCAATATACTTCCCAATGTTTATAATCTACAGGTTCAGGGTCATCGGTATCGTATGGTGGACCGGCAATTAAATTGGTGATAGAAAGATAATTAAGAAAGATGAATGTTAATACTGCTTTTATTTTCATATTTGAGTTCTGCTTTGATATAATAGTTGAGAATGAGTATGAATACTATTAAGTATTAATTGATTTGGATAACTGAGTGCTTACTTATTTTATAGTTAGAATCTTCAGAAACTACTGTAAATAGTTCTAAGCAGGTAGCATTAGCATAGTGAACCCTATAAGCAAGGTTTACGCAAGAAATGTCTTCTGCAGTTACTGTATCTTTAACTGAAATGCATTCCATTGATACCAGGTCACCAAAAAGAGTGTGTCTGTTTTTTAATTGCTCCCTTCTTTTGCTTATCAGGTCGCTAGTGTTTAACTCTCCGCTGTAAAAGTTAGAAGCATCGTCAAACTCACCACAGCCAATTTTGTGTTCAAGAGTTTCGACTAAAGCTTTGGCTTTAGCGTGGTTTATATGGCCAACGGAACAACCAATAAGTATAACAATAAATAGTAACCAGATTTTCATTTAAGCTATATAATTAGCCCTTGTAATTAGAAACAAAGTAATAGCAAGTAATACAAAAGGGAGCTTGTTTTTCTTTGAAGTGCGTGAAATATTACTCTAAAGCTTAAAATGCTTAGTTAAAGATGTAAGATTTATAACCTTCTTTATGGGGTTAACCACTGAAATTGAATACTTCACCGATTAATATAGTGTATGGTTACCAGTGATAGTAACTTGCACCTCAAATAATTAAAAACTAATTCAAAATTTATAATTATGAAAATACAACATTTGATTTTATTTGCAATAATAGCATTGACTGCATGCCATAACTCAGAACGAGAACAAAGACTGAAAGATTTAAGTGTTCAGGATTCCACCTTATTGCAACAAGCAAGGTTGAAAGATTCATCTATTTCATCTTATATTCATACAATGAATATTATACAGGATAACCTGGATAGTATTAAGAGGAGGGAAAGGATGCTGTCTATTTATTCTTCGGAAAAGGGTTCAAATACGGATAAAATCATTGCTGATATAAAAAGTATGGATGAATTAATCTTGAAGAATAATAGAGAAATTACCTCATTGCAGGCAAGGATTAAGAAAATGGACACAAAAAATGTGGAAATAGAGAAAATTGTGGCCCACCTAAATAAGGAGCTTCAGGAAAGAGACAGTAACATTGCTTCTCTTCAGTCAACAGTTTCAAAATCAAACGCTTCTCTAAAAGACCTTGTTGAACAATATAACGATAGCGTAATAACAATGCAATTTCAAAGAGCAGAAAATAAGTCTTTGAAAACAGAAATAAACACAGTTTATTATGCTGTTGGTACAATAAAGGAATTGAAAGAAAAAGGAGTAATTGATAAAAAAGGTGGTGTTGCTGGTATTGGTTCAACTGTTGAGCTTAAGCAGAATTTTAATAACACTTATTTTACTAAGGCAGATAAAACAAATTTAGGTCTGATACCGTTAAAAGGTAAATTCTCTAAAATTGTTACTGATCACCCTAATACAGCATTTAAAGTAACGGAAAGCACAAAATCGGACTCTTTGCTTATCACCAACCCAGATTCTTTTTGGAGTGAAAGCAAATACTTGATTGTGGTGGTTAAATAAGTTGGTTTAAAAGGTAGTTTGTCCGGTAATAAAGGCGGCTCTGCAATTATGGAGCCGCTTTTTTAATAATGACATTTTCCACATTCAAGCCCACCCATATCAGCTACTGTAACTTTCTTATCAGTGCCAAAGCTTTTGGTTATAGCATTATGCAGTGCTGCATAATATCCATTAGTCATTTGTACAATTGTCTCCCTATGGCATTTAATACACCATCCCATTGTTAATGAAGCAAATTGCTGATTAGTATTGAAAGTAGAGCAGTCTCCATGGCATTTTTGGCATGATAATTTTCCTGCCACAACATGTTGAGCATGGTTGAAATAAGAAAAATCAGGAAGGGAGTGAACACGGTTCCAATGTATAGGATGTTGGGGGTTAGAGTAACTGCTGTTTACTATACCCCAACCTACAGCATAATATATCTTCGCAATTTCTCTTTGATAGTCAGGATTAGAGCCTCGTATTCCCTGATGACAATTCATGCAAACATTTAAAGTTGGTATACCTGCTACCTTACCTTTGTCAGCACCAGAATGACAATATAAACAAGGAATTTTGTTGTCATCGGCGTGTATCTTATGAATAAAATTTATAGGCTGGCTGGGTTCATAACCAGGCGTAACATGAATATTCCACATATAATTCCATAAATAAACACACAGTAAGGTAAAGAATGATATGCAGATAATAGCGAACATTGTTTTATGTTGGCAGATCCAATATTTTAAACCCTGCCAAATACCTGTCTCTAAAAATACTGTTCTCTTTTTCTCATTTATAGTCTTTTGCAATACTATTTGAGTACGATGTAATATAATTATTAAAATTAAAAGGAGCCCGATAAGGGCAATAAATATCCATGCATTACTTTCTATATTTTTATCTGTAGTATTATAAGTGTCACGAACCTTAGCATCCCTCATTATAGTATCAGGCTTAGGGCTGGTTACGAATGCTATAATATTGGAAATGGCAGTATCATTAAGAGTCCCATCAAAGACTGTCATTAAAGAACCATTGTAGTCACTAAAAATTTGATTAGCATAAGCATCGCCGCTTTTACGTAAACTAATGTTATTCTTAATCCATTGGGTCATCCATTCTCTATAAGGTGTTGGAACTCTTACAGCTATACCGTCAAGCCCTGGTCCGATTATTTTGTTTGTTCCTAAGCTATGACATAAAGCGCAGTGTGCTTTAAATAGTTTGGCTCCTTCTGAAATATTTGTTGCGGAACATAAAGAGCAGGAGAGAACAACTAAAGCACTTATAAAAGGAATTAATAATGCCCTCTGTAAGTTATTTAAGAATGTTTTTTGTAATTTTCTGACTATTCTGTTCAATTGATACCTTGAAATATAATTTAAATTAATAAGGGGTTTCTATTAGAAACCCCTTATTAGCGTTATTTCTGATTAATTAGAAATATAATATAGAGATGCTATTATTTATTTTCCTGGCAAGCCATTTGTAAAGAGGAAATTGCTTTTTGAGCATCTCTGATTGCATCTGCCTTGTGGCCCCCAAAATCATCGGGAGATTTCTGCATATAATCAATAGCGTCTTGTAAATCAGCAATAGCTTTTTTAATTCTAGGATGCTTTTCATTTTTTATCACCTGCCCATTGTTTGAATTTGGGCTGGCTGTTACTGCTACAGTTGTACCAATTACACCTAGCGCTAATGCAATACCGGTAATTGCCGGAATAAAATGTTTTTTCATAATGTATATTTAATTTGTTATTAATTTATGTAACGTCGCAAAACTATTAGTATAGATTTCAAACAGCTCCTGCTTTTCGTTTAACAGATAATTATTTTGGTTAAACCTTTAATAACGTTGGACGTATTCGCTGTCTGTCTTGACGCTTAATTTTTCCATATGTGCAAGAAGCTTCAATGTATTCACATTTCATATGATTATATACTTAAGATATATGCAAACAACCTTTTGGCATTGTTTTTTTTCATTCCATCTATAACATAAAGAAAAGAGGTTTTGGCCTATATATATTTAAAACCATAAAAATGAGTGTATTATGCCTGAAGGACCATCAATAATTATTCTGAAAGAAGAAGCTGAAAAATTCATCGGAGAATCTGTTATAAGTGTATATGGAAATGCCAAACAAGACCTGCAAAAAATAAATGGCCGGAAAATAATGGACCTGCAAAGCTGGGGTAAACAATTCCTTATTTGCTTTAATACCTTTTATGTAAGGATACATTTACTTTTGTTTGGAAGTTACAGAATAGACGAAAAGCGGGATATGCAACCAAGGCTATCCTTGCGATTTCGGAATGGGGAAATTAATTTTTACAATGCTTCTGTTAAAATAATAGAAGGAAAACCTGAAGATACTTATGATTGGAGTATAGATGTAATGTCAGATAAATGGAACCCTCAAAAAGCATTTACAGCGTTAAAAGCGTTTAAAAACCTTATGGTATGCGATGTATTACTTAACCAGAATATATTTGCGGGTTCTGGCAACATAGTAAAAAATGAAGTGCTTTTTAAGATGTTTATTCATCCCGAATCACAACTATCTGCATTACCTGTTCAGAAAAAGAGAGCCTTGGTTAAAGCTGTAAGAAATTATTGTTTTGATTTTTATACCTGGAAGAAAGCATATGAATTTAGGAAGCATTGGTTGATTTACCGTGCACCTATATGCCCGCGGTGCAAAATACCGGTTTCCATAAAAATTACCGGAACAACTCAACGCAAAAGCTTCTACTGCAATTCCTGCCAGGTATTGTATAAAGGCAAGTGATTTTTGTCAGGCTATTTACTTGATAATTTTGTGATAGTGATAATTCTGAATCCCACTCTTCTGTTAGCAGCATATGCTGTTTCCCTGCTTTCTTGAGGCATATTTTCTATGCTTATTCTGTCACAGCCCTTTTGAGGTAAACTATCTCCCCATATCTTAATCTGAAATCTTGTTGAGTCTATCCCCATTATGGTAAAATATTCTAAACAACTCCTACCACGCTTCTCGGAAATTAACACCTTTTCTTTATTGTTTCCTTCATTTTGGCTCGCATGTGCATCAATGACCAGCCTGATTTCAGGCTTTCTTTTCATTCTAACCACTATAAGATGAAGTGAATCGATCATTGGCTTACTAAGTGTTGTTTCTTTATATTCAAAATAAATTTCCGGCAATCTAAAACCTGAATTCAGAATCAATCTGTTGTTAATTGTGTGTTCTGAAGATAATCCCAATTGCAAGAACAATGTAATTAGCCCAACAAGTAACATCATTTTCTTTGATTTCATTACATCCAAGCTTTAAAAGACTATTCTTAATTTCCTAACAATGCTATTTTAGCGGCGTTTTATGGTTTATGCTCTTTTACTACCGAAGTCATGCCTTTGTCTGTTGTATATAATATTTCTACCCTTCTATTTTGACTATGTTCGAAATCTGAGCATACAACTCCATCAATGCATCTGTTCAAATACTCTGTTTTACCATAACCTTTTGCTCTCATTCTATCCTTGCTAACGCCCTTAGCCACCAAATAATTAACAGCTGCTCCCGATCTGTGCTCAGATAAAACCTGGTTGTATTCAACTGTACCCCTGCTGTCGCAATATCCATTTACCATTATCGTAATTGATGGATACTTATTCATAACCGAGACAACGCTATCTAGTATTTGCGCTGCATCCGGGCGAATATCAGCTTTATCAAAATCAAAATGTAAACGTGTCATTTCTTTTTCGTTATCAAACTTATTAGGGATATCGGTAAAGCGGAACGTAGTATCCTTATGTACTGTATCCATAACTACTTCCTTAGGCGGACATTTAAAACCAATTACATAATCAGAAGCCGACACAGAACAAGGCAGGCTATCTTTATTCATATTAAAGTAATAAATATCTTCGTCTCCTTTACCGCCATTTCTATTCGATGAAAAATATCCAACTTTTCCGTTCTGAACAAAAATAATTCCATAATCATCACCCGCTGAATTGAATGGCTCTTTTAATACGGCTGATGCAGAAAAACCATTTTGAGTATTTTTTGAAACGCATATATCCATTCCACCAAAGCCTTTATATCCGTTAGAAGAAAAATATAGGTTGCCTGCTGAATCTACGCCTGGGCATTTCTCGTCTCCGAAAGTATTGATATTAGCCCCTGCATTAACTGGCTTGCCCCAGCTTCCATCAGCAACTTTATCACAATAATAAATATCATCACCGCCATAGCCACCTGGCATATCTGAAGAGAAATAAATTCTTGAACCATTGTTGGCTATACAAGGAGTAGCAACGGAAAAAGTATCATTATTGTATTGGAATGGTTTCAGGTCAGTCCAGGATCCATTCTTATAAACTGCATAATAGATTTTATTTCGCTCTACCTTCAATGTTCTTTTTTCTTTTCCTTTTAATTCTTTACTTACTCTGTTAAGGTAAACTGTATCGTAATTTTTTGTAAAAGTTACAGGGCCATTATGGTAGGTTTTGTTCAAGTCGCCACCCATAGGGCCAATGTTTACAAAATTAGTATCACCATTTCCCTTTTTTGCATAAAGAATATCCAAATAATATTCACCATCCCAATCGTATTTTTTTGTCCCGTGGCCTTCGACCTGACGTGAAGAGACAAATACTATTCCTCCTTTATAAAATACCGGGCAAAAGTCAGATACATTCGAATTAAGTGATGCTACCGTAACTACCTTTATGGGCAGATCAGAAGTCATGTCTTTTATGATCGTGTCGCATGAGCTCTTGTAAAAAGCGCCCCTGGTATCCGATGGCATCATTTCAGAATAAGTTGCAAAAGCTGTTTCAGCATCATTGTACCTTTGATTCGATTTGAGAACTAAGCCATAGTTAAGATAAAAGGATGCATCATTATATTTACCCATGGAGTTAACTTTGTCATAAGCTGTAATTGCTTCAGTATATTTATGCATTTTCTGGTAACACTGCCCAAGTCTGTAGTAGACATATTGAGAAGGTTTCTTTTCTGATTCCTTTTCATAAAGCTTAGCCGCTTTATAGTATTTCCAATTAGCGAATAAGCTATCAGCATGCCTTGTATTTGCGTTTGCAAACAATGCCAGTAAAAGGCCAATTGCAATCATATATAATGTTTTCATGATTTTTGTTGATTAGAAGTATTTAGGGCTTGTCATTTTTGTTTTATTACAATATATATCCCATCCCAGCATTATTTCGTGGGTTCCGTATTGGGTAGGTCCGTTATTGCTGAGATAAAAATCGTATGAATAACCAATGCGGATGAGGTTAGCTACATCATATTCAATGCTCGCTACAAATATGTTATCCATTCCATTTATATCTGGTCTTTTATCTGTTCTTAAGCCAACCCCTATGTAGAATTTTTCATAAAATATCAACGATGCATCAATGTCAAGATCTACTGGTGCTCCGGCAACATACTTAACAAGTGCCGAAGGGCGAATGCCCACATTATCACTTAAAGGTGCCACAAAGCCTCCTGTAAGGTAATAGCTTCTATAAAAATCTGCATTTGTGGCATAGTTATCCAACATTCCAAAATTTGGCTGCATAAGGTGTTTCACAGAAAATCCGGCAAAAAAATTATCTTGATACAGATATGCACCAGCGTTTGCATCTGGTACCCATTCCGAAGCCATTCCATTGGTAAATGAAGGGTCTTCTGTATTCTCAATATTTATCTTATTATAATCTATGCTTACGTTATCCATGCAACCTTCTATGCCAAGGGAAAGCTTTAAGTTATCTCCCAAATGAAGATGGTATGCGAAAATGCCCGATATAGTTGATGTGGTGAGTGGGCCAACGTTATCACTGTAAAATTGTAACCCAAGCCCTACATTACTGTTCGGTACCATATCATGGATTCCTACCAGGCCTGTTGTAGGCGCTCCTGCCAGGCCTACCCATTGATCGCGATATACAGCTGTACCGGAAAATGTCCCGCGACTTCCTGCATAAGCAGGATTTACATACATTGGATTAAAGAAATATTGAGAAAAGGAAATATCCTGTTGTGCAAACACATTGAATGCAAGAAGTATTCCGATTGATGTTATAATTATTTTATTTTTCATGACTTACTTGTTTGATTGTTTATCGTTTAATGAAAACCCATCCTTGCTTTTCAGTGTTGTTATACTTTATCATATAGTAATAGGTATCTTCAGGCAGATCGGTTCCGTTCATATCCTTTCCTGCCCATCTAACTGTTGTGTTATTATAATCTGTTCCGCTCCATACTTCACTGCCCCAACGGTTAACAATTACCACAGTATTTTCCGGATAACAATCAAGCATTGGTATATCCCACCAGTCGTTTATACCATCTCCATTCGGAGATATTCCGGAATATATTTGTGTTCCACCAAATACTACCTGCACCTGGTTTGACATAGAACAACCTGTTGCAGTGTCAGTTTCAACTAAAACATAAACAGTTGTTGAACTTGGGTTTGCAGTGGGTTGAGAAATAGTATTTGAATTTAAGCCCGTTGCAGGAGTCCACAAATAAGTATTACCTGCTACAGCTGGGGCGCCTAATATTACAGTACCGGCATCGCAAAGCGATTGCTGGCTACCCACATTCGCATCAGGCAACGGATTTACCTTTACAGTTACAGTATCAGAATTAGAACAGCCTGCATTAGTTGCCGTTAATGTATATACCATTGTAGTTGCAGGGCTTGCCACGGCTTTGGAATTTGTACTTGAACTTAAGCCGTTTGAAGGAGACCAAGTATAAGATACTCCTGTTGAAGAAGATTCGCCAATAGAAACTGTATCACCCTTACAAATAGTTTTATCTGGCCCGGCATTGGCTGTTGGTTGAGGCACCACATTTACAATAACTGTGTCCTTAGTGCTACCACAACTAGCATTAGAAGCAGTTAATACATATGTAGCAGTCGTTAACGGAGAAGCATCAGGTTGAGCAACAGTTGAGGAATTAAGCCCGGTTGAAGGCGACCAGCTGTAAGTTGTACCAGCAACTCCTGTAGTTCCAATAATAGTACTATTTCCTACGCATATAGTTTTGTCTGATCCTGCATCGGCAACCGGAGGTTGGTTAACTGTTACAACTATAGAATCTTTATTACTACAGGTACCATTTGAAGCAGTAAGTATGTAAGTAGTAGTTACCGATGGACTTGCTGCGGGTTGCGCTATAGTAGAAGAATTGAGCCCGGTAGAAGGCGACCATGTATATGACACTCCTGCACCAGGTGCTGTACCAATTGTAGTTGTATCGCCTTTACATATTACTTTATTGGTGCCAGCATTTGCTACTGGTTGAGGCACCACTGTTACAACAACAGAATCTTTATTATTACAAGTACCGTTTGATGCAGTTAAAGTGTAAGTAGTGGTAACAGTTGGGCTGGCATCAGGCTGTGCTATTGTTGAAGAGTTCAGGCCTGTTACCGGTGACCAATTATATGTAACACCCGTAACCGAAGCAGTTCCTATGGTAACAGAATCTCCTTTACAAACATTCTTGCTGGGGCCTGTATTAGCTACCGGAAGAGGGCGAACAGTAACTATTGTTGTATCAGTATTTTTGCAACCGCTTACTTGGTTGGTTACAGTTAAAATATACACAGTAGTTACCGACGGGCTTGCATTTGGTTGAGCTACTGTATCTGAACTTAAGCCGGCAGAGGGCGACCATTTATATGAAACACCTGCAGTTGCAGCTGACCCTATTGTAACAGAATCGCCTTTACATATAGTTTCATTACTACCTGCATTTGCTACAGGTTGTGCAATTACATTTATAACAACGGAGTCTCTATTACTACAGGTACCGTTCGAAGCGATTAAAGTATATGTAGTTGTGCTTGCGGGGCTTGCATTAGGTTGTGCAAGTGTAGTGGAGCTCAGTCCACTTGCAGGCGACCATGTATAAGTTGTACCACTAACAGCTGCAGTTCCAATTAAAACAGAATCTTTTCTGCAAACAGTTTTATCAGGCCCGGCATTTGCAATAGGTTGTGGAACAACAGTAACATGAACAGAATCTGTATTATTACAAACTCCGTTAGAAGCAGTTAATACATATTCGGTAGTTACAGACGGGCTTGCATTAGGCTGGGCAATAGAATCATTACTAAGCCCGTTTGAAGGCGACCATTTGTATGTAACACCAATTATACCCGGATTTCCGATCATAACACTATCACCTTTGCATATTGACTTATCGCTTCCTGCATTTGCAGTAGGTTTCGGCACAACAGTTACAACAACAGTATCCTTATTACTACAGGTACCATTTGAGGCGGTTACCACATATGTAGTAGTTGAAGTAGGGCTTGCATAAGGCTGAGCAACTGTGCTTGAATTAAGCCCGGTGGATGGAGACCAGCTATAGGCAGTACCTGAGATAGCTACGGTTCCAATAGTACTGCTATCTCCTTTACATATTGTTTTATCAGGCCCTGCATTAGCAACCGGTTGCGGAAGAACTGTCACAACAACAGTATCTTCATTACTGCAAGTTCCATTGGAAACCGTGAGAATGTAAGTAGTAGTAACAGATGGACTTGCATTAGGCTCAGCCACAGTATCTGAGCTCAGGCCTGAGGAAGGAGACCATTTATACGTCATACCTGTAACTCCATCCATACCAATAATTACACTGTCGCTTTTACAAATTGTTTTATCTGGTCCTGCACTAGCTATTGGTTGTGGAACAACTGTTACCGTAACAGTATCGGTATTACTACATGTACCATTTGAAGCAGTGAGAGTATAAATGGTAGTAACAGAAGGGGTGGCATTGGGCTGGGCTATTGTGGTTGAGCTCAGACCTGCTGAAGGAGCCCATTTGTATGACACACCAATAACAGCAACGGTACCGATAGTGGTTGTATCGCCATTACAAATTGTTTTATCCGGCCCCGCATTAGCTATTGGTTGTGGAACAACTGTAACTATTATTGTATCAGTATTCTGGCATCCTTTTATAGTATCCGTTACCGTTAATACATAAGTAGTAGTAACTGTAGGGCTTGCTTTGGGTTGAGCAATTGTATCATAATTAAGCCCTGTGGAAGGTGCCCATTTGTAAGACATTCCGGTACCTGCCATTGTACCAATAGTTACACTGTCGCCCGAGCAAATTGTAGTATCGCGACCAGCGTTAGCAACCGGTAATGGATTAATCAAAACAAGAGTAGGGGCTGAGTAATCAGTACACCCATTTGAATATGTAATACCTACAGAATATACATCACCTGAATCAGCTGTAATAGTTTTTGTAGTATCTCCATTTGACCATAAATAACTACTTCCTGATGATGCGGTTAGGTTAATGGGCTGCCCCTTACAGAACATCGCAGTATCACCTTCAACAATAAACGCCTCAGGCACTGGCCTTACAATAATCACTACAGAATCTGTACTTGTGCAACCAGTTGTAGAATTTGTAACTTTTAAAACATAAGTTGTCGTGTCAGACGGGCTTGCTTTAGGGTTCGATATAGTATATGAGCTTAGCCCTTTATCAGGTGTCCATGCATAAATATCACCAACCACAGGAGCTCCGCCGATTGGAATAGTATCTCCATAACATATTGTTTGGCCAGCACCGGTAACTACAACGGGAGCAGGGTCGACAACTATAAAAAGTGAATCAGTAGTACAACTCACTATTGCACCTGTATCACACACACCATAAACTATAGTATCTCTGCCAGCAAAACCATTGTTTGGAGTGTAGCTAATAGATTTTCCGGTTACAGACGCTGTACCATTTTTTGGCCCAACCACTATTACAGGAGCTTTCTCTGATCCACTATCGGTTCCTTCCACTGCAATTTTGGTCGCTCCACTATTTTCACATACGGTTATAGAATCGTCCTCATGCGTTACGGTAGTGAAATAGCTGCACCCCTTTATTGGATTATAAATTGAAATAACAGGAGCAGCGCCTCTGCTTGTATAGTGTAAAACAAAAAATGCTATGGTGAGTAATTTTATATATTGAGTTTTCATTTTTGTATCGTTAAATGTTTTTCTTTTTTTTGTAAAATTCCATCACATTTAACATTATTTATTTGTTATTCGACGAACGGGAACATAACAAAGCCTAACCCAAAAACAAGGCGGCTCAATTATGCAGGGTAATTGCAACGAATTGTTACCGCTGTTATAATTTTTGTAAATCTTTTTTTTTGAGCTATTACTATTTTATTGCTTCACAAAATTTCCCTATCTAACCCTTATCGCATTCAACAACACATCCCCCTATGTTAATCGAAAAGGCATGCTCTTTGGCAACATTCTATTCTAACTTCATTTATAGAATTCTTAAAATCAATAATAAAAATGGAACCAGTTAAAATAGAAAGACAAAAAAACGTTCTGGTAGAAGGCGCAGCCAGAAACATAGTGAGATTGTTATCTCTAATGATGAATTGAATTATAATCTTCAAGGCATTAAGAATATGAGAACAAATAAACAATTATCAGTGAGGGGAACTAAAACAAAGCTAAGCCGCTATGGATTATCGCTTTTCTTATTAGCCCTTCTTTTATCAGTATTAAGTTCGTGTTTTGTATTTCTTCCTGCCCATGAAAGGCATTCGCATGTTTGGCATCATTATCGTTAAACTTAAACATGGCTACTCTTTTAGAACCCAAACATGGGGCATAACTATTTTATCGGAATAATTCGACTCTTATATTTTAAACTTTGGGTTACATATTTAAATGTTTACCGAAATTATTTAAATAAGATAAAAATCAATTGTCCTTTTGTAAGAGCGATGTTAATTTATGAGTACCCTGTTAAAAAATGAAGTAAAAAGATCCCTGAAAAAAAACAACAGGTGGAAGACCTTTATTAAGGGCAATAAAGTACACCTTAAAGATGCTACATTGGTTAACCTTAACATAACAACAATGGAACAGGAAGATGTAGGTGTTTTCTTTGATGTTTCTATCGTATACAGATTAGTAGATGGGAAACAAAAGCAAAGCTATGAATCTGGTCTGGCAAAAGTGAGTAAAGATAAAAAGGTAAAAAAGCTATACCCTGAATATATGCAGCAAAGGCAACTTTGGCTATTATAGTTGAATGATTTGTTTATTCAATAACATAAACTATGAACGGGAGGGTTCCCATAAGTATATCAGTTCAATTTCACCTATTAAAATAATTTATATAGCCATTTTATACATTTATTCACCTAATACCTGAATGTAGGTTTTATATAACACGTAGTTTCGAAAACTCAAATAGTTTAATTATAAAAGCTATGCGTAAATATTACACGAAAGTATCACGTGACCTTTTATTGGCCCTTGATGAAAATGATTGTATTAAAAGTAATTTTCTTTTAACATTAGACGGCGTTAAGGAAACGATTCCTAAGAATTCTAAAGTTCCTAAAGAAAAGCCTTTTGATATTTTACATGACAGCACCAATAAATATTTTCATGTTCGCAAATTGCCTGATAATTCAGGCTATAATATAGTACGAGGGCTAAAATAAGTGGATGTTTATTAAAAACAAATAATCTTCTCAACTATTTTGCTGTATTCAACAATTTATAGTGCTGATAAATATGCTTCAGAAAAAAGCTTCATCGAAAAGTATGTATTCAGTAAAGATCATAAAATAATAAGCAAACAGTTTCTGTTCACTTCTATGCTGATGGCAATTGTGGCTGCTGTTATCAGTTTATTATTCAGGCTGCAATTGGCGTGGCCTCAACATGGCTTTACCACGATACATTACTTTTTACGAGACAGATCAGCACCGAAAGGAGTAATTGACCCAAATATGTACCTCAGCCTCGTAACAATACATGGAACAATAATGATATTTTTTCTATTGACAGGTGGTTTAACCGGAACATTTGCTAATTTACTTATTCCCCTTCAAATTGGTGCCCGTGATATGGCATCTCCATTTTTGAATATGCTTTCCTATTGGTTCTTTCTTATTTCTTCTATCGTAATGCTTTCTTCACTTTTTGTTGAAAGTGGCCCAGCCGCAGCAGGTTGGTCAATGTATCCGCCCTTAAGTGTTTTACCTCAAACATTACCTGGTTCTGGCACAGGAATGAGCTTATGGTTGATCAGCATGGTATTATTTGTTATTTCCACAACTCTCGGTGGGCTAAACTATATTGCAACTATTCTTAATCTGCGGACAATTGGAATGAATATGATGCGGCTTCCTTTAACTATATGGGCATTCCTTTTTACTGCAATTATGGCTATACTCTCTTTTCCGGTATTACTGGGAGCTTTGGTTTTACTGATTTCTGATAGAAGCTTAGGAACGAGTTTTTATTTGTCTGATATATTTATTGATGGCCAGGCCCTATCACAAACAGGTGGAAGCCCCATATTATTTGAACATTTATTCTGGTTCCTTGGGCACCCTGAGGTATATATTGTAATTATGCCAGCATTTGGTATTATGTCTGAGGTTATTTCAGTTAGTTCGAGAAAACCAATTTTTGGCTACCGTTCTATGATTGGTTCAATGGCAACCATTACATTTCTATCTTTTCTTGTGTGGGTCACCATATGTTTGTAAGTGGTATGAATCCGTTTCTTGGCTCTGTTTTCGTGTTCACAACACTGCTCATTGCAATTCCTTCAGCGGTAAAAGTTTTCAATTACATTGGAACGTTATGGAAAGGAGCCATTCAATTTAACCCTCAAATGCTTTTTGCAATCGCGGCGGTTTCTACTTTCATTTCGGGCGGCCTTACAGGTATTATACTTGCTGATTCATCCTTAGATATAGCCGTTCATGGCACATACTTTGTTGTTGCTCACTTTCATATTGTAATGGGGCTTTCTGCAGTTTTAGCTATGTTTAGCGGTGTCTATCACTGGTTTCCGAAAATGTTTGGCCGCCTTATGAATAAGAAGCTAGGGTATTATCATTTTTGGTTGACTTTTATCTGTGCCTATGGCGTTTTTCTGCCAATGCATTTTCTAGGACTTGCAGGTATACCAAGAAGGTATTACAATTTCAGCGCGTATTCGCCGTGGAATGAATTACAGAATTTAAATATTCTTATCACAATTTTTGCAATTATAGGGGTATTGGCACAATTACTGTTCTTACTAAATTTTGCATTCAGTGCTTGCCGCGGTACTCAGTCACCTGAAAATCCATGGAGATCAAACACCCTTGAGTGGATGACACCTGTAATTCCGGGAAACGGCAATTGGCCGAATAACTTTCCAATCGTTCATCGTTGGCCTTATGACTATAGTAAACCAGGAAAGGAATTTGATTTTGTAATTCAAACAACCTTACTCGAAAAAGGGGAAACAGAATAATTTCAGAATAAAAGGAGCTGAAGTTTAACCATTATTTGTTATAATTCACCATAATTTAAGCATTCCTTATCTTTTTTCTTGCAAAACCTGGAAATCGGTTATTAATTTTAAATCATTAAAATTTCTGTCAGTATGAAAAATAGTGATAAAGGAAATGGAAAACATGTATGTGATACCTGTGGCGGGAGTGGGATGATAGTTTGCGAAATGTGCAAAGGAAGTGGTAAGATTGAAAGTGGTCTTGTGTGCCATGTGTGCAGAGGACGAGTACATATACCTTGCAACGAATGCAATAGTCATGGAAGCAGTGTGATCTCGCTGAATTTTCTCTATTTCCCCTACGGTAAAAGGGCGGGTTGAATAATTAAGCCTATAATTTTCTGTTAGGCATCGTCTAAAATATGCAAAGAGAACTTAATCAAGTCAAAAACTTTGTATGGCATTATTTTTTTCTCTTTACCGAATAATTCCTGTAAACACATTGCGCCATAGTATTTTTGAAATCACTTAACCAAATTAAATAAGAAAATGAAAAGTAATTCAATGTCTGGAGCAGAGACCATGGAAAATACAAACGGGACAATACCCGCATTCTCCGGAAAAATGAAGGCCGTTCGTATTCATGAATATGGAGGAGTTGAAAAATTGATTTACGAAAGCGTAGATATTCCTCAAGTTGGCCCTGATGAAGTTCTCATTCGCGTGTATGCAGCAGGTGTAAACCCTGTTGATTGGAAAATCCGTGAAGGGCATATGAAAGATAATGCTCAACTTAAATTGCCCCTCATCCTGGGTTGGGATATTGCGGGTACTGTTATTCGCACAGGATCTCTTGTAACACATTATGATGCTGGAATGATGGTTTTTGCCCGCCTCGATACAGCAAGAAACGGAGGATATGCCGAATATGCTATTGCCAAGGCAGACGAAATGGCCATAGCTCCTCATATTCCGTTACATATTGCAGCAGGTATACCACTTGCTGCACAAACCGCCTGGATGGGATTATTTGAAATAGGCAATCTATTGCCGAAACAAAAGGTGCTCATTCATGGCGCCTCAGGGGGTGTAGGTATGTTTGCTGTTCAGCTTGCAAAAATTGCAGGCGCACATGTAATTGGAACAACATCGGAAATTAATGTGCCCATAGTAAAATCATTGGGAGCAGATGAGGTTATAAATTACAATAAAGAAGATTTCAGTAGCAAGCTACGCGATATTGACTTTGTATTTGATTTGATTGGAGGCCAAACACAGGAAAATTCATGGAAAGTACTACGGAAAGGCGGCACGCTTGTATCTACAGTTGGAGTTGATATAGATAAGGCAGCACTGCATGGAATGATTGGCAAACAATTTATGGTCACTTCTAATGGAGCACGCCTGGCTGAAATAGCCGGTTTGATAAATAAAGATATGTTGCGAGTTGTCATTGATAGGGAATTTTCATTAGAGGATGTAAAAAAAGCTCATGAATTAAGTCAATCTGGCAAAACACGGGGGAAGATAATCCTTCGTATACACGATAATCTCACACATATTGAATGAAACCTGATGCTTATAATATAATGGGTCAGCCTGTGACGAATGCAAAACTTATAATTACAAGTCTTGCATTTAAAAACAAGGAGATTATTCCAGCAAAATATACTTGCGATGGAATAAATATAAACCCTCCGTTAACTATAGAAGGAATCCCAGCCAAAGCAAAAACACTTGCATTGGTAATGGTAGATGCAGATATAACAGATGAAATTTTTGTTCATTGGGTAATTTGGAACATTCCTCCCTATTCTTCATTTCCGGAAAACTATATACCAAGAGTAGAAGGCACAAATAGTTTTAGCCATACAAGATATATGGGGCCTTGCCCGCCAGAGGGAGAGACTCGCAGGTACTTCTTTAAAATTTATGCTGTCAGTAAAATACTCGATTTGAAAGGTGGCTCAAATGTGCAGATGCTCTGGCAGGCTATGGAAAATCATATACTTTCATTTGGCGAGATAATGTGCATATATACAAAACCTGAAAAAGCTGTTTCAGCACTTTATTCTGAAGTTGAAAAAGTAATTGACAAAGAACCAAGCGTAATTTAAATAAGATACTAACTTATACCATAAAACAGACCACCTTTATTAAAAGTATTCTTGAAATAAGGTATATACTTTCCTTCGGCCAATTTTTATTTGTTTTAATTTATACTCTCAACAAAATACTGTTCCTCAAAAACAAGCAGTTATTGTATACCCTAGACTTGGAACCAGGTATATGAGGTTGGTGGCAGGTAAGCATTTCCCTGCTGATATATTATTTGGTAGCGGTATGGGCTTTTTAGCAGTGATTCTGGTTCCGCAATTCCATAAATATAAAACAAACAGGCCTTTATTGAATCTTTTACCGTTAATACAAGGTAAGCTCACAGTTGATGTCAATTGCCCGACTAAAACCTAACATCTCTTTATAGTTGAAAAGGAAACTTGCTAAACTCATTGTTTAACTGTTATTCGTAACCTCTTATCGAAAAGAGGGGCTACAATAGCACTTAGATTCTAATTTAGTTATAAGAACCAGGGCCTAAATAAAATGAACAGTTACAATAATATAAAGCCAATCAACATTTTACTCCTTGAAAACAATTCTTCTACTATAAGAGTTGCGCAAAAAGCGCTTGGCGATGCGCGGCCGTATAATAACCTGACAATTATTATGAATAGTGAAGATGCAATTTTATACCTTAAGAAAACAGATAAATTTAAAAATGCAGTAACTCCGGATATAATATTACTTGACTTAAAACTTCCTATGGGAGGTGGTTTAGAAGTTTTGAAAGAAATTGCCTCAGATCCTATTTTAAAAGTTATTCCTGTAATTATACTTACAAGCTCTGTAAGTGAAAAAATTGCTCTTAAATGGCTACTGAAACCACCTTATGAGTTAAATAATTAGCCTCGTTTTTATTGAAAAATGCTGATTCCATATTCTACTTATTTTAAGGGACTAACATGATATAAGAGCTATAATTCTTCTCCTTACTATAAAAAAATGGATGAGAAACATAACCTTACGGGGTTTAATCTCTCACCCATTTGAATAACCAATCTTTAATGCTTACCTTTTCCCTTTCCCTTGCGGAGCTTCGTGTTCATCATCACCAACATGCTCTTCATGCAATTCATCTTCTTCAGAATCCGAATCTTCATCAGTTGGAGTTTTGTATTCGTGTTGGTGCTCAGTATCATCATGCTCCTTGTTGGTTACAGAGCCTCTGGTTTTACCTGCGGTGCTTTCGTCATCTTGATCATCGTCTTCTCTTGACAAAGATTTTTTTGACATCTCTTTGCTTTTATCAGTTTTTACCTTATCATCAACATCCTCTATTTTTCTTTCTTTCTGCTTCTGTTTCCCTTGCTTAGAACTTTGATCTTGTTGATGACTATTGCTGCCCTGCTTAGAATTCTGGCCCTTGCTTTGTTGATTTCCCATACTTTTCTTGTTCTGGGAATCGCTTTTTTGATTGTGTTTCATTTTAATTGATTTTAATTGTTAACTCTCAATCTTTTGAAAACAAATTTATGTCAGACCAAAACAAAAGAGTTTTTAATTCGATGAACTTAATTTTTTTGACTACTGATAAAGAAATAATGTTGTTGCATATTATTTATTAAGAATTAGCTAATAAATATTTCGTGTATGTAAGCGAAACAAAATAATAAATACTTTGATTTATTAAGCCTTGTTATTTAATGACGAGAGTTGCATTTATGGCTTGATAGAGTAAACATAAGTACTGCTTTGGACTGAAATCGTTCCGTATCCCCATAATAATAGTGGCTTGGTAAATTCGGAGGTTAATTCAATTCGTTTCCAGATTTTCTTGGCGTGAGATGCTTTAAACTATCTTGTTGTCTGATACTATCACTTAAATGCCTGCTTGGATTGTAAGGGCTGGTTGGGCTAGGGTTATATGGGTAAACTGTATTTGTATTATTTGGAGGAAGGGTATTATTTGAAGGAACGGTATTGTTTAAAGGTGGTGTAAATCCATTATTAGGATATGGATTTGTAGTCGGACTGGGGTTATTTGGAGGCATTATTGTACTATTACTTGGATTACTGGGTTGAGTTTGTGCCTGAACTCCTGTTGTAATGACACCTATAGCAACCATTAAAAAAAATATGTTTTTTTTCATAACTGATTTATTTTTTTAGAATTAAACATCTAATACTGAGTTTATTTAAACAAATTTAAAACCCCACATTCCGGATTATAAAACTTATAGTTGGGCGTAATTTTTAATTAGATTAAAGTGGGTAAATAAATGGTAAATCAGAATGAGGACGCGTTTGAAAGATTTTATGGCTAATTACAATGACTTAAAACCATATTTTAAGCAATAAGTGGAAATACTATTGTTTATTCCGGTACAATACTACTCACTCAAATGATCGGGTCTAATACAATATTACGAGGATCGGGTAATTACAGCCCGAAATCGATTTGGTTATAAACTGTGTTTCCAGATGACGTTGAAGGAGCAGAAAATATTAACTATTGGGCGTGATTTATCCTGAAAATTTCCGCACCCATTTCCGTACTCACTCATGTTTTGGCCAGTTCTCAAACAAAAAGGGATACAGTGTTTTTACGCTGTATCCCTTGTTATCATTTAGCGGAGAGAGAGGGATTCGAACCCCCGGAACCCGTAAGGTTCAACGGTTTTCAAGACCGCCGCATTAGACCGCTCTGCCATCTCTCCTTAAATTGAGTGGGCAAAGATAACAACCTTATGGAATCTTGACCAATTTGTTTGCAATAAAAATGCTGAATTCGAATCCATTCGGACAAGACAACTGTATTAAACAAATAAGTGGATACAAGTCCAGCCTGTATCCACTTATTTAAACTGAAGAAATTATTTTACCAGATCTTCGCTCTTGTACTGTCAGGTCTGTACATTCCGTCGCCTGGCTTAATATCAAAGCCCTTTAACTCAGGATTTTTCTCATGGTTCGATACGCTGAATGCTTTGTAGAACTCAGGCATATTAGAAAGAGGTCCGTTAGCCCTGAATATAGTAGGCGAGTGCGGATTGGTTGTGATCAGCTGCCTTTGGTAATCAGGACGAATGTTTTCTCTCCAGGCCTGTGCCCATGCAATAAAGAATCTTTGTTCAGGTGTAAATCCGTCAACAATTCCTTCCGGATGTTGCTTAAGGTCGTTCTCAAGTGCAGCGTAAGCAATGGTTAAACCACCAAAGTCAGCAGTGTTTTCACCAATAGTAAGCTCACCTTTCACGTGCATTGAATCAATTTCGTAGTTATTGAACTGGCGGATAATAACACCAAGCTTGTTGTGGAAACTTGCAGAATCCTTATCGGTCCACCATTTGTGCATATTACCTTGTGCATCGAACTGTGAGCCCTGGTCATCAAAACCATGGGTAAGCTCGTGGCCAATTACTGCACCCATAGCGCCATAGTTCATAGCATCATCTCTGTTCGGATCGAAGAAAGGAGGCTGCATGATAGCCGCCGGGAACACGATTTCGTTCATAGAAGGGTTATAGTAAGCATTAACAGTTTGAGGAGACATACCCCATTCGGTACGGTCAACTGGTTTTCCTAACTTGTTAAGGTCATAATGGAATTCAAATTCATTCAAACGGAATGAGTTTAATACCCAAGAATCGCGCTTGATATCAAGTGCTGAATAATCTTTCCACTTGTCAGGATAACAAAGCTTAAGCATTATCTTGTCCAGCTTAGCTTGTGCATACTTCTTTGTTTCAGGGCTCATCCAGCTTACTGAATCAATACGTTGTTTGTAAGCGGCAATAATATTGGTAACCATTTCATTTACCTTAGCCTTAGCTTCAGGGCTGAAATACTTCTCAACATATAACTGACCTAATACCTGGCCCAATGAACCGCTGGTACCTTCAACTGAACGCTTCCAACGAGGTTGCATTTCTTTCTTACCCTGGAAGGTTCTACCCCAGAAGTTGAAGCTGATCTTAGCCAATGTATCCGTAAGCTTGCCTGCTTCATTTGAAAGTAAATGGAAACGTAAATAGGTCTTCCAGTCATCCAAAGGAACTGACTTAGCCATATCGCTTACTTGTTTCATGAACAATGGCTGTGCTACAATAATGGTATCAATGGTTTTAAGCCCGAATACATCCTGTATGGTTGCCCAATCAATATTAGGGGTCATTTCTGCCAATTTGGCCATGGTCATTTTGTTGTACTGAGCTGATATATCTCTCTCTTCAGTACGTGACATGGAAGAATTAGCCATTTGGGTTTCAATATCCAATACTTTCTGTGCGTCCTTATTAGCTGCATCTTCCGATTCGCCCATTTGTTGGAATATCTGGGTAGCATATTCTACGAATTTGCCTCTCAGCATTTTCATCATTGGCATGTCCATTGTATAGTAGTCCTTAGCTGGTAATGTCATACCGCCCTGGCCTACTGTGCAAATTTCTTTAGCACTGATTTTGGCATCTTGCTCTACACCAAAACCGAAAAACACATCTGGCCCGATTATCATAAGGTGTGCAGCTTCTGACCAAAGTGATTTGTTATCAGAAATAGCATTGATCTTGGCAAATTCATCTTTTAATGGGTCAATACCTTGTTTGTTCAGGCTTACTGAATCCATCATGCAAGCATAAAGGTCTCCCACTTTTTGTTCTACAGAACCATGTGCAGCATTTTTGTTTGCAGCAGCTGTTTCTAATAGTTTACGTAAACGTGAAATAATACTATCATGCAACACATTAAAGCTACCCCATGCTGCTTCGCTGGCAGGAATTGGGTTATTCTTTAACCAGTTACCGTTCACATATTGGTAAAAATCGTTCTGTGGCTTTGCTGTAGTGTCAAAATTAGCCAGGCCAACTTCACCTTTGTATTTATCAGCATCGCTTTCGTGCTTGCACGATGTGCTGAATAAGGCTGCACCAATTGTAAGGCAGATAACCGGAGCGTAGAGATGTACTTTTTTCATGTTGTGTTTATGAGTTAAAGGGCGCAATTTAACAATTAAATAACTGTAAAGGGCATTTTAATATGAGAATGCAAAGGTATTGGACTTAAATAACAAACTATGTGCGGAAAAGGTGAAATTTGTTCTTTCCCTTACTACCTAATGTACTCGTATTCAAATACTTCTGCCAGATGCTTCTTTAGTTTTTCCTTTACTTCGTCAGTGTTTGGTTCAAAACCAAGTTCCTTAGCCATAGATGTAACGGCCTTATCAGTAATACCACAGGGTATAATTAAAGAAAAATACTGAAGGTCGGTATTTACATTTAAAGCAATTCCATGCATGGTTACCCAATGGCTGGTTCTTACACCCATGGCACATATTTTACGTGCTTTTGCAGGATGATCTACATCAAGCCAAACGCCGGTCATACCCTTTAACCGGTCACCTTTTATGCCATATTCAGCAAGCATACGTATAACGGCTTCTTCCAGTGAGCGCATATAACGATGAATATCGGTAAAGAAATAGTCGAGATTTAGAATAGGGTAGGCTACTATCTGGCCCGGGCCATGGTATGTAATATCTCCACCCCGGTTTATTTTATAATAAGCAATGTTTCGCTGCGCCAGGTTCTCCTGGTTAACCAGCAGATTATTCTCTGAGCCACTTTTGCCAATAGTAAAAACATGCGGGTGCTCACAAAAAAGCAAGAAATTTCCGGTAAATTCTTTTTCTTCTTCAGTAAGCGAACGGTTTGCCAGTTTTTTATCTACTACCTCTCTGAATAACTTCTCCTGGTAGTCCCAGGCATCTTTATAATCTACCAGCCCAATATCTCTGAATGTAACCTTCCGGTTCATTTATTAGAAAGATCTGTTTTTAACTGATCGATGACATGCACTTCCATAGCATCTACTTTCCTTTCTTCTGAAAGATACATAGATACCCAATCGCCAAAATGGATCCAGTAAAGTTTCTTTTCTATTGCACTTGCGCCTTTTGATTTTATTTCAATTACAACCTGTGCATAGGTTTCAAATACTTTTTTACATAGCTCTATGCGCAACTCATTGCGAGGGTGCTCATGCTCGTCTTTAAAAATAAGTACAGCAATTTCCGGGTAATCATGGCTCCAGCCAACCAATTCATTGTGGTTCATTTCTGGTATAACATGATGCCAGCAAAGGATCTTTGCATTCTCATTCAGTTGTTGCCTGAAACGAATAGCTACGCCTTCGTGCAATGATGTACTATATATAACAGGGGTTCTGTCGACAAGTATCTCAGCCATTCTTTTGGCTGCATTCATTAATGAGGTTTGGTTCTCAACAAGCAACTTAGCGCCTGAAAGGATCTTTTCCATATAGCCCTTTACAAACCCTAACGATTCCATAATATGGAAAAGCTGAGTTAATGAATATCCTAAACAAGCCCTTGGTGGCATGCCGGGTGGAATAATTATAGCATCGCAATTATTTGCTTTCGCGAGTTCACGCAGTTTACCACCCGAAGTGATACATACTATATGTGCATTATGCTTTTGAGCTACAGAAAAAGACTCAAGGGTTTCTTCGGTATTGCCGGAGTAAGAGCAACAAATTACCAATGTATGCTTATCAACATACCCTGGTAAGGTATAGCTCTTCATTATTTCTAACGGTACCTTAACCTCTTCCTGTATGGTTTCCTTTAAAATTGTGCCACCTATGCCGGAACCACCAAGTCCGCAAACAACTATTTTGTGAATAGCATTGGCAGGTGCGGAAAGTTTAGCGTTTTCAGCAATGCTCACCGCTTCTTCTAACTGTTGCGGAAATTTATGTATCAGATCATTCATCATAGCCAGCGCTTGTATGGAGTGCTTACAAAGTTAAAATTCTATATGAAATGGCTTACTCTCCAATATCAAACTTAATTCCTTGTGCCAGGGGAAGAGTAGTACCATAGTTTATAGTATTGGTTTGCCTGCGCATGTAATTCTTCCATGCATCAGAACCTGATTCTCTGCCACCGCCTGTTTCTTTTTCACCACCAAATGCACCACCAATTTCAGCACCTGATGTACCAATGTTTACATTAGCTATACCACAATCAGAACCGGTTTGCGAAAGGAATTTTTCAGTTTCCAATATATTGTTTGAGAATATAGAAGATGACAATCCCTGAGGCACACCATTCTGTAATGCAATAGCTTCATCAATTGTTTTGTACTTGATAAGGTATAAAATAGGCGCAAAGGTTTCGTGCTGTACAATGGCGTACTCATTTTTAACTTCAGCAATGGTAGGCACTACGTAACAACCCGATGCATACTTTTCACCGCTAAGTACTTCTCCACCATAAATAACCTTACCGCCTTGTTCTTTTATTTTCTGAATAGCATCGGTGTAATGTTTAACAGCGTCGGTATCAATAAGTGGCCCCATTAAAATACCATCATCCAGCGGATTGCCAATGGTTATCTGCTTGTATGCTTTTTCCAGCGAAGCTTTCATTTTATCATAAATACTTTCATGAATAATTAGCCTGCGTGTTGTAGTACAACGTTGCCCGGCAGTACCTACTGCACCAAATAATACAGCTGTTATAGCCATTTTCATATTTGCATCCGGAGTAAGTATAATCGCGTTGTTACCGCCTAATTCCAGTAAAGAACGTCCTAAACGCTCACCTACTGCTACTGCTACTTTTTTACCCATGCGTGTAGATCCGGTTGCAGAAACAAGCGGAACGCGTGTGTCCTTAGATAAAAGTTCACCAATCTTATAATCACCAATTACAATTGAACTTACTCCTTCCGGAACATTATTCTTTTTAAGTACGGGTGCAATAATGTGTTGGCAAGCAACAGCCGTCAGCGGAGTTTTTTCAGAAGGTTTCCATACACACACATCTCCACAAACCATAGCTAACATAGCATTCCATGACCATACGGCTACAGGAAAATTAAACGCACTTATTATACCAACTACACCCAATGGATGGTATTGTTCATACATGCGGTGCGAAGGCCTTTCTGAATGCATGGCAAGGCCATATAACTGGCGTGAAAGACCAACTGCAAAATCGCAGATGTCAATCATCTCCTGTACTTCACCTAATCCTTCCTGGTAACTTTTACCCATTTCATACGAAACAAGTTTACCAAGAGGCTCCTTATATTTTCTAAGTGCTTCGCCAATTTGCCTAACAACTTCACCGCGTCTTGGCGCCGGCCAGGTTCTCCATTCAGGGAAAGCTGTGCAGGCAGCCTGCATTACTTTTTCGTACTCATCTTTGGTAGCTTGTTTTACTTTCCCGATCAATGCTCCATCGCAGGGTGAGTATGATTCTAATATTTCGCCAGTAGTATTGATACGGTTTTCGCCAGTACTTGCACCTGGTAGTATTCCTGATAAACCAAGTTCGTCAAGTATTTTTCCTATTCCATGTGTGTCTTTTACTTCTGCTGTTTTCATGCTATTATTTATTTAGGGGAATTATTCTGTTATTTAAAAAGACCTTTTGATTGTGCTTTCTGATTTTTCTGTTCTTCCTTTTTCTTATCGTTAACTAAGCCTTGCACATAATCGTTAAGTATTTGCTTAGCAACTATTGTGAAATATTTCTCTCCTATTACTTTAGGGTCGTTTTCATGATAAGGGAAGAACGTTGTAGCAATACCTTTATTTACATAATGCCCATTATTGTCGAGTATAGAATAATGAATTACCACTTCTCTTCTGTATGCATCATCTGAAATGTTAGTGGAATTATTATCTACGTTCTTAATATCCATTTCGTTTATAAAAACATAGGTATCAGTATGGTATTTGGAACTTAGGTCGCTTAGTAAATTTGCGTTTAATAAAGTAACATTCATAAATCGTTGGCTATAATCTACCGGAACCTGGATCTGCCCATTCTTTATATAACGGCCATTACTATTCTTGTCTGTAGCACCACCATCAGGCGCAGTACCCGGCACAATATCATAGCTATAACTGGTAGAAGCGTAAATATTTGTAAGGGTAGAATCTGACCGCTGTTTCCCATCTAGCAATGAAACAGTAGCGCAACTTTTTCTTATTGCAGCAAACATGGCAAGGTCCAATTCTTTACGGAACTCTTCAGTTATAGCAGGATAGCTCTGGTGCGTTTTTGCATTTACATCTTTACCTATTTCCGACATCAGCATTTTCGATTCAAAGGGAATGATCAGAACTTTATGTTGCAGCACAGTATCTTTCTTAGGCCATATAAGCGTATTCATGGCAGTATCTTTCGGTACTGCTCCTCCACGCGAATTAATTTGTTGGGCTGAACCAGCAAAGGATACTAAAAAGAATCCGGCGACAACTATTTTATGCCAACCTTTTTGTTGCATTATTTATGGAAGTACTTGTAAATATCGTTACCATTAGCAAATACCAAAAGCGAAAGAAGCAATATCATACCAACCCATTGTGCGTATTCCAAAAATTTGTCGCTAGGTTTACGCTTGGTTATAATTTCATAAAGCAAAAACAATACGTGCCCGCCATCTAATGCTGGTATTGGCAATATATTCAGGAAGGCAAGCATTATAGAAAGAAAACCTGTAAGCATCCAGAAATGCTGCCAATCCCATACAGGTCCGTATGCTTTTAATATGGTTCCAAAGCCACCAACTTGTTTGCTGGCGCCTTTTACTGTTGCAATAATTTTTACTTGCCTTACATAATCTCCTAAGCTCTCTATAGCAAGTTTAATACCCGCTGGTATGCTTGCAAAAAAACTATAATGTGTTTTACGGATCTCGAAAAAGTTTGTCGGTGTTTTAGTGTAAAAACCAATCTTCCCTTCCTTGTCAACATGCGCGGTAAGAGTTTTCGATTGCCCGTTCGACTTAACAATAAGCGCCACATTTTTATTACTGTCTTTTATAACCGTTGCCTTAAATACTTGGTACGAAGCTGTTGATGTAGTATCAATTTTTGCAATTGTATCGCCTTTCATCAGGCCTATTTTAGCAGCAGGTGTGCCGGCAGGAATGGAATCAACTACGCAAGGGAACTGAGGCTGTAAGAAATCCCCGAAATTCTGAAGAATTGATGAAATGTCATTGGCAGTTATTGGAATACTTAACTGTTGTCCATTACGTGTTACCTGAATAGAGTGTGAGCCGTCAAGAACAATACGGATAGGGATCTTATTAAAGTTATCAATGTATTTTCCATCAACAGAAACTATTTTATCTCCGTTTCTAAGCCCCATTCTAATAGCAGTACTATCGCAGTAAATACCATACTTTACATTCTTTGTTGGTAATGTTTCTGTGCCCCATACAAAAAGAACCATGCTATAAATAACAACTGCAAGCAATACGTTCACCGTAACACCGGCTATCATTACAATAAGCCTTTGCCAGGCCGGCTTGCTACGGAATTCCCATGGCTGTGGAGGCAATTTCATTGCTTCCTTATCCATTGACTCATCTATCATCCCGGCTATTTTAACGTATCCGCCTAATGGTAACCAGCCGATTCCGTATTCCGTATCTCCTTTTTTGAACTTTATAAGCGAGAACCATGGATCGAAGAAAAGATAAAATTTTTCTACCTTGATCTTGAATAAACGGGCAGAGAAAAAGTGTCCTGCTTCATGAAGAATAATAAGTATCGAAAGACCTAATAAGAATTGCGTTATTTTAATAAGTATGTCCATAGAAATAAATAGGCGGCAAAGTTACCGCATTTTTTGTCATCATTAATCATTATCCTGTATATGATGTATCTTATTGTTTTTAAGACACTTACCCCAGTTATTATGGTTGTAAACCAACCGTGAGGTAAAATACCCTATGGCAGCACCCATAAGTACGTCGGAACCCCAATGGAAATTACCATTGATACGCCCGAATGCCGTGGCAGAAGCCAGGCCATAGGCCAGGATAGGAATTATCAATGGATGGGGGTAAGCTAAAGCTATGCCTGTTGCAGTAGCAAAGGCTACCGTAGTATGCCCTGAAGGGAATGAGTTATTAGAGAAAAGCCCTACCGGGCCATTCCATTTCAGTGGATTGGGTGGATTATCCTGAAAAGGCCTGTCTCTTTCAGCAATTGATTTAATGATGGTTGTAGTTAAACCGCTTATTACTATAGTTTTAGCCGTCATCATGGCCATTTTCTTTAAATGGTTGTTATGAAACACACAGCCTAAAATATATGAGGAACCGATTATTATGGCCGGATATAAACCATCGCCAAATGGGTCTCCCAGTTTATTCTCAATAAAGTTTGTAGTGCTGTTCCGGTTGCGTTGAGCCCACTGTTGAATGCTTTTATCGCCACCAGTAAACATTAAGCCCGATTCAGCCGTGGCAAGTACTCCAAATGTTATCCATTGCGTTCCTTTCCAATGAAATGGTGCAATAACCTGATCGTGTGCATCAAGTATACCCGAATAAACATAATACTTGTCAAATCTCAGGGTGTCTGTCTTTGCAATACTGTCGCGCTGGGCAAAGGAGCAAAGAGAATTGAAGAACAGGAAAATACCTATACACAGAAACCTGCAACGCATTTAGCTGTGTATTTTCCTTTTAGTAAGTGATTGTGCTACTTTTCTTGCCTCGGCATCACTATCAATATACCCTTGCAAAGTAGGTTTGGCAATGTGACTTACCTTATTCATACAGTGTTCCACCAGTTTCGGAATTTCAGCAAATGCTATTTCATCATTAAGAAACGAGCTGACTGCAATTTCATTAGCTGCATTCAAAATACATGGCATGTTACCACCTTTCCGCATTGCTTCGTAAGCAAGTAAAATAGAAGGGAAAGTAGCGGTATCGGCCTTTTCAAATGTTAACGAAGGGTAGGCAGCAAAATCAAAACGTTTGAAAGCAGAAGCTACACGTTGCGGATAGAACAGTGCATATTGTATAGGCAATTTCATATCCGGCAATCCCATTTGCGCTTTTAACGAACCATCTTCAAATTGAACGAGCGAATGAATAATGGATTGCGGGTGAATAATAACATCTATCTGTTCCGGCTTCAGGCCAAATAACCAACCTGCTTCAATTATTTCAAGCCCTTTATTCATCATAGTGGCTGAGTCAATCGTGATCTTAGCCCCCATATTCCAGTTAGGGTGTTTAAGTGCATCAGCCTTGGTAACGGTAGCAAGGAATTTTGAATCTTTCCCTCTGAAAGGCCCACCAGAAGCGGTAAGGTATATCTTTTCTATTTTGTTGTGAAACTCACCTGCAAGGCATTGAAAAATAGCAGAGTGCTCAGAATCTACCGGATAAATATTTACGCCTTTTTCTTTTGCAAGGCTTGTAACCAATTCGCCTGCCACTACTAAGGTCTCTTTGTTCGCTAATGCAATTGACTTGCCTGCTTCTATGGCAGCAATGGTTGAACGTAAACCTGCGAAACCAACTATAGCGGCCAAAACCATGTCTACTGTTTCCATTTGTACTACCTGACAAAGGGCATCGGCACCTGTATAAACTTTTATATCGTGCTTTTGAAGCGCCTCTTTTACATAGGCATATTTTTCTTCGCCCACAACTACCGCATTGGGTTCAAATGCAAGTGCTTGTTCAATAAGCAGGTCGGCATTGTTCTGAGCAGTAAGAACCTCAACCTGCAATTTATCAGTATGCGCACGGACAATATCGAGCGTTTGCTGACCAATAGAACCAGTTGAACCAAGTATGGCTATTCTTTTAATTAAAGGCTTCATTTGTGTTTTGAAGGCATAAATCTACTGCTAAAAAGTAAACTAAGTTTCAATTTCTTATTGCATTGTCTTATTTTCGCAAAGTAATTAACGCACTATATGTCAAATTCCAGGAAGGTATTATTTATAGATAGCCAACATCCACGCTTGCAAAAGGACCTGGAAGTAGCAGGGTTTAGCTGCGATATGCAGTACGAATGGGATAGGGCTAAAATTGCAAGCGAGTTGCCAAATTACATCGGTATTGTAATTCGTAGCAGGGTAAAGCTCGATAAGGAAATCATCAGTAAGGGTACTAATTTAAAATTCATAGCCCGTGCCGGTGCCGGTATGGAGAATATTGATGTGGCGTATGCTCACTCATTAGGCATCCATTGCCTGCACGCCCCTGAAGGGAACAGAGATGCTGTTGGAGAACATGCGATAGGAATGTTGCTGAGTTTATTCAATAATATTTGCAGGGCCAATACTGAAGTTAGGAATGGAGTTTGGATACGTGAAGGTAACAGGGGAGTGGAGTTGCAGGGAAAGACAGTCGGAATAATCGGCTATGGCAATATGGGCAGTGCATTTGCTAAACGCCTGCAAGGATTTGGAGTAACAGTACTGGCATATGATAAATACGAAAAAGATTTCTCGGATGAATATGTTAAAGAAGCATCGTTAGCTGAAATTTTTCAGGAGGCAGATGTGCTGAGCATACATGTTCCGCTTACAGATGAAACACAGTATATGATCAATGGTTCGTTTCTCGGGAAGTTCCAAAAGAACATATATGTTATAAATACAGCAAGGGGTAAGGTTGTTAAAACTGATGATCTTGTTGAGGGTATGAAGGAAGGTAAAATTCTCGGTGCCTGCCTTGATGTTTTGGAATATGAAGCCCTTTCATTTGAAGGCCTTGCTAAAGACAAGTTACCTGAGCCATTCCAATATTTAATAAAAAGCGATAAGGTTGTACTTACTCCTCACATTGCAGGCTGGACGTATGAATCACACGAAAAAATTGTGGCCATACTTGCCCAGAAAATCCTTGCCTGTACAAGCCATTAAACTAAAAACCCCGCAGCATGCGGGGTTTTTAGTTTGAAATTTATTATCTGTTTATTGTAACACAACTTTTTTATAAATGGTATTGTTGCCATATTTAAGTTTAGCGAAGTAAACCCCCTTAGCAAGTGAAGAGAGATCCACCTGTTTAGAGAAAGCCCCTGCCACTCTGGTGAAGTCCTGTGTCAATACTTCCTGTCCGAGCGTATTGATAAGGGTAAGCGAAAGATCCATTGTATTGTTAGGCAAGGTCATTTCGAACGTCACCACTCCTGTAGAGGGGTTAGGGAATATAAGCAGCGAGTTAAGCGGGTTGGTTATATTGTTAACCGAAACAGTCGGGTTAAATGTAAAGCTACCCGTATTAGACTTGGAAGCATTATAGTTAACCGCCAAAGCCCTTGCCCCCGGATTACAACCACCCGGGTTGCTGATACCAATGCGGTACAATACCGGCTTCTTAGTCACCAAAGGCTTATTATCAGTATATGTAAAAATGTTGTTCGGGATAGAATCGATCAGTGTAAAGTTTAACTTATTGGTATCCCTGTATACATAATACGTAGAGAAGTTGAGCCCCTCGTAATTATCCCATATCAGGTTGACATCATTACCCAAGCCCTGGTTAACGGTAAGGTGCATGGTCTTGTGGTCAGGACTGAGCGGCGACTCATTACCGCAGGAATCGACCTGTGATATTTTATATCTCCAGCTACGAACAGTAGGGTCCGATAATGTATCCACAAAGGTAGTAGTATCGGTAGCAGGCCTGTTAGCAATCTTAAAGTAAACACCGGCCTGTGTACTTTCCTTATAGATATTATATGAAGCGATCTGCTTAGCGGTAGTCTTGTTCCATATAATATTATTGTGCTTATTGCTGATAGGGTCAACGGTAACCATACAGAGCGTAATAGGAGCAGGAATAAGCTCAACCACTGAAGTGTCAGCGGTACTCACACAACCATGTGCATCAGTAACGGTAACATTATAATTACCAGCAGGAACATTAGATATAGCGGTAGAGGAAGCGCCATTGCTCCAAGCATATGTAAAAGGCGTATTAGGCCCGGTAGCCGCAACAGAAAGTAATCCGCCTGCACCACAGGTAGCATTGCTTGTAAGTGAAAGCACCAAAGCAGGCCCTGTTTTATCACTCACCGAAACACGAGCAGAATCTATACACCCATTACCATCGGTAACCGTAACTGAGTATGTAGCAGAGATAAGAGAAGGATCCGTAGCAGTAGTTACGCCATTGTTCCAGTCATATGTATACGGAGCAGCACCACCGGTAACCGCTACTGAAGCAGAACCGTCAGCCACGCCACAATCAGCCTTAACCGAAGAAGACGTAATAGCCACCGGATTTTTAGGTTGCTGAATAGTAAACGTCTCCACACTGGTACAACTGTCAGCATCCAGTACCGTCAGCTGGTAAGGACCGGCATAGAGCGAAGAGATAGAAGCCGTAGTAGCACCATTGCTCCAGAGATAGAAGTAAGGAGGTGTACCACCTGAAACCGATACATTAATAGCGCCTGTAGCATCACCGAAGCACTTCACATTGACCAGAGATAGCGTATTGATCTTAGGCCCGTTAGCATTGGTAACAATAGCAGGAGCGAATGTAGAGCAGCCATTGACATCGGTAACCGTAATGATATATGTAGCGGCAGTAAGATCATAGTCATTGACTAATGTATCACCATTGTTCCACATATAATGGTAAGGAGCCGTGCCACCGTTAACCGACACGTGAGCCGAACCAGTACCGATGAGTCCGCAATTACTGTTAGTAGTACTTACGGTAAGAATAGGAGCCGTAGAAGAAGCAATAGAAACAGCAACGGTAGAAGCACAGTTAGCTGAATCAGAAACCGAAACAACATAAGTACCTGCAGCAAGGCTATCCACCGAAGCAGTGGACTTAGCAGGATTAGTGCTCCAGTTATATGAATACGGAGGAATACCATTGGAAGCAACAACGGAAGCCATACCATTCTGTAGTCCGCAAGAAGTATTGTTAGAAGTAATGGTAGGTACCACCTTATTATGAACGGTAACGGTGATACTGTCTTTATTGGTACAACCATTATTATCAATACCCGTAACGGTATACGTATGCGAAGCGGAAGGTGTGAACGACACACCATTGTTAACCCCGCCCGACCATGCATAAGAAGAACCACCTGCACCGAACAGAGCCAGTGAAGAGCCCTGACACATGATAGCCGCAGGGAAAGCCGAAGCCTTGATAGCCGGCAGAGGATCAACAGTAACGGAAACAGAGGTATTGTTCACACAACCATACTTATCGGTACCTGTAACAGAATATGTAGCCGAAGAAACCGGAACGAACGGAACTCC
>Ga0210385_10000045_pt1 | contig 175302 bp, 172 predicted proteins | sample IncBWH26OmetaG_FD_160107 | JGI IMG/M metagenome (GOLD analysis project Ga0210385, IMG submission 160107) | Forest soil microbial communities from Barre Woods Harvard Forest LTER site, Petersham, Massachusetts, United States - Inc-BW-H-26-O ...
ACGGCCGTGGTCGGCAAGGTCGATCGGCCGTCGCCCGACATCAACAGTAAGATCGTGCAGGTCAACTTCAATCCGTTCTGGACCGTGCCGGTGTCGATCGTACGCAAAGACCTGATCCCGATCATGCAGGACAAGCCCGACTACCTGACGGACAACCACATCCGCATCTTCGATCCGAGCCACAAAGAGGTGCAGCCTTCTGAAATCAACTGGTACTCGGAAGACGCGGTGCATTACACCTTTCGCGAGGATCCGGGCGACCACAACTCGCTCGGCCGCATCCGCATCAACTTTCCGAGCCAATACGGCGTCTACATGCACGACACGCCGCTGAAGAATCTGTTCGGCGAGGATTTCCGCTACGATTCATCGGGCTGCTGCCGCGTGCAGAATGTCCAGGCGCTGGTGGTCTGGCTGCTCGAAGGCACCAAGGGCTGGACCTCCGACAAGATCGAGCAGGCCGTCAAGTCGGGGGATCAGGTCAACGTCAATCTGACCAAGCCGATTCCCTTGCACTGGGTCTATGTCACCGGCTGGTCGGCTTCCGACGGCATCGTGCAATTCCGCGACGATATTTACAGCCGCGATGGGCTGAGCGCGCCGGCGATCCCGGCGACCACCAAGCTGTAATTGCAGCCCGGATTGAGCAACGCGAAATCCGGGAACGATCGAGCGGCATCAGCGCCCCCCGGATTTCGCTTGCGCTCAATCCGGGCTACATTCCCCCAAATCTTGTAGCGTGGGAGGACAGCGTGGGCGATCAGGTCAAATTCATTCTCGACGAAAAGGACATTCCGAAAGCCTGGTACAATCTGGCGGCCGATCTGCCAAAACCGCTGCCGCCGGTGTTGCATCCCGGCACCAAACAGCCGATTGGCCCCGCCGATCTCGAGCCGCTGTTTCCGATGGCGCTGATCCTGCAAGAGGTGTCGGCGGAACGGACCATCGACATCCCCGAGCCGATCCGCGACGTCTATCGCATGTGGCGGCCGTCGCCGCTGATGCGCGCGTCGCGTTTGGAGCAGGCGCTCGGCACGCCGGCCAAGATTTATTACAAATACGAAGGCGTCTCGCCGGCGGGCTCGCACAAGCCGAACACCGCGGTGCCGCAGGCCTGGTACAACAAGGAGCAGGGCGTCAAGCGGCTGTCGACCGAGACTGGCGCCGGCCAATGGGGCTCCTCGCTCGCGTTTGCCGGTTCGCTGTTCGGCATGGAAGTGACCGTATTCCAGGTCCGCGTCTCCTACGATCAAAAACCGTATCGCCGCGCGCTGATGGAAACCTACGGCGCGCGCTGCATTGCCTCGCCGTCGAACGAGACCGATTCCGGACGCGCCATCCTTGCCAAAACCCCGAACAGTCCGGGCTCGCTCGGTATCGCTATTTCCGAGGCTGTCGAGATGGCGGCCAAGGATCCGGCGGTGAAATATTCGCTCGGTTCCGTGCTCAACCACGTGCTGCTGCACCAGACGGTGAACGGCCAGGAAGCGATCAAGCAGTTCGAGATCGCCGGCGACGATCCCGACGTGGTGATCGGCTGCACCGGCGGCGGCTCGAATTTCGCCGGCTTGGTGTTTCCGTTTCTCGGCCTGCAACTGCGCGGCGGCCGCAAGCGCCGCTTCGTCGCCGTCGAGCCCGCCGCCTGTCCGACGCTGACCCGCGGCAAATACGCCTACGATTTTGGCGACACCGCGCACCTGACGCCACTGGTGAAGATGCACACGCTCGGCTCGACCTTCATTCCGCCGGGCTTTCACGCCGGCGGTTTGCGCTATCACGGCATGGCGCCGATGATTTCGCATATCCACGATCTCGGCCTGATCGAGGCGCGCGCCTATCACCAAAAAACCTGTTTCGACGCCGGCGTGCAGTTCGCCCGCTGCGAGGGCATCGTGCCGGCGCCGGAAGCGACGCATGCGGTGCGCTGCGCCATCGACGAAGCACTGCGTTGCAAGAAGGAAGGAAAGTCCGAGGTCATCCTGTTCAACATGTCCGGCCACGGCCATTTCGACATGGGCGCCTATATCGCCTACTTCGAAGGCAAGCTGGTCGATCAGGACTATGACGAAGGTGAGCTCGCCATGGCGCTCGCCGGCCTGCCCAGCGTCGCGGCGTAGCCCGTCATTGCGAGCGAAGCGAAGCAATCCAGCGCCGGCGTCGCAGAGCTGGATTGCTTCGTCGCTTCGCTCCTCGCAATGACGTTTAGGCCTCATGCGCGATCAGAACGAGACTCAGAGGGAGTAATATGATCGAGCCATACAACGCCGTCGGCCTCATCCCGACCTTCTACGGCATCCGCCGGCGCGACGACATCAAGTACAATATCGAGCATCTCAAGAGCCTGACCAAAGCGGCATTCTGGCTGTCCAATCTCGACATCCCGGTGCGGCTCCTCGCCATCCCCGAAGGCGCGCTGATGGGTTTCAACGACGAGGTGCTCGACGTCGACCACGCCGATTACGCGCGCACCTGCTGCATCGACATTCCCGGCCCCGAGACCGACGAGATCGGCAAGCTGGCGCGCGAGTGGAACGTCTTCATCATGGCGCAGGCCAAGGCGCGCCATAAGGACTGGAAGGACCGCTTCTTCAACATCGGCTTCATCGTCGATCCCGACGGCAAGATCATTTTGCAGCACTACAAGATTTCCGCGCTGCTGCCGGTCGAGCGTTCGGTGTCGCCGCACGACATTTACGACTGGTGGATCGAGAAGTATGGCCGCACGCTCGACGCATTCTGGCCGGTCGCCGATACAAAAATCGGCCGGCTGGGCATCATGATGGCGATGGAAGGCAATTATCCGGAGAACGGCCGCGGGCTCGCCATGAACGGCGCCGAGGTGGTGTATCGCGCGTCGATGCCGGCGCCGTTCACCGAGAACGATGTGTTCGAGATTTCCAATCGCGCCCGCGCGCTCGAGAACAACATGTATATCGTGGCGCCGAATATCGGCAGCTATCATCTCACGCCCGAGGGCCACCATTTCGGCATCGATGCCGGCGGCGGCCAATCGATGATCGTCGACTACCGCGGCCAATTGGTCGGCAAGCAGCGCGACACCAACGGCTCGACCTTCGTGGCCGGCGTCATCAACATCGAGGCGCTGCGCCATCATCGCGAGTCGGCGCAGGTGACCAACTGGATGAAGGACATCCGCGCCGAGCTCGCGCAAATTATCTACGAGAAGCCGATCTATCCGAAGAACCGCTACTTGAAAAAAATCCCGCCGAAGCACGCACAATACAAGACCGACGTGATCGACAAGCAAGTGGCGCTCATGCAAAAGCGCGGCATCTGGAAGAAGCCGTCGCGTTGAGGCGGACGCCATGCCGTTTGCCCTGAACTTTTATCAAGACCAGGTCGGCGCGAGCGGGGCGACGGCGTCGGCCTTGGCGCCGGCCCATCGCATGCTCTATGTGCGGCATGGTCGAGCGGAGATTAACGGCCAACTCTTGAGCGCCGATGCTGCAATTTATTGCGACAGCACCGTCACGCTGAAATCCGCCGGCGAATGGAGCCAGGTCTGGCGCTGGGAGCTTACGTCGCCGAACGTGGCGCCGCTGCTTCACGACGGGGAGGGCGTGCTGTCGGCGCTACGCATGTCGCGAGTCATCACCAGCCTGGCCATGCCCGAAGGCACGCGGTGGCTATTTCGTCTCGACCAAATCACCACCGCCGCCGGCCGCATCGCCGATCGCCATCAGCATCCAGGCCCCGGAATCCGCTGCCTGCTCGAAGGCACATTCAATGTTCAACAGGACGCCGAATCCCACCGCGATCTGGCGCCGGGCGAGGCGTGGTGGGAGACCGGCTCGGACACGGTCGTCGCCTGGAGCTCGCGGCAGATGGCGGCAAAATTCCTGCGCGGCATGGTGCTGCCGGTGGAATGGGAGGGCAAAGTGACCGGCACTTGGCTCTCGGGCCACAGACCGCCGTCGGGCACGTGGAAACTTTACCTGGACCAGGTGATTGCCGTGTGAGCGGGCGCTGGCGGCGGAGCGGCAAAGCTCGTAATATTGCGCTCAAATGAATCAAACCTCCCGATGGAGGAAGCGCCGTGAATATCGAAGCCAGCCAAAAAATCGACCGCAGCGCCAAGACCAAGCTGCAGATCATCGATTGCGACATTCATCCAAAGGCCTCGATCGAGGATTATCGGCCGTATCTGAGCAATCGCTGGTGGGATTACGCGCAGACTTACGGCGCGCGTTCGCACCACGGCTATGTCAAAGGCTTTCCCTATCCGAAGGCGCAGCCGCAGGCCTCGCGTCGCGACTCATGGCCGCCGGACGGCGGCCTGCCGGCCAGCAATTACGAGTTCATGCGTCAGCAGCATCTGGATTTCTACGGCATCGAATATGGCGTGATGAATCCGCTGTCGCCGTCGGGGCAGGGCGAGCAGAACGACGAATACAGCGCCGCGCTGGCCTTTGCCTGCAATGAATTCCAGCTCAATCATTGGAACAAGCTCGATCCGCGGCTCAAATGTTCGCTGGTCGTGCCCTACGAGGACCCCGAAGCCTCGCGCAAGGAAATCCGCCGCCGCTCAGGCGACCGCCGCTTCGCTCACGTGCTGATGCTCACGCGCACCGCCGAGTTGATGGGCCGCCGCCGTTATTGGCCGATCTATGAAGCGGCCTGCGAGGCCGGCCTGCCGGTCGGCGTGCACGTTTTCGGCTATAGCGGCCGCGCCGCCAGCAATACCGGCTGGCCGTCGTTCTACATCGAGGAAATGACCGAGCACTCCAATGCCTGCCAGGCCCAGGTCACCAGCATGATCATGGAGGGCGTGTTCGAGGCTTTCCCGCAATTGAAGATGGTCTTCATCGAAGGCGGCTTCGGCTGGATGCCCTCGCTCGGCCACCGCCTCGACCGCAACTGGAAGCGCATGCGCTCAGGCCTGCCGCATTTGACGCGCGCGCCCTCGGACTATCTGCACGACCATTTCTGGGTCACCACCCAGCCGATGGAAGAGCCGGAAAACCCGGCGCATCTCGTCGACATCATGGCGGCGATCGGCTTTGACCGCATCCTGTTCTCGTCCGACTATCCGCACTGGGATTTCGACGACCCGTTCGTGGTCGTGCCGGCGAGCCTGGGCGACGAGCGCCGCAAGCAGATTTATTCCGGCAATGCGCGGGCGCTTTACGGGTTTTGAGTAAGGTGGCGCGGGCTTTAAGTCCGGTCCTCAATCCCTAAATGTAGCGGCGTTATCCGCTGAAATATCCCATGCCTTGCGCTCATCGGCTGGTATGATGGCGGCGCGGGGTGTATCACCTGCGGGCAACAAGCCATTTCTGCCAGGAGCGAGGTATGTCGGTATCCCACAGCGCCAAGACGGCGGATGAAGGCCTGTTTTCCGCCTCGCTGGCCGACAGCGATCCGGAGATCGCCGACGCCATTACACTCGAGCTCGGCCGCCAGCGCGACGAGATCGAGCTGATCGCGTCGGAGAACATCGTCAGCCGCGCCGTGCTGGAAGCGCAGGGTTCCGTGCTGACCAACAAGTACGCCGAAGGCCTGCCAGGGAAGCGCTATTACGGCGGCTGCCAATTCGTCGATATCGCCGAGCGGCTGGCGATCGAGCGGGTGACGCGGCTGTTCGGCTGCTCTTTCGCTAACGTCCAGCCGCATTCCGGCGCCTCCGCCAATGCCGAAGTGTTCATGGCGCTGATGCAGCCCGGCGATACCTTCATGGGGTTGAACCTCGCCGCCGGCGGCCATCTCACCCACGGCTCGCCGGTGAACATGTCGGGCCGCTGGTTCAAGGTCGTGCCCTACGGCGTGCGCCGCGACGACAACCTCATCGATATGGAGGAGGTCGAACGGCTGGCGAAGGAGCACCGTCCCAAGGTGATAGTGGCCGGCGGTTCGGCCTATCCGCGCATCATCGATTTCCGCCGCTTCCGTGAGGTCGCCGACGAAGTCGGCGCCTACCTCATGGTCGACATGGCGCATTTCGCCGGCCTCGTCGCCGGCGGCGCCCACCCGAGCCCGTTTCCCCATGCCCATGTGGTGAGCACGACGACCCATAAGACGCTGCGCGGGCCGCGCGGCGGCACCATCCTGACCAACGACGAGGAGTTGGCGAAAAAGCTCAATTCCGCGGTGTTCCCAGGCATGCAGGGCGGACCGCTGATGCATGTCATCGCCGCCAAGGCGGTGGCGTTCGGCGAGGCGCTGCGGCCCTCCTTCAGACTTTACGCGAAGAACGTGGTCGAGAATGCCAAGGCACTTGCCGAAACGCTGAAGACTCGCGGCCTCGATATCGTCTCGGGCGGCACCGACACCCACCTCATGCTGGTCGATCTGCGCAAAAAGCGCCTGACCGGCAAAGTGGCCGAGGCCGCGCTCGAGCGCGCCCACATCACCTGCAACAAGAACGGCATTCCGTACGACCCGGAAAAGCCCACTGTGACGTCCGGTGTGCGGCTCGGCACGCCGGCCGGCACCACGCGTGGCTTCGGCATCGCCGAGTTCCGCCAGGTCGGCGATTTGATCGCCGAGGTGCTCGACGCGCTGTCGCAAAAGGGCACCGAGCAGGACGCGCAGGCGGAGGCCAGCGTGCGCGACAAGGTCAGGCGCCTGGTCAGCCGGTTCCCGATCTACGAGGGGTGAGGAATGCGTTGTCCGAGTTGTGCAAGCCTCGATACCCAGGTGAAGGACTCGCGGCCGACCGAGGACTCGTCCGTCATCCGCCGCCGCCGCGTCTGCCTGACCTGTAATTTCCGCTTCACGACGTTCGAGCGGGTGCAGTTGCGCGAGCTGGTTGTCATCAAGCGCAACGGCCGGCGCGTGCCGTTCGACCGCGACAAGCTGTTGCGCTCGATGCAGATCGCTTGCCGCAAGCGCCCCGTCGATCCCGAGCGCATCGACCAGATGGTCTCAAAAATCGTCCGCGAGCTCGAGAGCATGGGCGAAAGCGAGGTCTCGTCCGAAGCGATCGGCGAAACCGTGATGGCGCATCTGCGCGAGCTCGACGACGTCGCCTATGTGCGCTTCGCCTCGGTCTATCGCAATTTCCGCGAGGCCAAGGATTTCGAGACGGCGCTGGCCGAATTGTCGGGCGACGAGGCCGCGGAGATCGCGCGCAAGTGAGCGGCGCAGCCGACCGGCGCTTCATTGACTTGGCGCTCTCTCTCGGCCGGCGCGGATTGGGCCGGACTTGGCCGAATCCGGCCGTGGGCGCGGTCATCGTCAAGGACGGCGCCATTGTCGGCCGCGGCTGGACCCAGCCCGGCGGCCGGCCCCATGCGGAGGTCGAAGCGTTGCGGTGCGCCGGTGAGGCGGCGCGCGGCGCGACGCTCTACGTCACGCTGGAGCCGTGCTCGCACCACGGCAAGACGGCGCCTTGCGCCGACGCCGTGATCGCCGCGGGCATTACACGCGTCGTGTCGGCGCTCGAAGACCCCAATCCCGAGGTGGCGGGCCAGGGCCATACCCGTCTGCGCGCGGCAGGACTTATCGTGGATGTCGGGGTAGGGGCCGAGGAAGCCCGTCACGATCATGCCGGGCATATCCGGCGCATGCGCCAGGGCCGTCCCAATGTCATGCTCAAGCTTGCGATCTCCGCCGACGGCAAAGCCGGCGCGGCGGGGCGAAAGCCGATAGCGATCACGGGTGAGGCGGTACGCGAGCGGGTTCATCTCCTTCGCGCGCACAGCGACGCCATCATGGTCGGCATTGGCACCGTGCTGGCGGACGACCCGATGCTGACGTGTCGCTTGCCCGGCATGGCCAAGGATTCACCAGTGCGGATCGTGGCCGACAGCATGCTGCGCCTGCCGGTCCACTCACGCCTGGTTCGGAGCGCTCACGAGACGCCGGTCTGGGCGCTCACCGGCCTCGCCGCTCCCCAAGACTCCGAGCTTGTCCTGCTGCCGGTCGGCGTCGAGGTGTTGCGGTCGCCGCAGAGCGCGGCCCGCCTCGACCTCAAGGATGGGCTCGAATGTCTTGCCGCCAAGGGCATCACCCGGCTGATGGTCGAGGGCGGCCCAACGCTTGCAGCAGCTTTCATCGCCGCCGATCTGGTCGATGAAGCGGTGCTGTTCCATGCGCCGAAGATCGTCGGGCCGGACGGGGTCGATGCGCTTGCGTCCGACGCGATGGAGGCGCTGACTCGAAAACTGAAGCAGGTCAGCAGCGAGCCGGTTGGGGCCGATCGCCAACTCCATTACGTCCGCGGGTAGATTGATGTTTACGGGTATTGTCAGTGATTTAGGCGAAGTTCTTGATGTTGAGGAAAAGGCCGAAGGGCTGCGCCGCCTCAACATCGCCTGCGGCTATGACCCCGACGCCATCGACATCGGCGCCTCGATCGCCTGTTCGGGCATCTGCCTGACCGTGGTGGGGCGGGGCCGAACCGGCAATCGGTCCTCATTTGCCGTCGACGCCGCCGCCGAGACCTTGCGCATGACCACCGCCGCGACCTGGCAGCGCGGTACCAAGCTCAATCTCGAGCGCTCGCTTCGCCTCGGCGACGAGCTTGGCGGCCATATGGTCAGCGGCCATGTCGACGGCATCGCCGAGCTCATCGCGCGTGATGATTTTCTCGACAGCGCGGAGCTGACGCTGCGGGTGCCTGGCGAGCTTGCCCGCTTCATCGCGCCCAAGGGTTCCGTCGCTCTCGACGGCGTATCGCTGACGGTCAACAAGGTCGAAGGCGACACATTTTCGATCTTGATCATCCCGCACACATTGCAGGTCACGACGCTCGGCGCGTTGCGCCCCGGCGCGCGGCTCAATCTCGAAGTCGACCAGATGGCGCGCTATGCGGCGCGGCTTCTGGAGTCCATGCCGCGCGCGAAATAGCGATTTTGGTCGCGCTTGTTCGCGCGCTGCCGGCTTGGTACGACCACGCCCGAACAGGAGCAAACGATGGCCGGTCCGCGGCGAGGCAAGCGTGGCGAGGGCGCGCGCAAGGGTGCGCGCATCCTCATCGTCGAGGCGCGCTATTACGACGACATCGCCGATGCGCTGTTGGCCGGCGCCATGAAAGCGCTGCAGGAAGCCGGCGCTGAGGTCGACCGCATCAGCGTGCCGGGCTCGCTGGAAATTCCGGGCGCGATTGCCATCGCCATCGACAGTGCACAGTGGGGGCGCCAGCCTTATGATGGCGCGGTCGCGCTGGGCTGCGTCATCCGCGGCGATACCATTCATTTCGAGATCGTGTCGCAGCAATCCGCGCGCGGCTTGATCGAGCTTTCGATCGCAAAGGCCTTCCCCATCGGCAACGGCATCATCACCGTCGACACCGAAGCCCAGGCCTGGGAGCGCGCCCGCGTGGAGGAGCAGGACAAAGGCGGCGATGCGGCGCGCGCGGCGCTGGCACTTCTTGGCATCAAGCAGCGGTTCGGGAAGCGCTGAGATGTCGGACACCGGCCCCAATGAAGCGCGCAAGGCCAATAAGCGTGGCGCCGCACGGCTCGCCGCCGTGCAGGCGCTCTATCAGATGGACCTCGCCGGCACCGGCTTGAACGAGATCATGGCCGAGTTCGAAAGCCATTGGCTCGGCGGCGAGGTCGAGGGCGCGCAATACCGGCCGGCGGAGGCCGCATACTTTCGCGACATCGTCGGCGGCGTGGTGCGCGAGCAAGGCAAGCTCGATCCGCAGATCGACGCGGCGCTGACCCGCGGCTGGCCGCTCAAGCGCATCGAGGCGGTGCTGCGCGCGGTGCTGCGCGCCGGCGCTTACGAACTGGCTTGCCGCGCAGACGTGCCGGCAAGAGTGGTAATGTCGGAATATGTCGACGTCGCCGGTGCCTTTGTCGACGACGACGAGACCGGCATGGTCAATGCCGTGCTCGACCAGCTGGCGCACCAGATGCGCGCGGCCGAATTCGACCGCGCCTAGCGTCGAGTAAAGAGCAGGACTGCCGAGCTGCGGAAGGGTTGCGTCGCGCGATGCCAAACTCGCCAGAATCGGCCGAAGACCGCTTGATCGCGCGCTATTTCCGGCCGCTGGCCAAGCATCCCGGCGCGCTCGGCCTGGTCGATGACGCCGCCGTCATTACACCGCCGCCCGGATGCGACGTCGTGCTGACCACCGACGGCGTCATTTCAGGCGTGCACGTCTTTCCCGACGACCGGCCCGAAGATATTGGCCGCAAGGCGCTGCGGATGAACCTGTCCGATCTCGCCGCCAAAGGCGCAACCCCGCTCGGCTTTCTGCTCTCGATCGCTTTGCCGGCGGCAATCGACGAGGCGTGGCTTGCGGCTTTTGCCGGCGGCCTTGGCGAGGACGCGGAGCGGTACGGCTGCCCGTTGCTCGGCGGTGACACCGACCGCACGCCCGGTCCGACGGCGGTATCGATCGCAGCTTTCGGCGCGGTGCCGCATGGCAAAATGGTTCAGCGCTCGACCGCGAAAGCCGGAGACTTGATCGTCGTCACCGGCACCATCGGCGATGCCGCCCTCGGCGTGCTGCTGCGGCGGGACGAAAGTCTCGCCAAGCGGTGGCGATTGTCGGAGGCGATGAGCGCGCATCTCAAGCAGCGATATCTCTTGCCCGAGCCGCGCAACGCGGTCGCTCATGCGGTTCTGCAAAGCGCTGCGGCGGCAATCGATGTGTCCGATGGTCTTGCCGGCGATCTCGCCAAACTGTGCCGTGCGTCCGGCGTCGCAGCCGAGATCGATGTCGCGCGCGTGCCGCTTTCCGATGCGGTCCGCGCCGCGGTCGCCGCCGAACCGGCGGTGATGGAAACGGCGCTCAGCGGCGGCGATGACTATGAGATCGTCCTGACAGTGGCGCCGGACAGGCTTGCCGCGCTCCGCACGGGGGCACACCAGGCCGGCGTGGCGGTGACGGAGATCGGCCGCATCGCAACCGGGGAGGGCGCCCGCTTCCTCCACAAGGGCAAGGTGCTCACCTTCGTGCGGCCGTCGTACAGCCATTTCTGACGAACGCGCTATAATGGCGGCCGGGAGAAACGCCCATGCACGATACGACGGCCATAGCCGCGCCTCAGACTGCCGCGCCGCAGACAAAACCTTATGTCGGCAAGAACGCCAATCCACGCTACGCAGAGCTTTATCGGCACTATCCGACCATCGACTATCTGCGCCGCGGCGCGCGGCGCCGGCTGCCGCATTTTTCCTTCGAATATTCCGACGGCGGCTCAGGCAAGGACGATGCCGGCATCAGGCGCAATTGGGCGGGACTCGATGCGGTGGAATTGGTGCCGCGCTATGGCGTGATGCCGTCGCTGCCGCCATGCGAGGTCGAGCTGTTCGGCCGCCGCTACGCCGCCCCGATCGGCGTTGCGCCCATGGGCGGGCCGGCGATCGTCTGGCCGGGCGCCGATGAATATTTGGCTCGCGCCGCACAGCGCGCGCGCATTCCCTACACGTTCGGCACAGTCGGTTGCTCGACCATCGAGCGTATCGCCGAGCTGGCGCCCGACGTATTCTGGTTCCAGCTCTATCGCGCAGCGCGCAACGACCATGCCATCGGTTTCGATCTGGCGCGGCGCGCCCAAGCGGCCGGCGCTCACGCGCTCGTGCTCACGCTCGACGTGCCGGTACGCACCACCCGCGCCCGCGAAGTCGTGGTCGGGCTTGGCGGTGCCTTCAATCCCGATCTCAAGATGATCCTGCAGATGCTGCTGTCGCCGGCCTGGACTATGGCGCTGCGCAAGAACGGCATCCCGCGCTTTTCCAATCTCCGCCCCTATGCTGGCGACAATGCCTCGATCAACGACATGGTCGCGTTCGCGCGCCGCGAGATGGGCGGCGCCTTCACCTGGGAGGAGGTCGCAAAGTATCGCGACCGCTGGAAAGGCACGCTGATCGTCAAGGGCATCATGCATCCGGAAGATGCCGAGAAGGCCGTGTCGCTCGGCGTCGACGGCATGTTTGTCTCAAATCACGGCGGCCGCCAGATCGAGGCGCTGCCGGCGCCCATCGACGTGCTGCCGGCCATCGTCAAACAGGTCGGCAAGCGCGCCACCGTGCTGTACGATTCCGGCATCCGCAGCGGTACCGACGTGGTGCGCGCTTATGCGCTCGGCGCCGCCGCGGCGTTTGCCGGTAAGGCGTTCTTGTGGGGCCTCGGCGCGCTCGGCGAGGAGGGCGCCAGCCACGTCATCGACATTCTGATCGAAGAGACCCAGGCCGCGCTCGGACAGTTGGGAGCGCTGACGCCGGACGAGGCGCGCTCGGTCGTGATCCGCCACAACGGGGCCTTGCACTTCTGACCTGCGCCCCCGGTAGTAGCGCCGCCCGCCTAGGGCCGCTACAACCGCCGACTCCACCGGGAGCCAGCCATGGCGGTCGTCGCCGAACCCGCGCTCGATCTCATTGATGACAGGCTTGCCGCGCGCAATGCCGTGATCCTTGGTGTGGCGCAGGCGCTGGCCGGCGGCAATAACACCGTGATCGTGGCGACCACCAGTATCATCGGCTCGATGCTGGCGCCCGATCCCGCGCTGGCGACGTTGCCGATCAGCGTCATGGTCGCGGGCATGTGGATGGGGACGATCCCTGTCGGCATGCTGGCCAAGGCTTACGGCCGGCGCTTCGCCGTGCAGACCGGTTCGGCCTTCGGCGCGCTGTCCGGCCTGATCTCGTGTGCGGCGGTGCTGCATGGATCGTTCTGGCTGTTGCTGGTCGGTACTTTGTGCGGCGGTCTCTACGCGTCGGCGCATCAATCCTATCGCTTCGCCGCCACCGATACGGCGAGCCCACAGTTTCGGCCCAAGGCCGTAGCCTGGGTGCTGGCCGGCGGCATTTTTGCCGCCGTGATCGGCTCGCAGCTCGTCATCTTCACCAAGGATGCGTGGCCGCCTTATCTGTTCGCGGGCACGTTTTTGGCGCAGTCGGCTTGCGCGGTGCTTGCCGCGATCGTGCTGGCGCAGCTCAAAATTCCGCGCCCGCCGGTGTCGCATTCGCTGATCGACGGGCGGCCGCTCTCGGCAATCGTCGTGCAGCCGAAATTCATCATCGCCGTCGTCTGCGGCCTGGCCAGCTATTCGATGATGAACATGGAGATGACATCGGCGCCGCTGGCCATGGTGATGTGCAATCACACCGTCGGCGAGGCGGCGCTGGGCATCCAATGGCATGTCATCGGTATGTACGCACCGAGTTTTATCACCGGCTCGCTGATCGCCCGCTTTGGCGTGCGCGCCATGATGGCGATCGGGCTGACATTGATCCTGATCGCCGCCACGATCAGTCTCGGCGGCCTTGGGCTGTGGAATTTCTGGGCCGGGCTGGCGCTGCTCGGCGTCGGCTGGAATTTTGCCTTCATCAGCGCCACCACGCTGGTCACCGAGTGCCACGATCCGCACGAGCGCAACAAGGTGCAGGCGTTCAACGACTTTCTGGTGTTCGGCGCCATGGCGATCGCGTCGTTCTCGTCCGGCGCGCTGTTGTCGCGCTATGGCTGGACCACGGTGAACGAGGTGGTGTTCCCGGTCATTCTTGTCGCGGCACTGTTGTTGGCCTGGGGAACGTTGGTGCGAAGGCCCAAGCCGGTGTGATAACCTTCGCTTGGGTTCTTCAGGCGAAAGGACAGCCAATGGCCACGAAACTGCGCAAGGCGAAACGGGCGGCGCCGGTCAGGCGCGCCGCGCGGAAGACGTCGTCGAGCAACAAGGCTTGGCGATCATCGAGCAAATCATCGGCACGCCGTCGCGTCCCCGCTGCAAGAGGCAAGGCGAAGCCGAAAGCGGCGCCGCGCAAGCAGACCTTCGTGGCGAGCCACCTCAATCCGAACGCTTTCGAAGGCGGCTTGCGCTCTTACGCAAAGTACCGCGACCTCGGCATGGCCGCCGCGACCAACGGCTTGGCGGTGGCCCATGTCATCAAGATGATCCCGCCCTGCGATCCGGCGGTGGTGTCGAAGCGGCACTATCACGACGTCGAATTTCAGATGATCTACGTGCTCAAAGGCTGGATCAAAGGCGAGTACGACGGCGCCGGCGAGGTGACCATGGTCGAGGGCTCGTGCTGGCTGCAGCCGCCGAAGATCAAGCACACGGTGTTGGATTATTCGCACGATTGCGAATTGCTCGAGATCATCCTGCCGGCGGAATTCGACACGGTCGAGCTGGAGTGACCGGGGAAGTCGCTATGGCATCGTCCTCGCTCGCGCGCGACCTGCCGATCCTCACCGAGCTCGAGCGCAAGGTGCTGTGGCTGGCGACGTGGACCATCCACCATGCCAATCATTTGCGCGAGCATAGCGACGGCCTGAAGGTCGGCGGCCACCAGGCGTCCTCCGCCTCGCTCGCCACCATCATGACGGCGCTCTATTTCCACAGCCTGCGGCCGCAGGACCGCGTCGCGGTCAAGCCGCACGCGGCGCCGAATTTTCATGCCATCCAATATCTGCTCGGCCGCCAGACCCGCGAAAAGCTCGGGGATTTTCGCGGCTACAAAGGCGCGCAATCCTATCCCTCGCGCACCAAGGACACCGACGACGTCGATTTTTCCACCGGCTCGGTGGGCCTGGGCGTGGCGCAGACGCTGTTCTCCTCGCTGGCGCAGGATTACGTGCGCGCCCACGGCTGGGGGCGCGACCGGCCGGAAGGCCGCATGATCGCGCTGCTCGGCGACGCCGAGCTCGACGAGGGCAATATTTTTGAGGCCATCCTCGAAGGCTGGAAGCAGGGCCTGCGCAATTGCTGGTGGATCGTCGATTACAACCGGCAAAGCCTCGACGCCGTGGTGCGCGAAGGGCTGTGGGAGCGTTACCAAAACCTGTTCCGCAACTTCGGCTGGGACGTGGTCGTGCTCAAATACGGCGCGCTCCAGCAAGCCGCCTTTGCCGAGCCGGGCGGCGAGGTGTTGCGCCAGTGGATCGATCATTGCCCGAACCAGCTTTATTCCGCGCTGGTATTCCAGGGCGGCGCGGCGTGGCGCAAGCGTCTCAATGACGAAATCGGCGACCAAGGGCCGGTGACGCGGCTCATCGAGGCGCGCAACGACGATGAGCTGGCGCGGCTGATGAACAATCTCGGCGGCCATGATCTGGCATCGATCAGCAGCGCCTTCGACGCCATCGACCACGACCGGCCGGTTTGCTTCATCGCCTATACGATCAAGGGCTACGGTTTGCCGTTCGCCGGCCACAAGGACAATCACGCCGGACTGATGACTCCGGCGCAGATGGAGACGTTCCAGAAATTGATGAACATCCGGCCCGGCCACGAATGGGATCTATTCGAAGGTCTCGGGCGATCAGCCGACGACATTCGGACTTTCTTGGATCGCGTGCCGTTTGCCAGCGCCGGCGAACGCCGCTTACAGGCCGCTCGCATTGCCGTGCCGGCCGAGCTTACGGTGCCGACCCAACAGAAAACGTCGACGCAGACCGGCTTCGGCGCGCTACTCAATGAGATTGCACGCGACGACACGCCGCTCGCGGCCCGCATCGTCACCACGTCGCCCGACGTGACGGTGTCGACGAGCCTCGGCTCATGGGTCAATCGCCGCGGCCTGTTCGCGCGCGAGGTTTTGGCCGACACATTCAAGAGCGAACGCATCCCGTCGACATTCAATTGGGATTTTTCGCCGACCGGCCAGCACATCGAGCTCGGTATCGCCGAGATGAATTTGTTCATCGCGCTGTCCGCGCTCGGCCTGTCGCATGCCATCAATGGCGAACGGCTCATTCCGATCGGAACGCTCTACGACCCGTTCATCGCCCGCGGCCTCGATGCGCTCAACTATGCCTGCTATCAGGACGCGCGCTTCATCCTGGTGGCGACGCCGTCGGGCATCACGCTGGCGCCGGAAGGCGGCGCGCACCAGTCGATCGCCGAGCCGCTGATCGGCATCGCGCAAGACGGCCTTGCCGCGTTCGAGCCGGCCTTCGTCGACGAGCTCGCCGCCATCCTCGCGTTCTCGTTCGATTACATTCAGCGCGACGCCCAGAAGGACGCCGTGGGCGAACCGTCGGAGCGCAACTGGCTGCGCGACGAGACCGGCGGCTCGATCTATTTGCGCTTGTCCACGCGTCCGATCGAGCAGATCGAGCGGCCGATGACGCCCGCGCTGCGCCAGGCGATCGTCGATGGCGCCTATTGGCTGCGCGAGCCCGGCCCGAACTGCCAGGTCGTCGTCGCCTATACCGGGACGGTCGCTCCTGAAGCCATCCAGGCCACAGGTCTGATGGCGGAGGATCGCCGCGACGTCGGGCTCCTGGCCATCACGTCGGCGGACCGTCTCAACGCCGGCTGGACCGCGGCATGTCGGGCGCGCGAGCGCGGCCTGGTGCACGCCCGCTCGCACATCGAGCGGCTGTTCGCCGGCCTGCCGCGGCATTGCGGCATCGTCAGCGTGCTCGACGGTCATCCGGCGACCTTGGCCTGGCTCGGCGCCGTCCACGGCCATCGCGTGCGGCCGCTTGGCGTCGAGCATTTCGGCCAGACCGGCTCGATCGATGACCTCTACCGCCACTACGGCATCGACGCCCACGCCATCATCGCCGCCGCCGAGACCATCGCGCCGGGGCGGCCCATACGCCATTTGGGGGTCGTTTGATCGTGCCGTTCGCGTGATGAGCGGAACATAGCAACGTCATCCTCATGGCCGGGACAGGCCGGGCATGACGAAATCGATCGGACCCGGCGACATGACGCGATGGGCCATGAGCGACATTTTGCGCTGCGGAATTACGCCAGCCAGTTCGCTCAATTGATTGCAAGACTGGTCGAGCCCGGCACCCCTTCTACTCACACGTAAGCATATTGTAGATTCGGCAAAGAGCTGCGAGCGGGACGTGCCGAGGTCCCGGGGGCGAACCGCGGCCAGCATGCCATCGGCGGGCAGCTAAACCGAAAACAATGGACTCGCTATGTCGGCCGCTCGCTGAAGCTGCCGGCATGCGTTTGTTTCGGCCAGCAATTCGTCTGCCAACATCAACCGTCAACCTGGGAGATTTCAATGATACCAACCAAGCTTGCGAGCATCGGTCTCGTTGCTGCGACCGTTGCCATTCTGCCGGCCGTGTCCGCACACGCTCAGGCCCCGCGCACCTTCGTCTCGGCGGCGGGCAGCGACAGCAATCCGTGTAGCTTCCTCGCGCCGTGCCGACATTTCCAAGCCGCGGCGGACGCGACGAGTACCGGGGGTGAAGTCGACGCACTTGACCCGGCCGGCTACGGCCCGATCATCATCAGCCACGCCATCACCATCGAGGGTCAGGGCTGGTCCTACATTGCACCGCCAACGAACGGAAACGGAATCACCATCAATGCCGTAAGCGGCAACGTCACTGTACACGGCGTATCGATCAATGGAGTCGGCATCACCGGCGGCACCAACGGCATCGTTTTCAACTCGGGCGCCAGCCTCACTGTTATCAACTGCGTCCTGCAGAATTTTGTGACGAATGGAAACAACCCGGTCACAGGGAACGGCATCCTCATCGCGCCTTCGTCCGGTACCGTTGATTTTACCGTTACCAATACGACGGCCTCAAACAACGGTTACGCCGGCGTCGAATATTTGCCCGCAGGCAACACGGTCAACGGCAACGGAATCATCGACCATGTGGTGGCGACCGCCAATCAATACGGCATCGTGGTCGATTCATCGAGCACGATGTTGGGCGCCACCGTTGCCACAATCTCCAACAGCATCGCGAGCGACAACACCCAAAGCGGAGTCCTTGTCAAAAATGGCTCGGCAACACACAAGGTTTCGGTCGACAACGTGAGCATGAGCGGGAACAGTATTGGTATCGCCGGAGTCAACTCCCCTCAGGTGCTGCTGGGCCGTTCCGTGATCACGGGCAACACCACCGGCGTATTGAACAGCACGTCGCCGAACGCGTTCTACACCTACGGCAACAACCAGATAAATTTGAATACGACGACCGATATCAGCGCTCCACTGGACACAACATTCACACCAATGTGAGGGTGCCGATAAAGGCGCGTCGCTCATATGACGCGCGGGACTTGGCCAACATCATGTCGACAGTGCCACGTTTGATGTTGGCCACTTCCTGTCGAACACGCCGCCGCCAGTTGAATGAGCGCGGGCGTGTCAGACTGCAGCAAGGGCTATGGCATTGAGGACGAACGCCATAGCCAGCACGCCGCCAACCGTCCAGCCCAGGAGCCAAATAGACTGCCGCTCGTTCATGACGATCGTCCCCCGGTGTTGCCTGCAAAGGCAAACGGCAGTCGGGGCAAAAGGTTCAGCAGGGTCGCGGCTTTATTTGCCGGGAGGTTCCATGGTGAAACCGACCTTGAGGGTGACCTGATAGTGCTTGGCTTTACCGCCTTCGATATGGCCCGAAGTGCGAATCACCTCGAACCAACGCAGATTGCGCAACGTGCGGTGCGCGCGGTCGAGCCCGGCATCGATCGCAGCCTCGATGCCGTCGGCGGATGAGCCGACGATCTCGATGACGCGGTAGACGTGGTCGGCTTGGGAGACTTCGTCGGCCACGTCGCGCATTTTCAACGCAAAATCGATGGCGCCGTCCCGGCCGGTACGGGCGCGGGGCAGCGTGGTCACGGTCGATCTTGCCTGCTTGGCCCGCTTCATAGTGACCTCCCTTGCTGCTGTTTTCCGGCGCCAAGCTGAAAACGCCGCAGCGAGGGCATGAGTTCCGCATCATCTCGCGGGGTTGCCGCAGCAGGACGATGGGTTTCACTTCGTTCAACCCATCCTGCGGGCTTGCGGCGCGCGCACAAAAACCAATCCCGGGGTTTGTCGCATTTGCATAGCCGACCGTGTATGTTGCACCAATGTCCCGCACATTCTCCGCATCAAGTGCACTTCTGTTGTCGCTGCTGCCGGCCATTGCGTTCGCCGCGCCCGCTCACGAGCGGCACATCCATCATTGGCATGGCTACGGCTTCCTGCCCGGCTATCATCAGCCGCCGAACAACAACGTTCCCGTTTATGGTCCGAAGGGAGCAATCGGCGACACACCGGCGTATGCGCCAAGTTACTGGTATAACGGCGGGCAGTACTATTTCGGCAATCCTGGATATTTACGTGGACGCTACAACGGCGGCAGTTTCGGCCCGTGCTGGACGTGGACGCCCATCGGGCCGATTTGGAATTGTGGGTAGGAACCCCACCCGCAACATCGACGATATGCCGATCGGAATCGTTTTGTTGAAAGGTCTCAAGGAGACTTTTTCATGCGTCGAGCGGGGTCAATAAGCTCGCGCAGCAAGCGTAGGCCGGCCGCTCAACTTATCCTACGCGCTTCTCAGAAATCAGAATCCGCCAACGCATACGGCTTCTTGTCAATCATTCCTTCAGCAATCATGCCGATTATGATTCCTTGTTGTAACTGGGGATTGCTGGGGAGGGGACGACATGCGCGGCTATCTGGCGATCGTTGTCGCTGTGTCTCTCGCGGGGTGTGCATCGGGCTCCACGGGAGGCGAGGTTCTTGCGGGCAGCAGCGTCAGATCAAGCGCTGCACGTCTGGTGATCTACCGGTCTTCGGCCATGGGATTTGCGGTCCAGCCGAGCTATTCCGTCGACGGCAAGGTGATCGCCAGCAGTCAACCTGCGGGCTTCGTGGTGTGCGAATTGCCTCCGGGTCCGCACGAGGTCGCCGTCGCCAATTTGCCGCTGAGCACCAATCTGTTCGGGCACGGCAGCGAGAAGGTGACCGTCGATCTACGCCCCGGCAGCACAACCTACCTTTCCGCCGATCCGCAGATGGGAATAGTGACGCCCGGCCAGATCACGCTCATCCAGGTGACGGAAAACCAGGGCCGCTCCGACGTCGCCACCCTGCATCAGACCACCGGCACTTGCGGCAAGGCGTGAAGGGCCGCTGCTTTGGCAGCGTCACGACTTGTGGGGCACTACTTGGGGCGACGACGCACCGCCGTCTTTGCCGGCGGCATTTTTTGGTAATGGGACGATGCCAGCCAGCACTCCGGTGTAACTCCGCCAGGGCTCAACCCATCCTACGGGCTGCGGCAATCGGCACCGACGTTGCCGCGGGCCGGTGTGCGCGCAGGAAAGACCGGATCTGCCGCACCGCGAGCGCAATCCGCTCCTTGGGCTCCTTCCACGGGAACATGCTCACCTCCGCGTTCGGCGCCAGCATCGCGGCCTCCATCGCAACCGCATAAGGATGCGATGGGACGTCGTCGGGCAGGATCAGCACCGGCGTCTTGCAGTTGCGGACGAAATCGCGCGTCACCGTGAATACGAAGTCGGGGTTGGTGCGATACATCCTGGTCAGGAATTTTTCCGCCTCTTCCATCGTGATGTCGCGCCGTCGCTTCACAAGCTCGGGCGCCCAGCCCTTCATGTTGTTGTCGTAGAACAGGTCGCGCTTCTCGGGCCGCGAGCCCGAGGGCTGCGCCAGCACGGCGGCAACGATGCGGTCGGGCGCCCGCTGCAAAAGATTCCAGATCATGGGACCGCCGATGCAAAATCCCAGCACCATGAATTTGTCGATTCCCAAATGATCCATCAGGCCGAGATGGTCGTCGGTATGAGAATCCCAGGGGCGATCGATCTCGAGGGGCCCGCTGGACTGACCGCCATTGGCGTTGCGAAGGTCGGCTCCGACGCATCGGTATTCGTCCATGAGCTCGTCCATCGCATCGAAGGGGGAATAGGGCGCGGACAGATTTGCGATGGTGGAATTGAGCCCGCCGCCGGCAATCATCAGCAGCGGGAAACCGGAACCCTTCTCCTCAAAATGGATGCGAACAGGGCCTTTCTCGTAAATGCTCATGACGGTTCCTTCCTGTTGGGATTCTCTTTAGCCCGTAGCCCGTAGGATGGGTTGAGCGGCAGCGAAACCCATCATTTCTGTAATCGACGAGAAGACGCAAGCGGCGCTCAGCCAGATTGGCCGTGAAGAAAAAGCTGCCGCCGCAGATGAAGTTTCGCCGATAGTTCGTCCCTGCGCGAGCATAGCACAACGGAAGGCGATGGGTTTCACGGAGCCTGTCATCGGTCCGGCCACTTCGGGCCGGACCCGTTGGTTCAACCCATCCTACGAGCTATTGACTTCTCGATCCTGGCTAAACCCAATAAGGGCCAAACAGGCAAGCTCAAGGAATTTCCATCATGGCAGTCCGCATCCGTCACATCGCGCTTTGCGTCAAGGACATCAAAGCCACCGCTGACTTCTACGAGAAGGCATTCGGGCTGAAACGCACGCCGATTCGCGAAGGCGCGACCGCCTGGAGCTGCTATATGAGTGACGGCGAAATCAATCTGGCACTGTTGCAGTACAAGAGCGAGGTCGGCTCCGGCGTGGCGAAAGGCTTTGTCGGCATTCACCATTTCGGCTTTCAGTGCGACGACCTGCCTGCGCAACAAAAGAAGGTTGAAGCGGCGGGCGGCGAGTTTTTCTTCGATCTCGGCGAGCCGGAGGACGACGGTTTCGAACGCAAGTTCAAAGATCCCAACGGCATTGTTTTCGACATCAACTGGAAAGGCTGGCAACTCACGCGGGGAAAGGTCAAGAACGCCGTCGGCGGTTTACGGCCGGCTAAGAGTGCCGCGAGCGCAAGAAAACCCGTCAGGAAAAAAGCGCAGCTCGCCAAAAAAGCCCGAGAAGTGAGAGCGCGAGCAACCCGGAGGATGGGTTGAGCCAACGGGTCCGGCCCGAAGCGGGGCAGCCTCATCGCGCGAGCGCGATGGGGACCTCGGGGCCGGCCAGATTACAGGCTCCGCGAAACCCATCACCTTTCTGAAAGGCCGCCGCTGCAGCGATGGGTTTCACTTCGTTCAACCCATCCTACGGGCTGAGCGCGCACCGCTTCCAGCGAGTTGCGACCGCCGAAATTCAGTTCCCGTTGTTGCCCAGCGGGGTCAACTCCGGGGGCCTGTCATTGCCGCTGTTGCCAAAAAAGTTATTGCCGCTCTGAAAACCGCCGAACGGCCCCGTCTGGCCATGTTCAACGCTGAAGTGGAACCCCAGACCATTCGACTCGGACGGATTTGCGTTCTGGCCGGTGGTGGCCGGATGCTTCGGATCGGTATAGTTGAAGTTATAGTTGCCGTTTGCATCGGGCGAAATCATTTGCTGACTAAATGCCCACCCGGATGCGGTCGTCGCAGCGATGATGGCCGCCGCAATCATGGCAACCGCAGCGAACCGAAGCCGCACATATCGAACCATGATGATCCCCATATCGGCGCCCCGAGGCACCGTTCGCAGGCTAACGCCGCAACCTGCGTCGGGTCAAGGCAACTCCAAAAATACGCGGAATATGAGCACGGTAGGGTGGATTAGCCGAAGGCGTAATCCGCCGCCCTCCGGCAATCGAATGGCGGATTACGCTGCGCTAATCCGCCCTACGGCGCTTGAATCGTTATTTCGGTTTTGCACGGTGAACGTCCCTGTGACGCGTGACACACCCGATCGGGGAATATGACGCTACCATGACAGTGGGAAATAGCTTCACGCCAGGAGGCCGAAATGTTGGCCGAGATATTTTTCCTTAAACTGGAAACCAGGCTGCGAGCGAATGAAGAGCGACCCACGCACGCTCCGAAATTCGTGCCCTTCAATTGGACTACATTGCCCGGCTTTAAGAGGCCCCGCATCACGGCGCCGACTTGCGGCTGACCGCCTCCGCTCGCGTGCAGCACGTTGCGTTCGAGCTCTGTCGCTTTTCTCGCGGCGTCTAGGCATTTCCGTATAACAGGTGGAAGCAGACGACCCAGGGATACCCGGCCGTGCGACGGCACAGTGATGTGCGACACAGGCGGCATGCGCGCTAAAGGCTACTATTCCACGCCAATCATCTCCTCATCGGGTGTCCATTCGTGCGAATGGGATGAATAATTGAGGGCGGCAATGACCACGATTCTACTGGTCGAAGACAACGAAATGAACCGCGACATGCTTTCCAGGCGGCTCATCCGTCGCGGCTTTCAGGTGGTGTTCGCGATGGATGGGCAGCAGGGAATTGACTTTGCGCGCAGTGAACAGCCCGACATTATTTTGATGGATATGGGCCTGCCGGTCGTCGACGGGTGGGAGGCTACCCGCCGCGTCAAGGCCGATGAAGCGACACGAAGCGTGCCGGTGATCGGCCTCACGGCCCATGCGATGAGCGGAGACCGTGAAAAGACCATCGAGGCAGGCTGCGACGACTACGACACCAAGCCGGTAGAGTTCGACCGTCTCATCAGGAAGATTGAGCGCCTTATAGGCACCGCGAAGGTTTAGCCCGTAGGATCGGCTGAGCGGCAGCGAAACCCATCAGCTTTCGCCGAAACGATGCCATCGACGAAAAGACGCAAGCGGCACTCAGCCAGATTGGCCGTGAAGAAGCAGCTGCCGCCGCAGATGAAGTTTCGCCGATAGTTCGTCACCGCGCCAGCGTAGCAGAGCCGAAGGTGATGGGTTTCGCTACGCTCAACCCCAACCTGCGGGCTCTGACGTGCGGTGAACCGCCAGACGCCCGCCGTCATCCACAACCCGGCTAGCCGTTTCCTACTCGCCGGTATTTTCCAGATGCTGGGCTATCTCCCAGCTAACCGGCAATTCAACGTCGCCGTTGATACGCACATTGACGATTACTGGGCCGTCTTCGACGGCAAGCGCCTTGTCGATCTCGCCGAAGTCCTCAGGCCGATTGACTCTAAAGCCCTTGGCGCCGAAGCCGACGGCCAATTTCTCGAAATCGGGCTGGGCGACTTCCGCATATTTCGTCGGGAAACCCTTGTGAACGAGGTCGTGTCGCTCCTGCCCGACAGCATTGTCATTGAACACGAACACGGTGAGCGGCAGGTTATGACTGACGGCGGTATGGAAATCCGCTACGTTCATCATGAACGCTGCATCCCCGGTAACATGAGTGACACGCTTGCCAGGTCGCGCAAAGCAGGCGCCCAGCGCGACCGCCAAGCCTTGCCCGACCGCCCCGAAATCCGCCACGATCTCCCAATTGGCGGCGCTGGGACTGCTCAGCGCCTGGCAGGCCACCATAAGAGCGTGACCGCCATCGAAAACGAGAATGCGGTCGCGTTTCGGCAGCTTGTTTTCCAGATAATTGGCGGCGCGGCGCGGATCGACCCACTTGCCGTCGTCGTAGCTTATGGCCGGCAGCTTTTGCTGCTTGAGCTTCTGCACTGTCTGCGCATCCGGCTGGCGGGCGGGCTTGCCGCCTTCCTTCAGCCGATCGAGCAACGCCAGAACGGCCACTTTGGAGTCGGCTTCCAGGCCGACCGTAATTCGCGCAAACCAGCCAAACGCATCCTCCCGGTCATCGATCTGGATAATTTTCTTGTCGTTTTCCAGAATCTTGCCGAAGTGGGTCGTCCATTCATTCAAGCTCGCGCCGACGACGATCATTGCGTCGCTTTCGGCGAGCGTATCGACGGCGATATCCTTGCCCAATCCGCCGCTGACGCCGAGATGAAGCGGGTACTGCGAGCAGAAACCAGCGGCAAGGAGAGTCGTGGTCACCGGCGCGCCGAGAAACTCCGCAAGCTTTTGGACTTCTGCCTCGGCCTTGCCATGGGCGGCGCCAAGCCCGCAAAGGATGGTCGGCCGTTTGGCGCCCGCCAGAATCTTGGCAGCCTCGGCAAGGTCTTCCTGGCGCGGCGGCTGCAAGGTCTTCGCCTTGTACATTGGGCGATACTTCCAGTTTTGATCCGGCAGAGCCGCATGCTGGACGTCCTGCGGCATGTTGAGGACAAACGGCCCTTTCCGCGCCTTGAGCTGGCGGAAAGCTTCGCCAAGGCAGTAGTCGACATTGTTGGCGTGATCGATTTTCACCGTCGCCCGGGTTGTCAGCATCGCCATTGCGTGCTGGTCGACCATGCCCTGCGGATTGTAGGGATCGCGCAGCGAGGCATGCCCGGCCAGCAGCAATACCGGAGATCGATGCAGCCGAGCCCCAACGAGCGAACTCGTCGCGTTGGTATAGCCGGGGCCTTGCGTGGTGGCGCAAAGGCCGATCTTGCCGGTGAAGCGCGAATAGCCGTCCGCCATGCCGACGGCGGCCGTCTCATGATGCGCGTGGACGTATTTGAGGCCGTGTTTTTCGCACAGCTCCACGATGATGTCCTGGTTGGCATCGCCCATGACCGCGAAAATTTGATCGATGCCTTCAGCCGCAATCGCCGCGGCAAGCGCTTCCAATACCTTCATGAGGACCTCCACTCGATTGACGTGACTGCACGTCGCGACGGCATTTTGAAGCGTCCCTCACGCGGGGGTCTTGAAGGAAAAAGGCACTATTTTGAAAAAAACGGTGCGCCGCTAAAGGCGCAGCACCGCCGGCGTCGTGTGCAGGTGCGTCTGGAATATACGGGTCATGTGGGCCTGATCGGCAAAACCGCAAAGCGATGCGATTTCCTTGATCGGCAAGGAGCTCTGCGCCAGCAAGCGTCGCGCCCGATCGATGCGCCGCTCGACAATGTAAGCGTGCGGAGTTCGGCCGAAAGATTCACGGAAGTGGCGGGCAAAAGTCCAAATACCCAGTCCAACCACAGCCGCCAGCGCCTGAAGATTGAGCTGCTCGTGCAGCCTGTCGTCAATGTGCGCGGTCAGCCGGCGAACTTGCGCCGGTGACAGCTTTCCTTTGCCGCTCGGTTCGCGGAACGTTACGGATGCGTATTTACGCAAAAGGTGCACCGTGAGCTGCGTCGCCACCGCCTCGACATACAAGGCGCTGCCCGACGCGTGGTGCTCGGCCTCCCGCGTGATGGCAGCCACAGCCGCCGTCACGATCGGATCGTGCGACTTCAATATGTCGTGCAACTGAACATCGGCGACGCAGCGCTCCGTTACCTCTTCACAAATCGCGGACATCAAATTTTCGCCCAGATAGACATGGCTGACATCGATTGCGTCTGTCCAGTGCCAATGCGATTGCTGCGACCTAGTCAACAGCGAAACATCGCCGGGTCCGCAATGCGTCTTCGTCCATACACCTTCGTAACGCCGCTCCATAGACGTCTCGCCGCGGCAGTACGATACGATTGTGTAGTCCCGTACCGGCGGCACGAGAACGTCGAGGCCCGTATAGCGATAGCCGCGCAACCAGACTCCATTCCAGCCAAGACCGTCGCTCGCCGCCGTTACTGCGCCAGGAACATATTTCGGCACATCACTCGGCGTGATAATCGTCGCCATGGTCTCGTCTCCCTACCTTCACAGGCCGGCATTAGAGCCGATTTGCGGCCATCGCCCAGTGGCAACGCGGAGTGGCCCAAGTCTAAAACCGCAAAACGTGAAGCGGAAGCTGCGCTGGCGGCCAGTCGCGCTTTCTTGAAGGCCCGTGGGCGGCCGATAATCCGCCGGCTCTTAGCAATCGAACGGTTGATTACGTTTTGCCAATCCGCTCGACAGCGCGTCCCCAATAAAGCGACACCGCCCTTGACTCGCGTCCCCATTACAGTTACCTAACCAAAATCCCGCTCGCGAAGGACGCCTTTCGCGAGGGTACTCCTGAGGGCGGAGCGGGAGCGGTTCTCGTCGAGCGCGGCGATACACTGCGCTCGCGGGCGGCTTGGGCATCGTCCCGTCCGGCGCGTGTCGGACCGCGAGGTGCTCGCTGCACTGGTGCCGGAGAGGGTCCTCCCGTTTGCATCCGGTGGTTCCAGGAAGCGCGGCCCGAGCCGAGCCGAGGCCTAAAAATCCTCGGATGCCGCGGTGGGGCGCCGAAAGGCGAGCGCGCCCGCTCCATTTTTTGAGGTCCCGGCGGCCTCGGTCTTCCCGCAGTGGGAAGACAGGAGAGAGGGTGCGCGCCGCATCGCTTGTCGATGCGGCCCGATGGTGCGCCTCTCGGCGCTCCGCCTCCCTTCTTTTAAGGGAGGAGTTTTCTTGGGAATGCTTTCTAGCTTGGCTTTTCTAGGCTTGGGCAAAGCTCGGGTGCGAAGGGGCATCGCGACAACGAAGAGACTCGTCATCGCCGGGCATAGCCGTTCGAAGAACGGCGTCGCTTCGCTCGCCTATGACCCGGCGATCCATGGAGCTTCGCAGAACGCTCATTGGTCTCGGCCACTCAGCATGGACCACCGGGTCAAGCCTGGTGGTGACGAAAAGAGGGGTCAAGGCCAGTAGTGACGAAGAGAGAGGGCAAGACCGTGAAGGGCAAATCGACGCGAAGCTTCCCGGGGCGGCTCATGCTCGAAGAGTGGCTGGCGCGGCCATTGCGCGTGCGCAGCGATTTGGTCCGGCGTGCGCAGTGCGATTTGCTGGGATCGTTCCGTTTCTGCGCCAACAAGCGGTGCCGCCGGCAGCGCACATGCTGCGGCGACGACCCGGGGGCGTGCGGTTGGAGGCTTTGGTGCCTCAAGAAGGTCAAGCCCAAGACGCTGCGGAACGAATGGAGCCGGCTCGAGCGCCTCAAGTCGTTGTAACGCCGGCTGCGGCCAAGCCGGCGCCGCCGAGGCCATTGCGCCGGGGCGTCCAATCCGGCATCTCGGAGTTGTGTAGCGCCGGCTCGCCGCCGTTGCACGGTACGGGCGTTTTGGGTTATGTCCGCCCCGAATTGTGTCGGTCGCGTGCCTCCTGGCGCGCGCCGCTCTTTCTTCTTTCCGGGCCAACTCCGCTGTCTGGCCCCTTTACGACAACCGGGGTCGATTCAATGCAAACCTTGTGGCTCATCGTTCTGTGCGGCGTTCTGGCCATCGCTTACGCGATCTGGGCCACGCGCTCGGTGCTCTCGGCCGATGCCGGCAACGAGAAAATGCAGGAAATCGCCGCCGCCATCCGCGAGGGCGCGCAGGCCTACCTGAAGCGGCAATATTCGACGATCGCCGTCGTCGGCGTCGTCATCTTCGTCATCGTCGGTTATTTCCTCGGCTGGCTGGTCGCCATCGGCTTTGCGGTCGGCGCCATCCTGTCCGGCTCGGCGGGCTTCATCGGCATGAACGTTTCGGTGCGCGCCAATGTGCGCACCGCGCAGGCTGCGACCAAGTCGCTCGCCGGCGGGCTCGAAATCGCATTCCGCGCCGGCGCCATCACCGGCATGCTGGTGGCCGGCCTAGCGCTGCTCGGCGTGACGCTTTATTTCGGCTTCCTCATCGGCACCTTGCATATGGCGCCGAACGATCGCGAAGTGATCGATTCCATGGTGGCGCTTGGTTTTGGCGCGTCGCTGATCTCGATCTTCGCCCGCCTCGGCGGCGGCATCTTCACCAAGGGCGCCGACGTCGGCGGCGATCTCGTCGGCAAGGTCGAGGCCGGGATTCCGGAAGACGATCCGCGGAATCCGGCGACCATCGCCGACAACGTCGGTGATAATGTCGGCGACTGCGCCGGTATGGCGGCCGATTTGTTCGAGACTTATGCGGTGACCACGGTCGCCACCATGGTGCTGGCCGCGATCTTCTTCAGCGCCGCCGGCGCCGACATGCTGCTCAAGATGATGACGTATCCGCTCGCCATCGGCGGCGTCTGCATCATCGCGTCCATCATCGGCACCTTCTTCGTCAAGCTCGGCGCCAGCCAATCGATCATGGGCGCCCTCTATAAGGGGATGCTTGCGACCGCGATCCTCTCCCTGATCGGCATCGCCATCGTGACCAACCAGATGATCGGTTTTGGCCCGCTCGCCGGCGTGAGCTATTCCGGCCAGACGCTGTTCATCTGCGGTATCGTCGGTCTTGCGGTGACCGGACTGATCATCTGGATCACCGAGTACTACACCGGCACCAATTTTCGCCCGGTGCAATCCATCGCCGCTGCCTCGCAGACCGGCCACGGCACCAATGTGATCCAGGGCCTGGCGATATCGCTCGAATCGACCGCGCTGCCGGCACTGGTGATCATCGCCGGCATCCTGGTCAGCTATAACCTCGCCGGCTTGTTCGGCATCGCCATCGCGGTGACCACCATGCTGGCGCTGGCCGGCATCGTGGTTGCGCTCGACGCCTTCGGCCCGGTCACCGACAATGCCGGCGGCATTGCCGAAATGGCCGGCCTGCCGAAAGAGGTGCGCAAATCGACCGACGCGCTGGATGCGGTCGGCAACACCACCAAGGCGGTGACCAAAGGCTATGCCATCGGTTCGGCCGGCCTCGGCGCGCTGGTGCTGTTCGCGGCCTATAACGAGGATCTGAAATTCTTCATCGCCGGCTCTGCCCAGCATCCTTACTTCAAGGGCGTGGCGCCCGATTTCTCGCTGGTCAATCCGTATGTGGTGGCGGGTCTGCTGTTCGGCGGCATGTTGCCGTATCTGTTCGGCGCCATGGGCATGACGGCGGTCGGCCGCGCCGCAGCCTCGATCGTCGAGGAGGTGCGGCGGCAATTCCGCGAGCGGCCGGGCATCATGCAGGGCAGGGACAAGCCCGATTACGGCCGCGCCGTCGATATGCTCACGCGCGCCGCGATCAAAGAAATGATCATCCCGTCGCTGCTGCCGGTGCTCTCGCCGATCGTCGTCTATTTCGTCATCTACTTTGTGGCCGGCGGCGGCGCCCAAGGCAAATCCGCGGCGTTCTCGGCGCTGGGCGCGATGCTGTTGGGCGTGATCGTGACCGGCCTGTTCGTCGCCATCTCGATGACGTCGGGCGGCGGCGCCTGGGACAACGCCAAGAAATACATCGAGGACGGCCATTACGGCGGCAAGGGCTCCGACGCCCACAAGGCGGCGGTGACCGGCGACACGGTCGGCGATCCCTACAAGGATACGGCGGGTCCCGCGGTCAACCCGATGATCAAGATCACCAACATCGTGGCGCTGCTGCTGCTCGCCGTGCTGGCGCATTAACGCCAGCGCTTCACATTGCCGGCGGTCCGCGCGCTGTCGTGCGCGGACCGCGAAGACTTAAGAGCCTTAGCGCTTAAGAGCCTTGGCCTTTGATGGTCCTGAACATGTAGGTGATGATGTTGTTCTCGGCGCCGCTGGTCGGCGTCGTGCGGCTGATGAAGTCGAAGACCTTGCCGTCTTTCATGCCGTATTCGGCGAGCCGCTGAACTCGTCGGCTCTTGTCGAAATAGACCACGATCACGCGCTGGTCGGTGATCGTGGTGTCAACGAAGGAGACCGGGCGCTGCGCCTTTTGCGAGATGTAATAGAACGCCTCGCCGCTGACGGTCGCCACCGTCGAGGGCGTGCCGAGAACGAGCAGGACCTGCTCCTGGGAGGCGCCCAGCGGGATTTGCTCGAGCGCGCCATCGGGCAACACGTAGCCGCGCTGGAACGTTTCGCCGAAGCAGCCGCCCGGCAGCAACGCCAGCGTGAACAGTACGGCCAAGGCGCGTACGGAACTTCCGTTCCTATTATGCCGTCGGCTGCCCCACATCCTCGAACCCACCTTGCACCCAGCCGTCGCGTGCCGTACCCCGAAAACCCAAAACTGGCAATCCGCCGCTCTGACGCGGCTTCCGAGATTCAGGCTATCCCTATGATCCTAGCGCGGTTTCGGCGCAATTCCCAAGCCCGTACCATCCATGCCCTCTATGGCGCCATCGTGGCGCAGGCCCGCTCGGTGACATTTTACGCCGATTACCGGGTTCCGGATACGGTCGAAGGCCGGTTCGACCTGATTGTGCTGCATCTGGTGCTGCTCTTGCACCGGCTCGGCCAGCGGGTGGAGGCTGGGCGTGGTTTGGGCCGCGACTTGGGCCAGGAGCTGTTCGACGCGTTTTGCCGCGATCTCGATGCCAATTTGCGGGAAATGGGCACCGGCGACCTCGCCGTGCCGAAGCGGATGCGGGCCTTCGCCGAAGCCTTTTACGGCCGGCAAGCCGCTTATCTTGCCGCGCTGGACGCGGCGGATCAGCGGGTCTTTGAGAAGGCGCTGGCACGCAATATCTTTCCGGCAGGGAACGACGTCGGCGCCGCTCAACTGGCGCGTTATGCGCGCGCGACGGTGACCGGGCTCGATGCCCAGGACGACGGCGCGCTCCTTGGCGGCGAAGTCGTCTTTCCCGGCCCCGAGGCCTTTGTTGTTCATGAGCGAACGTCAACATGAGCGAACGTAAAACAGACAAACAAGCGCCGGCACCCTGGCAGGTTCCGGTTGCCATCGAGGATGTGGCCGAGACCGGCCAGCATTTCGATCTCGTCGCCGACGATGATATCCGCGCCGCCGTAGCGCGGGTGGTGGGTTTGCGCGACTTGCCAAGACTCGAAGCCAGTTTCGACGTGACGCGGCACGGCGCCGACGGATTGCATGTCTCCGGGCGAATGTCGGCGACGGTGGGTCAGAACTGCGTGGTGACGCTGGAGCTGCTCGTCAACGAAGTGGAAGAGGACATCGACCTGGTGTTCGCGCCGCCGCCGCCGTCCGTCGAGCGCAAGGCCGGCGACGACGAGGCCGCCGAAGAGGGCTCCGAACGGCCGCAACGCAGCTGGAACGGGCCGGAACCGCTCGTCGGCGGCGGCGTCGATCTCGGCGCGCTGGCGACCGAATTCCTCATCCTCGGGCTCGATCCCTATCCGCGCAAGCCGGGCGCGGTTTTCGAGGCGCCACAAGACGTTAAGCCGGATCCGGGGCCGTTCGCCGCGCTGGCCGGATTGAAGGAAAAGCATGGCCGCTGAACGCAGTTGTGTCCGGGCGCCGAACCGTTATTCTCCCGGCCGGTGTCGCCGCTCCGTCGCCAGGACCTAGGACCGCAAGGTCATCGAATGTCAGACAAGGTCCGCATTGCGCTCGATGCGATGGGCGGAGATCATGGTCCCGCTGTGATCGTAGCCGGCGCGGAGGTGGCGCTGACGCGTCATCCGGAAACCGAATTCCTTTTCTTCGGCAACACGGCACTGGTCGCGCCGCTCGTCGACGCGCGGCCCGCGCTCAAAGCGGCTGCAAAACTCGTCCACACCGACATCGCCGTGCGCATGGAGGATAAGCCGAGCCAGGCGTTGCGCTATGGCCGCTGGAAATCCTCGATGTGGCTCGCCATCGACGCGGTCAAGAAAGGCGATGCCGACGTCGCCGTGTCGGGCGGCAATACCGGCGCGCTGATGGCGATGTCGAAGTTCAATCTCAAGATGCTGCCCGGCATCGACCGGCCGGCGATCGCGGCGCTGTGGCCGACCTTGCGCGGTGAATCCGTGGTGCTCGATCTCGGCGCCTCGATCGGTGCGGACGCCGACCACCTGGTCGATCTTGCGGTGATGGGCGCCGCCATGGCGCGCATCCTGTTCGGCCTCGATCGGCCGAGCGTCGGTCTGCTCAATATCGGCGTCGAAGAGGCCAAAGGCCTCGAGCCGGTGCGCGAGGCGTCCGCCGTCCTTCGCGAGCAGACATTGCCGGGCCTCACTTATCACGGCTTCGTCGAAGGCAACGACATCGGCAAAGGCACCGTCGACGTCGTCGTCACCGAAGGCTTTGCCGGCAACATTGCGCTCAAGACCGCCGAAGGCACCGCGCGGCAGATGGCTGAATACCTCAGAGGCGCGATGACGCGCACGCTCAGCGCGCGGATCGGCTACCTGTTTGCGCGCTCGGCGTTCCGGGAATTGCGCGAGCGCATGGATACGCGCAAGTCGAATGGCGGCGTTTTTCTCGGCCTCAACGGCATCGTCATCAAGAGTCACGGCAGCACCGATGCCGAGGGTTTTGCGGCGGCGATCGGGCTCGCTCACGGCGTGGTGCGCGACGAATTATTGGCCAAGATCACGGCGGCGCTCGGGCGTCCCGGCAAGCCGTCCCGCCAGGCCGTCGGCGGAGCTGCCTCGTGACCACAAAGCGATCGGTCATCCTCGGTTGCGGCAGCTACCTGCCGGCTCAGGTTCTCACCAATAGCGAACTGGCGCGCAGGGTCGATACGTCCGACGACTGGATCGTGCAGCGCACCGGCATCCACGAGCGCCGCATCGCCGCGCCCGGCGAATTCACCTCGCACATGGCGGTGCACGCGGCGCGCGCCGCGCTCGCCCATGCCAAGGTCGACGCCCAATCGATCGATCTCATCGTGCTTGCGACCTCGACGCCGGACAACACCTTTCCGGCCAGCGCCGTGTCGGTGCAGGCCGAGCTCGGCATCACCCATGGGGCGGCCTTCGATTTGCAGGCGGTGTGCTCCGGCTTCGTCTTTGCGCTGGCGACGGCCGACAGCCTGCTCAAATCGGGCGCGTTCTCGCGTGCGCTGGTGATCGGCGCGGAGACGTTTTCGCGCATTCTCGACTGGACCGATCGCGGCACCTGCGTGCTGTTCGGCGACGGCGCCGGCGCCGTCGTGCTCGATAGCCAGGCGCTGCCGGACAAGGGCGAGGAACGCGGCATCCTGACCGTGCGGCTGCGGTCCGACGGCCGGCACAAGTCGAAGCTCTATGTCGACGGCGGGCCGTCCTCGACCGGCACCGTCGGCCACCTGCGCATGGAGGGGCGCGAGGTGTTTCGCCATGCCGTGGCGATGATCACCGACGTGGTCGAGGACGCCTTCAAGGCCACCGGCTACACCGCCAAAGACATCGATTGGTTCATTCCGCACCAGGCCAATAAGCGCATTATCGACGGTTCGGCCCATAAGCTCGGCATTCCGCCGGACAAGATCGTCGTCACGGTGGACCGTCACGGCAACACCTCGGCGGCCTCAATTCCGCTGGCGCTTGCCGACGCGGTTGCGGACCGCCGCATCAAGCGCGGCGACCTCTTGCTGCTCGAAGCCATGGGCGGCGGCTTCACCTGGGGGGCGGCACTGGTGCGTTGGTAAGTCCGGCACCCACAGAAGCCCCGTTGACACCTGCGGCGCCAAGCTAATATCGTAGATAATTCAGCACGATATCTTGATCGACGTCGGATCGATCGCCGTGCTCGGGGCTGGCGATGGCGGGAAAGACAGTCACGCGTGCGGATTTGTGTGAGGCGGTCTACCAAAAGGTCGGCCTGTCGCGCACCGAATCCGCGACACTCGTAGAACTTGTGCTCAAGGAAATCACCGACTGCCTCGAACGTGGCGAAACAGTGAAGCTGTCGTCGTTCGGCTCGTTCGTGGTGCGCAAGAAAGGCCAGCGTATCGGCCGCAATCCCAAGACCGGCAAGGAAGTGCCGATCTCGCCGCGCCGGGTCATGGTGTTCAAGCCTTCTGCTATCCTCAAGCAGCGAATCAATTCGGAGCCTGACGGCGGCAAGTGAGCGCCGTCGTTGGTGGAGAATAGGTCTTGGACAAGGCGCCTGACGCATTTCGCACCATCAGCGAAGTCGCCGACGAGATCGACGTTCCGCAACACGTGCTGCGCTTCTGGGAAAGCCGTTTCACCCAGATCAAGCCGATGAAGCGCGGCGGCGGCCGGCGCTACTATCGTCCCGACGATGTCGATCTCTTGCGCGGCGTGCGCCACTTGCTGTACGGCGAGGGCTACACCATTCGCGGCGTGCAACGCATCCTGCGCGACGAAGGCTCGGCCTTCGTGCAAAATGTTTGGCGCCCCGGCGCCGAGCTGCCGCCGCCGCCCGACGCCGACGATGAGCCCGAGCGTTTTGTCGAAGAGGGCGCCGAGGCGCGCGCGGAACCGGATTTGTCGCCGTTCTCGGCCGCGTCGCCGCGCACCGGTGAGACCGCTGCCGCGGAGCGGCGCGAACCGACGATTGTGCCTGGTGCTGCCATGAGGCCGTCCGCGCAACCGAGCAAGGCGGCCGAAGACACGCTGCGGCTCGTATTGGGTGAACTCGTCGCCTGCCGCCAGGTGATCGACGCCGTGCTGGCGGGCAACGATGCGGCCGGGCAAAATGGTCGGAGCGCCGAGATTTGAACTCGGGACCCCCAGTCCCCCAGACTGGTGCGCTAACCGGGCTGCGCTACGCTCCGAATATTGGGCCGCACTATAATCAGCAGGGTCTTGCACCGCAACACGCGCCGGCCTGGTGCGGCCCCACAGCCCATCTTGCCGCGCCGTGAAGCGAATTTTCAGCGCGACCAAGAACTCGCTGCGCGGGATTGTCGACGGCGTCAAAACCGAGGCCGCGGTCCGCGAGGAAGCTATTGCGTTCGTGCTGGCGGTGCCGATCGGCTTTGTCATCGCGCCGAGTCTTGCCTGGTACGTTGCCATGATCGCGGCGCTCCTTGTCTTGCTCGCCGTCGAGTTTTTGAACACCGCGATCGAAAAACTTTCCGATCACGTCACGCCTGAGCAGCATCGCGACATCGGTCGAATCAAGGATTTCGGCTCCTCCGCCGTGTTCTGCTGTCTCGCGCTTGCCGGCTTGGTGTGGCTCGCGGCAATCGCGGTGCGCTGCGGATTGTTCTGAGCATCTTGAGAATGGCCGCTGCGCAGGCGTTCCGGGCGCCGCTACAACTTTTTTATACATCTAGCCGCGCGCTAAACATACGAACGGTCGGCATAGTCTTCGCGTATCTTTTATTCCGGATTTATGAAGTTGCGCTGCGTATTTATGGTTCCAACTCTATATTTCCTCGCTTTGATAAAACTAATTGCAAACTCCGAGCGGCGGCCTTTCGGTGGCCGTCAAAAAACCTCGGTCGGAGGAAGATCAATGACAAAGCACATCACCATCGGCGTAGCCGCGCTGGCATTCGGCGTCGCGCTCGCTTCGGTTCCCGCGTCCGCGCAGACGCATTACGGCAAGGCTGTGAACGACGGCGGACTGGTCGACGATTACAATTCGAGCGGTGCGCCGGCAAAGCCGCTCTATAACTCGGCGACGCCTGCCGCTCCGGCCGCGCCGCACTATGGCAAGGCGCTCAACGACGGCGGCTTGACCGACGAGCCGACCCCGGCACAGAAGGCGGCTGCGGCAAAAGCGCAGACCAAGACGGTGCAGCAGCAAACCCCGCCGCATTATGGCAAGGCTCTCAACGACGGCGGCTTCTAAGTACCGCTTTACGCCTCGATCAGCGCGCCGCGGCAGGTTCCGCGGCGCGTTTCCATTTCGCCGCTCCGTGCGGGGAGGCGGCGAGGATCGGTCCGCGATAGGCCGCGACGACGAGATAGAGCGCACCCGCGGTATAGACCGCGGCATAAACGCCGAGAAACCCGACGACGGACAGTTTAGCAGCGACCGCGACCGCGGTTGCCACCACCATGGCGACCGCGACGCCGGCACCGATGCGCGATATCTCGCGGAAGAAACCGGCATGCAGCAGCAGCGATTGCGCGACCATTTGCACGAGGTTTGCCAAGAGCATCACCACCAGAATGGGCGTAACCGTCGGCGGCACGGTCGCCGCCGATCCGAGCAGGAACGCGAACAATTGCTTCGAGGCGAAAATCAGCAATCCGCAGGCGAAAGCGGCGGGCAGGCAGCACAGCGCCGCCGCGATCAGCGTCGTCCGCACCAGCTTTGCAGCGTCGCGCGCAGCGAGCGCTCGGGTCTGTTCCGGGATCGCGAGATCGCACGCCGCCGTATAGATGACGCTGGCGCCGCGGAAGATGCGGAACGTCGCTTCGAGAATGATGATCGGCGCGCCGAGGCCGAACGCCCAAGGCACGACGTAGTAGGGAAATGTGTAGATAAAAATATCGCTCAGCGCGAACGTGCCGCTGCGCGCGATCGATCGCATATTGGTCTGGAAAAATATCGTGAGCGCGCCGACAAAGCCGCGCAAACGCGGCGTCATGGCGCCGCGTCGCAAAAGCCTGGTGACCGCGGACGCTATCAGCACCGCCCACAGCACGTTCGAGCCGACCAGAAAGGCGGTGAACGGCAGCCCGATCAGCATGGCGAGGATAGTCGCCATGTTGCCGACGCGGCGCACGAGCTCGAGCTTCTCGTAGAAGACGTATTCGTCGACGGCGATGCTGAGGCTGCGCAGGCAAACCCAGGTGAGGTTGAGCGTGATGTAGAAAAAGAACAGGCCGAAGTCGGCGGCCTCGAGCAGCGAGAATGATTGCCGCGCCGCCATGACGGCAAAGCAGGCGAGCGATCCGCCGGCAGCGAGCAAGACGTAGAACACGATCACCGCCGTCGCCTGGCTCGCGGCCCGCGCGTCGGTCTTGCCGGTAAGGTGCCCGGCGCGCAATTGCACGAACAGGATCTTGGCCAGCCCGAGGTCGCACAGCCAAAGCGAATATCCGATCGCTCCCACCAGGATGAAAAGCGAGAACCGGTCCGGCGTCAGCACGCGCGCGAACACCAGCGTCTGGACGAGACCCATGGCGAAGGCGCCGCCGGCGGTCGATACGCGCAGCAGCAGGAAGGGGATCGAAATCAATCGCGCCGCCGGAGCCTCGGTCGGCGTGCCGTCGGCCGACAGCGATGCTGCATTCGCTTGCATGGATCGATCCTAATCGGGTGAGGCTAACCAAATCGTGAACCGATCGGGTCCAATTCGCCCGCGCCTAAATGGCGGCTTCGACCAAATCTTCGTCGGCATCGGGCGCGTAGGCGTGCCGGCGGCGGAAATTGATCGTGGCCGCGCCGAGGCCCCAGACCAGGCCGAGCACGAGAAAAAAGTGGCGCCAATGATCGGTGTCAACGATCAGCCCTTCGAAGGCCTCGCCGACGAACACCGCATAGGCGGTGATCAGATAGTACTGCCACGGCGTCGGTGCCGAGACGGTGAGCAGTCCGAGCACCAGCGTGATCGCGACCAGCGCAAGATAGGCGGCGCCGCCGAGCCAGCCGTACACCAAAAAACCCTGCATATAGACGTTGTGCTGCTGCAGCCCGAAGATGCGGTCGAATTCGAACGGCCCCAAGCCGTTCGGATTGTCGAGGATTGTGCTGAGCGCCAGCTGCTGCTGCCAGAAGCGGCCGCCCGGCCCGACGTCATAGGGTTGGATCGCCTTGGCGCGTTCCACGATCATGTCGTGGACCGAGCCGATCGACGTCAGCGCGACCAGGAACAGCGCCGCGGCGAGCGTGCCGAGCAGGCCGAGCATGACGATGCGCGCGCGCATACGCGGGTCCGGCGTGACCGCGAGCACGATCACGATGCCGATCACCGCCGAGATGATGAAATGGGCCCAGGCGCCGCGCGAAAAGCTCAGCAGCAGGCCGCCCAAGAGGATCATCAGCACCGCGACGTCGAGGAGCCTGATGCCGCGTACCAATAGGCTCATCAGCAGCCAGACGATCGGAAAGATCAGGAACGGGCCGTAGACGTTCGGGTCCTTGAAAGTGGCGCTGACGCGGTCGTTGTCGAGGAAAATGTCGGCCCCGGGCGCGAGATGGAAAAAGCCGATATAGCCCGCCGCCGTCGCGATCAGTGCCGCCAGGATGTAGCCGCGCCGCAGGATGGCGAGACGCACCAGATTGCCGTCGCAAAACAGGCACGCGAACATCACGGCGGCGATGCCCAAGTAAAACGACGTGCCGGCATATTGGATGTCCTTGGCCTGATCGCCGACCTGGATCAGCGACAAAAGTCCGCCGACCAGCCACAGCACGATGAGCAACAGCAGCGGAATGAGTTTGCGATCGAAGCCGATGCGGGCGCCGACGCACAAGACGAGAAGAACCATCATCAATCCGTCATGGGGCGACGGCTCGATGAAGGCGATCGAGCTGGTCAGGACGGCGACGAACAGGACGAGGTTGAGAAGGCGCTGCGCCAGCGCGGAAAACTGGCCGGCATCGTCGGCTGCGGCAAGCGCCATCGCCGGATTGCGGGCGTCCATCAGTAGGCGTTCTGCATGTTGAGGACGGCGAACGGCGTTCGCAGCAGAATATAAATATCGAGCATCAGCGACCAGTTCTCGATGTAATAGAGGTCATGCTCGACGCGGCGCTGGATTTTTTCCTTGCTGTCGGTCTCGCCGCGCCAGCCGTGGATCTGGGCCCAGCCGGTGATGCCCGGCTTGACCCGATGGCGCGCGAAATAGCCGTCCACCGCCTCGTCGTAGAGATGCTCGGCGGCCTTGGCATGAATGGCGTGCGGCCGCGGCCCGACCAGCGACAGGTTGCCGGCGAAAACGACGTTGAACAGCTGCGGCAGCTCGTCGAGGCTGGTCTTGCGGATGAAGCGGCCGACCCGGGTGACGCGCTTGTCGTTCTTGTTGACCTGCTTGGTGGCGTTGGCGTCGGTGTGCTCGACATAGAGCGAGCGGAACTTGTAGACCTCGATGAGCTCGTTGTTGAAGCCGTGGCGCCGCTGCTTGAAGAAGACCGGTCCCTTGCTGTCGAGCTTGATGGCGAGCGCGACCAAGAGCATGACCGGCGCCAGGCAGATCAGCGCCAGCCATCCGACGATCTTGTCGAGCAGCCATTTCATCACGATGTCCCAATCGGCAATCGGCCGATCGAAGACGTCGAGCACGGGCACGTTGCCGATGTAGGAATAGGAGCGCGGCCGGAATCGCAGCTTGTTGCTGTGCGCGGAGAGGCGAATGTCGAGCGGCAGCACCCACAGCTTCTTGAGCATGTGCAGGATGCGGCCTTCCGCGGCGATCGGCAGCGAAAAGATCACGAGATCGACGCGGGTTTTTCGCGCGAACTCGACGATGTCGTCGACCGTGCCGAGATTGGGAACGCCGTTGCTGGTGGCGAGGCTGCGGTCGTCGGCGCGATCGTCGAACACGCCGATGACGTGCACGTCGGAATCGCGCTGCGCGGCGAGCGATTTGAGCAGCGTTTCGCCGTTCAAGTCGGCGCCGACCACGACGGTGCGGCGGTCGAGCCGGCCCTGCCGGGTCCAGCGCCGCACCAGGAGGAACAGGCCGCGCCGGAAGGCGATCAGGGTCAACAGGCCGAGCACATAGAACGCGCCGAGCCAGGCGCGTGAGAACTGGTCGCCGGCCTTGGCGAAGAACGACAGGCTGATCGCGATCAGAAAGACCACCGACCAGGCCGAAGCGAGCCGCATATATTGCTTCTCGTGGCCGCGGAACGCTTGCACCTGGTAGATGTCGGCGACCTGGAACGCCAACATCGCCATGATCGCGATGCCGACGATGGCGCCGACGTAGTACCAGGCAAAGCCGACAGCCGGCACGACGTGCCAGAAATAAACCGCAATGCCGACCGCGATGATCAGCGCGGCTTCGATCAGCCGCACGGTGCCGGCGAGCACGATCGGCGAATAAGCCGCTTTGAACTCTTCGGCGGCAACTTTGAGCGCAGACGGCGAGAGCGGGCGCGGACCCGAGGATTTCGCCGCGATCCGCGGCAATGATTTGACGGCTGACGAAACCGCCGCAGCCGCTTCAAAGATCGTGCTGTGTTCGGTGCTGGACATGGTTAACGCAAACTTTCGTGCTCAGGTGTGAGCCCAACACACTTGGTGTCGCCAGCCTGCCGACAACATAGTGAACAATCTTCAAAAATTGGTTATGTGAATTGAGCAAGTTTTCGCAACGCCAGCGCCTCGCGATAGGCGGCAAGGCCACCTTCCACCATGGTGCTGAGCGAAAATTCGGCCCGGACCCGGGCCCGGACCTCCTCGGCGATACGATGCGCTTCGCCTGGATCGACCAAGGCCGTGCGGATGGCTTCGACCAGCGCCGCGATGTCGTCGGGCGGCACGAGATGCTCGGCCTGGGGTCCGAAAATCTCCGGCACGCCGCCGACCTCGGTGGCGATGATCGGCACGCCGGCGGCGGCCGCTTCGAGCACCACATAGGGCAGCGACTCCGCGCGCGAGGGAATGACCAGCATCCGCCCCATGGCGAACGCCTCCCGCGCCGGACGAAAGCCGACGAAACGCACTTCATCGGCGAGGCCGAGCCGCCCGGCCTGGGCCTTCAGCTTGGCGTCGTCGGGGCCTTCGCCGACGATGGTGGCCGTCACGGGGTGGCCGGAGTTTTTAAGGATGGCAAGCGCCTCGATCAGCACGTCGATCGCCTTGACCGGCCGCAGCTCGCCGACGCAGACGATATCGGTCGCATCGGGTTGGATCGCGACCGGCTCGAATTCGGCCTTGCCGACGCCGTTGCGCACGATGCGCACCATGGCGCGCGGCGTGCCGATCTGGGCGCGGAACAGGTCGGCGACGTAGCTGCTTTCGAACAGGAAGAGATCGGTGCGCCAGTTCAGGACCCGCTCCACGGAGCGATAAAATCCGCCGCTGACGGTGCCGGGACAATAGACCAATGAGCCGCCGTGGGGCGTATAGGCGCGGATCGCGTGGCCGAAGTTCGGCACCAGGCGCGCCAGGGCCGCGCCTTTGGCGCCGTGGCCGTGCAGCACGTCGGGCTTGAGCGCAGCAATCCGGCGCGAGACGCGATGCAGCGCATAGGCGTCGCGCGGATTGAGCTGGCGCGGAATGGCGACGCGCTCGAAGCCGAGCGCCAGGCAGGGCGATAGCTCGGCCAGAATGGTGTCGGCGCGCGCGCCGCCGGTGGTGCTGTCGATGAACAAGCCGACTTGATGCCCGCGCTGGGCTTGGCCTTGCACCAGATCGATCACATGGCGGAACAGCCCGCCGAGCGGGGCGCGCAAGATGTGCAAGATCTTCAGGCTTGCCGGGCTTGATGCGCCTTGCGGATATGTCGTCGTGGCAAATGACGCAACGGCCGGCGCAAGCGCCGATCGGAGCGGGCGCATCTGGGCCATGAAGGAATTCCCTAAAGCTCGCGGCAAAAAGTTAAGCCCGATTGAGCCCTCGGCCGGTTAATAAAGTCTCACGTAACGGCCGCCGCACGCGCAGGCCGCTGCCTTAACCGGATCGCAACCTTAATAGTTTCTGATCAAGCGTGGCGTTTGGTTTGTCCGTAGTTCGGTCGTGAGGAGTATCGTAATGAGCGTCGTGTCGCAGTCGGCGCGGGGCCGGGGCCAGTTTAACGACGCGGAGTTGGACCTCTCGGCGCTCGGAACGACGCTCTGGCGCAAGCGCTGGAAGATCCTGGGACCGGCGATCCTGGTCGGGCTGCTCACGCTCCTCGCCGTCCAGCTCATCACGCCCAGGTATCAGTCGGAATCGCGCGTCATCGTCGAAGGGCGCGACAATATCTTCCTGCGCCCGGAAGCCGACAAGGACTTGATGGATCGCAACGCCGTCGATCAAGAGACGGTGACGAGTCAGGCACAGCTCATCCTGTCGCGCGACCTCGCCAAGGACGTGATCGCCAAGCTCAAGCTCAACGAACTGCCGGAATTCGATTCGACGCTCGGCGGCGTGTCGCCGATCAAGGCCGTGCTCGGCACGCTCGGCATCATCAGGAATCCGGCGAGCATGACGCCGGAAGAACGCGTGCTCGAAGCCTATTACGACCGGCTGACCGTGTTCCCGGTGGAAAAATCGCGCGTCATCGTCATCGATTTTTCATCCGAGGATCCTGAGCTTGCGGCGCGTGTCGCCAATACGATCGCCGACGACTATCTGCAGTTGCTGCAAAAGGTCAAACAGGAGCAGGCGCAGACCGCGGGCCAGGTGCTGGCCGGCCAGATCGATACCTTGCGCAAGAAGGTCGTGGAGGCCGAATCCAAGGTCGAGGCGTACCGCGCCAAATCGGGGCTTTTGGTCGGCAACAACAACACCACCCTGTCAGCGCAGCAGCTCGGCGACATGAATACACAGCTCGCGGCGGCTCGCGCGCAAAAAACCGACGCCGAGGCCAAGGCGAAGCTGATCCGGGACATGCTGAAATCCGGCGATCCCATCGAATCCTCGGACGTTCTCAATTCGGAGCTGATCCGCCGCCTGTCCGAGCAGCGCGTCACCTTGCGCGCGCAGCTTGCCGAGCAATCCTCGACGTTGCTCGACAACCATCCCCGTATCAAGGAATTGAAGGCGCAGATCGCCGATCTCGATGGTCAGATCAAGCAAGAAGCCGCAACCCAGGCGCGCTCGTTCGAAAACGACGCCAAGCTCGCCAGCGCCCGGCTGGATTCGCAAATGGCGAGCCTCGATCAGCTCAAGAGCCAAGCGGCCACGACCAACGTCGACGACGTGCAGCTGCGCGAGCTCGAGCGCGATGCCAAATCGCAGCGCGATTTGTTGGAGAACTATCTGGCCAAATACCGCGAGGCGACGTCGCGCGATACCGCCAATTCGGCGCCGGCCGATGCGCGCGTGATCTCGCGGGCGACGGTATCGAACGTGCCGGCCTATCCGAAGAAGGTGCCGGCGGTGCTGATCGCGACCCTGACTACATTGGTGATTGCGATCGGCTTCGTGCTGACCAAGGAGCTTTTGGCGGCCCCCATGGGCGGCGTGCCGCTGCGGCAGGCGCCGCCGCCGCCGTCGGAAGCCGTGACCTCGCGCGTGACGGCGGCGCTCGACGCCATCCGCCATAAAACTGCGCCGCAACGTCCGGCCCCGCTTCCGGTCAGTTCGCTCGACGACGTCACCGATGCCTTGCGGCACGACGGCGGCGCCGACCGCTGCGTCGCGGTGTTCGGCGCCGCGCAGGGCATGGATGCGAGCTGGACCGCGCTCAAGATCGCCCGCGCGCTGGCCGCGGATTCCCGCGTGGTGCTGGTCGGCCTCGGTTCTGCGGATAGCGCGGTCAGAGCCACGTCGAACGAGCCGTCCGCCAACGGGCTTGCCGAGCTCGCCGCTCAGACGGCATCGTTCCGCGACATTATCACCAAGGACAGGCAATCGAGCCTGCATCTGATTTCGTCGGGCCGGATGCCGACCGATCGCGGCGAAATCCTGGTCGCGCCGAAAATGGCGATGAGCTTCGATGCGTTGGCTCGCGGCTACGACCGGGTCGTTATCGCTGCCGGAGCGATCTTCGGGCCCGCTCTCGATGCCATCGGCGCCATTGCGCCGCACGCGATCCTGGTCGCCGGCACGCTGACTGATGCCGGCGCCGCCTCGGCGCGCGAGCGCCTGCTGGACGCGGGCTTCGCCGACGTCACCGTGGTTGGCGGTACGTACGCGGACAATGCCGCAGAGACGGCCGCGGCCGCGTAAGCGCGGCTCCGCGTAACCGAACGAGATTCCCGCCGCGAAGTTGACAAAGAATTGTCAACGAAGGCCTGGAATAGTACCCCGTTCGACAAGGGTTGGTCCGTGTCAGGCCTCAAGCAGACGATCATCCGCGGCGGGTTGGAGGGGCTTTTCTTCACCGGCGCCCATATGGCGCTAAAGCCCTTCGTCGCGGGCGTCGGCGCGATCCTGACATTGCATCACGTGCGGCCGCCGCGGCCGGGACGCTTCCAGCCGAACCGCCTGCTTGAAGTCACGCCGCGCTTTCTCACCCGGGTCGTGAAATATCTGCGCCGCACCGGCGCGGATTTGGTCAGCCTCGACGACATGCACCGCCGCCTCCGCGAGGGCGATTTTGCCCGGCGCTTCGTCTGCCTGACCTTCGACGACGGTTATCGCGACACCATGCAGTGGGCCTATCCAATTTTGAAAGAAGCCGGCGTGCCGTTCGCCGTCTACGTGCCGACGAGCTTTCCGGACCGGCTCGGCGAATTGTGGTGGCTCGCGCTCGAAGCGGTGATCGCGCGCAACGATCATATCGGCCTGCAGATCGACGGCCGCAACCGGACCTTCGATTGCGCGACCGTCGCGGCCAAGCGCTCGCTCTATGACGAGCTCTACTGGTGGCTGCGGGCGCTGCCGACCGAAGCGGACATGCGCGCCGTGATCAAAAATCTCGCGGCCTGCTATCACGTCGATATCGCGGCATTCTGCGAGGAGCTTTGCATGAGCTGGCCGGAGCTCGCAGCGCTTGCCGCCGATCCGCTCGTCACCATCGGCGCGCATACGGTGAGCCATTCGATGCTGGCGAAATTGCCGCCGGACGCGGTGCGTTCGGAAATGGATTTGAGCCGTTCCATCATCGAGGCGGCGCTCGGCAAGCGGCCGGAGCATCTGTCATACCCGATCGGCGACAGCACGTCGGCCGGTCCGCGCGAATTCGCCATTGCGGCGGAGCTTGGCTTCAAGACCGCGGTCACGACCCGGCCGGGCGTGCTGTTTCGCTCCCACAGCCGGCACCTGACCGCGCTGCCGCGGATTTCGCTCAACGGCGAGTACCAGCGCTTGCGCTACGTGCGTGTCCTGCTGTCGGGCTCGGCGACGGCGATGTGGAATGGCTTTCGGCGGCTCGACGCCGCCTAGACGCGGTTCGCTCGCGACATCCACGAGACAATCGGCATCGCCGGCAACACCCAGCCCAGCCCGGCGATCACGTAATACGCGACCGAAGCGATTTCGCTGTCATGAATGAGCGGCGCTTGCGCCAGCGCCATGGCGACCAGCGCCCACACGATGACGAGGGCGAACAACAAAACGGCGCCGATGAACTTTCGCAGGCGGATCGACATGACGGCAGTGTTACCGGAGGCGGCATAACGTCGGTTGCGGGGGCAGGGGCCAGCACTATATGGTCCGCGCGCTCCAAACAAGCGATCGGCCAAAAACTTAAAATGACCGCGGTTCCCTGCAATGAGGCCCATGGGCGAGCGATCCGGCTGTGGCTTTATGCCGTGGCCGCGCTGGTGCTCGCCATGGTGCTGGTCGGCGGCGCGACACGGCTCACCGAATCCGGCCTCTCGATCACCGAATGGCGGCCGGTGATGGGCGCGCTGCCGCCGCTCGGCGAGGCGCAGTGGCAGGCCGCGTTCGAAAAGTACCAGGCCATTCCGCAATACCACGCGCTCAACCAGGGCATGGGCCTCGACGCGTTCAAGACGATCTATTGGTGGGAGTGGACGCACCGGCTGATCGGCCGCGTGATCGGCGCCGCGTTCCTGCTGCCGTTCCTGTGGTTCCTGTGGCGCGGCTGGGTCGGACCGGGATTGCGCGGCCGGCTGTGGTTCATCTTCGGTCTCGGCGCTCTCCAAGGCGCCGTCGGCTGGTGGATGGTGGCCTCGGGTCTCGCCGATCGGATCGAAGTCTCGCAGTATCGCCTGGCGACGCATCTCGTGCTCGCTTGCGTGATCTATGTCGCGCTGATCTGGACGGCGCAGCGCCTGGGTGAGCGGCCGGCGGCACCGTTGCCGGCGCGCATCCGCGCCACCGCATTCGGCTTGCTGATCCTCGTGCTGGCGCAAATCTATCTCGGCGCGCTCGTCGCCGGACTGCGCGCCGGCTACATCTACAACACTTGGCCGCTGATCGACGGCGCGTTGGTGCCGGATTCAGCGCGGCTCTTCCTCGATACACCTGCGTGGCGCAATGTCTTCGAGAACACGCTCACGGCGCAGTTCGATCACCGCATGATGGCCTATGCGATCTTCACCGGCGCGCTTCTGCATGCGTTCGATGTGGCGCGCACGGTGAAGCAAGGCTGGGTGGTTACCAGCGCCGGCGTTCTTGCGATTGCGGTGACGCTGCAAGCGGTGCTCGGTATCGCCACGCTGCTGTTGCGCGTGCCGATTTCTTTGGCTTTGGCGCACCAGGCGATGGCGATGCTGGTGCTGACGGTGGCGACGACCCACGCGGCGCTTGTCGCCGACCGCCGCATTGTCACACGCGAGAATATTCCGTTGGCGCCGGCGTAACCGTCATTGCGAACGAAGCGAAGCAATCCAGCGCCGCCGCCGTCTGGATTGCTTCGTCGCTTCGCTCCTCGCAATGACGAGCTAATCCGCCAGCGCCTGCTCCAGGTCGGCGATAATATCTGCCTTGTCCTCGATACCGATCGACAGCCGCACCACGTCGGGGCCGGCGCCGGCTTGGACTTTTTGCGCGTCGCTCAGTTGCCGGTGGGTGGTCGAGGCCGGATGGATGATCAGCGAGCGAGTGTCGCCGATATTGGCGAGGTGCGAGAACAGCTGCACGTTGGAGACGAGTTTGACGCCGGCGTCATAGCCGCCCTTGAGCCCGAACGTGAACACCGCGCCGGCGCCGCCCGGGCAGTATTTCTTGGCGAGGTTGTAGTAGCGGTCGCCGGGCAGGCCGGGATAGCTCACCCACGCCACTTTCGGATGCGCCGCGACCCATTCGGCGACGGCTTGGGCGTTGTCGCAATGCTTGCGCATGCGCAGCGGCAGTGTCTCGATGCCGGTGAGGATGAGGAAGGCGTTGAACGGCGACAGCGCCGGGCCGATGTCGCGCAGCGCCAGCACCCGGCAGGCGATGGCGAAAGCGAAATTGCCGAACGTCTCGTGCAGCACGATGCCGTGATATTCCGGCCGCGGCTCGCTCAGCATCGGGTAGCGCCGCTCGCGCGACCAGTTGAAGGTACCGCCGTCGACGATCATGCCGCCGATCGAATTGCCGTGGCCGCCCAAAAATTTGGTCAGCGAATGCACCACGATATCGGCGCCGTGCTCGAACGGCTTGCACAGATACGGCGTGGCCAGCGTATTGTCGACGATGTAGGGCACGCCCGCGCGTCGTGCGATCTGCGCAACCGCCGCCATGTCGGTGATGACGCCGCCGGGATTGGCGATCGACTCGGTGAAGATCGCCTTGGTCTTCGGGCTGACGGCGCGCTCGAAAGAGGCAATGTCGTCGGGATCCGCCCATACCACGTTCCAGCCGAAATTCTTGAACGCGTGATTGAACTGGTTGATCGAGCCGCCATAAAGCTTCTTCGACGCCACGAACTCGTCGCCGGGCTGCATGAGGCAATGAAAAACCAGAACCTGCGCCGCGTGGCCGGATGCGACCGCGAGCCCCGCCGTGCCGCCTTCGAGCGCCGCGACCCGCTCCTCGAGCACGGCATTGGTCGGATTGCCGATGCGCGTATAGATGTTGCCGAAGGTTTGCAGCCCGAACAGCGAAGCGGCGTGATCGACGCTTTCGAATACGAAGGACGTCGTCTGATAGATCGGCGTCGCGCGCGCGCCGGTCGTCGGATCGGGCTGCGCGCCGGCGTGAACGGCCAGCGTGGAAAAGCCGGGAATGCGTTCGCTCATTGACCGGTCCTCATGGTGTTGGAAAACGATGGCTTCCGTTTATAGGACCGGGCAAAGCCGTCAAGGCGCGCCAGGCCCGATGTGCCAAAATGCAACCGCCGCGCTGTCGGGCGCGGCGGCGGCGGAAACTTTTTCTGCGAAAAGGTTTTAGGCAGCTTTCAGCGCGCCGACGCCGTCTTCGGATGGAAGCGCTGCATTGCCGTGCGGCAGTCCGGCGAGATGCGGCTGCGGTTGGAATAGAGGCAGGCGCCGACGCGCTCGCGGTCCGGAATGAATTGACCGCAGATGGTCATGGCGTCGCCCATGCAGGCCTGCTGGTCCGACTGCTCGTCGGCCCGGGCGCCGAGCGGCGCCAGCGTCAGGCAGAGCAGTGACAGTGCGATTGTCGTGCTGAATTTCATCGTCCCCTCCCGAACGGGCGGCATCGAAGCCATCAAGCCCGAGCGGCCCACCTCTATGAGACGCGCTGGAGCCCCGGGAGGTTCTCGTCGAGTCGAATTATAGTAATTATTGAGTTTATTTTGAGCTGTTGTCGGCCGAAGCCGGGCAGACTTTCGCAAAAACCAAGTCGCTTTCACCAAAACCAAGTCGCTTTGGCAAAACTCAGTATCCGCCTTCTTCGCGCTGCACGCGGTCGGCGGCCGCCGTGGCGCCGCCCTGAGCGCTGGTGCGGTTGAGCGTCATACGCTGGATGCCGCCCATTGTGCCCTTTTTCGACGACAGCGTGCGGGTATTGACGCCCATCCAGGCGATCTCCGACGACAGCCGACCGTATTCGATCTTCGGGCAGCGGTTCATCACCACTTTCATGCCGTTGGCCTCCGCGAGCGCCGCGGCTTCGTCATTGCGCACGCCGAGTTGCATCCAGATCACCAAGGGCCGCGTCTTGAGCGCCAGCGCCTCCTGCACGATGGCCAGCGCATATTGCGAGCCGCGGAAAATATCGATCATGTCGATCGGCTCGGGAATATCGGCAAGCCGCGCATAGATGCGCTGGCCGAGCATGTCCTCGCCGGCATGTCCCGGATTGACCGGGATCATCTTGTAGCCGCGCTCGAGCAGGTACTTGAAGGCAAAATAGCTCGGCCGGTTCTCCTTCTCCGAGGCGCCGACCATGGCAATCGTCTTCACGGTGTTGAGAATGCCGCGGATGGTGCTGTCGTCGTAGCTGTTGTGGTTCATTGCGATTAGCGGTCTTCCCATTTCGCGTCGCGCTTCTCGATGAAGGCTGAAATTCCTTCCTCGGCGTCGCGGGCGAGCATGTTCTCGACCATCACCTCGGATGTGTAGCGATAGGCCTCGGCCAGCGACATTTCCAGCTGGCGATAGAACGCTTCCTTGCCGATCTTGACGGTGAGCGCCGACTTGGCGGTGATTTTCTGCGCGAGCTTGAGCGCTTCGTCGCGCTCGCTGCCGGGTGCAACCACGTGATTGACGAGGCCGATGCGGGCGGCTTCCTCGGCCGAGATCATGTCGCCGGTCAGCAGCATTTCCATCGCCGCTTTGCGCGGGATATTGCGCGACAGCGCCACCATCGGCGTCGAGCAGAACAAGCCGATATTGACGCCCGGCGTGGCGAATTTTGCCGCGCGCGAGGCGATGGCTAGATCGCAGCTTGCCACCAATTGGCAACCGGCTGCGGTCGCCGTGGCCTGGACCGCGGCGATCACCGGCTGCGGCAGCGTGACGACCTGCTGCATCACGTCGCTGCATAGCCCCATGATATGCTTGAAATAGGCGCGGCCGCGGTCGGCATCGGAGCGGCGCTGGTTGAGTTCCTTGAGATCATGACCGGCGGAAAAGGCCGGGCCGTTGGCGGCGATGACGACCGCCCGCACAGCGCGATCGTGCGCGATCGCGGTGAGTGCGTCGCCGAGCGCTTCGAGCGTGGCCTCCGACAAGCTGTTGCGCGCCTGCGGCCGGTTCAGGGTGAGAATGGCGACATCCTCGATGTCCTCGCGTAGAAGGATCAGCGCGGAGGAGGCGGCAGCGGCGACAGTTGCGGTTTGGGCGTTCATCGGCTTTATCCGGCGCGGTTTGCGGATTCTGATGCTCCCGCCATTGTAACCGATCTACGATGCCGAAAATCGGAAAAACGGGGGTTGGCATGAATGACATGGCAGCGCCGAAACTGACGCGCAAGGAGCTCACCGAGCTCCTGCGCGCGGAATTTCCGGAAATGTTCAACAGCGAAAGCGGCTACGAGATCGAAAAAGTCTGGCATGGCGGCGCCGTCGTGCGCCGGCATTTTGATCGCACCTCGCTGCGGCCCGGCGGCACGTTGTCGGGCGCGACCATGATGGCGCTCGCCGATTTCGCCGTTTACGTCGCAGTGCTGGCCGCCGTCGGCTGGGTGCCGCTCGCCGTCACCACCAACCTGACCATCAATTTCCTCAAAAAGCCCGCGCCGCGCGATCTTCTGGCTGAGGTGCGCTTGATCAAGCTCGGCAAGCGGCTTGCCGTTGGCGAGGTCGATATCCGCTCGGAAGGCGAGGATGAGCTGGTTGCGCACGTCACCTCGACCTATTCGATCCCGCCGCAAGCGGGCTAAAGGTATCAAAATACCTCTAATCCAACCGCTTGAGTATATTCCATAATTGCCAAGTGTGTTGACCTATGCGGTGGCCGCCGCTAGAAGCCTGCGCACACGGCGCGCGATGCGCCCCATCCCGGATGGAAGCGACTATGAAAACCTTTTCGGCAAAGCCCGCCGAGGTCGAGAAGAAGTGGGTGATGATCGACGCCGAGGGCCTGATCGTCGGCCGGCTGGCCTCGCTCGTGGCCATGCGGCTGCGCGGCAAGCACAAGCCGACCTATACCCCCCACGTCGACTGCGGCGACAACGTCATCGTCATCAACGCCGCCAAGGCGGTGCTGACCGGCCGCAAGGTCGAGCAGAAGATCTATTACAAGCACACCGGCTATATCGGCGGCATCAAGGAACGCACGGCGAAATCGATCCTCGCCGGCCGCTTCCCCGAGCGCATCGTCGAGAAGGCGATCGAGCGCATGCTGCCGCGCGGGCCGCTCGGCCGCGTCCAGCTCGGCAATCTGCGGGTTTATCCGGCCGCCGAGCATCCGCACGAAGCGCAGCAGCCTGAGAAACTCGACGTCGCGGCCATGAACCGCAAGAACAAGAGGACCGCATAATGGCCGAGACAATCCAGACCCTGGAAGAATTGTCGACGCTCAAGCCCGCGCCGGCACCGCAGACCCCGACCTACGTCCAGGTGCTCGACAAGCAGGGCCGCGCCTATGCCACCGGCAAGCGCAAGGACGCGGTCGCCCGCGTCTGGATCAAGTTGGGTGCCGGCAAGATCCTCGTCAACGAACGCACGGTGGAAGTCTATTTTGCCCGCCCGGTGCTGCGCATGCTGATCCAGCAGCCGCTGGTCGCCGCCAACCGCCAGGGCCAATACGACGTGGTCTGCACGGTGTCGGGCGGCGGATTGTCAGGCCAGGCTGGCGCCGTGCGCCACGGCATTTCCAAGGCCCTGATCAGGCACGAACCCGAACTGCGCTCGGTGCTCAAGCGCGGCGGCTTTGTCACCCGCGATTCGCGCGTGGTCGAGCGCAAGAAATACGGCAAGGCCAAAGCGCGCAGAAGCTTCCAGTTCTCGAAGCGGTAATTGCCGTCATTCCGGGGCCGAGCGTAGCGAGGAACCCGGAATCCATAACCACCGTCGTTCCAGGATATGCGCTTCGCTGGTCCTGCCAGCGCTGGGGTTATGGATTCCGGGTTCGCGCCTTCGGCGCGCCCCGGAATGACGAACGTCAGAAAAACGCCAGCGTGCGGATTTCGATGCTCTCGCGCGGCCGCGCGTGCGGCGGAGTCGTCGGATCCTCGAACGCGGTGTGCGCGGTCCAGCGCGCGCGCCCATCCTTCATCGAATCGAACACCTTGAAGACGTAGGCTTCCTCGCGCCGCATGCGCGGGAACCAGTACCATTTGTGCGCCGGATTATATTTGATCGCGTAGGTCTGGCCGATGCGCCCGGGAGCGCGCCGCTCCGAGACGATCATGTCGCTCGGCGCCAAGGTCCGCGCGTCGGCCATGGCGAGCGGATAGGTCTCGACCGGAAGCCGGATCGGCCGCCAGACCTGAATGACGGCGAACCGGCGCGTGAGCAAGTCCTCCGCCTCGTCGGGCAGGATATCGCGCACGCGCTGCGGCGCCGACCATTCGGTATAGTCGTTGTGCACCCGGCGCACGACCTCGCGGATTTTCTTCGATTCGCGCAATTCGTCGTCGGCGGTGCGCAGCGTATGGTCGAACACGACGACCCGCTTGGCGCCGCTCTCGGCTTTGATCAGCGCTTCCATCTCCGGATAGTAGACCCGCTTGATCTCGGCCTCGTCGAAGAAATCGGCGACCTTGGTGTCGTGGCGAACGAAGCGGAAGCCGTTGCGCTCGAGCGCGAAGTCGCCTGTGTGCGGACGGCCATTGTGGATGACCACGCGGCGTGGATCCGGTGTGCCGCCGGAACGCGTGTCGCTGCCGCCGGGACTGGCGACGATGGTGAAAACCTTGTTGCCGTCGTCGACGATGTAATTGAGCGTCGCTTCGATGGTATCGGGGGCGACGTCGAGCTCCGCGGTCTCGGCCATGGAAAACTCCCTTAAGAACTTAAGCGTCTTTGCTTCAATCTAGGCAAGGATGAGCGCCGCGGGAAGGGGTCTCTCTGGCAGGGCCGGGCCGATGCGTGGGGACCGCGCCGGGGCTCGGCGAGACCGCGGCGGTTGCATCACATGTGCTTCAAGTCGGCAAAATCGTCTTTGCGATTTGTTAGGACCGGTTTTTAGGACCGGAAATTTATCCGCTGCAATTGTCACTACTGCAATTTTCACTACTCCAATTTTCGCGGCTTTTCCGGAAAACCCGCGGCTTGCGCCTCACATTCGGCAAAGCCTGAAACGGGAAACGTCCGACGCGGCGCGGCGATCGGTGATACGAGTTTTCCCGATTGAGTGAGAGGAGCGCGTAATCATGTTTGCCAGCCTCGCCGAAGCGGCGATGTCGCTCGACATCGGCACGCTATTCGTCATCGCTATCTGCATCACGTCGTTACTCGGCCTTTTCCTGCTGTTCGCGTGGTTGCAGGACGGCATCACCGCGCTGGCTTGGTGGGGCACGGCGTACCTGATCGGCGGCTTGTCCGGCGTGCTGTGGCGCCTTGGTGATCTGATCTCGCCGCCGGTGCCGGCGAGCCTCGCCGACATGATGTTGTTCATCGCGGTCGGCATGGTGTGGAGCGCCGCGCGCCTGTTTCACGGCCGGCCGGTGCTGTGGGGCTCGATGTGCCTCGGCGCCGTGGCTTGGCTCGCCTTCTGTTCATCCTCGGCGTTCATGACGACGGAGGCGTCGCGGCTGGTCGTAAGCTCGGTGATTGTCGCCAGCTATACGTTCCTGACCGCCGTCGAGCTGTGGCGCGAGCGGCGCAAATCGCTGATCCGGCGCTGGCCGGCGATCTTCGTGCCGATGCTCCATGGCGTGATCTTCCTGTTTCCGGTGGCACTGGCGGGACTTTCGCAAGACGGCATCGGCAGCCGCTCGCTGGGCGCCGGCTGGGTCGCGGTTTATGCCATCGAGGTCGTGCTTTACGTGGTCGGCGCCGCCTTCATCGTGCTGGTGCTGGCCAAGGACCGCACGGTGCGGCAGTACAAACTGGCGGCGGCGACCGATCCGTTGACCGAACTGCTCAACCGCCGCGGCTTCTTCGAGGCTGCCGCCGACATCATGACGGCGCGGCAGAGGAGCAAAGAGCCGGTCTGCGTGCTCGCCTTCGACCTCGATCATTTCAAATCGATCAACGATCGGTTCGGCCACAATACCGGCGACGCCACGCTGCATCTGTTCGCCACCGTGGTGAAGAAGACGCTGCGTGCCGGCGACGCCATCGGCCGCCTGGGCGGCGAGGAGTTCATCGCGCTGTTGCCGACCTCATTGGGCGATGCCACGGCAGCCGCCAACCGCGTGCGCCGGGCCTTTGCCGGTGCGACGGCCGCGGCCGGCAGTCACGCCGCGGCGACGGTGAGCGTCGGGGTCGCCTGCGGCTCGGCCTTCGCCGAGATCGACACGCTCATCGCCCGCGCCGATGCCGCGCTCTATCGCGCCAAGACCAATGGGCGCGACCGGGTCGAGGCCGCCGACGAAGCGGTGCCGGGTGCACCGGAGCGGTGCGGCGAGGGCGCGGCGCAAGAATCGCAAGACGCAATGCTGCAGCCGGTTCCGACGCTCGCGGTGCCATTGGTCGGATCATTCCGGGCAGCACGGCAGAACGCGCTGTGCCGATCTTGAGATCGCGCTGACGCCGCGTCGTTGCCAAAAGAAAGAGGGCGCCGCACGAGGCGGCGCCCTTTAAGTTCGCATTGCGCGAGCAATGCAGGGAGGATACGCGACGCTTACGACGAGTAATACATTTCGAACTCGACCGGATGCGGGGTGTGCTCGAAGCGGATGATCTCGCTCATCTTCAGGTCGACATAGCTGTCGATGAAGTCGTCATCGAACACGCCGCCGACCTTGAGGAAGCCGCGATCCTTGTTGAGCTCTTCGAGCGCCTGGCGCAGCGACCCGCACACGGTCGGAATCTTCTTCAATTCCTTCGGCGGCAGATCGTAGAGATCCTTGTCGACGGCTTCGCCCGGATCGAGCTTGTTCTTGATGCCGTCGAGGCCGGCCATCAGCATCGCCGCGAAGGCGAGATACGGGTTGGCCAGCGGATCGGGGAAACGCACCTCGACGCGCTTGGCCTTGGGATTGGTCGTGTAGGGAATGCGGCACGACGCCGAGCGGTTGCGGGCGGAGTAGGCCAGCAGCACCGGCGCTTCGAAACCCGGCACCAGCCGCTTGTACGAGTTGGTCGTCGGGTTGGTGAAGGCGTTGATCGCCTTGGCATGCTTGATGATGCCGGCGATGTACGACAGGCAGGTCTCGGAGAGGTCCGAGTATTTGTTGCCGGCGAATACCGGCTTGCCGCCTTTCCAGATCGACTGGTGGCAATGCATGCCGGAACCGTTGTCGCCGTAGACCGGCTTCGGCATGAAGCAGGCCGACTTGCCATAAACCTGCGCCACCTGCTGGATGCAGTATTTGTAGATCTGCAGCTGGTCGGCCATGATCGTCAGCGGCGAGAACTTCATGCCGAGCTCATGCTGGGCCGACGCCACTTCGTGGTGATGCTTCTCGACCTTCACGCCCATGCGCGCCATGGCGGCAAGCATTTCCGAGCGCATGTCCTGCACGGAGTCCTGCGGCGGTACCGGGAAGTAGCCCTTCTTGGTCCAGATGCGGTGGCCGAGATTGCCGCCTTCATAAGCGGTGTCGGCATTGGTTGGGAATTCGACGGAGTCGAGCTTGAAGCCGGTATTGTACGGCGTCGCGCTGTACCGCACGTCGTCGAACACAAAGAACTCGGCCTCGGGGCCGAAATAGATGGTGTCGCCGACGCACATGGATTTCACCATGCCCTCGGCCTTCTTGGCGATGCCGCGCGGATCGCGGTTGTACGGCTCGCCCGTGGTCGGCTCGAGCACGTCGCAGACCAGCACCAGCGTCGTTTCGGCGAAGAACGGATCGATACAGGCCGAGGTCGGGTCCGGCATCAGGCACATGTCGGATTCGTTGATCGCCTTCCAGCCCGCGATCGACGAGCCGTCGAACATCATGCCTTCGGCAAATGTTTCTTCCTCGATCTGACTGATATCGAAAGTGACGTGCTGCCACTTGCCGCGCGGATCGGTAAAGCGGAAGTCGGCGTATTTTACGTCGCTATCCTTGATCATTTTCATGACATTCTTTGGCGTCGTCATGGCAGGCGTACCCTTTCGTGGTGTTAATGAATGCCCCTTGGCACTGGTCGGAATTCAGCTTTCGGCGCAAGACAGTCGAAAACGGTCAAACCAGCAATTCAGATGGCGTCTAGTCCGGATTCCCCCGTCCTGATCCGGATGGCTTCTTCGATCGTCGAGACAAAGATTTTGCCGTCGCCGATGCGCCCGGTCTGGGCGGCGCGACGGATTGCCTCGATGGCTTTCTCGACCATGTCGTCGCCGAGCACGATCTCGATCTTCACCTTGGGGAGAAAATCGACGACGTACTCGGCACCCCGGTAAAGCTCGGTGTGGCCTTTCTGGCGTCCGAACCCCTTGGCTTCGGTCACGGTTATTCCTTGCAGACCAACTTCCTGCAGCGCCTCCTTCACTTCATCGAGCTTGAACGGCTTGATCACGGCCTCGATTTTTTTCATTGCGTTTTCGCCTCCCGGCCCCAGGGCGGGCGGAATCACCGATGGAACCGAGCCCTTGGTTAGCAGGTCCCGTGCCAAGGCCCGATGCGCCTGAAAAGAGCAATCCGATCAAGGCGCTATTGCGTGATCGGGAACCGGTCAGGACGTCCCTGCAGGTGCCATCGCCGTTAAACTGAGCAGATTGCCTATTATCTCGTCAATGGTAGGGCGCTTCCGACTGTGGGCAACGGTATACCGTATTCGCAATGTGCCGCTTTGGTTATCCTCAACGCGGCATGTTTGAGCTTTTGACCACAGCGGAAATGGCCGACGCCGACCGGCTGGCGATTGCCGGTGGGGCCGCCGGCAGCGAGCTCATGGAGAGTGCCGGCCGCGCCATGGCCGAGGCGGTGGCCGCGCGCCATCCTTCCGGCAGCAGGGTCGTCGTTGTCGCAGGGCCGGGCAACAATGGCGGCGACGGCTTCGTTGCCGCGCGACTGTTGGCCGAACGCGGCGCGCGCGTTGAGGTCATACTGCTGGGCGATGTTGGCAGGCTCAAAGGCGACGCCGCGCTCGCGGCGAAAAAGTGGACCGCACCGCTTGCCGCCGCGGAGCCCCGGACGCTGGCCGGCGCCGATGTCGTTATCGATGCGCTGTTTGGCGCAGGCCTCGACCGTCCGGTGGAGGGTGCGGCGCGCGCTCTGATCGAAGCCATCAATGCGGGCAAGGCGCCGGTCTATGCGGTGGATTTGCCGAGCGGCATCAACGGCACGTCGGGCGCGATCCTCGGCGTCGCGGTCAAGGCCACCCATACGATCACCTTTTTCCGCAAAAAGCCTGGGCACCTACTGCTGCCGGGCAGGCTCCACTGCGGCATCATTGCCGTCGCCGACATCGGCATTCCGGCGTCGGTGCTGGAGAAGATCGCGCCCAAGACATTCGAGAACGTTCCGGCGCTGTGGCGCCGCGATTTTCCGGTGCCACAAAGCGCGGGCCATAAATACGATCGCGGCCATGCGGTGGTGGTGTCGGGCCCGGCGTGGTCGACGGGCGCGGCGCGGCTCGCCGCCCGCGGCGCGCTACGTGCGGGGGCGGGGCTTGTGACCATCGCCAGCCCGCGCGATGCGCTCGCCATCAACGCCGCGGCGAGCTTTGCGGTCATGGTGCGGCCGGTCGATGGGGCGGCCGAACTGGCAAAATTCCTGTCGGACCGTCGCTTGAATGCTTTGGCGATCGGGCCGGGCGTTGGTGTCGGGAAAGCCACCTGCGAGCGCGTCCTTGCCGCGCTCGCGGGCGAACGTGCCGTGGTGCTCGATGCCGATGCGATCACGAGCTTCGCCGCCGATCCACAGCGTCTTGCCAAGGCGCTTAAGGCACGATCGGGGCGAGCCACGATCCTGACGCCCCATGAAGGCGAGTTTTCCCGTTATTTCGGTGCTTTAGACGGGAAGACTCAAGTTCTATCTAAACTTGAACGGACGCGCCTGGCGGCAAAACTGGTCGGCGCGGTCGTGGTGCTCAAGGGCGCCGATACCGTGGTCGCGGCGCCCGATGGCCGCGCTGCGATCGCCGCCAACGCGCCGGCCTACCTGGCGACCGCGGGCTCGGGCGACGTGCTGACCGGGATGGCGACCGGCCTGTTGGCGCAGGGCATGCCGGCCTTCGAGGCCGCGGCGGCCGCGGTGTGGCTCCACGGCGAGGCGGCGGCGGCGTTCGGCCCGGGCCTGATTGCCGAGGATTTGCCCGAGCAGTTGCCCCGCCTGTACCGGGACCTATTTTGATAGTGCCTGGTGCGCAGCGCATGATATAAGCCGCGCCACCGGGTCGCCCTATGCGTCGCGGGCGTGGCGGAATTGGTAGACGCGCGGGATTTAGGTTCCCGTGACGAAAGTCGTGGGGGTTCGAGCCCCTCCGCCCGCACCAGGCGGGCGGTTTTTCCAAAACTTGGCCGGGAATACGCTCGGGCTCTAAAGAGTAGTGCCAATGCAAGTGACTGAAACTGCCGCCGCGGGTCTCAAGCGCGAATTCCGCGTCGTCGTGCCGGCGACCGATCTCGCGGCCAAGGTCAACGCGCGCCTCGACGACCTCAAGGGCAAGGTGCAGCTGCGCGGCTTCCGCCCGGGCAAGGTCCCGGTCGCGCATCTCAAACGCCTCTATGGCAAGTCGGCCATGGCCGAGGTGATCGAGGACGCGGTGCGTGAGGCCAACAGCAAGATCGTCACCGACAACGGCTACAAGCTCGCCACCGAGCCCAAGGTCGTGCCCGACGAGGGTACGGTCGAAGGCGTCATCGAAGGCAAAGCCGATCTCGCCTACAAGGTCGAAATCGAGATCCTGCCGCCGATCCCGCTCGCCGATTTCAAGACCATCAAGCTGGAGCGGCTCACCGCCGAGGTGACCGATCCCGAAATCGACGAGGCGCTGCAAAGGATCGCCGACGCCAACCGACCGTTCGTCGCCAAGACCGAAGCGGCCGAAAAAGGCGATCGGGTCACGGTGTCGTTCCAAGGCACCCAGGACGGCAAGCCGTTCGAGGGTGGTTCCGCCGAAGGCGTGCCGATCGTGCTCGGCTCGGCCCAGTTCATTCCCGGCTTCGAGGACAACCTCGCCGGCATCAAGGCCGGCGAAAGCCGCACCTTCGATATCAAATTCCCCGACGCCTATGCGGCGCCGGCGCTGGCCGGCAAGGACGCCACTTTCGCCGTGACGGCGACCGCGGTAGAGGCGCCCGGCACGGTCACGGTCGATGACGACTTCGCCAAGACGCTTGGATTGGAATCGCTTGCCAAGTTGCGCGACGGCATCAAGGATCGCTTGGCGCGCGAACATGCCGGCGCATCCCGGCAGAAGCTCAAGCGCGCATTGCTCGATCAGCTCGACGAACTCCACAAATTCGAGCCGCCGTCGAGCCTGCTCGAGCAGGAGTTCAACACCGTCTGGGGCACCGTCGAAGGCGACCTCAAGGCGCAGGGCCGCACCTTTGCCGACGAGGGCACCACCGAGGAAAAGGCCCGCGAGGAATATCGCGCCATCGCCGAGCGCCGTGTCCGCCTCGGCCTGGTCATTGCCGAGATCGGCGACAAGAACAATATCAAGGTGACCGACGAGCAGTTGACTGCTGCCGTCATGGAGCGGGCCCGGCAGATGCCCGGCCAGGAACAGCAGGTCTGGGACTATTATCGCAACAATCCCGGCGCGCTGGCCGGCCTCCGCGCGCCGATCTTCGAGGAAAAAGTCGTCGACTTCCTGGTCGAGCTTGCCGACATCACCGACAAGCCGGTGTCGCGGGAAGAGCTATACAAAGAGGACGAGGCGTAAGCTGGCCAAGTCGGCAGATACCGGTCTGCAAGCCACGTCTTGTCGCGGAGATTTTCGCACATATGTGCGACCGGCACGGCGGCTTCGACAGACTGCTACCGACTCAGTCACATTGCGTTGAGCCGATCGAATTCCTTCAGCAGGTGAACCTATGCGCGACCCGGTAGATCTCTACATGCAACACCTCGTCCCCATGGTGGTCGAACAGACCAACCGTGGCGAGCGGGCCTATGACATCTATTCGCGGCTGCTCAAGGAGCGGATCATCTTCATCACCGGGCCGATCGAGGACGGCATGGCCTCCCTGGTCGTCGCCCAGCTTCTGTTCCTCGAGGCGGACAATCCGAAAAAAGAAGTCTCGATGTACATCAATTCGCCGGGCGGTATCGTGACCTCGGGCCTGGCGATCTACGACACCATGCAGTTCATCCGTCCGGCGGTCTCGACCTTGTGCACCGGGCAGGCGGCATCCATGGGCTCGCTGCTGCTTGCCGCCGGCGCCAAGGACATGCGCTTTGCGCTGCCGAACTCCCGCATCATGGTCCATCAACCCTCCGGCGGGTTCCAGGGCCAGGTGACCGACATCATGCTGCACGCCCAGGAAATCCTGAACCTGAAGAAGCGGCTGAACGAGATTTACGTTCGCCACACCGGCCAGCCGCTGAAGAAGATCGAGGATGCGCTGGAACGCGATATGTTCCTGACCCCCGAAATGGCCAAGGATTTCGGCCTGATCGACAAAGTGATCGAAAAACGGGCGGATGAGCCGGGCCTAAAGACGGAACCGACCCTCAAAGGGGTCAGCTAGCCTGGCGCTTTACCGCGCATCGGTGCCATGAAATGGGCCGATTCGACCGCCTAAGCAGTTCCCCGGACGGGTCAAGCGCTTTCGCGACGGTGTGACGCAGAAAACACATTGGCCCAAAGTCGTGTTATCGTTAATGGATTCTTGATTGGCACGCCGCTAGCATGGTGTCTTGTGCTGATTTGCCGGGGATGTCTTGGTGGCGTCTTATACGGGCAAAGTATGCGAATGCCGCTACGGATTTTTAGCGCGGCGTTTTGTAAGGTGTGAGGTGCTGCCCTCGGAAGGAAGATGGAGACAGGAATGAGCAAGGTTGGCGGCGGCGATTCCAAGAATACGCTCTACTGCTCGTTCTGCGGTAAGAGCCAGCACGAGGTGCGCAAGCTCATCGCCGGGCCGACCGTGTTCATTTGCGACGAGTGCGTCGAGCTGTGCATGGATATCATCCGCGAGGAGAACAAGTCCTCGCTGGTGAAGTCGCGCGACGGCATCCCGACCCCGCGCGAGATCCGCAAAGTTTTGGACGACTACGTGATCGGCCAGGACCACGCCAAGAAGGTGCTCTCGGTCGCGGTCCACAATCACTACAAGCGGCTCAATCATCAGTCGAAGCACAACGACGTCGAGCTGGCGAAATCGAACATCCTGCTGATCGGACCCACGGGCTCGGGCAAGACGCTGCTGGCGCAGACGCTGGCGCGCATCCTCGACGTGCCCTTCACCATGGCGGATGCGACGACGCTGACCGAAGCCGGCTATGTCGGCGAAGACGTCGAGAACATCATTTTGAAGCTTCTGCAGTCGGCCGACTACAACGTCGAGCGGGCGCAGCGCGGCATCGTCTATATCGACGAGATCGACAAGATATCGCGCAAGTCCGACAACCCCTCGATCACCCGCGACGTGTCGGGCGAGGGCGTGCAGCAGGCGCTGCTCAAGATCATGGAAGGCACCATCGCCAGCGTTCCGCCCCAGGGCGGCCGCAAGCATCCGCAGCAGGAATTCCTTCAGGTCGATACCACCAATATCCTGTTCGTCTGCGGCGGCGCGTTCGCCGGCCTTGAGAAGATCATTTCGGCACGCGGCCGTTCCACCTCGATCGGCTTCGCCGCCAGGGTGGCGGCGCCCGAGGATCGCAAGCAGGGCGAAATCTTCCGCGAAGTCGAGCCCGAGGATTTGTTGAAATACGGCCTCATTCCCGAATTCGTCGGCCGGCTTCCCGTCGTCGCGACGCTGGAGGACCTCGACGAGCCGTCGCTCAAGCGCATCCTCACCGAGCCGAAGAACGCGCTGGTCAAGCAGTACCAGCGCATGTTCGAGATGGAGACGGTGGATTTGACGCTCGCCGACGAGGCGCTGTCCGCGATCGCCCGCAAGGCGATCGACCGCAAGACCGGCGCACGCGGCTTGCGTTCGATCATGGAGATGATCCTGCTCGACACCATGTTCGACCTGCCGAGCCTCGAAGGCGTCGAAGAGGTCGTGATCTCGCGCGAGGTCGTCGAGGGTAGCGCCCGGCCGCTCTACATCTATGCCGACCGGTCGGACCGCACCAGCGATGCCGGCGGGGCGAGCGCCTGAGAGCGCGCTCGCCCGGCGTGCCCGATTCGCCGCGCCGACGGTTGCCGCGTCCCTCGGACGTCGTGTTTTGGCCTGAAAAGCTGCCTTTCTTGACACGCCTGTGCAGCGACGCCACCTATAGTGCGCGGTCGAAAATAGCCTACGATAGATCGCACGGGACGACCCGGGCGGGGTTTCGTAGCCAACCCTCTCCCGGCCAATCGGCAGTCCGTCGTGACAGCGCATCCTGCGGGTCGTGACGGAGGTGCACAACAATAAGGAAATGGGGCCATGACAAGTGCCGCCAAGCCAAAGCCGCTTCTGACGGCCGGCGAGAGCCGGGCCTATCCGGTGCTGCCACTGCGGGACATCGTTGTTTTCCCGCACATGATCGTGCCGCTGTTCGTCGGCCGCGAAAAGTCGATCAAGGCGCTCGAAGAAGTGATGCGCTCGGATACGTTCATCCTGCTGGCGACGCAGAAGAACGCTTCCGACGACGATCCGGCGACGGATTCGATTTTCACCGTCGGCACGCTCGCCAGCGTGCTGCAATTGCTCAAGCTGCCCGACGGCACCGTGAAGGTGCTGGTCGAGGGCGCCGCGCGCGCGCGCGTCACCAAGTACACCGACCGCGAAGAGTATTACGAGGCCGAAGCGGTCGTGCTCGCGGACACTCCCGGCGAGCAGGTTGAGGCCGAAGCGCTGGCGCGCTCGGTCATCAACGAGTTCGAGGGCTACGTGAAGCTCAACAAGAAAGTGTCGCCGGAAGTGGTCGGTGTCGTCCAGCAGATCGAGGACTACGCCAAGCTTGCCGACACCGTGGCTTCGCACCTCGCGGTCAAGATTCCCGACAAGCAGGTCATCCTGGAGACGCCCGTCGTCACCGAGCGGCTGGAAAAAGTGCTCGGCCTGATGGAGAGCGAAATCTCGGTGCTCCAGGTCGAAAAGCGCATCCGCACCCGCGTCAAGCGGCAGATGGAGAAGACCCAGCGCGAGTATTACCTCAACGAGCAGATGAAGGCGATCCAGAAAGAACTCGGCGACGAGGACGGCAAGGACGAGGTCGCCGAGCTCGAGGACAAGATCAAGCGCACCAAGCTGTCGAAGGAAGCGCGCGAGAAGGCGCAGCACGAGATCAAGAAGCTGCGTCAGATGTCGCCGATGTCGGCGGAAGCGACCGTCGTGCGCAACTATCTCGACTGGCTGTTGTCGATCCCGTGGAACAAGAAGTCCAAGATCAAGAAGGACCTCATGCTCGCCGAGCAGATTCTCGACGGCGATCACTTCGGCCTCGAGAAGGTCAAGGAGCGCATCGTCGAATACTTGGCGGTGCAGCAGCGCGCCAATAAGCTGACCGGGCCGATCCTATGCCTGGTCGGTCCTCCCGGCGTGGGCAAGACCTCGCTCGGCAAGTCGATCGCCAAAGCCACGGGACGCGAGTTCGTGCGCGTCTCGCTCGGCGGCGTGCGCGACGAGGCCGAGATCCGCGGTCACCGGCGGACCTATATCGGCTCGATGCCTGGCAAGGTCATCCAGTCGATGCGCAAGGCCAAGACCTCGAACCCGCTGTTCCTGTTGGACGAGGTGGACAAAATGGGCGCCGATTTCCGCGGCGATCCGTCGTCGGCTTTGCTCGAGGTTTTGGACCCCGAGCAGAACCATGCCTTCAACGACCACTATCTCGAGGTCGACTACGATCTCTCCAACGTGATGTTCATCACCACGGCGAATACGCTCAATATCCCGCCGCCCTTGATGGACCGCATGGAGATCATCCGCATCGCCGGCTACACCGAGGACGAGAAGGTCGAGATCGCGCGCAAGCACCTGATCCCGCACGCGATCGTCAAGCACGGTCTCGAGCCGAAGGAGTGGTCGATCGACGACGAGGCCTTGCTCACGCTCATTCGCCGCTACACCCGCGAAGCCGGCGTGCGTAACCTCGAACGCGAGCTCTCGACCTTGATCCGCAAGGCGGTGAAGGAGCTGACGATCTCGAAGAAGGAGTCGGTTGCCGTCACCGACAAGGTCCTGCCTGATTATCTCGGCGTCACAAAATTTCGTTACGGGGAGGTCGAGGACGAGGATCAGGTCGGGGTGGTCACCGGCCTGGCCTGGACCGACGTCGGCGGCGAGTTGCTCACCATCGAGGCGGCCATGATGCCCGGCAAAGGCAAGATGACCGTCACCGGCAACTTGCGCGATGTGATGAAGGAGTCGATCTCCGCGGCGGCGTCTTACGTCCGCATGCGCTCGGCGGCCTTCGGCATCGAGCCGCCGCTGTTCGACAAGCGCGACATCCATGTGCACGTGCCGGAAGGCGCGACGCCGAAGGATGGTCCGTCAGCGGGCGTCGCCATGGTCACCGCTATCGTCTCGGTGATGACCGGCATCGCGGTGCATCGTGACGTCGCCATGACCGGCGAGATCACGCTGCGCGGCCGCGTGCTGCCGATCGGGGGCCTCAAGGAGAAGCTCCTTGCCGCGCACCGCGGCGGCATCAAGACCGTGCTCATTCCGGAAGAGAACGCCAAGGATCTTGTCGAGATCAACGACAGCATCAAGAGCGGGCTCGACATCATCCCGGTCTCGCGCATGGACGAGGTCTTGACCCGCGCGCTGGTGCGCAAGCCCGAGGCGATCACCTGGGAAGAGAAGCCGGTCGACGTGCCCGAACCGGCGGTCGAGGAAGACGCGTCGGGCCTCACCGCGCACTAACGGCTGTTACGAACGGAAAACGGCGCCCTCGCGGGCGCCGTTTTTTATGTGGAATGCGGCGGTACCGTTGGGAGTATTATTGAATTTTATCCGTTCGTTTACGTCAGCATTATCTTAACCGCCCCGCGCAAAGCTGAGGGCGAGTTTCCTCTTCCTCGCGTATGATGGTTCCATGTCCCGCCGCGCACTCCGCAAGAAAAGCCGCTCCGAGAGCATCCGCCAGAGTTTTGGCGTGGTCGCGGTCGGCGCCTTGCTCGGCACCGGCCTGTTCGCCATCGCCGATTATTTCACCGCGCAGCACTGGGTAAGACCGGCGCCGGCGGCGGCCCGAAATGCCGCAGAAATCTATACCGGATCGGTCCTGTACATGCCCCAAGAGGGCCGGAACTGCCGTCAGATGCTGTTCGACAATCAAACCGGCCGGTTCACCGACAACGGCTCGGTCGATTGCGAGAACGCCGCCTATCGCGGCGTCGACGGCAATGTGCCCAAGCAATGGTCGTCCGCCCGTGCGCGCGTCATCGCCGACGGGTTCCGCCAGCACTAGCTCGCCCGATAGCCCGACATAGCGATTGGCCCGCCGCGCGACTTTGGCTACAGTCCGCGCCGGCCGGGGCAGCAGGCTTCTTCTGGGGTATTGGTGTGGCGATCATCAAACGGATTTTGACCGTGGCTGCGCTTGTTATCGCGGCTGGTTCAGCCTTCGCAGACGACTTTCCGCTCAGCGGCAACTACACCCAGAACGTTCTGTGCAAGGGCGATGGCACCGATCCGGTCGCCGTCCGGGTCAAGATTTCGGCCCAGGAGATCGTCTCCAATCTCGGCACCTGCACGGTGCTCGACACGACGCGCGAAGGCGAAACTTTTGCCGTGCGCGTCGAGTGCAAGTTTGCCAGCGGGCCGCTGATGGGGAACTTGAGCTTCACGCCGAAGCCCGATCACACCATCGACTTCGTCGATCGCGACGGCAACTACAAGGCGGTGCTGCATCCCTGCCCGAACTAGCGGGCGGCTGCTCTTGGCCGGCGCGCCATGTTATCGTTGAAGACCCAAAGAACAGGGGAGTGAACTATGAGTTTCTACCAAGGTCTGCAGGCGGAAACCGTGCCGTTCCGCGGTCACAATGGCGACCAGGGCGAGGCCTATTACGCGCGGCCGACGCGGGCCGGCAAATTCCCCGGCGTCGTCGTCATTCATCACATTCCCGGCTGGTGCGAGTGGACCACCGAGGTCGTGCGCAAGCTGGCGCATCACGGCTATGCGGCGATCTCGCCGCACCTTTATTTCCGCGAGGGCAATCCCGGCGAGGCGCCTGACGATCTCGGCGCCCGCATCCGTGCCGCCGGCGGCGTTGCCGATGCGCAGGTCATGGGCGACGTCGCGGGCGCGATGGCTTATCTGCGGGCGCAGCCGAATGCCACCGGCAAGATCGGCGTCATCGGCTTTTGCTCCGGCGGCCGCCACACCTATCTCGCCGCCTGCACCTTGTCGGGCATCGACGCCGCGGTCGATTGCTGGGGCGGCAATGTCGTCGTCGACGATCCGAACGCGCTCAATGCCAAGCGCCCGGTGGCGCCGATCGATCTCACCGAGAAGATGACGTGTCCGCTGCTCGGCATTTTCGGCAACGACGACGCCAATCCAACCGCCGACCAAGTCAACCGCACCGAGGCGGTGCTGAAGAAACTCGGCAAAAACTACGAGTTCCACCGTTACGACGGCGCTGGACACGCCTTCTTCAACACGCTGCGCGACGCTTATCGGCCCGAGCAGGCGATCGACGGCTGGCGCAAGGTGTTCGATTTCTTCAATCGCCATCTGGCGGCCTCGGCCTCCAGCATCGCGGCGGAATAGGGAAGACAACCATGTGCTCCTACATCGTCGAAAAGGCCGCTCTTGTCGGCAGCGCCAAAGGCCGCAAGGGCTGGATGAAGATCGATACCGCCAACGTCTATTTCGACCATCCGTATCACTCCACCCTCGACCACGTGCTCGCCATCGACTTCACCAATGAAGCGGAGGGCGGGCGCGACCGTGTCGCGGTCGAGCTCAGCGCCGATTCCGCGCGGGCCCTGATCGATCGAATTTTGGCCGCGCTGGCGAGCGGCGAGGCGGCGCACGCCATACCGGTGCCGGCAATGCCGGTCGCGGCGGAATAAACCACAATAAGAATAGGGAGGTCGCTCGTGTCGCTTGCAACGCATGAGTCCGTGTCGACGACAGCGTCCGGCGCGGCGCGCTTGGATGTCGTGCCGCTGACCAAGCATATCGGCGCCGAAATCCGCGGCATCGATCTGCGCGAAAAACCGGACGAGGCGACGGTGCGGGCGATCTACCAGGCCTGGCTCGACCATCTGGTGCTGATTTTCCCGGACCAAAAACTCTCCCAGGAAGATCTGATCCGCGCCACGAAATTTTTCGGCGAGCCGGGCAAGCTGACGCGGCCGCCGAAATATTTTCCCAAAGGCTATTCCAGCATGCTGCCCGGCATCATGCTGATCTCGAATATCCGCGAGAACGGCGAGCCGATCGGTGCGCTGCCCGACGGCGAGATGATGTTTCACCACGACATGATTCACGCCGAAGTGCCGAGCAAGGCGACGATGCTCTACTCGGTCGAGATTCCCTCAACCGGCGGCAACACGCTGTTCGCCTCTGGCTACGCCGCCTACGACATGCTCGATCCGGCGCTCCGGCAAAAGCTCGAAGGCAAGAAGGCTTTGCACCACTACAATTACGGCTCGACCATCAGGGGCGACGGCCGCGGCACCGTGGCCTTCTCCGAGCAGACGCATCCGGTATTCCGCACCCACGACGACACCGGCAGGAAGGCGGTCTACGTCAACCGGCTCATGACGGTAAAAGTGCTGGACATGCCGGACGACGAAAGCGAGCGGCTGCTCAACGCGGTCTACGACCACGCCGAAAAACGCGAATTCGTCTACGAGCACGTCTGGCGGGTCGGCGACCTGTTGCTGTGGGACAACCGCTGCTCGTCCCACGCGCGCACCGACTTTCCCGGGACCGAGCGGCGGCTGATGCTGCGCACCACGGTCGAAGGCAACGTGCGGCCCTACTGACGCGCGGCGCTGCCCAGCGCCTGTGGCTTCGGCGGCAACAGCCGCGCTAATTCCGGCAAGATCGTGCTGCGGGCCGCTTCGAAGGGGTGAACGTCGCCGCGATTGGTGAGGATCACGAGGCCGAGCTTGCGGTCCGGCACCAGACCGATATAGGCCGAGGCATTATCGAGGCCGCCGGGCTTATCGACGATTGTCACCCCGAACGGACTTTCGATCTCCCAGGCCATCGCCTGTCCGTATTGCGCACTGACGCGGAATTCTTCCCGCTGGGTCAATTGCAGCGCTTCGCGTAGCTCCCTCCCTGCGGAAAGCGGAGCGGCCTCGCCGAGGCAAGCGGCGAGCAGGATGGCGAGGTCGTGCGCCGACGAGAACATCTGCCCCGTTCCAGGAAAGTCGAAATAGCTCTGCTGATTGCCCGGCAGGCCGATCGGCTCGCCGTGGAGCGAATAGCCCTGGACTGCGCGCGTCAGGAACTGCGGGCTCATGATGGCGCGGTTGTCCGGGCCGCGCTCCGGCACGACGGTCGATGTCATGCCGAGCGGCGCAATCACGCCGCGGTCGATCAGCGTCGCGATCGGCATGCCATAGCGGCGCTCCAGGACGAGCTGCAGCAGCACATAGCCGGCGTGAGTATAGATGCGCTGCTTGCCGGGCTGTTCGCCGCCGGACGGCGTCCAGGCGTTCAGCGCGTCGTAGAAGCCGGCAAGCGAAAAGTGCTGCTCCGGCCACGGTGGATGATCGGTCGGCAAAAGCAGCCCCGATGTGTGGCTGACCAGCTGGCCGATGGTGATTTGCCGGATGTAGTCGCCGTGCAGTTCGGTGACATATTTCGCCACCGGTTCGTCGAGCTTGAGCTCGCCCCGCAGCACCGCCTGCGCCACCAGCGTAGCCTCGAAGACTTTGCGCACCGAACCGACATTGAACAGCGAGTCCGAGGTGATCGGGCGCTTTTCGAGCTGGTCGGCGAAACCATAGTTGAAGAACAGGTTGCGGCCGCCGATCTGGGCCACGACCGCGACGCCGCCCGCGCCATTCGGCGCGACCATGGGGGCTATGCCGCGGCTGATGATGTGGTCGACTTCGGTATCCATTGTGGGTCGTGCCGTGATGGCGGATGTCACGAGCAGTGCTGAAAACATCGGCACTGCGATGAACAAAGTTGCCGATCTTTTCGTCAGGCTCGGGTGGCGCGGCAACATGCGACGGTCATCCTTGATGTTGGCAACGCACCCCTGAGGAACTTGCAAAAGAATTTTGGCAATATCGGGTCGCATCAAGCCTGCATCGGCCGCAACGTTACGCAGAATTTATGCGCGAGCCGGGGACTTGCGCGCGGGCCGACAATTCGGCTCGCGCACGCGCAATCATGCCGCGCGCGCACGAGCGCGAATCTTCAAACCCAGTCTCAGCCTGGAAAAGTTAACGCGTGGTTGCCGCTTAGCGCACGCCGCCGGAATTGACGATCGGGCCGCTATAGCCCTCGAACTTCTTGCGTAGCTCCTCGACTTTTTTCTGGTCGGCGAGGAAATCGCGATAATCGTTGGCGACCTTGTACGACAGGATCGGCTTGTAGCCGGCCGGCGGCGGCACGTCGCTGCGCGGCGACCAGGTCGGCAGCTTGGATTGCTGCTCCGGCGCGAGCAGCCAAGAGAGAAACAGCTTGGCCGCATTCGGATGCGGCGCGCCCTTGAAGATCGCGCCGTTGAGCGGCCAGATCGGCAGTGCGTCGCCGGTCGGGATATGCGAGTCGACCGGCTGGCCCTGGCGCTTCAGTCCGTCGGTGATGTCGAGGATCGAATCGAAGGTGGCGATGTTCTGGCCCGAGCCGATGCTGCGCTGCTCGCCGAGATGGCCCTGAATGAAGTTCGGTTTCTGGGCCATGTATTTGTCCATGTAGCTCCAGCCGTATTTCTGCGCGATGTGATAGAACACCCACAGCGTGACGTCGTCGTCCGCCGGATAAGCGGTGACGATCTTGCCCTGGAACTGCGGTTTGAGGAAATCCGTGGCCGCGTTCGGGATGTCGGCGGCAGCGACCTTCTCGGTGTTGTACATGTAGGGCACCACGTTCACCATGGTCGCCCAATAGGTGCCGTCGCGATCCTTGAACGCCGCGTCCATCTTGTCGAAGCCGTTGGGCTTGAACGTGATCAGGCGACCCTCGCGCTTCCAGCGCACATAGTCGGCGGCGGTCTGCAAGATCGCGGCATCGACTTCGAGCTTGCCGGCGGCGAGTTGCGCGTCGATCTTCTTGTCGAGGACGTTGGAGAAGCCGCCGCCGACGGTGACCTTGATGCCGGGATAGCGTTCCTCAAATATCTTGGCGCGGGCTTCCCACGGCGCGGTCGGGCCGCCGACATAGAAGGCGAATGCGCCTTCGTCCTTGGCTTTGGCATAAAAATCATCAAGCGATTGGGCGCCGGCCGGCAACGCCGCGGCGAGGCTCGTGGCAATGCCGGCGGCGGCCGCGAACCGGTATCCGATGGTGGCAATCATGACGGTCCTCCCCAAGGATGTTTTGGCAAGGATCATTGCCACTGGCGGCAGGGAAGACAAGCAACCCGTGGTGGGGCTGCCGCGGCAGCGTCTCGCCAAGCCGCCGGCTGGCATGCTAACTCAGCGATCGGCATGAGTGCGCCGGCCTACCGATAAGGGAAAACGTCCAATGAAAATGATTGCCTATCTGCTCGCCATCATCTGCGTCATCGCCGCCGTGATGTATTTCGTGATGCCGGCCGGCCAATTGCCGACCTTCATGCCGGGCTACCTGGCGGGCTCCGATCATATTCATAAAACCCATGCCATCGCCGCCGCCGTCGCAGCCGTCGTGCTGTTCGCCATCGGCTGGTTTGCGGGCCGGCGCTGAGTTAGCGCGACGTCTCGCCCCGCACCTTGCGCTGCACGCGCTCGTCGAAGCGCTCGACGCTGACGACGACTCTGTCGTGGCTGCCGCCGCCTATGATCTCGAACTCGTCGCGGGCCTCGACGCGGAATTTTACGGTGCGGCCTTCGACGCCGATGACCTCGGCGGTGGCGGTGACGCGCAAGCCAACCGGCGTTGCCGCTACATGGCTGACGTCGAGGTGGATGCCGAGGCTTTGATGGCCCGGCGGCAGCAGGTGCTCCACGGCGTTGAGGGCTGCCGCCTCGATGACGTTGATCATCACCGGCGTTGCCAGTACCGCGATACGGCCCGAGCCGACGAACGGGGCGGTATGTTCGGGGCCGACCACGATCTCGGCCGTGCCGGTGAGGCCGGGCGTGATGCGGGACAGAACCGGGCTGACACGGGCAGGCGTGGACATGGCACTTTATGGCCGAATATGGCGTAGGATACCATCTGATGATTCAGGAGTCGCCACCATGCTTCGACCTATCTTCATTGCCCAAAGTATCTTTGTTGCCACAGTGCTGATCGCGGTGCTGCCGAGTGCCCCGTCTTTCGCCGTGACCGCGAAGGAAAAGGCGGCCACCTGCAAATTCGGCGCCGATGACCAGAAACTTGCCGGCGCGGCGCGCGCAAAATTCATGAAGAATTGCATGGCCAACAAGAACGATCCGCGCGGTGGCGCCGGCGCGGCCGGTGGCGTGCCGCCACCGCCGAAGAATTAAGCGACCGCGGCAAAAGCGGCGCAGACGCGCGAACCGCGCCCAAAAATCAAAAGAATACCGATAGGGAGGCAACAATGACGATGCAGACCGGTGCGATTCCGGCCAGGCATTTCCGGCGCGGCTGGATTTATATGCTGACGCTCAGCCTGGTCACGATCAATTACATGGACCGCTCGGCGCTCGGCGTTGTCGCGCAGGCGATCCGCACCGAGTTCAAGCTGTCGCCGGTCGAGATGGGTTATCTGTTCTCGTCGTTCTTCTGGAGCTACGTCGTCTTTCTGCTGCCGATCGGCATCATGCTCGACCGCTACAGCACCCGGACCATCAATTCCGTCGGCATCGCCGTGTGGTCGCTGGCCATGGCCGCAACCGCCGGCGTGTGGAGTTTCGGCACTCTCATCGCCGCGCGCCTCGTCATGGGCGCGGGCGAGGCGACCTCGATCCCGTCCTGCGGCCGTATCGTGCGCGAATGGATGCCGGCCCAGGAACGCGGCGCCGCCACCGTATTCTGGAGCGCCGGCAGCTTCGTCGGTCCGGCCATCGGCGCCATTGTCGTCGCCGCCCTGACCAGCGCTTGGGGCTGGCGTGCCGCCTTCATCGTTCTCGGCGCGCTCGGCGTCGTCTGGCTTGCCTGCAACCTGATCTGGTTCGACAAGCCGGAAAAGGTGAGCTGGCTCACCGAGGAAGAGCGCCGCAAGATCTTGAGCGAGCGCTCCGCGGGCTCGCCCGATGAGATCGGCATGCAAGGCAGTCCCGGTGTGGTATGGGAACTCTTCAAATCGCCGTCGATGTGGGGCACAATGATTGCTCAGGCCTCCGGCATCTATACGCTCTATCTGCTGCTGTTCTGGCTGCCGAGCTATCTGCAGGACACCAAGCACCTCACCATCCTCAAGACCGGCCTCTATACCGCGATCCCGTGGGCGATCGCGGTGCCGGTGAGCATCGTGCTCGGTATCATCAGCGACCGCTTGCTCAAGAGCGACACACTGCTCGCCGGCCGCCGCCGCGCCATGGTGATTTTCTGCGTGCTGCTCGCGGCCGTGGTGGTGTTCGTGCCGTTCACCGACAATACGGCGCTGATCATCACGCTGTTCGCGCTGTCGCTATCCGGCATCAATGCCGCGATTTCGCTGAACCTGGCGCTGGTCACGGACCTGGTGCATCGCGCCCGCGACGTCGGCAAGGCGATCAGCCTGTGCATCCTCAGCGGCAATATTTTCGGCCTCTTGGCGCCGATCATCACCGGCTACGTCATTGCCGGCCTCGGCGCCTATGATTGGGCGTTCGGCATCGCCGGCATTTTTCTGATCATCGGCGCGCTGGCGCTCGCCACCATGACGCGCCACGTGATCTTGCCGCGAGCGGAGGCGGTCCCGGCGTGAACCTGCCGCCGCTGCGCACACTGTTTTTCGAAGACCTTTCGGTCGGCATGATCGAGACGCTGGAGAAGACCGTGTCGTCGTCCGACGTGGTCGGCTTCGCGCAACTAACCGGCGACCGCAATCCGATCCATCTTTCGGAGCATTTTGCCGCACGCACCTCGTTCGGTAAGCGGATCGCTCACGGCCTCTATACCGCGAGTCTGATCTCCGCCGTGCTCGGCACGCGGCTGCCGGGACCCGGCGCGATCTACATCTCGCAGACGCTGAATTTTCGCGCGCCGGTCAGGATCGGCGACACCGTCATCGTCACGGTCACGGTCGCAGAGCTGATCCCGGAAAAATCGCGGGCCCGGTTGGCTTGCGTCTGCGCGGTCGACGGCGAGGTGGTGTTGGACGGCGAGGCGCTAGTCAAAGTACCGAGCGTGAAGGCGGCCAAGGGCAAGCGGCCGATGATGAAGCTGTAGGCAGCGCTTTGGCTCTACGCCAGGAGATCGCGAAATTCCGGATGTTTGGCGATATAGGCGCGCACGAAGGCACAGCGCGGTATCACCTTGAGGCCGCGCGCGCGGGCGATTTGCAGCGCGCCAGCGGTGAGCTGCGACGCAAGACCTTGCCCGCGCGCTTGCGGCGGGGTCTCGGTGTGCAGCAGCGCGATCACGCCGCCGTCGACGCGATAGTTCACGAACGCCGTCACGCCGCCGGCATCGAGCTCGAAGCGGGACAGGGCGGTGTTGTCGCGGACTTGCATGCAACCAATGTAGCGCCGCGCAACCTCGTCGGCCATGCTTGCCGACCAGCCCGCCGTGCGCGACTATGCGGCAAACGGCAAGGAAGGAAACGCCCATGACAACCGCGACCCTGGAAGCGAAAACCACCGATTTCGACGTCGAGGACGTCGAATACCTTCGCCACGGCGACAAGCCGCTGTTGGCACGGGTGTATAAGCCGCGCGGGCAGGGGCCGTTTCCGGCTCTGGTCGAGTGCCACGGCGGCGCTTGGTGCCAGAGCGACCGGCTGACCGAGGCGCTGCGCCACAAATACATGGCGTCCCACGGCATTGTGTCGATCGCGCTCGATTTTCGCTCCGGCAACGAGGATCCCTATCCGGCTTCGGTGCAGGACATCAATTACGCGGTGCGTTGGGCGAAAGCGCATGCCCGCGAGTTGAAAACCCGGCCCGACCTCATCGGCCTTTCCGGCCAATCGAGTGGCGGCCATCTGGCGATGCTGGTCGCCATGCGGCCGCACGATCCGCGTTACGCCGCGATCCCACTGCCGGCCGGAACGACGGCGCAGGATGCGACCGTGCGCTGCGTGGTGATGTCATGGCCGGTGATCAATCCGCTGTCGCGCTATCGTCACGCCAAGCGCGCGCTGGCAAGCGGTGGCGACTGGGCCAAGCCGATCATTCCGCGCCACGATTCCTACTGGCGCGGCGAAGCCAATATGGAAGAGGGTAATCCCATGCTGGCGCTCGAGCGCGGTGAAAACGTGCAATTGCCGCCGGCGGTGTGGTTCCAGGGCCGCGGCGACAACGTGCACGACTACAAAGACGCGGATTCGAGTTTCCCCGGCAACGAGCCGCAACGCTTTGTCGCCAATTACAAGAAGGCCGGCGGCGATATCGCGCTCGACTATGTCGAGATGGAGCGCCACGCCGGTCATTCGCCGGACCTCAAGCAGAGCGGCGACATGTTCGAGCGCATGGTGGCGTTCGTCGTCAAGCACGTCCCGGTTTGAGCAGGCAGGAGGTGACGGCACGGCATAGGACGCTGCCAGCGCACGGACGATTTGCGTGACCATCAACTGGAAAGAGGTCTGCAAATTCCTCTCTGGCGCCTTCTTCGTCAGCACGGGCGTATTGTTCTACCTCTACGTGGCCGGTTCACCGGTCCCGGTTGTCGGTGCGCATCTGGCCGTGACGCCAACGGTGAATGGCGTGCGCGCTGCCGTTCATGCGATCCTGTTCATTGTGTTTCTCTATCTTGGTTACATCCGCAAATAAGCTGCAGTCAGCATCAGCGGATAACAAGGGAGGAGAGCCGTGCCAGTCGTCGATCCGCGGCTTGCGGGCAAGCCGGTGCCGAAAATCTCGCGCGACGCGATGGAGCGCGGCCACGTCGCACGGGCGGCGCAAGCCCGCGGCGCCGCTATCGCCTTTCTCGACCAGCGCATTGCCGCCTATGAGCGCGAGATCATCAACATGGTCGGCATGGGCGTGACCGAAAATCCGGAACTGGCGCCGCACGTGAAGGCGGGTGCCGCCGGGTTCTCCGTCACCTATGTGCGGGCGCCGCAAGGCTGCGGCGCGGCGCTGCATCGCCACGCCACAGAGGAAGTCTTCATCCCGGTCAAAGGCCGCTGGCAGGTATTTTGGCTGGACGGTGACGCCGAGCGAACCGTCGATCTCGACGAGGGCGACGTGTGCAACGTGCCGATCGGCATCTATCGCGGTTTCCGCAATCTCTCCGGCGGCACCGAGGCGTTGTTGATGGCGATCATCGGCGGTCCCGACGCCGGCAAGGTCGACTGGCATCCGTCCGTGGTGGCGCAAGCGCGCAAGACCGGGCTTTCGGTCGACGACGACGGCAATCTGATCGTCGACAAGCCGGCGGCGTAACGCCGTAGCGCAGCACGGCAATAAATCAGGCCGCCGAGCAAAAGCTCCGCGGCCTGATGTCGAGCAAATCATGCCGGCGCCCCCGCTGGCACACGGCCGATGATATCGGTTTAAGCTCGGCCGAATAGCAATCGGCGCGTGCAGCGACAGTGAGTCCCATGCGCCAATTTCAGCCGCGCGGCATGCGGGTCGGGGGAGGGACGCCAAGTACCTCCCCCGCGGCAGCGCCGCAATGAGCTCGATTGCGACGATACCGAACACGGCGCCGGCTTGCGCAGATCCGATTTCCAAGAAAAGCGTGAGAGTTCATGTGAACTCTCGCGCTTCGATGTGATCGACGGTTAGGCCGCGGCGCTGACTTCGCCGCTGGTCGGCACGGAAGCGATTGTCTTGAGGATTTGCGAGGCGATCTGGTACGGGTCGCCTTGCGAGTTCGGCCGGCGGTCTTCGAGATAGCCCTTGTAGCCGTTGTTGACGAAGCTATGCGGCACGCGGATCGAGGCGCCGCGGTTGGCGATGCCATAGGTGAACTCGGTGATCGCCGCGGTCTCGTGCTTGCCGGTCAGCCGCATGTGGTTGTCCGGACCGTAGACCGCGATGTGATCGGCGCGTGCCGCGTCGAACGCCTTCATCAGCGCCTCAAAATACTCCTTGCCGCCGACTTCGCGCATATATTTGGTCGAGAAATTGGCGTGCATGCCGGAGCCGTTCCAGTCGGTGTCGCCGAGGGGCTTGCAATGGAATTCGATGTCGACGCCGTATTTTTCGGTCAGCCGCAGCATCAGATAGCGCGCCATCCACATCTGGTCGGCGGCGGTTTTGGAGCCCTTGCCGAAAATCTGGAATTCCCATTGACCCTTGGCCACCTCGGCATTGATGCCTTCGTGGTTGATGCCGGCGGCGAGACAAAGATCGAGATGCTCGTCGACCATCTTGCGGGCGATGTCGCCGACATTCTTGTAGCCGACGCCGGTGTAATAGGGGCCCTGCGGCGCCGGATAGCCGCTCGACGGAAAACCCAGCGGCCGGCCATCCTTGTAGAAGAAATATTCCTGCTCGTAGCCGAACCAGGCGCCGGGATCGTCCAAAATGGTGGCGCGCTTGTTCGACGGATGCGCCGAGCCGTCCGGCATCATGACTTCGCACATCACCAGCACGCCGTTTGTCCGCGCGGCGTCCGGATAAACCGCCACGGGCTTGAGGATGCAATCCGAATTGTGGCCTTCCGCCTGCATGGTCGATGAGCCGTCGAAACCCCATAGCGGCAGTTGCTCGAGCGTCGGAAACGCGTCGAAATCCTTGAGCTGGGTCTTGCCACGCAAGTTCGGCGTCGGCGTGTAACCGTCGAGCCATATGTATTCGAGCTTATATTTTGTCATTCCCGTCTCTCTTGTGCTGATGTGCGAAGTTTGTGTGCCGAGACGCGCGCTGCCACAAATCGCGGCAGAATCGAAAGCATCCGCGCCGCCTCCCGCCGGCTTTCAAGCATTTTGTGTGCCAATCGGCGCTTAGACCGAACCACGCCGCTACGAGCCGCGAATCGGCTTCACTGCGCGACCGCGTTGCTGCGAGCAGAATGAGCAAAAACGCGGATGCTCATATTGTAGCCATGCGCTGATTTTCTCTGAGGCATACCGAACAAAAGTCGGGCAAAGCATTATATTAACGACGACTCAGCAGACTCAAATAGACGCGCGCATTGGGATGCGCGCACGGCCAAGGAGCCGGACCATGACGACGAATATGACCGCGCCGACTACGTCGGCCAAGATCTATACTTTCCCGCCGCGAGGCCGTTTCGCGCCTCGTGTCGACGAGACGACGGCCAATGCAAACGCGCCGTTGCCGAGCGGCGCCAAGCTCGTGTCCGGCGGCGGCTGGTATCACGATGAAGCAATCCAAGCCGAGAACGCACGCGAGAACTAGCGCGTTCTTTCCAGCAACGGATGTGAAGTGCGACGTCGTTCTTTGCAACGGCGCCGCAAACTTTTTCGAACGATCTTTATGCGATCACAGCCCGGCGAGATATTTCGCCATGGCGTCACGGTCGTCTTTAGACAGCGCCTTCATGAAGCCCGGCATATCGCCGTTGTTGGTGCGTGTGCCATCGGCGAAGTTGTTCATTTCGCGGGCCAGATAGTCGTAGCTTAAGCCCGCGAGCCGCGGCGCCGGCGCGCCGCCCTCGAAGTTCGGCTGATGGCACGGCTGGCACTGGGCAATGCCGTTCGGCGGCGAGCCGGCCGCGCCGGCCGCCTGCTTTGCCGGCCAGGGTTTTGCGGCGAAGAAGTTGGCAAGCTGGCGCAGATCCGCCAATGAAATGTCGGCCACCACCGGCGCCATGATCGGGCTCTTGCGATCGCCGCTCTTATAGTCGTGCAATTCCTTATAGAGATAATTCGCCTGCTGGCCCCAGATGATCGGCATGGTCTTCGGGTCGGTCGGCACGCCATTGGCGCCGTGGCAGGCGGCGCAGGTCTGCGCCTTGGCCTCGATGTCGTCGGCGGCACTGGCCGGCGCGGCCATAGCTGTCAAAATTCCCACCACGCCGCACAGAGTCAAAAACTGGCGATTGAACACGGCCAACACCTCCCTGGTGACTTACAATTCTTATGGTTTGGTCGAGTATATTGAGGCGGCGATCCGGAGCGCAAGGCGCGGGCCATGTCCGCGCTGCATCACCGCGCCCGCCGGTACTTGGTTAGCGCCGTGCCGAATGCCGCGAACAAGGTGCGGTTGATCGGATTGCGGGTGGCCTCGTGTTCGGCATGCCATTGCACGCCGAGCGCAAAGCCCGGCGCGTCGGCAATGGCGATGGCCTCGATGGTGTCGTCCTCGGCCACGCCCTCGACGACGATGCGCTTGCCCGGCTCGAGGATGCCCTGGCCGTGCAGCGAGTTGACCCGGATGGTCTCGGCGCCGAGCAGCTTTGCGAACACGCCGCCGGGCGTCAGGCGCACATCGTGGCGGTCGGCGAAAATGACTTCGAGGTCGGGGTGGATTTCGCCGTTCGGCAGCCGCGGCATGCGATGGTTCATGCGGCCGGGCAGCTCGCGGATCTCGGGATGCAGCGAGCCGCCGAAGGCGACATTCATCTCCTGGAATCCGCGGCAGATGCCGAACAGCGGCACGCCGCGCGCGACGCAGGCCTCGATCAGCTCGAGCGCGATCGCGTCACGGCCCCGGTCATAAGGCTCGTGCGCCGGGTGCTCGTCGTGGCCGAAATGGCTCGGATGCACATTGGCGCGCGCGCCGGTGAGCAGGATGCCGTCGACGGTGTCGAGCAGCGCGCCGATATCGGTGATCTCCGGCGTGCCGGCAAACATCAGCGGCAAGGCGCCCGCGGCGTCGGCGACCGCGCGCAGATTGCGCTCGCCGACCCGCTGCGCGGTGAATTTGGCCTCGACGATATGCGCGCTGCCGATCACGCCGACGACGGGTCGTTTTGGGGTCATTCCGCGGTCTCGGCCCTGCGATTGCGACCGCATGGGCTTAGCACCTCTCTCCGCGCGCGAGGAGGGGCCGATTTGCACGCGATCTATGCGGGCAAATCGGGGGGAGCGCGCCATCGGCGATCAGAACCGCTGCGTTCAACGGCGGCTGCGTTTCTTCGCCGGCTTGGCCTTCCGTGCGGGCGTTTTCTTTTTAGCCGCCGGTTTCTTGGCCGCGCCCTTTTTTGCTGCCGGTTTTTTTGCCGGACGCTCCTTCGGCGGCTTCTTTGCGGCGGAGCCGCGGTGCGGCGACGGTCCGGTTGCGGTCGCGGCGCGCACCTGCGTGCCGCCGGCGGCCGGGGCGGCTGCGGGTTGACCGGCTGCCGCCGGCGACGACGCGCCTTCGCCGAGCCAGAACTTGATCTCGGCAAGGTCGTTGCTGGTGGCACTCAGATAGCTGTCCTGCCAGGTCGCGTTATCGACCAGCCCGTGCCAGACTTGCGGATCCTTGGCATGGGCATCGACATAGGTGTTCCAGCGGTAGTTCTGGAAAATGGCGATGATGTTGGCGGCATAAGCCGCCGCCAGCGGCGCGTTGCCGACCACGATCATCATGTTGTCGTCGTTCGCGGTCGAGGCCTTGTGCCCCAGATTGTGCGATCCGGTGATGACCACGGGCTTTTTGCCGAACGGATCGATGACAATGACCTTGCTGTGAACGTGCACGCCCTGGTTCATCACTTCGGCGATCCAGTCGTGGAACGCGTCCTTGATCGCCTTGGGCACCATGGATTCGTAAGGTACCGGCTGCGGCGCGGTTTTGCCGCCGTCGAAGAGCTTCACCGGGCTCGCGGTCGCGGGATCGAGCGCCGCGGACTTCTTGGCCGGCTTTGTCGGGTCCTCGGTGGTGAGGCCGGCGATCTCCTGGTTCACCACGCCGTGGATATAGAGATCGGGATCGTAGTTCGGCGTGCCGTCCTGATGTCTGACCAGGATGTTTTGCAACAGCGTCCACATCTCCGGCTTGTCGTCCGGCTCGAACGCGCCGGGATTGAAGAACAGGAACAGGATGCCTTGTTGGGCGCCGTTGATCAGCTGTCGCGCGAAATCCAGATCCTGACCGGCACTGGTCGGCGCGAACCACTGCGTGATCGTGCCGCCGTCGACCGTGAAGGATTTCGACGTCGAGTTCGCCTGCATCAGCGAGGCGGGATAGCCGTTCCCAGCCGCTTTGAGGAGATTCCACTCGTTGATGAAAAACGCGCCGAGGTCCGGATTGTCGACGAGGATGCCGTTATTGGCCTGGGTGCACAGCCCGGTCACGGTCCAGTTGGTGCTGCCCGACAACACGCGCTGCGGCTTGCCCGCGGAGTCGCAGGCGACGACGAACTTGTTGTGGGCAAAATGGCCCGAGCTGACCAGGCGGTCGTGCAGGTCGACTTTGCCGTGCAATTGCGCCCGCACCGCTTTGTTTTCGTCGTTGGCCGGCGGCTTGAAGGCGCCGTTGGCGAGGATGAGATGGCATTTCTGGCCGAGCGCTTCGAGCCTGGCGAGCAATTCCGGATCGTTGAGCTCGTAGAGCGCCGCATAAATCTCGCCGTTGTTCTTCTTGACGTCGTCGAGCAGTGCCAGCAATTGCGGGCGCAACAGGCCGCTCAGCGCATTGCGCAGCGGCGTGCCCGGCTTGGCGATCAGATCGGCAAGCTTGGCGTTCTTGCCGAGCGCCGCAAGATCGCGCGCCACCCACTGCGCCGAGACGATGCCTTTGTTGAAATAGGCGGAGATGTTCGCCGATTCTTGGCCGGTGATCGTCATCGGCGGCGTCAGCGCGCTGGCCGCCGCGTTGTTGAATGACAGGTGATCCTTGTCCGATCCGCAAACCGGAACGATGGCGTATTGCACGACGTTGCCGGGCGCGACGCCGTAGTCCGCCCACATGTAACGCTGCAGCGGCATTTTCCACGGCGCGGTCGGATCGGGTTTCTGGCCGTCGACGAAGCCGGCAAAGCCCTGCAGATAGCTTTCCACGGCGGGTTTGCTTGCATCCGCTTTCAACAAGCGGTGAATCGAAAAACCGCGGCAGTCCGCAATCGCTTTGCCGTCGGCGGGCAGCCAGACCAGATAGGTGTGATCGCCGTTGTCGTAGACTTTCAAATCAATGGACATCACTTTTCCCCTCTCAAGGGCAATCGCGCGCTGCGCATCAGCGACATGTTTTCTATTGCAAGTGGCAAGCCTACCATCCGCGTATCTCCATGAGAAGGCATCGCAATGCCCTCGTGTGATGTAGAGCACAGGCGATTCGGCGCGCCCTTCCTCCCTAGGTCTAAAGCGTCGCGACGAGCTGTTGCAACAACGCCGCATTGGTGGTTGCCGCTCCGCGTGCCGTATTGTCGAAGATGCACCAGCGTGCTCCCGATCGGCCTGACAATGTCTGGGCAAGGCGCTGCAGAAACGCGGCGTCGTATTCGGAGTAATAGATGCGCGGCGCGCCGTGCAGGCGATAGTAATGCAGCCCCTGCCAGCCACCCGGCTCGCAAAGTGCAGTGCCGACCGGCGGATCGGCGGCGGCGCGTGCGATTTGGAAGCCCGCCAGCAGTGCGTCGGCTGCGGCGGTGAACCACGTCGCATGCCGGGGCTCGCAGACCACGTTGCCCGCATGGCGCGCTCGTAGCGCAGCAAAGAACGCCTGCGCCACAGCGGAATCGAATGCCAGACTTGGCGGCAGCTGGATCAAGAGCGGACCAAGCTTCGCGCCAAGCCCGCTCGCTTGATCGAGAAAAATATCGAGCGCCGGCTCCGCCGCGGCGAGGCGGAGCTCGTGCGTGATCTGTTTCGGCACTTTGACCGCGAACGCGAAGTCGTCCGGCACGGTCTTTGCCCAGCGTTCATAGGTCACGCGGCGGTGTGGTCGATAGAAGCTCGAATTGATCTCCACCGCATTGAACCGGCGCGCGTAGCGATGCAGGTGACTGCCGGCGGCGGCAAAGATCGCCATATGCTGCTTCGGAACGTTCCAGCCCGCGCAGCCGATGCGCATGGCCGGCTAGTGCCGCCGGCCGGGGCGGACGTCGGTGTTCTGCGTCGCCACCACCCGCCAGCGCCCGTCGATCTTGCGCACCACGCGGGTGCCGACGCTTTCGCGCGAGGCCTGGCTGTGTTCGTCGTGCAAAACCTCGCCGTCGATCCAGAACCGCGAATGCAAGATGGCGATGTCGGGTGCGAGGAAGGTCACGTTCATCTGTGGTGTCCGGCGCGTCGAGGTGCGGAACGGCCCGGTCGCGCCGTGCAGCCGCGCCATCAGATCGCGAAAGCCGTTGCGCGTCGTGGTCCAGGCGCCGTTGACGGTGATGAACTGGGCGTCGTCGGCGAGCGATTCCGCCATGCCTTCGGGGTCATGCCGGTCCCACGCGGCGTTGAATTGGTTTTCAAGCTCGCGGATCAGGTCTTCGTCGGCTCGGCTCATGGTCTCACTCCCAAAAATTCTATGGTGTTATCACCGCCAGCCCAGCGCCGGGGCGACGTGCTTGAGGACCGCCTCGATGACGTGGGCGTTGTAATCGACGCCGAGCTGGTTGGGCACGGTGAGCAGCAGCGTGTCGGCTTCGGCGATGGCTTCGTCCTGCTTGAGCTGCTCGACCAGAACGTCGGGCTCCGCGGCGTAGCTGCGGCCGAACACGGCGCGGCGGTTGTCGCCGAGGAAGCCGATGGTGTCTTCGCTCTCGCTGTCGCGGCCGAAATAGGCGCGGTCGCGATCGTCCACCAGCGCAAAAATGCTGCGGCTGACCGACACCCGCGGCTCGCGCGTGTGGCCGGCCGCCTTCCAGGCCTCGCGGAATTTCCGGATCTGGCCGGCCTGCTGAGTGGCGAGCGGCTCGCCGGTCTCGTCATAGACTAGCGTCGAGCTCTGCAGGTTCATGCCGATTTTGCCGGCCCATTCGGCGGTGGCGCTCGAGCCCGCGCCCCACCAGATGCGCTCGCGCAGCCCTTCCGAATACGGCTCGAGCCGCAGCAGGCCCGGCGGGTTCGAAAACATCGGCCGCGGATTGGGCTTTGCAAAACCTTGCCCGCGCAAAACCTCGAGAAAAACCTCGGTGTGGCGGCGTGCCATGTCGGCGTCGGTCTCGCCTTCCGGCGGCGCGTAGCCAAAATAGCGCCAGCCGTCGATCACCTGCTCGGGCGAGCCGCGGCTGATGCCAAGCTGCAGGCGGCCGCCGCTGATGATGTCGGCTGAGCCCGCATCCTCCGCCATGTACATCGGGTTCTCGTAGCGCATGTCGATGACCGCGGTGCCGATCTCGATGCGCTTGGTGCGCGCGCCGACGGCGGCCAGGAGCGGGAAGGGCGAGCCGAGCTGGCGGGCGTAGTGATGCACGCGGAAGAACGCGCCGTCGGCGCCGATCTCCTCGGCGGCGACAGCGAGGTCGATGGATTGCAAGAGCGCATCGGACGCCGTGCGTACTTTCGATTGCGGCGAGGGAGTCCAATGGCCGAACGAGAGGAAGCCGATCTTTTTCATGGGCTCCTAATGTAAGGGCGGCGCGCCGGATTGCCACGACCGCCGCTGCATCCTCCCCCGCTTCGCGGGGGCGGAAGGGGAGGCGTGCTCGCGACGCGTCTGCGTCTGAGCTTGATGCCCGGGGAAGCGCGAATTGGAGAAACTCATCTCCATTCATCGCCTTCACCTTTTGCTTTTCTCTTCCTTCCCGAAAGAAGAAGGGAGGCGGAACGCCGGCAAACGCTGGTCACCACCGCCGCATCTTGCGATGCGGCACGCACCCTGCGGGGCGCGCTCGCCTGTCGGCGTTCCACCACGGCTCTCACCTAAGGGAATTATTCCATCCCAAAGGCTCGGCTTCAGGCCAGGCTTCCTGAGACGCGGTCTGAACGGGCGTTACCCGCCTTCGCCTGTCCCAGTCCAGGGATGCACCTCCCACCCCGGTCATAATGCCGGGAGACATGATGCCCAAGCCGCCCGAGAGCAGCGTGCAAAACCACCCGCGGGCACCGCACCCGCTCCACCTTTCGGCTTGCCTCCGGAAGGCGTCCTTCGGAGAGCGGGATAAATTCCTATGTAATTGGGGCGGTGACGGATGTCAATAGAAAAGGGACGCCATCCAAAGCCTCCCCTGCCAGGGGGAGGCTCGCCGCGTAAAGCGCGGCACGTGGGGAGGTAGGTGCCCGTTCGGCACGAGAATGAGCCCGGCCGGCGAGCGGAACGCGAGTAATTTTCAAGAGTTATAAACCATGCGTGCAATCACGATCATGACGACTGCCGCCGGCGCATTGGCCGCCGCCTTGGTATTCGCGCCGCGAGCCGATGCGGAGCGCATCTGCCGCCAAGTGTGCGACCAAGCGGGTTTTTGCCAATCCGTCTGCGTCGAAGACGACCACGTTTTTTTGGACAATGCCGACAAGGATTTTTATCTTCGCCACGGCCAACCGGACGCTTTCTTAGGCCGTTAGGGTCGTGATGCCGCGTCATGGCCGAGCTTGTCCCGGCCATCCACGCCTTGCTTGCACCGAGTCAATATTAAAGACGTGGATGCCCGGCACGAGGCCGGGCATGACGATGCGACAGTGGCGAGTTGTAGGGTGGGCTGAGCGCAGCGAAGCCCACGCGGTTGGATAGCAAGGAAGGCGTGGGCACGGCGCTTCGCGCCTTTGCCCACTCTACGCTCGCTGATTGCGGTATACCGTTTGGCGTAGTATATTTATGCCATGATCCGGTCGTGGCGCAATTCCGTGACCCGCAAGGTCTGGGAAGGCGAACGGCCGAACCAGTTGCGCGGCCTCGACTTCGAAGCGGTGATCGAACTGCTGTTGGCATTGAACGTCGCCAAAGCGCTGCGCGATCTTAGCCCGCTCAAAAGCGTTGGCCTGCATAAACTGAAAGGCGAACGCAAAAATCAGTGGGCGATGACCGTGAACGCGCGGTGGCGCATTTGTTTCGAGTTTCGCCAAGGCGACGCTTACGAAGTCGAGATCGTCGACTATCACAAAGGATGAACCGAATGTCTCCCGCCGTACACCCGGGCCGTCTGTTGAAGCGCGAGCTGACTGCGCGCGCACTGAGCGCCAATCGGCTTGCGCTCGACATCGGCGTGCCATCCGGCCGGATTACGGATATTTTGAACGGCCGGCGTTCGATCACGGCCGATACTGCCGTTCGCCTTGGGCGGTATTTCGGAAACAGCGCTCAGTTCTGGCTCGATCTACAAGGCCAATTCGATATTGCGATGGTCGAACGCGAGCGCGGTGCGGAGATCACCCGACGGGTGCGGCCGGCGGATGCGCCGCGAGGGTTCGGAACATGACATTCGAAGAAGCCCGAGCCGTCTTAAACCGTCATTGTCGTCAACTCGATCACAAAGACGCATCAACGAATACATCGGCTCAAGAGCGTTCTAATTCCGCCGGCGTGGACAGAGCATGGTGGTTTGCAAATACCGGGACAATGCCGGATTGGCGAAATGCGAGAACGGTCGCCTATCTGTGTGCGTACGTCGAAATAGCAGGGTCTCGCATTCCGGTGCAGGGAATCCGCCTTGACGATGGTTACATGTGGCCCGATCGGGCCGTCATGCGTGCCTTGCTCGATAGCGAATGTTTGGAGATAGAAGGTGAAGACTTTTGTCTCACGCCGTTAGGCGAAGCGCTTTTAGCCCCCAGGATTCGCATCGACGGCGACACAGTGACCGTCGTGCAAAATTGAAATATTTATTTGAGCCGGACGCCCGGCTTATCGCCGTTGGTGAACTCGACGCCGGCCTTTTCTAGCGCGCGCTGGATGACGTCGATGGTGCGGGGCTGCAGCGTTTCGCCGGCTTCGAGACGCACGATGGTGCCGGTCGCGACATGGGCCAGCTTCGCCAGATCGCGGACGCTCAATTTCAAAGCGGCTCTCGCCATGCGGCTTTGGGCAGGGTGCATCGATACAATGTTTCAAGTTTGACTTGAGGTTTCGATAGGTTCGTGGTTTCATTATCGCAACATTGTCACCATGCCGGATTCGCCGGAGTTTTGCCATGCCTGCGCGACGCAAGCGTGCCGGTCGATCTATGCGCGCGAGCGGCGCCGCGAGGAAGCTGATTTCGCTTTCCCTCGCCATGGAAGTGCCGCTGAACGAAGCGACTGACGCAATCCACGCCTTGCGTCTTATCGGTTATGGCCTGGAAGGGCAGGGTGAGCAGGAAGTGGGACGCGCGGTGGCGCAAATCGCCTGGGGCGCGTGCCAGCGGCTCGACGCTTTGCAGGAGGCTTGGCGGGGCCTGCACGAGATCGCGGCGCGGGTAAAATGATTGAAGCAGGGCAGGGCGCAGTATCGTAGCCCGGATAAAAGCGGAGCGTTATCCGGGCACAGACGAGACGCGGCGCAGCCGACCCGGATTTGGCTGGGCTCAATCCGGGCTACGCTTTGCTGCGCTCAATCTTTTCCGACCAACTTACTCGCGAGCTTAGGAATCAGGTCAACGATGATTTTGGAGGTGTTTGGCACGTCCTCCGAACCTTCGATTAATCCGGAACTACCAAATGATGACACTGCTTCTACTAACTTTACAAAGATAATGTCGCGTTGTTCGTCTGTGCGCGCGGCATCTACAAAGGTTGGTATAGTGTTGGTAAGCTGTCGCCGATGAAGTGTGTGATACAGAAGGTGAAGATTCGATTTGAAAACCTTCAGTGCGACCCCAACAACCGTTGCTAGAGAACCAAGTATCGTAATTCTTATTGCAATAGCAAATAGTGTTTCTGGATAGGTCGCTAATTCTGGCTGATGATAAAGCAAATAAATCGCATAGATAAAAAATATCACGAAGGCAACGGCGGCCGTAAGTCCGGCAACCCATGCTCCGGTCTTGAAGTTTCCAACCAAGGTCGCAAACTGATCTTGGGCAACAATCAAGGAAACTCCGGACGCCGTATCGCGCGCTGCCGACTGGATTGTTCCTGCGCGCATTTTGGCATCCGCGATTATTGTTTCAGCCTCCTTTCTCACTTGGCCAAGAATCGCTTCACTTTCACTCTTTAGGGATTGCTGGATCGAGGTCAGATTCGATTTGTCTGGTTCAAGAAGTTCGCGCAGCATATTCTCTTGAATAATTAGCTTGAAAGGGATTAGAGCATTGTCCACTTGATCAATTTGAGAATCCAACTGGTTTGAAAGTTGATCGCGCGCCTGCACGAATGATGCGGCGTTTTGATTTCCCATACTAACTAATGCCTGCAACAGTTGAGTCGCGGCGTTCATCAATGTGCGGATAGATCCATCGCTGACTTGAGACGCGATACTCTGTGTTTTCTTTAATTGACCGATGATATCTTTGATACGAGATTGGAAACGTGGAGCGACCGATTGGTCTCCTAAGTTTTCTTTGAGTGCGGTCGAAAGATTAAAATTACTGAGATTCGCAATCAACGTATTTAAAGAGTCAGTTGAAGTCTTCGAGGCCATGTTGCCTCCCATCTAGCCTGAGTGGAGATTCATAGTGCTTTCATTTACTCCGCCGCCTCAACCCGCTTCTTCTTCCCACCCACCCCGCGCCGCGCCAGCACCGGTTTCAGAAACGCACCGGTATAGCTCCGCTTCTCCCGCACGATCTCCTCCGGCGGTCCCGCGGCCACGATCTCGCCGCCGCCGTCGCCGCCTTCGGGGCCGAGGTCGATGATCCAGTCGGCGGTTTTGATCACTTCGAGATTGTGCTCGATGACCACCACGGTGTTGCCGGTGTCGACCAGCTCGTGCAGCACTTCCAGGAGTTTTGCCACGTCGTGGAAATGCAGGCCGGTGGTCGGCTCGTCCAAAATGTAGAGCGTGCGGCCGGTAGCGCGCTTGCTCAGCTCCTTGGCCAGCTTGACCCGCTGCGCCTCGCCGCCGGACAGCGTCGTTGCCTGCTGGCCGACATGGATGTAGTCGAGGCCGACCCGGTGCAGCAGCGTGAGCACGTCGCGCACCCGCGGCACGGCTTTGAAAAAGTCCAGCGCCTCCTCGACCGTCATGTCGAGCACGTCGGCGATGGATTTGCCCTTGAACAGCACTTCCAGCGTTTCGCGGTTGTAGCGTTTTCCTTTGCAAACATCACAGGTGACGTAGACGTCGGGCAGAAAGTGCATCTCGATCTTGATGACGCCGTCGCCCTGGCAGGCCTCGCAGCGGCCGCCCTTGACGTTGAACGAGAAGCGGCCCGGCTCGTAGCCGCGCGCCTTGCTCTCGGGGAGGCCCGCGAACCACTCGCGGATCGGCGTGAAGGCGCCCGTATAGGTCGCCGGGTTCGAGCGCGGCGTGCGGCCGATCGGCGACTGGTCGATGTCGATGATCTTGTCGAGGTGCTCGATGCCTTCGATGCGGTCGTACGGGGCAGGGGCCTCGCTGGCGCCGTTGAGCCGCCGCGCCAGCGCCTTGTAGAGCGTGTCGACCAAGAGCGTCGACTTGCCGCCGCCGGACACGCCGGTGACGCAGGTGAACAGGCCGAGCGGGATTTCTGCAGTGATATTTTTCAGATTGTTGCCGCGGGCGCCGACGACTTTCAGCGCGCGGCTCGGATTTTTGGGCCGGCGCTCGGGGATTTGCACGGCGAGCTCGCCGGACAGATATTTGCCGGTCCAGGATTTTTCGGCCGCGATCAGATCGTCGATCTGGCCCTGGGCGATGACGTGGCCGCCGTGGATGCCGGCGCCGGGGCCGATGTCGACCACTTCGTCGGCGGAGCGGATGGCGTCCTCATCGTGCTCGACCACGATCACGGTGTTGCCGAGGTCGCGCAGCCGGCGCAGCGTTTCCAGAAGCCGCGCATTGTCGCGCTGGTGCAGGCCGATCGATGGCTCGTCGAGCACGTAGAGCACGCCGGTGAGGCCGGAGCCGATCTGCGAGGCGAGCCGGATGCGCTGGCTCTCGCCGCCGGACAGCGTGCCGGAGGCGCGTGCCAGCGTGAGATATTCCAGCCCGACGTCGACCAGAAATTTCAGCCGCTCGCGGATTTCCTTGAGCACGCGGCCGGCGATTTCGTTCTGTTTGGAGGTCAGCCGCTGGGGTAGCTCAGTGAACCATGCGGCTGCGCCTTTGACCGACATGTCGGAGATTTCGCCGATGTGCTTGCCGTCGATTTTTACGCACAGCGCTTCGGGTTTCAGCCGAAACCCTTTGCAGGCGTCGCACGGCACGTCGGTGAAATAGCGGGCGATCTCCTCGCGCGCCCAATCGCTGTCGGTCTCGCGGAAGCGCCGCTCGAGATTAGTGATAACGCCTTCGAAGACGCGCTTGGTGTCGTAGGCGCGCATGCCGTCGTCGTAGGAGAAACGGATCTCGGTGTCGCCGGAGCCGTAGAGGATGGCATCTTGCGTCTTCTTCGGCAGGTCCTTCCACTTATTGTCCAGCGTGAACTTGTAATGCTTGCCGAGCGCGGTCAGCGTCTGCACGTAATAGGGTGACGACGATTTCGCCCACGGCGCGATGGCGCCCTTGCGCAGGGTGCGGTCCTTGTCGGGAATGACCAGGTCGGCATCGATGTGCTGCTCGACGCCGAGCCCGCCGCATTTCGGGCAGGCGCCGAACGGATTGTTGAACGAGAACAGCCGCGGCTCGATTTCCGAGATGGTGAAGCCGGAGACCGGGCAGGCGAATTTCTCGGAGAAGGTCAGGCGCTCGGTGGTCTCGTTGCGCTGTCGGTTGGCCTTGGCGCGCTCCCCTCCCCCTTGTGGGGAGGGGTTGGGGGTGGGGGTCGAGAGGCGACGCGCAGACGAAGAGGGCGGCACGTCGTGCGTCGCCGCTATTGCACGACCTGCCGACCCCCCACCCCGACCCTCCCCCACAAGGGGGGAGGGAGAAGAGGCGTCGGCAAGCTCGGCGATCGCTAAGCCTTCGGCGAGCTTGAGCGCCTGCTCCAGCGAATCCGCAAGCCGCGTCGAAATATCCGGCCGCACCACCAGGCGGTCGACCACCACGTCGATGTCGTGGGTGAATTTCTTATCGAGCGCCGGCACTTCGGCGATCTCGTAGAATTTGCCGTCGACTTTGACGCGCTGGTAGCCCTTCTTCATGAACTCGGCGAGCTCCTTGCGGTACTCGCCTTTGCGGCCGCGCACCACGGGCGCGAGCAGATAAAGCCGCGTGCCCTCGGGCAGCGCCATGATGCGGTCGACCATCTGCGAGATGGTCTGGCTCTCGATCGGAAGACCCGTCGCGGGCGAATAGGGCACGCCGACGCGCGCCCACAACAGCCGCATGTAGTCGTAGATCTCGGTGACGGTGCCGACGGTGGAGCGCGGATTGCGCGAGGTGGTTTTCTGCTCGATGGAAATGGCCGGCGACAGGCCGTCGATCTGGTCGACGTCCGGCTTCTGCATCATTTCCAGAAATTGCCGCGCGTAGGCGGAAAGACTCTCGACATAGCGGCGCTGGCCCTCGGCATAGATGGTGTCGAAGGCGAGCGACGATTTGCCCGAGCCGGACAGCCCGGTGAACACCACCAGCCGGTCGCGCGGAATGTCGAGATCGATGCCTTTGAGGTTATGCTCGCGCGCGCCACGGATGGCGATCACGCGCGGATCGCGCGCGTTCTTGGTCGCGTCCCTGGCCGGCCGGTTCTTGTCGAAGAGGTCGTTCATAGGGAAATAGCTTCCGTTCCCACGGCCTGCAGCGGCGGGTTATCGAGCGAGGATTTAGCCTGAACGTAGTGAGAACGCGGGGCTTTTGCCAGGGCGGGGCGGGCGGTTATTCCCGCAATACTTGGCGGGCTTTTGGCCGGGTGCCAAATGACAAGGGCCGGCATCTCGCCGGCCCTCGCTGCCCGCCGCAAAGAGAGTGTACGCGTTACTTGGTGACGTACGCGCCACCTCCACCCCAATTGAAGCGGTAGTTCATGCCGACGGTCACCATTTGCACACTCGACTTCACCGAGATCGGCAGCGCAAACGGCGTGTTCACGCCGCCCACCGGCGCGCTCAGGTTGCCGAACGTGTAGGTCTTGGTGCCAAAGCCGAGATAATCGTATTCGAGCTTGGCCGATAAATTCTCGGTCATGCCGAATTCGACACCAGCGCCGGCGACATAGCCGCTGCGATTATCAGTCAGCGTCTGTTGCGAAAAGATCGGACCGGCGGAGACTGATTGGGTGTACTCGACCCGCGCCCAAGCGCCGCCACCCTTGGCGTAGAACAGGAAATCGTTGGCGGCGAAGCCGATGCGTCCGGCCACGGTGGCGATATAGGGCGCCGCCGAGGTCGAGGTTTCGGAAAATGCGCCGGCGAGCGGCGACGTCGTAATATGCGTGCCAGTCAGACTGGTCCAGGCCCAAGTTCCCTCGACGCCGATGACGACCGGCGAGAACTGGAAATTGACGCCGGCCTGGGCGCCGCCGACGACTCCCATGGGGGCGACATTGGTCGTCGTGCCTGCCGGCTGCAGGATCGTGGTGGTGGTCGTGGTGACGACATCGTTCATCCACGCGCCGCCAATGTGAGCGCCGCCATAGATGCCGGTCCAGTCGTAGATCACCGGGCGATAGACGGGGGGCGCGTAGGCCGGCGCGGGGCCGGGCACCGGCATGTCGGCAGCCGATGCCGCGGTCGCAAGCACGCTCGCGGCCATGGCAATTCCGACCAAGAGACCAGGACTAGGACGCCGCATACGGTACCCTTAGACGCCAGCAACAGATTGAGTTTGGGGGCCAGTACAATGCTTCCGTAAGTCGCTGAATAGTGCAAAAAAACAACAGCCCAGCGGAATCCGGCGGGTTGCGATCCAAAGCCCTTTCGCCCGCCGAGACGAAGCGGGCGACGGTCGTCAGTAGCCGAATTTGTAGTTGATGCCGGCGCGGGCCATGCTCTCGTAGAACTTGACGCTGACCGGGGGAACGGCAAGGCAGTTGCCCAATCCGCACGACGCGTGCTCGAAACCGACGGCCAGATATTCGGCCTTCGCCGTCCAATTATCGGTCATGGCGACTTCGACACCGACGCCGGAGGTCCAGCCCAATTCCGTGCTGCTGGCCCATGGCAAAGTGCCCAGCGAAGCCTTGATGTTGCCGACGGCGCCGCCGCCTGTCGCGTAGAGCAGCACCCGGTCCATGGCGTAGCCGAGGCGGCCACGGAACGTGCCGACCCAATTGCTGGCCGTGTCGCAACTGGCGGGAACGCCGGGGCCGAGATTGCAGCCGCCGCCGACCTGGCTGCCTCTGACATTCTGCCAGTCGAAGTCGCCCTCGGCGCCGACGACAAGCTGACCGATCTGGTAATTGCCGCCGATCGTACCGCCGGCAAGCGCGCCGCCGACGTCGAAGTAGCCCGTTGCACCCAGCGGCGAGGTCCAATTGCTCTGGCCGAAAGCGTAGCCGGTGTTCACGCCGACATAGAAGCCGGTCCAGGTGAAAGCCGGCGCGGCCGGCACATACGCCACCGGAGCCCGCGGCGGCGGCACGACAGGAGGCGGAAGGTCGGCGGCAAGTGCCGGCGCCGCTGACGCGAGCGCGGTAACGGCAATGACCACCGAGAGACCAGAACTAAGACGCTTCATACGGCACACTTAGACGTAAGCAACGGATTGGACTTGGGCAATACAGAGGTTCCACAAGCGTCTGGATAGTGCAGAAAAGCAACAACGCGGCGGAATCCGCCGCGCTGTGATTTCGAGACCTTTGGCCTGTCCCATTCCCGGCCGGGAGCGGAGCGGCTGCGGCGGTTGAACCGTCAGTAGCCGAATTTGTAGTTGATGCCGACCCGGACCATGCTCTCATCGAAGCTGATGCTGGCGGGGGGAACAGCAAGGCAATTGGCGGCGCCGCAGGACGCGTGCTGGAAATCGGCGAACAGATATTCGACCTTCGCCGTCCAATTGTCGGTCATGGCGACTTCGACGCCGGCGCCGGCGGTCCAGCCCAATTCCGTGCTGCTGGCCCACGGGAAAGCGTCGAGTGAAGCCTTGATGTTGGCGTAGGCGGCACCGCCTGTTGCGTAGAGCAGCACATGGTCCATGGCGAAGCCGGCGCGGCCCCGGAACGTGCCGACCCAGTTGCTGGCGCTGGCGCAACTGGCGGGTGCGCCAGGGCCAAGATTACAGTTGCCGCCGACCTGGCTGCCTCTGACATTCTGCCAGTCGATGTCGGTTTCGGCGCCGACGACAAACTGGCCGATCTGGTAATTGCCGCCCAGCGTGACACCGGCCATCGGACCGCTGACGTCGAAGTTACCCGTCGTGCCGATCGGCGAATTCCAACTGCTCTGGCCGAAGGCGTAGCCGGCGTTGGCGCCGATATAGAAGCCGGTCCAGCTGAAAACCGGTGCCGGCACATATGCGACCGGAGCCCGCGGCGGCGGCATGGCGGCAGGAGGAAGGTCGGCAGCGAATGCGGGGGCTGCGGTGGCAAGCGCCAATGCGCCGGCGATCAATATCCGCTTCATTCGTGTCTCCTGTTCGGCCACGCCCAATAGTGAAGCGGGCCCTCAGATTTGCTTCCGGACCTCCGCCCCCCGCCCAATAACTACCGGACTTTCCTGCCAAAAGGTGTTGCGCGAAAACAACAGCGCACGACTTTCTCCTTGAGCGAATGGATGGCACGAAGTCGATGCGATCTTGCATTTCGCCCACGCCCTTGCGTTTGATGCGAGAACAAAATAAGAACATATCCTTGGGCAGGCGGCCGCGACGCGAAGCCGTGTGGATAACGGCCATCGCGCGCCGATCGCCCTTGCCGCGGGCCGGACCCGCACTAGGTTGGAAAGCGAACATTGGTGATATCGGGAACGAACGGAGAAGTTTCATGGCGGGAAGCGTCAACAAGGTGATCTTGATCGGCAATCTGGGCGCCGATCCCGAAATTCGTCGCACCCAGGACGGCCGGCCGGTGGCAAACCTGCGGCTCGCCACCTCGGAATCCTGGAAGGACAAGACCACGGGCGAGCGCAAGGAAAAGACCGAGTGGCATCGCGTCGTCATCTTCAATGAGAATCTGTGCCGGATCGCCGAGCAATATCTCAAGAAAGGCTCAAAGGTTTTCATCGAGGGCGCGCTGCAAACCCGCAAATGGCAGGATCAATCGGGCCAGGATCGCTATTCGACCGAAGTGGTGCTGCAAGGGTTTCGCGGCGAGCTGACGCTGCTCGATCGCGCCGGCGGAGCCGGTGCGGGCGGCGGTGGCGGCGGCGATTTCGGCGCCGATGACACGGGCGGCGATTTCGGCTCGCCCGGGCCGACGCGCAAAGTCGCGGCGGCGGCGGCCGGTGCGCGCGGCGGCGGCGGCGGGCGCGGCGAGATGGACGACGAGATTCCGTTCTAACGCGTCATTGCGAGGAGAAAAGCGACGCAATCCAGCTCGGCGCCGCAGAACTGGATTGCTTCACTTCGCTCGCAATGACGAGGCGCTGTCGGATCATTCCCTAAGCCGCGATGATCGACCTCATCCTCGCCATCAAATTCATTCACGTGCTGTTCGCTGCGGCGATGTTCGGCACCTGGCTCGGCATTGCCGGCTTCATGCTGCTGGCCTATCGCTCCGGCAATCCGTCGGTGGTGGCGCTGGTCGCGCAATTTGCCGTCCGCATCGAGCTGTTCGTCGTCGCCCCGGCATTGGCGTTGCAGCCGATCAGCGGCTTTCCGCTGGCTTGGGCGATCGGGCTTGCGCCACTCAATGAATTCTGGATCGACGTCGCGCTGGTGCTCTATGTCGCGGTCGTCGCGGTTTGGCTGGTGTCGCTGCGCATAGAGATCCGCCTGCGCAACATGGCGCGTCAGGCGGCGCTGGGCCGCGGCACCCGCGCCGACGATTATCCGCGCCTGTTCCGTATCTGGTTTGCGCTAGCGGCCTTTCTTCTTGCCGCCATGGTCGCGATCATTTTGCTGATGGTCTGGCAGCCGCGCTTGGATTGATCGCGCGCTTTGCGGTCTTGCGTGCGGGGAGGGTGGCGGTCAGCCGGTGAGCGCGAGCGTTTCGCCGTCTTGCTCGGCGAGCGCCGCCAGCGCGGGTCCGGCCAGGACGAAGGTCAGGCAGTGCGGCAGCGGCTGGAATCCGCTGCGCGAATAAAAATTCTGCGCCGGATTATCGGCCCGCACCGTGAGCTCGACGATCGGGCTGCCCACGTCGCGCGCCAGCGCCGCTATTCGCGCCATCAGCGCGTTGGCGACGCCCCGCCGACGGCAGTCGGGCTCGACGAACAAATCCTGCAGGAAAATCACCGGTCCGTTCCAGCCGGTGACGGCGCGCTCGCTGCACGTCGCCATGCCGATCACGCCGGAGGAATCTTCGGCAACAAAGGCGAGGAAACCCGCGTCGGGACCAAAACCGTCGCGCAGCCAATCGGCCTCGCTGGCGCGCACCGCGTGCAGGGCGTTCTCGCTCTGCGCCAACAGGCGCTTCAATCGCATCAGCGCCGGGATGTCTTTTGGCTGCGCCGACCGCACGCGAAACGGGTTGGGCCGGCTGTCTTTTGCGTCCATGGCGGCGAACGCTTAAGCCCGGATGTCGATCTTGCTGCCGGTCTTGCCGGTCCCACTCGGCGCCGAGGCCACGCTCGAGCCGGCGGCATCGACATCGGTGAGCGATTGACCGCCATGGCTGCCGTGCTTGTGGTGCGACAGCGATTGCACCGGCTGTTGGCTCGAGGCGTGAAAACCTGCCGAAGACATTCCGGAAATGGCCATCACCTGATCTCCAGCGCTGCCCGCTTGCGTCGCGTCGCCCCTAATCAATCGTGAACGATCATGGTTAATGAAGCCTTATCGCCTCATCCGTTGAGGATCGCGCGCACGCCGTCGACCACATATTGCACGGCAAGCGCGGCAAGCAGAACGCCGAGGAGCCGCGACAGCACGATGTTGCCGGTCAGGCCGATGGCGCGGCCGATCCGCTCGGCAAACAGGAAAGCGACAAAACACGAGGCCGCGACCAGCACCACGACCGCGATCAAGACCGCGATCAGCATCGGATTGCCGCCGGCGCGTCCGGCCAACAGCACGGTGGCGGTGATGGCGCCGGGACCGGCCAGGAGCGGGATCGCCAGCGGGAAGGCGGCAATGTTGCGGACATGCTCTTCGACCGCTTCCTCAGCCTCCCGGCTCTCGCGGCGCAGCCGCACGCCAAACACCATTTCGGAAGCGATCGAGAACAACAGCAGCCCGCCGGCGATGCGGAACGCCGGCAGCGAAATCGATAGCGTGTGCAGCAGCCAATCGCCGATCAGCGCCGTACCGATCAGGATCGCGCCGGCGATGATGCTGGCGCGGATCGCGACGCTGCGGCGGGCCGCGCGCGGCAAGTCTTCGGTCACGGCGAGGAAGGTCGGCACCAGCCCCACCGGATCGACCACGACCAACAGCGTCAGCAGCGCCGAAATTGCAAAGTCGAGCGGCATGATTCACCCGACGATCGGGCGCGGGGGGCTAGAATCCCGCGACCATTTCCAAGGTCTTGCCGGCCTGGGCGCGGCGGACGGCGTCGAGTTGATCCGGCGAATGGCGAAGCTGGCCGATCTCCTTGGCAAATTCCGGCATCGCGCGCAGTTTCTCGGCCCAGGCGTGCACGCGTGGATGCAGCCGCGCGAACGGATAGCCGGCGAGCGACAGCCGATGCTCATAGATCAGCCAGGCGATGTCGAGCACGCTCAAATCGCCGCCCATCAGATAGGGTTCCTGCGCGAGTTTTTTCTCCAGCGCGTCGAACTCGGCACGGAATTTCAATGCCGATGCGCGCGCCCGCTCGTCGGTAAAACCTTCCTCGGCGGCGCGCTGCCAGAACTCGATCTGGACCTGCTTTTCATGGTCGCTCACGCCCAGCACTGTGCCGGAGCCGTTGGCGCGGTAGCTTTCCAGCGCGGCCGCGGACTTCGGCGGCCCGGGCGGCGCGAACACGAAGCGGAAGCTCAATGTGCGCAGATCGAGATGCAGGTCGTCCTCGTGCTTGAGCAGCGCCGCCACCTCGCTCTCATGGCCGGCCGGAACGAGCCGCGGCGTCGGGAATGTCCGTTCCAGATACTGGATGATGTCGTTGCTCTCGATATGCACGGCGCCGTCGTGCACCAGCACCGGCACCAGTCCGCGCGGATTGATGCCGAGAAACCAGGGCTGCATGTTTTCGTAACTCGGCAGATCGATCGGATGCGACTGCCAGGGGATGCCCTTGAGGTTGAGGAAGATGCGCAGCTTCTGCGAGCAGGACGAGCCCATGAAGTGCAGCACGTGCACGCCCTTCCAGCCCAGCACCTCGAGGGTCTTGATGTCGCCGTCGGCCAACTGAACCATGAAGCGCTTCTCCCTTTTTCGCGCCCATCATAGGGGCTGGGCGCGATTGTGTAAGCCTCGTATGGCGCGCTTTAGAATCGACCTTCCCCGAGGCCGCCACATTGGCCCAAAGTGCGGCAATAACGCCTTGAAAGTAATATGGAAAATCCTATCTAGGAGAAGCCGATAAAGGTGGCGTTACGGCACCCGATCGGCTATGAAATTCGGCAGCGATTCGTTCAGGAATTCTACCTTTGGCAGACGACGACAATCCCCCGCCCACAGACAGCGGCCCTTCCGACATTCGCCCGGTTTCCATCACCGAGGAGATGAAGAAGAGCTACCTCGATTACGCCATGAGCGTGATCGTGGCGCGCGCGCTGCCCGATGCGCGCGATGGGCTCAAACCCGTGCACCGGCGCATCCTCTACTCGATGCACGAGAACGGCTACGAGTGGAACAAGCCGTATCGCAAGTCGGCGCGCGTGGTCGGCGACGTCATTGGTAAATATCACCCGCACGGCGACCAGGCGGTGTACGACGCCCTGGTCCGCATGGCGCAAGATTTTTCGATGCGCCTGCCGCTGATCGACGGCCAGGGCAATTTCGGCTCCGTCGACGGCGATGCGCCGGCGGCCATGCGCTATACCGAGGTGCGGCTCGAGCGCGTGGCGGGCTCGCTGGTCGAGGATCTCGACAAGGACACCGTCGACTTCCAGGCCAACTACGATAATTCCGAGCGCGAGCCGGTGGTGATGCCGGCGCGCTTCCCCAATCTTTTGGCCAACGGCGCCGGCGGCATCGCCGTCGGCATGGCGACCAACATCCCGCCGCACAATCTCGGCGAGGTGATCGATGCCTGCGTGGCGCTGATCGACAATCCGGCGCTCTCGATCGAGGATTTGATCGGCATCATTCCGGGCCCCGATTTCCCGACCGGCGGCATCATTCTGGGCCGCCAGGGCATTCGCTCCGCCTACCATCTCGGCCGCGGCTCGATCATGATGCGCGGCAAGGTCGAGTTCGAGACCTTGCGCGGCGAGCGCGAGGCGATCGTCATTTCCGAAATTCCCTATCAGGTGAACAAGGCGCATCTGGTCGAGCGCATCGGCGAACTGGTGCGCGACAAGAAGCTCGAGGGCATCTCGGCGCTGCGCGACGAATCCGACCGCGACGGCTACCGCGTGGTGATCGAAATGCGCCGCGACGCGGTGCCCGACGTGGTGCTCAACCAGCTCTACCGCTTCACCGCGCTGCAATCCTCGTTCGGCGCCAACATGGTGGCGCTCGACAACGGCCGGCCGTTGTTGATGAACCTGAAGGACCTGCTGACGCTGTTCATCGCCTTTCGCGAGGAGGTGGTCTACCGGCGCACCAAACATCTCCTCGGCAAGGCACGCGACCGCGCCCACGTCTTGGTCGGTCTTGCCATCGCGGTCGCCAATATCGACGAGGTGATAAAGCTCATTCGCGCCGCCAAGGACGCCAACGAGGCGCGTGAGGCGTTGATGGCGCGCGACTGGCCGGCCAAGGACGTCGCCGCTATGGTCACCTTGATCGACGATCCGCGCCACAGCGTGTCGCCGACCGGCGACACGCGGCTGTCCGCCGAGCAGGCCAAGGCCATTCTCGATCTACGCCTGCAGCGGCTTACTGCGCTCGGCCGCGACGAGATCAAGGCCGAGCTCGACAAGCTCGCAGCCGAAATCGCCGACTATCTCGACATTTTGCGTTCGCGCGCCCGCATCCAGGCGATCATCAAGGAAGAGCTCGCCGCCATCAGGAGCGAATTCGCCACGCCTCGCCGCACCGTGATCATCGATCAGGAAGGCGAGATGGAGGACGAAGATTTGATCCAGCGCGAGGACATGGTTGTCACCGTGTCCCACGCCGGCTATGTCAAGCGCGTTCCATTGTCGACCTATCGCGCACAAAAACGCGGCGGCAAGGGCCGCGCCGGCATGCAGACCCGCGACGAGGATTTCGTCACCCGGCTGTTCGTCGCCTCGACCCACACGCCGGTGCTGTTCTTCTCGTCGCGCGGTCAGGTCTACAAGGAGAAAGTCTGGCGGCTGCCGCTGGCGGCGCCGCAGGCGCGCGGCAAGGCTTTGATCAATATCTTGCCGCTGGAGCAGGGCGAGAACATCACCACCATCATGCCGCTGCCCGAGGACGAAAAGACCTGGGACAAGCTCGACGTGATGTTCGCCACGACGCGCGGCACGGTGCGGCGCAACAAGCTGTCGGATTTCGCCGACGTACGCCGCTCCGGCATCATCGCCATGAAGCTCGACGAGGGCGACGCCATCGTCGACGTGCAGATCTGCACCGAGAGCGACGACGTGCTGCTCACCTCGGCGGCCGGCCAATGCATCCGCTTCGCCGTCGACGACGTGCGCGTGTTCCAGGGCCGCACCTCCATGGGCGTGCGCGGCATCAATCTCGCTGACGGGGACAAATTGATTTCGCTGTCGATCCTGCGCCACGTCGAGGCCAGTGCCGACGAGCGCGTCGCTTATCTCAAGCGCGCCAATGCGGTGCGGCGCGGCGGCAACGGCGAGGTCGAGGACAACGGCGCGACCGACGGTGAGGAAGCCGAGGGCGCTATCGAGCTCGGCGAGCAGCGCTATGTCGTCATGTCGGAAGCCGAGCAGTTCGTGCTCACCATTTCGGAAAAAGGTTTTGGCAAGCGCACGTCGTCCTACGAGTACCGCACCACCGGCCGCGGCGGCAAAGGCATCGTCGCCATGTCGATCACCGAGAAGAACGGCCGCCTGGTGGCGTCGTTCCCGATCGAGGAGACGGACCAGATCATGCTGGTCACCGACGGCGGCCAATTGATCCGCTGCCCGGTCGACGGCATCCGCATCGCTGGCCGCTCGACGCAAGGCGTGATCGTGTTCTCGACCGGAGACGGCGAGAAGGTGGCGTCGGTGGAGCGGTTGACGGAAGAGGGCGAGGAGAACGGCGGGGAGTAAATTTCCCCGTCATTGCGAGCGCAGCGAAGCAATCCAGCGCTGAGCTGCCGAACTGGATTGCTTCGTCGCTCCGCTCCTCGCAATGACGGGGTCTCGATCGCGAACGGCAGGGTTCCTGTGAGACAGCGTCAGCCAGCGGTCTACATTCTGGCAAGCCGACGCAACGGCACGCTGTATATCGGCGTAACATCCAACTTGCCGCAGAGAGTCTGGCAGCACCGAACCGGTGTGGTTCCCGGCTTTACCAAGCGTTACGGCTGCAAGACGCTCGTTTGGTGTGAATTGCATTCGACGATGCTGGATGCGATTGCGCGCGAAAAACAGCTTAAAGGCGGATCGCGGAAGAAGAAGCTCGACTTGATAGAGACCGCCAATCCAGATTGGCGGGACTTATACGAGGAACTGATTTAGCCGTCATTGCGAGGAGCGAAGCGACGAAGCAATCCAGTGCTGAGGCGCCGCCTGGATTGCTTCGCTTCGCTCGCAATGACGACGCGGGTTCCTGCAACGGAACCCGTGGAAAATTTCTTCACCGCAGTGGATTGACAATGCCGGCAGTCGGCGCAGAATTTCCTCGCAACCTTCCGACCATGGAGGTGCCGATGGAACCACCGGGCTTTAAGGCCGCATCGATTGTTGCGTGACGCGTTCGGCACGCAGCATAGCGGCAAGCGCGAACGTTTTCGCCGGAGGCGACTTCAGCGGGTCGCATCAGTGAGGCAAGACCCCACCTTAGTCGCCCCGGCGTAAATCTTTTGCCGGAATCCCGCTTGCAGCGCAGGCGAGGATTTTATTGCGATTATCCCCGCCAAACCGTTCTCAAATGTCATGCCGCCGCGAGACGCGGCAGGAGCAGCGGCTTGCGGCCCTGATCGAGCTCGGCGACTTTCCGCGCGATCGACGGATTGGCGCGCATCAGGGCGAGCCGCTCGGCGAGCCGTTCGCCGCTGAGCACGTTGGGAAAGTTGAAGCTGTCGTGGAACATGAAGTGCCGGGAGTTTTCCGTGGGCCGCGTGCATTCCAGCGAAAATCGCGATGCCAGCGTCTCCGTCGGCCACTTGAAACCGCATTGCTCGAGCGTCGGCCGGTAGATGCGGCTGATCAGATGATCTTCCTGGCTGATGGTGAGCGGGAAGCAATCCTTGTGCTGTTGCAGGAATTTCATCAGCTTGCGTGAACGCAACGCGCAGCCGTTGCCGACATTGAGCGCGTCGTTGTACCACCACGGCGCGCCGACATAGTCGTAAGCTAGAAATTCGTTCGTCCAGCAGCCGGCATCGACGATCCAGGAATCCCATTGGATGTTGATGGCGAATTTCGTCGTGATGTGATCGGGCAGCTCGTACCACATGAAGTGCGAGCATTCGCCGATGTTCGGCCATTTCGGCACTTTGACGAAGCGCGTGCCTTCGACCGCGATCGGTTCGTCGGCGAAGATGACGGCGTCGCCGAAGGCGATATCGCGCAGCGAATCGGCCATGGCGAGCCGGGCCAGGGCGTGACACTGGGTGTCAATCATGACCAGCGTCACGTCGGGTAGGTGCAGCTTCATCGCCAGCTCCCGGTCAAATCGGCCCATTCTGCGGCGCGTTGCGAAAACCGATGGTCGGCCGGCGTAGTTAATTTTCTGTATACGGGTGTCGGCTAAGGATGACGGCAGCCCGCAAAGACCACCGCGATGCCAGAATTGTCTCCCTTCGCCGAAGCTTTAGCGCTGCATCAGGCCGGCCGGCTCGAGGACGCCGAGAAGATCTATCAGCGCCTTCTCAAGAAAATTCCCGATCATTTCGACGCCCTGCATTTGCTCGGCGTCGTTTTCCACCAGCGCGGCAACCATGCGCAGGCGGTCCGGCAGATCGACCTGGCGCTCAAGCGCAGCCCGCAAAACCACTTCGCCCTGAACAATCGTGGCATTGCGCTGGTCGAGCTCAAACGCTTCGACGAGGCGCTGGCGGCCTTCGACCGCGCCATCGCGGCGCGGCCGGATTACGCCGAGGCGCATTCCAATCGCGGCAATGTATTCAAGGAGCTCAAGCGGTTCGATTCTGCGCTGTCGAGCTATGATCGCGCGGTTGCGCTGCGGCCGGACTTTGCCGACGCACATTCCAATCGAAGTAACGTGCTCAACGCCTTGAAACGCTTCACAGAAGCACTCGCTGCGTCCGACCGGGCGCTGGTGCTGCGGCCGGGCTTTGCCGAGGCGCATTCCAACCGCGGCAACGCATTGAGCGGCCTCAAGCGTTTTGCCGAGGCCCTCACGGCTTGCGACCGCGCATTGGCGCTGCGGCCAGATTTTGCCGAGGCGCACTGCAATCGCGGCACTGCGCTCCAAGAGCTGGGCCGGTTCGAGGACGCGCTGGCAAGCTTTGACCGCGCGGTCGCGGCGCGGCCGGATTTCGCCGAGGCGCACTGCAATCGCGGCAATGCGCTCCAGGAGCTGCGGCGCCTCGATGAGGCATTGGCCGCCCATGACCGCGCGCTTTCGCTGCGGCCGGACTTTGCCGACGCTCATTACAATCGCGCCAATGCGCTGCAGGCGCAAAAACGCTTCGCCGAGGCGCTGTCGAGCTACGACAACGCGATCGCGCTGCGGCCGGATTTTGCCGACGCTCATTTCAACGAGGCGCTGTGCCGGCTGGTCACCGGCGATTTTGCGCGGGGCTGGGAGAAGTACGAGTGGCGCTGGCAGACCACGCAGATCGGCGACCACAAGCGCACCTTTGCCCGGCCGCTGTGGACCGGATCGGATGCGGTTGCCGGCAAGACCATTCTGCTGCACGCCGAGCAGGGTCTTGGCGATACCCTTCAGTTCTGCCGCTACGTGCCGCTGGTCGCCGCGCGCGCCGGCCGCGTCATCCTGGAACTGCCGAAACCGTTGCACGCGTTGATGCGAAGCCTTGGCGGCGGCGCGCAGATTGTCGTGATGGGCGATCCCTTGCCCGATTTCGACATGCATTGCCCGCTGCTGAGCCTGCCGCTGGCGTTCGGCACCACCCTCGAGACGGTCCCGGCGGAAATTCCTTATCTCGGCGCGCCCGAGGCCAAGACGCGTGCATGGCGCGATCGTCTCGGCGCGCACAAAAAAATGCGGATCGGTCTCGTCTGGGCCGGCAATCCGCGCAAGGAGCTGCCGGGATCGAACCGGATCGATCGTCTGCGCAGCATGGCGTTCGAGCGGCTAAAACCGCTGCTTGGGATCGCCGGTTGCGAATTCTACAGCTTGCAAAAGGGCGACGACGCGGTGGCGCAGCTGCGCGAAAGCCCGCTGCGTCACCGCGTGATCGACTGGACCGACGACCTGCACGATTTTTCCGACACCGCCGCGCTGGTCGATAATCTTGATCTCGTCATTGCGGTGGACACGTCGGTGGCCCACCTTGCCGGCGCGCTCGGCAAGCCGTTTTGGCTGCTCAATCGCGACGGCACCTGTTGGCGCTGGCTGCTTGGCCGCGATGACAGCCCCTGGTACCCGACCGCGCGGCAGTTTCGCCAGGACGACAGCCGCGACTGGGACGGCGTGATCGCCCGCATTGCCGCAGCTTTGGCCGACGCCGTTCGCCGGGCTTGAGCACGGCGATTGTCGCCACCGCAATTTCCCGGTGCCGCCATGGAACTTTCCCCGGGGCGAGGGATTAGTCCGCGGGCATATCACGTGGGGAAACGGCTATGAATCTTTCCAATCAAAGTCTTTTGGTCATCCTTGTGGTCGGCATCGTCGCCGGCTGGCTGGCCGGCCGGGTGATGGCTGGCGGCGGCTTTGGCCTGATCGGCGATCTGATCGTCGGCCTGATCGGCGCTTTCATCGGCGACTGGCTGTTGCCGCAGCTCGGCATCCATCTCGGCACGGGTATGCTTGCGCTCATATTGAACGCATTCATCGGCGCGGTCGTGCTCCTGCTCATCCTCCGCCTGGTGAGCGGCGGCTTTCGGCCGCGATGGGGCAGGCGCTGGTAGCCGCCTAGAGCGTGATCCGGAGAAGTGGATGCCGGTTTTCCGAAAAGATCATGCGCCAACGAAAAAGCCAGACCATGATCGGATTCAATTTGATCGGATCATGGTCTAGTTCGCGGGCGGCCAGCCCGTTGCCGGATATGGCACGTGCATGGTCATCAGCACGATCGGCGTGCCGCCGCTCGGGATCACTTGGTGCGGGGTGTTGTAGGGGATCAGGATCATATCGCCCTTGACCACCTGGTGGGGAGGCGCCGCCCGAGATCGACGAGCCAGTGAGATTGTTGGCGTTGACGCGCTTCTCGTCGACGAGCTTGCCTTCGGTGACGATGTCGCCGGTGCCTTGGAGCACGACCATCAGCTCGGCGTCGTGCTCGTGCAAGGCCGCCGGCGCATTGCCGGGGCGGTATTCGAGCTGCGCCCGGTAGGGCGCCAGCAGCAGGATGGGCTCCGCCGTCACCGGCGCGTCGCCCTTGCGGTCGGCCTTTGCCTTGTCGACCAGGGCCGTGATGTCTTTATCGCTCATGAACACCGAAGCCGGCGCCGTGGTTTGCGCCCAGGCAGGAGACGCGACGACTGTGGCAATGATCGTGAAAGCGGCGAGTTGCACACGCATAAAATCCTCCCGGTATTTGTTTTGTAGCGCCGCCCATGATCGGGCAGGCGGGCGCTCGACACAAGTACCGATTGTGCCGTTGCCGCTTGCGCGCGCGTCCTAGGCGGCTAACATCGCCGCAGCGCCGTCCACAGAAAGCATTCAAATGACCATGCCGATTACGCTCAAGGACATCACAATTCACCCCGTCATCGAGCAACAGGGGCCGTTCTTCGACGCCATGGGATTTTTCCCGACAATAACCAAGGAGTTGCTCGACGAAAACCGCTCCTGGCTGCAGCCGGCTTTCCTCGATCCGGCCGACAAGCTGATGCTCTGCATCCAAAGCTTCGTCATCAAGACGCCGCACCACAATATTTTGGTCGATGCCTGCGTCGGCAATCACAAGCCGCGGCCGACGCGGCCGTTCTGGCACATGATGAACAGCGATCGGTTCGAGAAGGGGCTTGAGGCGGCGGGCCTCGGCGTCAACGATATCGACTATGTGATGTGCACCCACCTGCACACCGATCACGTCGGCTGGAACACCAAGCTCGAAAACGGCCGCTGGGTGCCGACCTTCCCCAAGGCGAAATACATCATGGCCGACCGCGAGCTCGAGCACTGGACGGCGCGGCAGAAGGACAATCCCGACAGCGTGCCGTGGATCACCGACTCGGTGCTGCCGATCATCGCCGCCAAGCGCGCCCAGATCGTCAAAAGCGATTTCGTCTTCAATGAGCAGCTGCAGTTCATTCCGACGCCCGGCCACACCATCGATCATTTCTCGGTGCTGGTCGGCCGCGCCGGCGCCGACGCGCTGATCACCGGCGATATGATTCACTCGCCGCTGCAGGGCAAATATCCCGAGCTCGGCATGATGGCCGATTACGATTCGCCGCAGGCCGGCAAAACCCGACGCAAAGTGTTCGACCGCTTTTGCGAGGAGCCGACGATTATGTGCGCGACGCATTTTCACGCGCCCTCGACCGGCCAGGTGCGGCGCTGGGGCGACGGCTTCAAATTCGTCGGGGTCGCCGGCTGATCCGCCGCGCGATCAATGGCATCGGCAGTGACGGACGGTCGACGACAGCCGGGTGACAAGGCGTTCGCGAAGTCGAGACGGCGAAGCGGGATTACTTTAAGATTTTGCGGGTCGGCTGCATCAAAGATCAAGCATTGCCAGGTCCGCTATCGCGGCTTTATCTTGTGACCTGACAACCTCCGCGGGCTCAGGTGTGTCGTGTCACGTCTCTTCATCAGCCATTCCAGCAAAGATAACGCCGCGGCCATCGCTTTCAAGCAGTGGCTGGGCAAAAACGGCTGGCCGGAGGACGACGTATTTCTCGACCTGCAGAACATAGGCGCGGGCGAGCGCTGGAAAGACGCGCTACGCAAGGCGAATGCGCGCTGCGAAGCTATCATTCTGTTGGTGTCACCGGAATCTCTGTCCTCGCCGGAATGTCTTGCCGAGGTGCGCAAGGCGGAAGACTACGGCAAGGAAATTGTCGTTGTGCTGCTGCGCGATATCAAGTTCGAGGATCCGCGGCTGGATTCTTACAAGGAGCGGCAGATCGTCGACCTTTCGGCGCCGCCACAGAGCCATCTTGAAAAGGTAGACTATCGTGGCGAGCATTTGGAAATTAACTTCAACGTCGATGCGCTCGCGAGCGTGAAGGAATTTCTATTCAAGCGCGGCATCACACCCGATCACTTTGCCTGGCCTCCCGAGGACAGGCCAGAGGCGATGCCATTCCCGGGGCTGAGCGCTTTCACCGAAGGCGATGCGGGAATATTCTTCGGCCGTGATGCCGATATCGTGCGCGGTCTTGACAAGCTGCGCATCCTTCGCCGCGACGGCCGTCCGCGATTGCTCGTCATCCAAGCGTCCTCCGGCGCTGGAAAATCGTCATATCTTCGGGCCGGCCTTTGGCCGCGGCTCGACCGCGATTCCGATTTTGCACCGCTTTGTATTATTCGACCGGCTCAGGGCATATTGACCGGTCCGGAAGGATTGGGCCGAAAACTTGCCGCGCGGCTGTCGCGCCCAGGTTCTCCGGTCAATGCCGGCGACATTCATGCGCAACTTATGTCCGCCGATCCGGCCAAGGCCACGGCATCGGTCGTCCAAGTGATGCAGCTTGCAGCCGGACAGGCGCTCCAGGAACGCCGCATCGGTGATCAAGACGCGCGTGCGCCGACTCTGCTGTTGGCGATCGATCAGGCCGAGGAGCTGCTTGCGTCCGACGATGCCGAGGAAAGCCAACGCGCGCTATTTCTGCTTGCCAAGCTCATGCAGGATCCGCCCGAAGGTGTCGATCTGTTCGCGTTGCTCACGATCCGGTCTGACAACGCCGCACGATTGTTCCAGGCTGTTGCGGAAGCCGGCTTGGAGGCTCCCGAGACACTGCAGCTATTGCCGCTGCCACAGACGTCCTACCGGGATATCATTCTCAAACCGCTCGAAGTCATCGGCCGGCGCGGACAGGTTCTGACAATTGATCCGGCACTGACCGAGCAATTGGCCAAGGACGCGACCGGCGGGGACGCGCTGCCGTTGCTCGCGTTCACGCTGTCAAACCTTTATCAGGAATATTCGGCCAGCGGCAGCCTCACGTCGCAACAATACGATACCATGGGCGGCGTAGCCGGCTCGATCAACATGGCGCTCAAGCGTGCGCTGAGCAGGCCGACCGATGCTCCCGCGATCCCGGCCGCCAAGGATGCGCAGCTGGCCTGCCTGCGTGCGGCGTTCGTTCCCTGGCTGGCACGGATCGATCCCGAGAGCGGCGCGGCCATGCGGCGCGTGGCTCGACTCGAGGAGTTCGCACCGAGCGAGCGCGCCATGGTGGAGCGATTGGTCGAGGCGCGGCTGCTTGTCGCCGATCGTCGCTCCGGAGCCGACGTCGTCGAGATCGCACACGAAAGCCTGCTTCGGCAGTGGCCGCCGCTCACGGAGTGGCTGAAGCTCGATGCCGAAAATCTCAAGTTGCTCGAGGCTATCGAGCGGGCTGCCTCGGATTGGGTTCAGCATGGCGCTGACACCGCCTGGCTCGATCATCGCGGCGAGCGGCTGCGCGCGGCGGAACAATTGGCAACCCGCGCCGATTTTCGCAAACGTCTCGGTAACGACGGACTTGCCTATATCGCGGCCTGCCGGACTCGTGAAGCGGCAGAGAATAAGGGCAAGACGCGGGTGCGTATGCTGGTCGGCGCCCTTGCCGCGGCGCTGATCCTGGGCGTTGTCAGCTGGAAGTATCAACGGACGGTGCAAAACGAATTTTATCGCGTGACGACCGTCACGGCACTCGGTGCGGAGCGGGAAAGATCACTCAAACCGCATGAGACTTTCCAAGAATGCGGCGATTGTCCGAAGATGATCGTGGTGCCGGCCGGCGCGTTCAAGATGGGCTCGCCGGATAGCGATCATGTCAAGGGCGAATCGCCCCAGCATGATGTGACGATCGCGCAGCAACTTGCGGTCGGCATTTATGAAGTGACGTTCCGCGAATGGGATGCATGCGCGGCACACGGCGATTGTAATCCCAATATCCGCGCCGGGGGCTGGGGACGACTCAACCAGCCGGCCATCAATGTCAGTTGGAATGATGCTCAGACCTATGTCGCCTGGCTCAGCAGGATCACCGGAAAGACCTACCGGCTCCTGACCGAAGCACAATGGGAATACGCAGCGCGCGCAACCAAGCCGACCTACTATTCCTTCGGCAATGACGATGGGATGCTCGAGCAATACGCTTGGTACTCCGCGAATTCACAAGCGCAGACGCATGAAGTCGGCCAAAAGAAACCCAATCTTTTCGGCTTATACGACATGCACGGCAACGTCTCGGAATGGGTCGAGGATTGCCATCGCGATGGATATCAGGGAGCCCCTATCGACGGATCGGCGTGGCGGTCGGAGGACAATTGCATTCGAAGGGTGGTTCGCGGCGGTTCGTGGCTGTACGGCGCCAAGCCGCTGCGATCGGCAAGCCGCGACTGGGCGCCACCAGACACCGGCAAAGACGATATCGGCTTTCGCGTCGCGCGGGTGCTTGCACCTTGAAGGGCCTTTTACCGCGTCGTGTTGACGTGGATTAGGGGCCTACATTTATCGCTACGATTGGCATCGAACGGGTTTGGCCAAACGCTCCCTGGCGTAACGGGCATGCCGAGTCAGCGGGAAGCGTCGAATTAAGTCGCGCTCTATGGTTTGCTCTTCGTCGGTTTTGCACGCGGTTCGAAGAATAATCGACATCCATGAATAGGCATTGTCGACCGCGTTGCCGTTCGGAAACGCGACGAGAAGCTTTTGGAATGTTGTCCGCGCGGCCTGCGGATCCCCCATTTCTATGCCCTGCGCGTAAATCTGTTCGGCCATTGCGTCGTCCAATAATTTTGAATTGGGAAATTCCCGTTGCATGGCTTCGACAACACCGCCGGTGCGCTCGGGCTGATACACCGCCATAATTCGGACCTTTCGATAGTAAAGCCATTCGCGCAACTGGCCCTGTGCTGGATCTTTTGCCGTCTTATCAAGGGTCGCGTCGATCATGTGAAGCGCCTGTCTGAGGTCCCTGTGCGCAAGCACATGCGGCAGGCGATCGCTGCCGGGCCGGAAACTCGGGTCGATCAACATGGAATACTTGATGATGGTTGCGCGTGCCCGCTTATAAAGGATGTCCGGCCGTTGCGCGCCCGCCGAATTCAAAAAGTCCAGATACTGCGAAATTTCTTTTGAAGCCTGGATCACATAGGGCAATTCGACCGCATTGGGATCGACGGCCAAGTCGGGATCAATCTTCTCGATTGCCGCCGCGATTCGGTCGGGATCGGTCGTCTGAGGCAGGGAGTCGGCAGGCACTTTGAGCGCGTTGAGGCCGTGATTTGCGATTTCACCAGCCAACGCAAAGTCGAAATCCCGGTATGCGGCGCGCGCGGCGAGATACCAAAGGGCGGGCTGCTTGGCAAAGCCGGAGTGCGACTCAACCAGCGCAAATTGCTGTCGTGCGGGATATTTGGCGAAAATTCTTATTACTTCGCTTGTTGCCGCACCCGAATAGTCGCCATTGCCTACGATCATGGCCTGGGAGAAGTCCGCCATGGCTTCGTCTAGCTTGCCTTGATGATGCGCCAACCAGCCCAGCATGTAGGCCGCATCATCCGCGAGTGGCATGGATGAATCCCGTGTGACAGCCTCAAAATGCGGCTTTGCGGCGGCGGCATGTGCGGCGAAATCGGGGTTTATACTGCCGAGCAGGCTGTCGCGGTAGAGATCGCGGTTTTGATTGGCAAAGCTAAGCCCCGAAGCCACGTAATATTCCGTGTCCGGTGAATCGGCAACCAGGTTTTTCAGCTGATCCACGGCGCTAGCTTCTGCACCTTGCGGCAGGTGAGCGCTAATCGCCGGCAACGTATTCGCCAACAGCGATCCCATGATTTTGTAGCCGGCCGCATAGTGCAGGACGTTGGCGATGACCGACTTCGGATTTGCCGACAACCCCTTTTCGAAATCGCCGTTGATGTAGTAAGCAAATTCGATGAAGGGATCGGACTGTTTGCTTGCCAAGAAGCTTTGGATGGCGTTGCGGACGTCCGGGTGCTCGGTCTGCGGCCCGTATTGGTCGAGGCGTGAATATATATTGGCGCCCAGCCGCAGAATCGCGCCCGATGGAATGAGCGCCCAAACGTGAGATTGCAGCTTCTTTGCAGGAAACTTTTTGAATATTGCATCCAACGCGTCGTTGGCGACTTTCGGCGACATCTCGCGCGCCAGCACACGTGTAATGATGGCGACATCCGGCCATAGCCGGTAATCGTCCTTGGCGAGCGATTGATCTTGTTGCAGCAGCTTTTGCAGCGCGGCCTGATATTGCCGGACGGCGAGATCGGCGGGATCGACGGCGATATAGCGCTTGCGACCGCGACCGTTGGCGTCGAAGCTTGCTGTGTACAGGTAGCCGCGACCGCCGGTAATTCGATAGATGGAGTATCCCTTTTTTGCCGACGTCGGCAAGTCACCGAGCGCATCGACGAGCACGCCGAGATGCGGGTCCTTGCCGTCGGCAATGTCAGCGAGGTCGGTGCCGCCAACCTCTTCGAGCTTGACGCTGCCCCAGGTCGCAAATACGGCGTTGGGTGCTCCATCCTGTACATTGGGCCAATTGACGTTCGCGGGCTGCTCGTTGATCTGCCGCGACAAGCTCTCGACTTCCGCATGCACAATACTGTTGTTCAAGGTCGCCGCCGGCGTACCCATCATGGTGTAGATTACGGTCCCATCCTGATCGTAAATGAAAGCGTTTGTGACAGGCACGGTGGTGCCTTTAATATTCCGTTGCTGCCTCCGGTCACAACGCGTCGCATTATAAACATCGTCGGCGGGCTTGCAGCTAAACGTCATATAGTTCGGGTCATCGGGAGCAACACGAGCCCCGAGCGAAAACCCATCAACGGCGTACTGAGCGGCGGTTGCGGGAGCGGGCGCCAATAGAACGACGAGCAGCGCGATAGGTGGCAAGCAGATGTGAAATCGCGAAGCAGCCATCGCCCAACAGCCGTCTAAAAAATAGCAAAATAATTCCTGGGAAAAATCTAACCGAAGCGCCCGGGCCGCGGCAAGAGAATTCTTGCCACGGCGCCGGCCATCGGCCTGCCGTTCGCTGGCGGCCATGGGGGTATTCGTGGTATCGATGTTCATGACTGAAAGTCACCATCATTCGTCCCCAAACGAGACCGAGCGCTGGAAGCACGACGGCGTGCGCGTCATTCCGGGCAATCAGTTGGATCCCAACGTGCCGTCGACGCCGGGCATGGATCGCAAGGCCGCGATCAATTTTGCCCGTGCCGGCGCGCAAAAACTGTGGGCCGGCACGGTGACCATCAAGCCGGATGCGAAAACCGGCGCGCACCATCACGGCCATCTCGAAAGCATCATCTATGTGGTGCGCGGCAAGGCGCGCATGCGCTGGGGCGAGCATTTGCAATTCACCGCCGAAGCAAATCCCGGCGACTTCATCTTCATTCCGCCTTACGTGCCGCATCAGGAGATCAATGCCAGCCCCGACCAGGTGCTGGAATGCGTGCTGGTGCGCAGCGACGGCGAGGCGATCGCCATCAATCTCGACATCGAGCCGGTGGAGAAGCCGCAGACCGTGCTGTGGGTCGACCCGATCCACCGCGATGGTGCGGTGAAGAAGTGAACGGCCGCGCCGCAAACGCGCGCTAAAAGCAGAGATTGCCGACGAAGTTGCCGCGTTTGTCTTTGATGATCATGGAACAGTCCAGGCGCTTGAGCGCGGCCTTGGCGTCTTCGTTGCCCAGCGCTGCGGCCTGCTCGTAATAGCCCTTGGCGGCCTTGGTGTCTTGCGGTCCGCCGCGGCCTGAGAGGACGAAGTTGCCCAGCCAATCCAACGCCTCGGCGTGGTTTTGGGCGGCGGCCTTTTCGAACATGGCCCGCGCCGCGACATCGTCCTTCGGGCCGCCAGTGCCTTCCGCATACATCACGCCGAGCTGATACTGCGCCTCAGCGGAATTGGCTTCCGCGGCTTTCATCAGCATCGCCCTGGCCTGAGCAGGGTCCGCCGGCGGCCCGGCGGCGCCACCACCGGACAGCGCGGTGAGACGCGTCACGCCGCGGGGATTGCCGGCGGCAGCGGCGCGCTCGAACAGCGCCCGCGCCTGGGCTTCGTCTTTGGCGACGCCGGAGCCTGCGGCGTACATGATGCCGAGCTCGACCATGGCCGCGGTGCTGCCCTTGTCGATCGCCTTGCGATAAGCGGCGATCGCATCGGGCAACTGCCCATTGGCGGCGTAGGCGCGGCCGAGCTGAAAAAGTGCCCGGCGCGACGATGCCGCCGCGATCTTGCAGAATTTTATCGCGGTGGCGACATCGGACGGCGCGATATCTGCGGCGCCTTTGACGTCCGCCGGCTTGTCCGGATCGGTGGGATCGGCGGCGAGCCGGTCGCATAGCACGAGATCGGCCGATTGCGCGCGGGCGGCTGACTGCGCAGCCGTCAGCGCAAGTGCGGACAGGGCGAACATGCAAGCGATCGAAGCGGCGCCGGATCGTTTCGTCATGGCACAGATTTTATCACGATCCAGGCCCGGCGCGCACCGTGGGGGCGCCGTCAAACCGGCTTTTCGCCGAGGATGGTCAATCGCCGCATCAGGCGGCGTTCGGCGGCGCTAAAATCGGTCCGGGCGTGCAGCGTGCAGCGGTTGTCCCACATCAAGAGGTCGTGCGGCCGCCAGACGTGCTCATAGATGAATTGCGGCTGCTCCTGATGATCGAACAGCGCGCCGAGCAGCGCATCGCTTTCGTCGTCCGGCAGTCCCTCGATGGCAACCGTCATCAGCCGGTTGACATAGAGCGACTTTCGCCCGGTGGCCGGGTGGGTCCGCACGATGGGGTGCCAGAACGACGGAATGCCGTCGCGCGGCTTGGTGCCGCGCTTCATCGACGCGTTGTCATAGTCGTAGGCATTGAGCGCGTTGCGGCCTTCGATGCTCTTTTTCATTGCCGCTGGCAGCGTTTCGTAGGCGAGATAGGCATTGGCAAACAGCGTATTGCCGCCCGTGCGCGGAATTTCCAGCGCATAGAGCATCGACGCCATCGCCGGCCGCTCCTGATGGCATTGGTCGGTGTGAAAGTGCATCTCGCCGTCGGGTAGCGCCCCGATCAGCTCGCCGTTTTCGCGGATGTTGGAAATCAGCATCACCGCCGGGTTCTTGGTCGTGTAGCGCCGCGTGTGGCTCACCGCGGGCGGCCCAAAGCGCTCGCCGAAGCGGACCTGGTCGTCTTCGGTGAGGTGTTGATCTCGGAACAGGATGACGAGATTGCGATGCCAGCAGTCGAGCACTTTGGCAAAAGTCTCGTCGCTCATCGGCGCGCTCAGATCGACGCCGACGATTTCGGCGCCGATTGCCGGCGCCAGCGCACGCGTACGCAATTGCGATGGTCGTTGCGACACCTCGAAGGCTTGCGTGCTCATGGCCATCTCCGTCTACACCATAGTCTGAGCGACACCGTCACTCTGTCAACTTGATGTTCGCCGCCTTGACGACTTGCGGCCACATCGCGCGCTCCTCGCGGATGGTGCGCATCATCTCGTCGGTGCCGCCATCCAATGTCGAGAGCGCCGATGTCCGGTACCAGGCGCGGATATCGGCGTCCGCCAGCGCCTGCGCGATGGCGTCGCGGAATTTCGCCACGATCGGCTCGGGCGTGCCGGCCGGCGCCATGACGCCCCAGATGTTGGTCGAGGTAAAACCCGGGAAGCCGGATTCGGCGATCGTCGGCACGTCCGGCAATTGCGGCAACCGGTTCGGCGAGCCGACGGCCAAAATTTTGAGCTGCCCGGCATTGGCCTGGGTCAGCGCCTGGGTCACGCCGAAGAACATCACGTCGACCTGGCCGCTGATGAGATCGGGCGTCGCTTCGCCGGTGCCTTTATACGGCACGTGCACCAGGTCGAAGCCGCCCTGCATCTTGAGCAGCTCCATGAACAATTGGTGGGTGCTGCCGACGCCGGTCGATGCGTAGGTGAATTTGCCCGGCTGCGACTTGGCCAGCGCCACCAGCTCTCGCAGATTATTGGCTTTGAGATCCCGATTGGCGACAATGACATTGATGATGCGGGCAAGCGGCGCCACCGGCGTGAAATCGCGATCCATGTCGTAGGACAAATTCGCGTAAACCGCGGGCGAGACGGCAAACTGGATGTCGCTTGCCGACACGAACGTGGAGCCGTCGGGAAGCGAATCCTTCACGGCTTTCATGCCGATATTGCCATTGGCGCCGGGCCGGTTCTCGACAAAGAACGGCGCGCCAAGTTTTTGGCTCAGGAACGGCACCACCTTCCGCGTGATGAGATCGCCGCTGGAGGCGGGCGGGTACGGCATGATCAGCCGCACTGGGCTGGTGGGCCAAGATGTTGGCGCTACTGCCGTCTGCGCCAACGACGGCGCGGCGGCAACGACTGCCAGCACGGAACCCAGCACCAGCCGGCGCCAGCTCTGCATCGCCATCTCCCAACCCATCGCGATACGCCGACATAACGTTAGCACGTCTGGCCGCCGGCTGCGGCAGACATTGGATAAACCGATCGGCCGATATAAACAAACCATAACCGAAGCGGCGCGCGGTGCGACATTCGAACACGCAGCCGTTTCGTCGAATATGCGATTAATAAAGCAGGGGCGGCCATGAAGGGTTTGACAACATGGCTGTCGACATGACGCTTTGGGCCATCCTCGCCGCGATGGCTGCATTCCTCGCTTGCGGCTGCATCGTGACGTGGGACAGATCACCGGCAGCATTAGCGCGACAGCGTCGCCGCGGCGATTAGCGCTCGCCGCCGCTACTGCCCCCGCCGCACCGCACTGGCGAAGCGCTTGGCCTCTTCGGCGGCGCGGAACAGCGCCTTCGCCTTGTTGATGCATTCCTGCTGCTCGAATTGCGGGTCGGAATCGGCGACGATGCCGGCGCCGGCCTGCACATACATGGTGCCGTCCTTGATCAAGGCGGTGCGCAGCACGATGCAGGTGTCCATGTCGGCGCCGGCGGAGAAATAGCCGACGCAGCCGGCATAGAGCGAGCGCTTCTCTTTTTCCAACTCGTCGATGATCTGCATGGCGCGCACCTTTGGCGCGCCCGATACCGTGCCGGCGGGAAAGCCCGCGGCCAGCGCATCGAGCGCGTCGCGGTCGCGGCGCAGCTTGCCCTCGACATTGGAGACGATGTGCATCACCTGGCTGTAGCGCTCGATGAAGAACTGGTCGGTGACGGTGACGGAGCCGATCTCGGCGACGCGGCCGACGTCGTTCCGGCCGAGATCGAGCAGCATGAGATGCTCTGCGCGTTCTTTCGGGTCGGCGAGGAGCTCCGCCTCAAGCGCCTGGTCTTCGTGCGGCGTGGCGCCGCGCGGTCTCGTGCCGGCGATGGGGCGGATGGTGACGACTCCGTCGCGCGCCTTGACCATCAATTCGGGGCTCGATCCGGCGATGGCGAAATTGCCGAATTCGAGAAAGAACAGATAGGGCGAAGGATTGACCCGGCGCAACGCGCGGTAAAGCGCGAACGGCGGCAGCGTAAACGGCGCCTCAAAACGCTGCGACAGCACCACCTGAAAAATATCGCCGGCGGCGATGTAATCCTTGGCGCGCAGCACCATGGTTTTGAATTCGGCCGGCGTGGTGTTCGAACGCGGCGTCACGTCGAGCGGACCGAGGTCGATGTCCGCCGCCGCTTTGTCGAGTGGCCGGTCGAGCGCATCGACCACGGCCGAGAGGCGCTCGACCGCGCGCGCCAACGCGGCCTTCGCCGATAGGCCGGCGTGCGGACGCACCGGCGAGACCACGGTGATCGTATCTTTGACGGCATCGAACGCAATCACCAGCGTCGGACGCACCAGCATGGCGTCGGGGATGCCGATCGGGTCGGGCGCCTGCGCCGGTAATTCCTCGATCAGCCGCACCATGTCGTAGCCGAGATAGCCGAATACGCCGGCAGCCATGGGCGGCAGCTCGTCGGGCAGCGCAATGCGGCTTTCGGCGATGAAGGCGCGCAGCGCCGCAAGCGGCGGCTCGGCCATCGGCGCAAACGCCGTCGGGTTGCTCGCCGGCGCGCGATTGATCTCGGCGCGCTCGCCATCGGCGCGGAAAACCATGTCGGGCTCGAGCCCGATGATCGAATAACGCCCGCGCACGGCGCCGCCTTCGACCGATTCGAGCAAAAAGCTCATCGGCCGGGAGCCCGAGATTTTCAGGAATGCCGAAACCGGCGTTTCCAGGTCGGCAACCAGCGTCGTCCACACCACCTGCGGCTCGCCGGCCTCATAGCGGGCGGCGAAATTTTCCGCCGAAGGCTCGATCTGCATTCAATTGGTATCCGGCGCGCTGTTGCCCAAGGCTTGCTGGAGCGCCGACTGGTTGACGCTGGTGCCGAGATCGCTCTCCAGCCAGGCCATGTACTGGCCGAACACGTCGTCGCCGATTTGACGCGATATCATCTCGTCGAGCTGCTTGGCGTTGGGTGTGTTCTTGTCGAGGCTCGGCGTCTTGATGTCGGCCACCTTGAAGACGGTCCATTGCGTCGGCTTGTCGCCCTCGGCGCTGGCATAGGCATCCAAGGCGGTGTGGAAGATGGCGTCGATCATCCGTGCCGAAATCGTCTCCGGCGGCTTGGTGCGGGTGATGTCGGTTGCGGTTTCGACTTTCACGCCGTTGGCCGCCGCCATGGCCTCGAGCGTGCTGCCGTTTTTCAGCTTGTCGAGGATGTCGGCCGCCTTGGCTTTGAGCCGCGACGCGACCTCGTCGTCGCGCCACTGCGCCTCGACCTGGCTTTTCACCTCGTCGAGATTGCGCTCGCGCGCCGGCGTGATGCCGGTGACGTCGTACCAGATATAGCCGCCGTCGGCTTCGAGCGGATCGTTGTCGACGCCGACATCGGTGGCGAACGCGGCGTTGACCACTTCGGCGGCGTGGGGAAGGTTTTCGATCGGCTTGCCGTCGGGGCCGCGGCCGGAGCGGTCGATGGCGTCGTAGGTGACGACGGGCAGCTGCAGTTTCTGCGCCGCGTCCTCGAGCGATGCGCCGCCGGCGCGAGCGTCCTCGATCTTGTCGTGGATGTCCTGGACGACTTTCTTGACGCGCGCCAAGGCGATCTCGTTGCGGATCTGCGGCGCCACGTCGGCGAAGGTTTTGCCTTCCTCGGGGATGATCTGCGACACGGTGACGATGACCACGCCGAACTTGCCTTGCACCGGCGCGCTCACTTCGCCGTCCTTGAGCGCGAAGGCGGCATCCGCCACGGCCGGATCGATGATGGTGGATTTCGGCACCGTGCCGAGATCGAGGTCTTGCTCCTTGAGCCCGCGCTCGGCCGCGAGCGCCGCGAACGTCAGGCCGCCCTTGATGCGCGCGCTGGCGGCTTCCGCCTCGGCCATGGTGGGAAACGGCATCTGCTCGATGTGGCGGCGCTCCGGCGTGATGTAGCGGTTGCGGTAGGTGTCAAAAATCTGTTTGACGTCCTCGTCCGGCACTTCGGCGGTCTTGGCGAGCTCCGCCGGGGTCGCCACCACGGCCGCGATTTTGCGGAATTCCGGCGCGCGGAACAAAATTTTGCGCGTATCGAAATATTTGCTGAGCTCTTCCGCGGTCGGCGGCGCAATGTCGCCGGCTTGCGCCGGACCGAGGGCCAAATAGGCGATGCTGCGCGCCTGGTTCTGAAACTGATTAAGCGCGTCGAGCCAGGCGCTCGGCAGCGGGATATTGCCCGAGACCGAATCGATGATCTGCCGGCGTAAGGTCAGGTTGCGCTGCTCGGCGACGAAGCGCTTCTCGTTGAAGCCGGCATTGCGCATCGCGTCTTCGAACCGGGCGCGGTCGAACTGGCCTTGCTGGTTCTGGAACGACGGATTGGAGACGATGCGCTGCGAGATTTCGGCATCGGAAACGCCAAGCCGCATTTGCCGCGCGCGCTCGTTGAGGCCGGCTTCGGCGACCATTTCGCTCAAGACCTGTCGCGGCACACCGCGGGCCATGGCCTCGTCGGGTGTGACCACATGGCCGGACTGCCGGCTGAGCATCTGCACCGCGTCGGTGTAGGTCTGCCGGAACTGCTCGATCGGGATTTCGACGCCGCCGATCTTGGCGACCGTCGAGCGGCCGAAGCCGCGAAAGATGTCGTTGATGCCCCAAACCGCGAAACTGCCGGCCAAAAGCGTCATCACCACACCCATGACGATGCGGCCGAGCCAATTCGCGGAGGCTTTGCGGATACCTCGAAGCATTACGGTCCACGCTTTTGAGTGGTTGCTTTAAGCCAGTCGGCCGAAGGCGCTGCATCATAAGGATCGTCACGCTGCACCGCAACCGACGGGATTTACAGATAAAACGCCCCTTTTCCGCACGCAACCGGTCTGCTAACGCCACTGTGTCGCAGGATTTTTAGGCCGAAATGATGGCGCGCCGCCCACTGGTCGCAGGCAATTGGAAAATGAACGGGCTTGCGGCCTCGGCCGGCGAGTTGGAAGCAATCATCGTCGGCGCCCGCGACCTGCCCAATGCCGACTTTATGATATGTCCGCCGGCCACGCTGGTGGCGCACTTTGCCAAGCTGGCGCAAGGCTCACGCGTCGCCATCGGCGGCCAGGACTGCCATGCCGAACCGGCCGGCGCCTATACCGGCGATATCGCCGCCGAAATGCTCAAAGATGCCGGCGCCAGCGCCGTCATCGTCGGCCATTCCGAACGCCGCCACTATCACGGCGAGACCGACGCCATGGTGCGCGCGAAGGCGCTTGCGGCGCGCCGCGCCGGCCTTCTTGCCATTATCTGTGTCGGCGAGACCCGCGCCGAGCGCGATGTCGGCAAGACGCATACGGTCGTGCACGCGCAACTTGATGGCTCGCTGCCCGATGGCCTTGCGGATTTCGTTATCGCCTATGAGCCGGTCTGGGCGATCGGCACCGGCGTGACGCCGACCAAGGACGATGTCGCCGACATGCACCGCTTCATCCGCGAGCGGCTTTGCGGCCGTTTTGGCGACGCCGGGCAGGGCGTCCGTATTCTCTACGGCGGCTCGGTCAAGCCGGCCAACGCCAAGGAATTGCTCGGCATCGCCAATGTCGACGGCGCGCTGATCGGCGGTGCAAGCCTCAAGGCCGACGAGTTCCTGGCGATAGCGGCCGTTTACCGCTAACCTTCACCGGCCGCCGGCGCTCAAGATCGGCGGCTCGGGAGGACGCCATGAAAATCCGTCGAGCGATTGCCGTCATTGCCGTATTCGGGCTGCCGCTGCCGACGACGGCGGCTCACGCCGCCGAGATAAAATTCCTCGAGGGCAACGCGCTCAACGCGGTGATGGAGGACCTCGGTCCGCAGTTCGAGAAAGCGACCGAGAACAAGCTTGTCGTCACGCTTGGAACATCGGCGCAACTGAAGGCCCGGATCGAGGGCGGCGAGGCGTTCGACGCCGTGCTGCTGACCAAGGCGGCGCTCGACGAGCTCGCTACCGCCGGCAAAGTCGCCGATGTGCCCCGCCTTGCGATCGCGCGCGCCGGCATCGGCGTTGCCATCCGCAAAGGTGCGGCAAAGCCCGATCTGAGCACCACGGACGCCTTCAAGCAGGCCATGTTGAACGCAAAATCGATCGGCTTCGTCGACCAGACGCCGACCGCTGCTGCGCTCAAAGCCATATTCGTGAAGCTTGGCATTGCCGACGAGATCAAAGCCAAGATCAAGCCGCTCACGATCCAGGCCGCGGTCGCGGTCACCAACGGCGACGTCGAAATCGCCATGACGCAGATCAGCGAAATTCTGCCTTATCCCGGCGTCGAGCTTGCCGGTCCGCTGCCGCCGGACATTCAAACCTATACGATGTTCTCCGCCGGCATCAGCGCGGCGGCGAAAAATGCCGAAGCGGCAGCCGCCTTGATCAAATTTTTGACCTCGCCCGATGCCAAGGCGGTGATCAAGGCCAAGGGAATGGAGCCGGGCTGAGCGCGAACGTTTAAAAAATCGGGAAAACGGGAGGGAGCCATGGCCGACGACAATAATCCAATACGCCGTCGCAATTTCCTGATGGGGGCGGGCACCGCGGTCGCCGCGTCTTTGGCGCCGCCGGTCGCCGCGCAGGCGCAGACGCCGAGCGCGGCCACCGCGGCGCCCGACGTCGAGCCGCTGCTCACGCTGACGCCGACCGAGCATGCCTTCTTTGTCGCCGCCGCCGACACGTTGATCCCCGCTGACGACTTGTCGCCATCGGGCAGCCAATGTGGCGTCGCCACGTTTATCGACCGCCAACTCGCGGGTGCCTATGGCGGCGGCGCGCGGCTTTATCGCGACGGGCCGTTCACCAAGGCCAAGCCCGAACTCGGCTATCAGCTGCCGCTCAATCCGCGCGAATTTTTTCGCGCCGGCATCGCCGCGGCCAATGATTGGTCGCGCAAAACCTACGGCAAGGATTTTGATCGCCTCGCCGACGCCGACCGCGAAACCGCGTTGAAGGCCATGGAAGCCGGCAAGGCGGAGTTCTCCGGCTTTTCCAGCCGCATGTTCTTCAACGCGCTGCTCGATCTGAGCATGGAAGGGTTTTTCGCCGACCCGATCTATGGCGGCAACCGCGACATGGCGGCGTGGAAGATGGTCGGCTATCCGGGCCTGCCGGCGACCTATCGCGAGGACATCAAAAAATATTTTGGCAGGAAATACGACAAGCCGCCGCGCTCGATCGCGGATTTTTCTTGAGGGGGATGCGCCATGATCAAACTCAAGGAAACCGATGCGGTCGTCATCGGCGTCGGCTGGACCGGATCGATCCTCGCCCGCGAACTGACCAAGGCCGGTCTCAACGTCGTGGGCCTCGAACGCGGCGCCAAGCGCATGCCGGGCCAGGATTTCACCATTCCCTCGGTGCGCGACGATCTCAAATACGCGGTGCGGCAGGAATTGTTTCAGGACACGCAGCTTGAAACCGTGTCGCTGCGCCATTCGCCGGCGGAGACCGCGCTGCCGATCCGCCGCCTCGGCTCGTTCCTGCCCGGCACCGATCTCGGCGGCGCCGGCGCCCATTGGAACGGCATGACCTGGCGCTGGCTGCCGTCCGATCACAAGCTGCGCAGCCATATTACCGAGCGCTACGGCAAGGACGCCATTCCGGCCGAGATGACCATCGAGGACTTGCCGGTCTCTTACGACGAGCTCGAGCCGCACTACGACAAGTTCGAAAAACTGTGCGGAGTCTCCGGCAAGGCCGGCAATTTACGCGGCAAAATTGTCGACGGCGGCAATGTGTTCGAAGGGCCGCGGCAGAACGAATATCCCAATCCGCCGCTCGCCAAGAGCATGGCCGGCACCATCATGGCCGACGCGTCGAAGAGCCTCGGCTATCATCCGTTCCAGGCGCCGTCGAGCAATGCCAGCGAGGTCTACACCAATTTCGAAGGCCAGACGCTCGGCGCCTGCGAATATTGCGGTCATTGCGAACGCTTCGGCTGCGAGGCCAATGCCAAAGCGTCACCGAATGTCTGCATCCTGCCGGCGCTCTTGGCGGACCAGAAATTCGAGTTGCGCACCCACGCGCAGGTGAAGGAACTGGTCTACGACAAAGCGGCGCGCAAGGTGACGGCGGTGCGCTACGTCGATACCCGCAGCGGCGAAGAATACGAGCAGCCCGCCGGCATCGTCATCCTCGGCGCCTACGTCTTCAACAACGTGCTCTTGATGCTCACCGCCGGCATCGGCGAGCCTTACGACTACAAGACCGGCAAAGGCGCCGTCGGCAAGAACTACTGTTATCAGGTCAGCGGCAATGCCGTGACGGTGTTCTTCCAGGACAAGGAGATCAATCCATTCATGGCCGCCGGCGCTCACGGCGTCCTGATCGACGACTTCAACGGCGACAATTTCGATCACTCAGGCCTCGGCTTTTTCGGCGGCGCCTGGATCCAGGCCGGCCCGACCAACGGCCGCCCGATCGCGACCCGCCCGGTGCCGCCCGGCACGCCGCGCTGGGGCCGCGAATGGAAAGCGGCGACGGCGAAATGGTACAACCACGCCTTCTCGATCGGCGCATCCGGCTGCAACTACGCGCACCGCGAAAATTTCCTGGATCTCGATCCGACTTATCGGGATGCGCTTGGCCGGCCGCTCATTCGCATGTCGTATAATTTCCGCGACAACGATTTTAAGCTCGCCGACTATATCGGCGGCGTGCTCGGGCGGCTCGCGACGGCGATGAACCCGACGGTGATGAGCACGCCGAACGTCAAGAAGGGCGACTATAGCGTCGTGCCCTATCAATCCACGCACAATACCGGCGGTACCATGACCGGGACCGATCCGAAGACCAGCGTCGTCAACCGCTATCTGCAATCGTGGGATGCCGACAATGTGTTCATCATGGGAGCGTCGGTGTTTCCGCAGAACGCCTCATACAATCCGACCGGTCTCGTCGGCGCGCTGGCCTATTGGTCGGCCAATGCGATCACCACGCAATATCTCAAGAACCCCGGGCCGTTGGTTCACGCCTGAGCAGCGCCGCCCGGGCGGGCGGCGCTGGTGAGTTCATGTGCTTTTAACGCGGCACGATGGGCGGCGATGCCACCGGATCGGTCTGTGCCGTTGGATTACTCGAATAGTTCGCCGCCGTCTGGGTCTCCGTATTGCCGGCACGGTAGACGATGATGCCGGCGGCGATAAAGGCGAACAGCACGGCCGCCAGGAACCAATACCCGGCCGCATCCGGCGTCCGTTCAGCGTCGAGACGACGTTCGAGTCCGTAGTTGTCATAATCGAAGTCGAGATCGGATTTCTTCAAAGGTTGGTCCATCGGGCCCTCCTGTGCATCGAAGGCAATGGAACAACGCGCAACAGCCCTGCCGTGGCAGCAGCGCAGTCATGCAAAGTCCCAAGGAACGGAATTTCCGAAAGTTCCCGAAAGTTCCTGTGACCCATTCCGGTCGATGTCGGTTGGGTCTATTGTTATTCCAATAACAATCGACAGCGGCGCGGCATGGCGCCGGCAGGGGAGGGTGCGATGACCGACGAGACGATTCCACGCCGGAAATTTCTTGTGGGCGCAGGCCTCGCCGGCACTGCCGTCGCGACCGGCTTGACCCAGACCACGCCTGCGGAAGCACAAGCGCCGGCCGCGCCCGCTGCAGGCGCGCCGGCCGCGCCGCAAGCGGAGCCGCTGCTTCTGCTCAACGAGACCGAGCACGCCTTCGTCGTTGCCGCGGTCGATACCATGATCCCGGCCGATGAATTGTCGCCCTCGGGCAGCGATTGCGGCTGCGCCACCTATATCGACCGCCAGCTCGCCAGCGCCTGGGGCGGCGGCGCCAAAATGTATCGCGCCGGACCTTACTTCAAAGGCAAGCCCGAACAGGGCTATCAATTGCCGCTGACCCCGGCCGAATTCATCACCACCGGCATCGCAGCCGCCAATGCCTGGTCGCGCAAGACTTATGGCAAGGATTTCGACCGGCTCGATCCGGACAAGCGCATCGAGGCCCTCACGGCAATGCAGGAGGGCAAGGCCGCGTTCGACAATTTCAATGCGCGCGCCTTCTTCGCCCGGCTGCTGACGCTGACCATGGAAGGCTTCTTCGGCGATCCGATCTATGGCGGCAACCGCAACAAGGCGTCGTGGCGGATGCTCGGCTTCCCGGGCCTGCCGGCAACCTACGCCAACGTCATCGATGAATATCGCGACAAACGCTATGTCGCCGAGCCGCAGTCCATTGCGGACTTTTCTTAAAGCGGGAGGCCGACATGGTGACGCGATTGAAAGAAGTCGATGCGGTCACGATCGGTCTGGGTTGGACCGGCGCCATCATGGCGCGCGAATTGACCAAAGCCGGCCTGAACGTCGTTTCGTTGGAGAAGGGCCAGGACCGCATTCCCGGTGAGGACTTCATCCTGCCGGCGGTGCGCGACGAGGTGCGTTATGCCCAGCGCCTCGAATTGATGTGGGACAATTCGCTCGACACCCTGACCTTCCGCAATTTCCCCAACGAGCAGGGGCTGCCGATCCGCCGCATCGGCGCGTTCCTGCCGGGCGAGGGCGTCGGCGGCTCCGGCATTCATTGGGGCGGCCTGCACTGGCGCTTCCTGCCGTCGGATTTCCGCATCCGCAGTGCGCTCACCGAGCGCTATGGCGCAAACGCGCTTCCCGACGGCATGACGATTCAGGATTGGCCGGTCAGCTATGACGAGATGGAGCCGTTCTACGACCGTTTCGACAAGATTTGCGGCGTGTCGGGCAAGGCCGGCAATCTGCGCGGCAGCAAGGTCGACGGCGGCAACGTCTTCGAAGGCCCGCGCAGCGACCAGTATCCGAACGCGCCGATCAAATCGAGCAATGCCGGCCTGATGTTCGGCGAAGCGGCAAAGAGTCTCGGTTATCATCCGTTCCCGGCGCCGATCGCGATTGCGAGCGCGCCCTACACCAATGCCGACGGCGTGGCGCTGGGGGCTTGCGAATATTGCGGCTACTGCAACCGCATCGCGTGCGAGACCAACGCCAAGGCGTCGCCGAATTCCACCATCCTGCCGGCGCTGCGCCTCGATCCGAAATTCGAGATCCGCACCCGCTGCTTCGTCACCAAGCTCAACTACGACAAGGACGCGAAGAAAGTCGTGAGCGTGACCTACACCGACATGCGCAACGGCGAGGAATATGAGCAACCTGCCGGCATCGTGCTGCTGACGTCTTATGTCTTCTCAAACGTGCAGCACATGCTGCTCGCCGGCATCGGCGAGCCTTACGATCACGCAACCGGCAAAGGCGTCGTCGGCAAGAACTACGCCTATCAGTTCGAAGCCGGCGCCAATGCCTTCTTCGAGGACAAGGAGCTCAATCCGTACTGGGGCTCCGCCGGCATGGGCACCGTCATCGACGACTTCAACGGCGAAACCTTCGATCACGGCGGCTTGGGCTTTTTCGGCGGCGGCTACATCATGGGCAACACCGCGAGCGCGCCGCCGATCGCCGGCCGCACGGTGCCCCATGGCACGCCGGAATGGGGCTCCGAATGGAAGCGCGCCACCGTGAAGTGGTACTACCACGCCGCCCGCTTCAACACCCAAGGCTCGGTCTATGCCAATCGCGACAACTACATGGACCTCGACCCGACCTATAAGGACGCGCTCGGCCGGCCGCTGATCCGGCTCACCTACAATCCGCCCGACAACGAATTCAAGATGTCGGCGTATCTGCTGCAAAAGCTCGAAGGCGTCATCAAGGCGATGAATCCGACGCACTACGAGATGCACCCGCGGCCGAAGACTTTTACCGTGGTGCCCTATCAATCGACCCACAATACCGGCGGCACCATGATGGGCGCCGACCCGAAGACCAGCGTGGTCAATCGCTACCTGCAAGCCTGGGACGCCCATAACCTGTTCATCCAGGGCGCCTCGGTGTTTCCGCAGCAGCACGGCTACAATCCGACCGGCACGGTGGGTGCGCTGGCCTATTGGTCGGCGCGCGCGATCACGACGAGCTATCTCAAGAATCCGGGACCGCTGCTTCACGCCTAGGGGGGAAGTCATGCAAAGGAAGAAGACGGGCGCCGCAATCGGCGCCGCGGCCGCCGTCGTTCTTGCCGCCGCTGCAGCAACGCCGGCGCTCGCCGCCGATGCCGCCCATGGCAAGGTGGTGTTCCAAACCTGCGCCGCCTGCCACAGCGACAAGCCGGACGCGATCGGCCCGAGCCTGCGCGGCGTGTACGGCCGCAAATCCGCGGCACTCCCCGATTTCCGCTATTCCAACGCCATGACGCGCGCCAACCTCATCTGGGACGACGCCAACCTGAAGGCCTACATCAAGGACCCGCAGGCCAAGGTGAAAGGCAACCGCATGCCGTTCGGCGGCTTGAGCAGCGATGCGGATATCGATGACGTCATCGCTTATCTGAAGGATTACAAGTAGCTAGCCGCAGCTTATAAGGGCAAGTCGGACCTGCCCGCCGCGCCATTTCAGCCATAGAAAATCCCCCTTGGATCATGTAGAGACCGCCCCGGGCTGCCTATATGAAGCGCGGGCGGCAGGCGGAAATCATCGATGCTGAGTGTCATTATCGTCATCCACCTCATGCTGGTCCTCGGCCTGATCGGCGTCGTGTTACTGCAGAAGTCCGAGGGCGGAGGACTGGTCAGCTCGACCTCGGGCTTTATGACCGGCCGCGGCACCGCAAACGTGCTCACGCGCACCACGGCGTTTCTGGCCGCCGGCTTCTTCGTCACCAGCCTGTTGCTGTCGTGGATCGCGGGTCTCGAGCGCAAGCCGGGCTCGATCATCCACACCGGCGGCGCGCCGTCGCAGGAAACGCCGGGCGCTCCGCCCACGGCACCGCCGTTGAGCGGCGGTGGCGGCGTTCTCGACCTGCTCAAGAAAGGCCCGGGCGGCAACACAGCGCCGGCTCCGGCGCCGGCCCCGAGCGGACCGCAAGTGCCGCAGTCGCAATAGGCGACTTCGCTACCCATTTAAGGGTGCAATGAGCGGGCCATGCCATGACTTTTGGCATCGCCTGAGGATTTCGCTTGAAGCCCTTACGGCTCAAGCGGTTTTTGGCATCGTTTCGGGCTGGTTTACGATGCGCGGCAGATATTCCGGAAAATCGCTCGTCGAATCGTGTTTGGAGGGCTAAAGCTTAAGTCCCATGGCGCGGTACATTTTCATCACCGGCGGCGTGGTCTCCTCACTTGGCAAGGGTCTCGCTTCCGCAGCGCTCGGCGCGCTGCTCCAAGCGCGCGGCTATAAGGTCCGGCTGCGCAAGCTCGACCCCTATCTCAACGTCGATCCGGGCACCATGTCGCCGTACCAGCACGGCGAGGTTTTCGTCACCGACGACGGCGCCGAGACCGACCTCGACCTCGGCCATTACGAGCGCTTCACCGGGCGCCCTGCCACCCGCAGCGACAACATCACCACCGGCCGCATCTACCAGGACATCCTCACCAAGGAGCGCCGGGGCGACTATCTCGGCGCCACCATCCAGGTCATTCCCCACGTCACCAACGCGATTAAGGATTTTATCCGCGACGGCAACGAGGGTTTTGATTTCGTGCTGTGCGAGATCGGCGGCACCGTCGGCGATATCGAAGGCTTGCCGTATTTCGAAGCCATCCGGCAGATGGGCAACGATCTGCCGCGCGGCCACGCCATCTACATCCACCTGACCTTGATGCCGTTCATCCCGAGCGCCGGCGAGCTTAAAACCAAGCCGACCCAGCACTCGGTGCGCGAACTGCGCGCCATCGGCATCCAGCCGGATATTCTGCTCTGCCGCACCGATCGCGAGATTCCATTGAGCGAGCGCAAGAAGCTCGCGCTGTTCTGCAATGTGCGCGAAAGCGCCGTGATCGAGGCGCGCGACGTCGATAATATCTACGCCGTGCCGGAGGCCTATCACGCCGGCGGCCTCGACGACGAAGTGCTGGCGGCCTTCGGCATCGACAATCCGCCGCCGCCCGATCTCGCCACCTGGCATCTGATCAACGAACGCATCCGCAATCCGGAAGGCGACGTCACCATCGCCATCGTCGGCAAATATACCGGCATGAAGGACGCGTATAAATCGCTGATCGAGGCGCTGTCCCACGGCGGCGTCGCCAACAAGGTCAAGGTCAAGCTCGATTGGATCGAGAGCGAGGTGTTCGAGAACGAAGACCCGGCGCCGTTCCTCGAGCACGTCGACGGCATTCTGGTGCCGGGCGGTTTCGGCCAGCGCGGCGCCGAAGGCAAAATCCTCGCCGCGCAGTTCGCCCGCGAGCGCAAGGTGCCGTATTTCGGCATCTGCTTCGGCATGCAGATGGCGGTGATCGAGGCGGCGCGAAATCTCTGCGGCATCGAGCAGGCCAACTCCACCGAATTCGTCCCCACCAGCGAGCCCGTCGTCGGGCTAATGACCGAATGGATGAAGGGCAACGAGTTGCAGACGCGCGGCCTGGTGGGCGACCTCGGCGGCACCATGCGGCTCGGCGCCTATCCGGCCATGCTGGCGCGCGGCTCGCGCGTCGGCGACATTTATCACTCGGCCGAGATTTCCGAGCGCCACCGCCACCGCTACGAGGTCAACACCGCCTACAAGGATCGTCTGGCGCAACACGGCATGCGCTTTTCCGGCATGTCGCCGGACGGGCTGTTGCCGGAGATCATCGAATACGACGACCACCCCTGGTTTATCGGCGTGCAATTCCACCCCGAGCTGAAATCGCGGCCGTTCGCGCCGCATCCGCTGTTCTCGTCGTTCATCGGCGCGGCGGTGGAGCAGAGCCGGCTGGTGTAGCGTCCGCGACGGACCTAACGGCCCAATCGGAATATCCCAAAGCGATAAGGCGAGATATCCACGCCGCGATCGATCTCGGTGAAATCGCCGTCGTCGCGGAATTGCGCCACGATGTTGTTGACCGCGATTACGGTTAGCGCGCGGCGCCGTGATGATTTCAGCTTGGCGATGAATTGCCCGGCGGCATCCGGGAAAAACGGACTGTTCACGAACAGATACGACAGGTCGTCGTAGTTTTGCGCCTGGGCGTCGGCCCGGATGATCTCGACATTGCGAAGACCGAGCCGTCGTGCGCCGCGTCGCATCGCCGCACAACGGGCCGGCAGGATTTCAATGGCACGGAAGCGGCACGGCGCGACGCAGGCGCCGTAGAACACCACATGGCCGTAACCGGCGCCGACATCGCCAAAAATCTCGTTCTTGCCCGGCGTCACGGCGCGGAAGATTTCGCGAAGCTCACGAAACGTCATGCTGCTGAACGCCAAATGCTGGTTGCCGAAGCGGCGCAGCAGGCCGGGCAGGCTCGAGAGCCGCTCGTCGACATCGGACTCGATGTGCAGCGCGTTCGCCAGCACGGCGTCTTCGATGTCGCGGCGGCCGGCGTGAAATTCGCGGACGAGTGCGCTGAAGCGAACGGCTTTGATCGGCGATGGGACGCTGGACATGATGCACAATCTATGGGCATTATCATGGTCTATTCAATCTCAGATGGTGAGCACCATGACGTTTATCGCGTACGGCACGGCCATCAACGCTGCACTGGGCAACGCGCGCACAAGCCTTGAGGATTTGAAAGTGCTGCGCGACCACGCGACCGCGGTCGTTGCGGCGCAGGGCGATCTCAAAGGCGGCTTGCGCAAGCTCAATAAAGAGATCAAGGCCCGCGAGAGCAAACTGAAAAAGAAAAAGAAGAAGTGACGCTCCAGCCGCCTATGGGCGACGGAGCGCCGACCCCAGTTCGTCTGCGTACCGAGCATGATCGGCGCCATGGCGTTCCGGTCCATGTGGTCTGGGAGATCACGCTCGCCTGCAATTTGAAATGCGGCCATTGCGGGTCGCGCGCCGGAAAGCGGCGCGCCAACGAACTGTCGACCGCCGAGTGTCTCGACGTCGTCCACCAGCTCGCCGAGGCCGGCACCCGCGAAGTCACCTTGATCGGCGGCGAGGCCTATCTGCGGCGCGATTGGCTCGAGATCGCCGCCGAGATCGCGCGCTTGGGGATGCATTGCGGCGTGCAGACCGGCGCGCGCGGGCTGACCAAGGAGCGCATCCAGGCCGCCTATGACGCCGGCGTCCGCGCCATCGGCGTGTCGGTCGACGGGCTTCGCGAACTGCACGACAGCCTGCGCGGCGTTGCCGGCAGCCACGATCAGGCCATCCAGGCGGTGCGCTGGATCGCCGAGGTCGGCATCGAGCCGGGCGTCAACACCCAGATCAACGCCCGCTCGGCGCCGCAGCTGCGGGAGATATTCGACGAGATCGTCGGGGCCGGCGCCAAATATTGGCAGGTGCAGTTGACGGTGGCGATGGGCAATGCGGTGGACAACAGCGAGATCTTGCTGCAGCCACATCAGATCATCGACGTCGTCGATTGCCTCGCCGAGCTTTATCACAAGGGCCGCGATGTCGGTTTTCGCCTGGCGCCCGGCAACAGCATCGGCTATTTCGGCCGGCACGAAGCCTATTGGCGCTCGCTGACCGGCGAAATTTCCCATTGGGACGGTTGCACCGCCGGCGAAACGGCGCTGGGCCTCGAGGCCGACGGCACCATCAAAGGCTGCCCGTCGCTGCCGAAATCCCATTACGCGTCCGGCGACACGCGCACCACCACCATCAAGGACGCCATCGCCGGTCTCGCCGATCGCACCGTGCGGCGCGACGGCAATCGCGGCCGCGGCTTTTGCGGCTCCTGCTATTACTGGAATTTCTGCCAGGGCGGCTGCACCTGGGTGTCCCACGTTCTGGAAGGCCGCCGCGGCGACAATCCCTACTGCTATTATCGCGCCACCACGCTGGCGCGCCGCGGCCTGCGCGAGACCATCACCAAGGTCGCCGAAGCGCCCAACGAGTCCTTTGCCGTCGGCCGTTTCAAGCTCGGCCTCGAGCACCTCGACGGCTCGCCGGCCCCGCGGCGGCTCGCGCGCGACGACAAACCGCGCCGGCGCGACCGGCGCCTCGTGCCGTGTCGGTCGTGCAGCGAATTCATCTACCCGTCCGAGTCCGCTTGCCCGCATTGCGGCGCGTCGAACCCGGCCGAACACCGCGTCGAGGAAAGAACCGCGATCGATGACGTCAAGCGCGATATGCGCAACCTCATCGACGAGATCGATCTGCACCAACGGCAGATGCTGGCGCTGGTGAATTCACGCGATGGCGAAAACCGCCCGGCTTGACGGCGGACGAGGGGGACCACGGCGAAGCGCAATCGCCGTGTCAGCATTGCATGCCGGGGTAATTGCCTTTCCCGGCGGGGGCATTAACGTCTGCGGCCTCTGCCACCCCATGAGGCCATCATGATCTACGAACAACGGATTTATTCCTGCATCCCCGGCCGGCTGCCGGCACTGCTCAAGCGGTTCGAGGAGCAGACCCTGAAAATCTGGGACAAGCACGGCATCAAGCAGGCCGGTTTTTGGACCGTGCTGGTGGGCGAGGGCAACCACGATCTGCATTACCTCTTGGCCTGGGACTCGCTCGCCGAGCGCGAGCGGATCTGGAACGCGTTTCAGGCCGATCCGGCCTGGCACAAGGCGCGTGACGAGAGCGAAACGAGCGGCCCGATCATCGCCAATATCAAAAGCGCGTTCCTGCGGCCGACGGCGTTTTCCGCGGTGAAGTGAGGCGGCGACCATGATCGTCGAAGTGCGAATTTTCACCTGCAATCCAGGGCTGCTGCCGGCGCTCAAGAAGCGGTTCAAGACCAAGACGCTTGCGATCTGGAAGAAGCACGGCATCCGGCAGATCGGCTTCTGGACCGTGCTGATCGGCGACGGCAGCAACGATCTGCATTGCGCGCTGTCCTGGAAATCCATGGCCGAGCGGGAGCGCAAGTGGGCCAAATTCCGCGCCGACCCGGCATGGCGCAAGGTGCGTGCCGAAACCGAGAAGGACGGCCCGATCCTCGCCAACATCAACAGCGTATTCCTGCGGCCGACGGATTTTTCCGCGTTGAAATGACGGCGGTTGACCCGATCCGCCATGGCCTTCATGGTCGCCTGCGATGACGCCGAAAAATGCCGATCCGAATGCCGTCGTTGCCGTAGGCAAGGTACGCTTCGGCAATAACCTGCCGCTCACCCTGATCGCGGGGCCGTGCGCGCTGGAAAGCCGAGCGCATGCCTTCGACATGGCGGCTGCGCTCAAGGACATCGCGGCGCGGCTTAACATCGGCTTCGTCTACAAAACATCGTTCGACAAGGCCAACCGTACTAGCGCCGCGAGCGCGCGCGGGCTCGGCCTCGGTAACGCGCTGTCGATCTTTGCCGAGCTGCGAGAGAAACTCGGCGTGCCCGTGCTCACCGACGTGCACGAGCCGGAGCAATGCGCAACGGTCGCTGAGGCGGTCGATATTTTGCAAATCCCGGCGTTCCTCTGCCGGCAAACCGATTTGCTGGTGGCGGCGGCAAAAACCGGCCGCGCCGTCAACGTCAAGAAGGGTCAGTTCTTGGCGCCGTGGGACATGGCCAACGTGGTGCAAAAAATCACCGGCGCCGGCAACGCCAATGTGCTGGTCACCGAGCGCGGCGTGTCGTTCGGCTACAACACGCTCGTCTCCGACATGCGCGCGTTGCCGGAGCTGGCCAAGACCGGCGCGCCGGTGATCTTTGACGCCACCCATTCGGTGCAGCAGCCGGGCGGGCAGGGTGCCTCATCGGGCGGCGAGCGCGAATACGTGCCGGTGCTGGCGCGGGCCGCCGTTGCCGTTGGGGTCGCAGGCGTCTTCATCGAGACCCACGAGAACCCCGACCGCGCGCCATCCGACGGCCCGAATATGATTGCGCTCAAGGACATGGAGCCGCTTCTTGCGCGCTTGATGCAATTCGACAAGCTGGCCAAAAGCTGAAGCGACGCCGTTTGATCCGGACGCGCTCTATCGCCAACCACGAGATTTTGCCATTCCCCCCGTCCTCAGAATCGTCAGCCTGGTGATTTTCGCCTCGACGCTGTTCTCGCGCGCCGTCGATCCCGTGATTCCGAAGATCGCGGCCGATCTCTCGATCGACGTGAAGACCGCGGCGCTGCTGTCGAGCGCATTCACGTTTCCCTACGCCATCATGCAGCCGGCGCTCGGCACCGTCGGCGATTTCTTCGGCAAGACGCGGCTGATGACTATCAGCCTCGCCGCCGTGGTGACGACCACGCTGATCTGCGCCTTCGCCAGCAATTTCACGGTGCTGGTGACCATGCGCGTCATCGCCGGCGTCTGCGCCGGCGGCATCTTTCCGGTCGGTGTCGCGATCGTCGGCGATCTGGTGCCGGTGCACTCGCGCCAGGTCGCGATCGGCCGCCTCTTGGCGGTGGGACTGACCGGAAATTTGATCGGCGCCGTGCTCGCCGGCGGCATCGGCGATCTGCTCGGTTGGCGCGGCGTGTTCTTCTCGATCGGCGGTTTTGGCGCGATCGTCGCTGTGATCGCCTTTTTCGCCTTCCGCGGCTTGAGCACGCCGAAGTCGAGGCCTTTCAATCTTAGCGCCGTGGCGGCGGGATTTCGGAGCGTGTTCGCCGATCCCCGGGCAAAAGTCTGCTTCAGTTCGGTGTTCTTCGAGGGCATCGTCATCCACGGCATGTTTCCCTATGTGGCGCTCTTGCTTTTGGCGAGCGGCGAAACCCATTCCTCCTATGCCGGCATCATCATCGCCGCGTTCGGTCTCGGCGGAATTATTCTGTCGCTGTCGCTGCCGTTCCTGGTGGTGCGGGTGACCGAACGGCAATTGATGCTCACCGGCGCGTTGTTCGCGGCCATCGCCTTCGGCCTGATCGCGCTGAACATGGCCTGGTACATCCAAGCCGCCGTGTTCGTGCTGTTCGGGCTCGGCTTCTACATGCTGCACAATTGCATCCAGGTTCACGTCACCGACCTGTCGCAGACCGCGCGCGGCACCGCGCTGTCGATGCATTCGTCGGCGTTCTTTTCCGGCCAGGCGATCGGGCCGATCTATTACGGCTTTGCCTTCGGCCATCTCGGCATCGCCGTGCCACCGCTGATCGGCGCCGGCGTGATTTTGGTCATCGGGGTCGTCTGCGCGCGGCTGCTGCGGCATCGGCGGTCCGGACCCGACCTTGTCGAAGGGCGCTAAATCCCCCATTATCTAGCTGTTTCGGCCTGGGGTGCCGCGCGACAAAGGCGCGGCTGAGATCAAACCCATCGAACCTGTCTGGGTCATTCCAGCGAAGGGAGCCGCCTCTGACGCAAAAGCTTCCCCATATCGGCAAAAAGCCGCGCGTCGCCATCATTGGCGCCGGCGTCGTTGGGCTGGGCATCGCCTGGCGGCTCGCCGACCGGGCGACGGTGACGGTGTTCGACCGCGGCAAGGCCGGGGCGGGCGCGAGCCATGCCGCGGCCGGCATGCTGGCGGCGTGTTGTGAGGCCGAGCCCGGCGAGGAGGCGCTGGTCGCGCTCGGCCGCGACAGCCAGGCGCGCTGGCCCGCCTTTGCCGAGGAACTGTTGCGCACGAGCGGCGTCGATGTCGAGCTGCGGCGCGAGGGCACGCTGCTGCTCGCCTTGACTGCCGACGATCAGGCGGAAATCGCTCATCGTTTGGAGTTTCAGCGGCGTCTCGGCCTGCCCCTCGAATGGCTGTCGGCCGCCGACACGCGGAAGAGGGAGCCGCATCTGGCGGGAAAAATCGCCGGCGCGTTGTTCTCGCCGGAAGATCATCAGGTCGATAACCGCAAGCTGGTGCAGGCGCTGCGCATCGCAGCCGAAACGGCCGGCGTGACAATTCACGAGCACCGGCGGGTCAAGGACATTGCCGTGCACGGTGGCAAGGCAACTGGCGTCGTGTTCGATGATGGCACGACCGAGCGCGCCGATATCGTCGTACTTGCCGCCGGCGCCTGGTCGCGCACGATCGCCGGGCTGCCGCCCGACCGCCGGCCACCGGTGCGCCCCGTGAAAGGCCAGATGCTGGCGTTGCGCATGGATGCGAATGCTCCGCTCATCGATCACGTGCTGTGGGCGCCGGGCGCTTATCTGGTGCCGCGCCGCGACGGCCGGCTGATCGTCGGCGCCACCGTCGAGGAAAAAGGATTCGACGACACCATTACTGCCGGCGGCGTGATGGCGCTGCTCGATGCCGCGTGGCGCGCGGTGCCGGCGGTCGAGGAATTGCCGATCGACGAAATCTGGGTTGGCCATCGCCCGGGCAGCCGCGACGACGCGCCGATCCTCGGCCCCGGTCCGCTCGACGGCTTGTTCTACGCCACCGGCCATCACCGCAACGGCATCCTGCTCGCGCCAGTCACCGCCGACGCCATGGCGCGGCTCATCCTCGACAATGTCGTCGAGCCCGCGATCCGGCCGTTCGGTCTCGAACGTTTTCTGCCGGCGCGAGCGGCGGAGTAGGGGAGCGCGATGACGCAAGCGGAAATCCGCGTCAACGGTGAGAGCGAACCGTTCGCTGCGCCAAAAACCCTCGAAGCGCTGCTCGCGGAAAAGACCGCCGACACCGCTCAGCGCGGCATCGCGGTGGCGCTCAACGGCGCCGTCGTTCCGCGCGCGGCATGGCCGGCGACGGCGCTCAATCCCGGCGACAACGTCGAGATCGTGCGCGCGCGGCAAGGCGGTTAGGAGCAAAGAAATGTCTGATCCTCTGGTCATTGCCGGCCAAACATTCGACTCGCGGTTGTTTCTCGGCACCGCCGGCTATCCCAATCGCAAGATGATGCTCGACGCGATTGCGGCCAGCGGCACCGCGATGGTCACCGCCTCGATCCGCCGCATCAGCCTCGCCGGCGACGACGAGAGCCTGATCGATGTTTTGGGCGGCCGCGTGCGCTTCCTGCCCAACACCGCCGGCTGCCAGACCGCGAAAGATGCCGTGCTCACCGCCGAGCTGGCGCGCGAAGCGCTGGACACCAATTGGGTGAAGCTCGAAGTGATCGGCGACCGCGAACTGCTTTATCCCGACGTCGAGGAACTGGTGCGCGCGACGCAGATTTTGGTGGCGAAGGGTTTTGTCGTGCTGCCTTACTGCACCGAGGATCCGGTGACGTGCCGAAAACTCGCCGATGCCGGCGCCGCGGCGGTGATGCCGATGGGCTCGCCGATCGGCTCGGGGCTGGGCATTTCCAATCCGCATCTCATCGAGCTGGTGTGCGCCCGCTCGCCGGTGCCGGTGGTGCTAGATGCCGGCATCGGCACCGCCTCCGACGCCACGCTCGCCATGGAGCTCGGCTGCGCCGCGGTGCTGGTCAACACCGCAGTGTCGAAAGCGCGCGATCCGGTGATGATGGCAAGCTCCATGCGTGCAGCGGTAGAAGCGGGCCGGCTGTCGCGGCTTGCCGGGCGTATTGCGAAGCGAACGCACGCCGAGCCGTCGAGCCCGCAATTCGGGCTGGTGGGGACCTAACTCCGAGCTAAGATCGGTGGCATGCTTGCGCGCCGCCGCTTCCTTCGCCTTACCGGTCTCGCCGCCGCGTCGTCTGTTATTTCACGTCGCGCGTCAGCGGACACCTATCCATCGCGGCCGCTGCGCTGGATCGTGCCGTTTCCGGCCGGCGGCAGTACCGATCTGATCGCGCGGCTTCTCGGCGAGTGGCTCGCGCAAAAACTCGGCCAGCCGGTGATCATCGAGAACAAGCCGGGCGGCGGCACCAATATCGCCGTGCAGGCGGTCGTCAATGCGCCGGCCGACGGTTACACGCTGCTGTTCGCGGTCGCCACCAATGCGATCAATCCGTCGCTCTACAAATCCTTGCCGTTCGATTTTCAGCGCGACATCGCGCCGGTGGCGGGGCTCGCCGAATTGCCGCTGGTGCTGGACGTCACTCCGGCGCTGCCGGCCAACACCGTGCCGGAGTTCATCGCTTACGCCAAAGCCAATCCCGGAAAGATCAATTTTGCCTCGTTCGGCGTGCGCACCATCAGTCAATTGGCCATCGAGCTGTTCAAGATCTCGACCGGCGTCGACGTGGTGCACGTGCCCTATCAAGGCGGCGCGCCGATGCTGACCGATCTGTTGAGCGGCCGCATCCAGGCCGGCATCGACGCGCTGCCGAACTCGTTGCCGCACATCAAGTCCGGCGGCGTGCGGGCGCTTGCCGTGCTGTCGGCGAAGCGAACGCCGGCCTTGCCGGATGTGCCGACCATGGGCGAGACGATTGCCGGCTTTGAGGTCACGCCGTGGACCGCGCTCGGCGTTCCGAGCGGCACGCCGGGCGAAATCGTCGAGCGGCTTAACCGCGAGATCAATGACGGCCTCGCCGATCCCGGCGTCCGCGCGCGCATGGCCGAAGTCGGCGGCGTGCCGCTGATCTATTCGTCCGCCGAACTGCGCGCGCTGATCGCGCGCGACGCCGCGAAGTGGGCGAGGGTGGTGGAGCAGGCCGGGATCAAGCCGGAGTAGGCGCCGTCACGCTAGCATGTCGCGGACCAGCGGCATCACCTTGGTGCCGTAAAGCTCGATGCTGCGCATCAGCTTGTCGTGCGGCAGCGTGCCGGAGCTGTATTTCATGTCGAAGCGCGCGATGCCGAGCGCCTTTGCGGTCGCGGCGATCCGGCGCGCCACGGTTTCCGGTGCGCCGACATAGAGCGAGCCGCCATCGGCTTCCTGATCGAAATGCGCCCGCGTCACCGGCGGCCAGCCGCGCTCGGCGCCGATGCGGTCGCGCATGGCCTTGTGATGCGGCCAAAGCTCTTCGCGCGCTTGCGCGTCGGTGTCGGCGACATAGCCGTGGGAATGCAGGCCGATGGGTTTTATGGGGCGGCCGAGCTGCGCATAGGCGCGCTTATAGAGATCGATGAAGGGCATGAACCGCCTGGGGTCGCCGCCGATGATGGCCAGCATTAACGGCAGGTCGTAGCGCGCGGCGCGGACAACGGATTCCGGGCTGCCGCCGACCCCGATCCAGGTCTTGAGCGGCGGCTTTTCCAGCGGCGGAAAAACCCGCTGGTCGGCGAGCGGCGGCCGCAACTGGCCCTGCCACGTCACCGGCTCCTGCTTGAGCAGCGCCGCGAACAGATCGAGCTTTTCCTCGAACAGCGCCTCGTATTGCGCCAGATCGAACCCGAACAGCGGAAACGACTCGGTGAACGAGCCGCGGCCCAGCGTCACCTCGGCGCGCCCGTTGGAGGCGGCGTCGACCGTGGCGAAACGCTCGAACACGCGAATGGGATCGTCGGAGGAGAGCACCGTTACCGCAGAGCCGAGCAGGATCCGCTGGGTGCGCCCGGCGATGGCCGCGAGCACGACCTCGGGCGCGGATATGGCAAAATCCGGACGATGATGCTCGCCGACGCCGAAGGCATCGATGCCGAGCCGGTCGGCCAGCACCGCTTGCTCGATCACCTCGCGAACGACCTGGGCATGGCTGTTGAGGCGGCCGTCGGGAGCGGCGGTGATATCCCCGAATGTATCGAGTCCGAATTCCATTGGCGTGGCAGGTAAGGGGTTGGGCGTGGCAGGCAAGGGGCTGGGCGCGGCAGGCAGGGTTGTTCAGGACATCAGCATCGTCGCCGGCGCGTTCTGCGCTGATTTGCGGCCGGTACCGGGCCCAATTGCCGAAGGCGCCGGCCCAACGGCCATGCTGAAAAGCAAACGAGGCGCCGCCAGCAGCGGCACCTCGCGCATAACTTCGTCAACCCGACCAGTCGTTAACGGCAAGATGATGAAGTCAGAACCAGTCCAATGAACCGGTTAGGCCGGGCAGACGGACAGGCCGGAGCAATATGCCAGCGTGTATCCGGCCTTCTCGTTCCCAGCCGCTGCCTCCAGGGCCTCGTCGGAGACTTCAAAGGTGAGAAGCTCTTCAATCTGGTCGAATGCGATCGTAGCGTCGTTCATGATAGTCATCCTTTTGTTCGCTAGCGGCGTTCTGCAAATAGGAGGAGAATTTGCGATAACGCCCCCCACGGGAACTCATTAAATCATCGGCGGTAGCCGGTGTAAAGTCTAGGCAGGCCCGCGGCGCGGGATGCGTCGACGCCGCAGGTAGCTGATTTGGCAGGATAAATCGGCTCATCTCCACGCTCAATTGCGGCCGTTGACGGCCACGTTGCCGGCACGGCTCGGACCCGTTTGCCTTAACAATTGGCAGTCGCGGCGCCTTGAGATTTTGCCGCGGTTTTGCGCTACGGACGGTCGGCACGCGGCGTCCCCAGCCGGGCTTGGCAGCGTCGCGCCGGTTGAGATATCGGGCTACGCTTGAGTGAATGCCTTCGGGTCGTGTGGCTCGATCGGAGAGAACAAACGGATGGACGCGTTTTACGAGCGGCTGGTGGTTTCTGCCGCAACCCTGGACGAAGTCCTGTCCGACGATTTCGAGCCGTTGTCCGGCCAAAAGGGCGATGCCGATTTGGCGGCACGGCGCCTTGCCGCGTGGTGCCGGTCATGTGCCAGCGGCGACTGGTCGCTGTTCGGCCGGCGGCTCGATCGCGACGGCTTGGCGTTCGCTCCGGTGCTGGCGCGGCTCGCCGCTGTTCGCCACAGCGCTTCGGCTTCGGCGCCAGGGTGGGTCGAAGACGCCATATGGATCGAAGCCGCGTTGCAAGGCGGCCATGCCGCGCCAATCGCTGCGCCCCACGACCCTTGTGCCTTCGAACAGCTTTTTACGCCGGTGGTCGCGCAGGCCGACGCGCGGCTTTGGTCGGGTCTTGATGCGCGCGTCGCCGACAACCTGAACGAAGACGCGCGCACGTCCTTGCGCCTGTCGCTGCTGCGGGAGCTTTCCGGCCTGGGCACGCCGGCGCTCTACGAACGTTTCGCCAAGGCGCGCAATGCCGATTTGGCGCAACACGACGCCACGGCTTCGGCGCCGCGCAATGGCACGGCGCGCTACGATCGCTTCGCCGGCGAGATGCAAGCCGGCGGTTGGCGGCGGCTGTTCGAAGAGCGGCCGGTGCTGTTGCGGCTGTTCGCCGTCATCACGCGGCAGTGGATCGACAACTCGCGCGAACTGGTCTTGCGTCTCGATGCCGATCTGCCGGTGCTCCGCCGCGATATTCTTCAATCCGGCAATGCCGGCCGGGTGGCCGGATTCGAAGGCAACCTGTCCGATCCGCACAATCACGGCCGCTCGGTCCGGATCGTCAGCTTCGAGAACGGCGCGCGGGTCGTCTACAAGCCGAAGGATTTGCGGCTCGATGCCTCTTGGCATGCGCTGGTCGAGCGCTTGAACGGCGCTCGAGCGCCGATCGACCTGAAAGCCGTGCACGCGATCGCCCAGGACGGCTACGGCTGGACCGAATTCATCGACCACACGGCGTGCGCCGACGCGGAAGGCTTTGCGCGGTTTTTTCGCCGCGCCGGCGCCTGGCTGGCGCTGTTTCACTGCTTTGCCGCAACCGACATGCATCAGGAGAACATGATCGCCTGCGGCGATCACCCGGTGCCGATCGATCTGGAAATGATTCTCCAAGCCGCCGCCGAAGAGCGCAACGCCGAAGCGCCGGAAGATCTCGCTTTCGATGCCGCCGCCGACATCGTCGGCAATTCGGTCGTGGCGGTCGGCCTGCTTCCCGCCTATGGCCGCTCTCCCGACAACAAGGTTTTTGCCATCGGCGGCATGACCGCGGACTGGAATTCCCGGACGGAAATCACCTGGGACAACATCAATTCCGACGCAATGCGGCCGGCGCGGTCGAAGGAAGCCGCCAAGACCAGCCCAAACCTGCCGCACCTCAACGGCCGCAACGCCAAGTTCGGCGACCACGTCGACGACTTCGTCTCAGGTTTTGAGCAATACGCCAACTTTTTGTTGCGCCACGGCCGGGAGGCAAAAGAGGGCGAGCTGTTCGACGGATTTGCCGGCGTTCCGGTCCGCAAGGTCATTCGTGCGACCCGGTTCTACTACATGCTGCTGCAGCGGCTTCGCAATCATAGAGCCATGGACGACGGCGTGACCTGGTCGGCGCAGGCCGATTTCATCGCCAGGCTCTCCGATTGGCAAAGCGAGCGTAATCCGCTTTGGCCGCTGCAGCGGGCCGAACGCGCGGCCCTGGTGACGCTCAACGTGCCGCATTTCGTCTCGCCCAGTGACGGCCACGACATCGGCGATGCGGATGGCAGCTCTATTCATACTCAGGCACCCCCGGGCCTCGATCGCGCCCGGGCGCGGTTTCGCAATTTCGACGAGCGCGAGATCGCCTGGCAGGTCGAGGTCATCCGCGAGAATACCAACTCGGTGTCACGTTCTGCCAAGCTCAAGTCGGCGGAGTTGCAAGCGACTTCGCGCCAAGAGTCCGCAGTCGCGCCGACGGCGGCGACTTTCACCGCCGAAGCCGATCGGATCGCCGCGGAACTGGCGCGTTACGCCATACGCCGCGGCCCGAGTGCCGCCTGGATCGGTCTGGATTGGCTGGGTGACGCCGAGGTTTCGCAGCTCGGGTGCCTCGGTCCAGACCTCTACAACGGCGTTTGCGGCGTCGGGGTCTTTCTTGCGGCGCATGCGGCGGTGACGGGCAGCACAGCTTCGGCCGCGCTGGCGCGCGCCGCGCTGGCGCAATTGCGCAAGAATCTGAAAAGCCGCAACGCGGCGCGCATGGCGCGATCGTTGGGTATAGGCGGGGCCGTAGGACTGGGCTCCGTCGTCTACGCCTTGGCCGTCATGGCAAAATGCCTGCAGGACGACACCTTGCTCGCCGACGCGCAGCAGGCGGCGGAACTGTTCACCGACGACCTCATTGCCGCGGACAAGCAATTCGACGCCGTCAGCGGCAGTGCCGGTGCAATCCTCGGCCTGCTGCGGCTTTATCGCGATACCCGATCCGATGACGTGCTGCGCCGGGCTGTGAAGTGCGGCGAGCATTTGCTCGGCCAGCCTCGGCTCGGGCCGGAGGGCCGCCGGACCTGGGCCGGCGAAGGCTCCGGCCCGCGCGGGCTCAATGGCATGTCCCATGGCGCGGCGGGCTTTGCCTATGCGCTGGCGTCGCTGGCGCAGGCGACCGGGCGGCAGGAGTTCGCGCAGGCCGCCGCCGAATGCATTGCCTTCGAAGATTCAAACTACGATGCGCAGCAGCATAATTGGCCCGATCTGCGCGAGGACGGAACGGCGTCGTGGACGTGCCAGTGGTGTCACGGTGCGATCGGCATCGGGCTGGCAAGAATCGCGACGTCAAAACTTGCAACGTCGAGACTTGCAACGTCAGGACTTGGCGGGATGGATGACGCGCGCCTTGTGGCCGATATCCAAAACGCCGTCGAAGGCGCCAAAACAGGCCGGCCTCTCGCCGTCGATACGCTGTGCTGCGGCGCGCTCGGCAGTGTCGAATTCTTCTGCGAGGCCGGCGCCGCACTCGGTCGCCAGGATCTTCGCACCCTTGCGGAACAGCGGTTGACCGCGGTTTTGCGCACCGCCGCCGCGGCCGGCGATTATCGTTGGAACAGCGGCAAGGGCCGCTTCAATTTGGGCCTGTTTCGCGGCCTTGCCGGCGTGGGTTACACGCTGCTGCGGCGCGTCGACGGCGCGCTGCCGAACGTGATTATTTGGGAATAGCAAGTCTTATCGCAAAAGCCCGCACGCTACTGCGATTTCGCCGCGGCGCATGATGCGACCAGCACAGCCTTGAACATGTCGAAGGACTGGATTTGCACCTGGCATGCCGTCGTCGGATCGGGCGACACGCGAATGACGTCACCGGCGGCGGCCTTCTGCGGCTTGCCGTTGACGTTGAGATCGACACCTTCGTTACCGGGCGCGCCGATCAAGCCAATGGTCAAACGGCCGTCGGCGACGATCAATGATTGATTGGGGCTGATGGTGTAGTGGTTTTGCGACGGCATGATCGCATCAAGCGTGGCTTTGGTGCTGGTGAGCTCGGCGCGCAGCGCGGTGAGATTTGCGTTTTGATCGGCAATGTCGGCAGCGAGCCGCTGACCGTCGGATTGCAGCTGTTGAATGGCGGAATCGCGCTGCTGGATGTCGCGGGCATTGAACTGGCGGCCCCAGAAATAGCCGCTGACCATGATGAAGAGAACGAGGACGATACCGGCAGGGGTCCACAACCGGCTGCGCGGCGCTTGTCCAGGGTCATATTGTCGGGTGCTCATCGTGACCTCTGCGCAATCGTGACGTTGGAACGGTCCCGCAAATTACGGTTTCGGTGGCGCTCCGGTGTCCGCCGGCGGACCGGAATCTGTTGCGCGGAAAGGGCTGTAGAGGCGGGAGAGAATGGCCTCGAAATCGGACATGCCGTTCGCGCCCGATGCGCCTGGCGGCGCGGCATCGGATGCCAGCGGCGCATTGCCGGTCGATTGGCCGACCTTGTCGGCGTCGTTCGATCCGCCGGGCGACGGCGCGCCTGACGACGATTTATCGCTCGGGGCCGGCGGCGCTCCGGACGGCGGTGCGGCGCCGTTGGCCGGCGGTTGCGGCGTTATTCCCGAGCCCGGCGGCGTGTCGACATTGCCAAGAATGAGCGGCAGGCCGTCCTTGTTGGTGCCGAAGATGACGATTTTGGCATTGGGCGATTGCGCCAGCGCCAGCGTCGCCTCGATGCCGCGCCAGCGCAGATAGGATTCCGAAATACCCTGGCTGACGGTACGCTGAAAGGCAGCGATGCCGTTGGCCTCGATCTGCTTGCGCTTGGATTCCTGCGCTTCGCGCTCGACGCGGAATTTATATTCCTGAATCTGGTAGTACTGCTCGGTCTGGCGATTGATGGCGGCGACGATGGCCGGCGGCAATTCGATGCTGAGCACCAGCGTATCGAGGAGCTGGATCGCGCTTTGCAGGAAGTCGTTGTAGTGCTTGGGGTCGGGCTGCTCCATGGCCTCGGGCTGCACCAATTTGTTGAGACTGGCGCCGAGCGCCTTTTGCCCGCTGTCGTGGATCTCCGCCTGGATCGCCTCGCGCGAGGTGTAAACCTCCTCGGCGGTGTATTGCGCAATGACTTGGCGGGTCTGGCTGCCGATTTCGGGACTGATCACGGTGGCGAAATAGTCCGGGCCGATGAACTTGTGCAGCACCGCGACGGAATTATGCTGCAGTTGATAGCGTATGCTCACTTGAACGGACATGCTCACGCCGTCCTTGGAAATGGCGTTGTAGGTCTGCGTCACCGATTGCAGCCTCAGATCATAAAGATACAGCTTGTTCCAAGGCATGATCAGGTGCAGGCCCTCCTCTCTAATGTCCCGGGGGTCCAGCACGGTGCCGCGAACAAGACACATGCAGTAGGGGTCGAAACCGATCAGCCGATACCACAGGATACCGACTTGCCCGGTCGGGACCGAAACCACGACGTAGGGCCACAGCACGATTCCGATCAGCAAGAGCGTCATCACTATGACGGAGAATCGCGGCAGGTGACGCCTGATGCGGCGCCAGCCGCGCTTCGGCAGCGGCTTGCTATCGAGGAATTCCGAATACGTCGCCATCAGTCGTTATCCATCGCGCCCGACCATCAGCCCATATTCATCGTACGTTGCTCGACGACGCGGCCTTCGTCCATGCGCACCCGGCGCGCGGGCAATGTCAACTCGTCAAGATAGCGGTCATCGTGGGTGATGACCACGATGGTGCCGCCGGCCGCCATCAATTCCGGCAGGAGCTCGTCATAGAATTTGCGGCGGAATTCGGGGTCCTGCTCGGCGGTCCATTCATCCAGCAGCAGGATCGGGCGTTTCTCGAGCAGACTGACGATCAGCGCCAGGCGGCGGCGTTGGCCGCCGGACAGATCGAGGGTGCGGAACTCGCCGTTGACCAGCCCGGTCTTGTCGGACAGGCGGAATTGCGCCAGCAGGCCTTCGAGCTCGCCCACCTGCTCCTGCGGAATGCCATAGAGCCGCTGGAACAGGTGGTAGTCGAAGAAAATCGCCGACATCAGCGCCCGATAGGTGTCGCGGTTTTGGTCGTCGACCCGCACCCCGTCGAGCGTGATCTCGCCGGAATTGGGCGGATAGAGCCCGGACAACACGCGCAAGAACGTCGATTTTCCCGAACCGTTGCCGCCGGTGATGAACACCAGCTCGCCGGGATTCAAGGTGAAGTCGATCGGTCCGATCTTAAAGGCGGCGTCGGAAAATTTGTCGACATAGCGGAAAGTGACGTCGCGCATTTCGATCTTTTCGAAACGCGTCGGTATCGTGACCGTTTGTGTCGCGGGCGAGCCGGCCGCCCGCAGCGTGGTTTCCAATTCTTCGATGCGGCTTGCGGCGGCATTGGCGTTGAGCAGGATCGGGATCGATTGCACCAGGCCGAAACAGGCGCCGACCACGAACAGCAGCGCGGTCGTCGCCTTCGAGATCGATGCGCCGCCAAGCGAGTCGCTCAATGTCGGGGCGACGAAGACGACGGCGCCGAGCAGCACGTACATCGAGATCTGCGAGTTCACGATCATTTTGAAGGTTTCGGCTTGCGTCCGTATCTTGATATTGGCCGCGACCCGCGACACATCGGCGGCGTCCTCGTAGAGCTCTTCGCTGCGCGCACTGTTGAGCCGCACCTCCTTGAAGCCGTCGAGAAAATCGGTCAGCCGGTCGAACAGCCGGCGCTCCCACGCCGCCGACTCGGTTTTCTGCGCGGTCAGCCGGCGGTTCTTCAGGTGGAACATGACGCCCGCGCCGAAGACAATGACGAAGGTCATGAAGAAGGCGGCCAGCGACAGGTACGCCACGTAGAACGAGACGAAAAAAATCAGCACCGCGCCCTGCACGGTGAAGCAGAGCATGTTGCTGGCTTGGGTGAGGATCTGGGTATCGCCGGTGACCGAGGCGACGATGCGCGCGAGCCCGATCTTATCGAGCGCCAGGAGCTCCGAGCGCCTGATCTGGTCCATGATGCGCAGCCGCAGCCGGTGGATGATGCCCTCGATCTCGGCGGTGGCGGTGATGGTGACGTAGGCTTGCGTCTTCATGAACAGAAACAGCGCCACCAGAAACAGCGTGGCCGCCCACAGGCTCGGCTTGTGGCCGCCGTTCACGCTCTGCATGCCGGCATTGATGGAGGCAAGCACGGCTGCGGTGCTGATGCCGCCCAAGCCGGACATGAACAACAGCCGCGGCAGCGAGCCCTGCATTTCGCGTTGAACGAGCTGGAGGAAGGACATGGCTGTGCTGTCCTTCGTCTACGCTTCTACACGGGGCCGTTGCCGGCTCAGCGAGAGATACACTTGCCCGCCCCAATACACGCTTGCACGACGTTTAGCTTGGCCATTCGACGCGGCGCGATGGGCCGGTGAGCAGCAGCACAGGCAGTACCACCAACGGGGTGGTGACGAGCGCGATCACGAACGTGCCGAAGAAACCCATTCGGCGGTTGATGCCGCAAAGACCGGTGAGAATGCAGAAGGCGACATATATGGTGACTTCCACCATGGGGTCGGTCTCGTCGGTCAGCGGCTGTCGCGCCTTTGCGGGTGGAACCACTCCTCGTTTGGTTGGCATCCACCCGTGTCAGTCATGAGCCGGGATGAGATGTCTGCGCGTCGGTGCTGGAACGTTTGGATCGCGAATCCCACATTTCCTTTTGCGCCTTGATGAATTCCTTATAGTCCGGCGGATTGAAATCGAGCAGCGTGCCGCCCGACTCGAAATGCTGGATGAAGGCCTTGCCGATGGCGTAGGTGGCTCCGGCGGACAGCACCGGCATCACGAAGGCGGACGCCACCATGCCGAGCAGCGGTATGCCCTTGAGCGCGCTGGCGGCGCCCATGCCGCTCGTCACCGGAATCATCGTGCCGGCGAGGCTCGCGATCAGCGCCTTGCCGCGGTTTTCGGAGAATTGCACGTCGTAGAGTTGCGAGATGCGGCGCAGCATCTGCACCTGAAGGCCGCCGACCGCAAGCACGTCGACGAACGGCAGCGGTATCAATCCGGCGACGCCGGCCCACACCGAGAAGCGGTCGACCAGTTTCGCGGCCGTCTCATGGCGATGCTCGGGCGTCTCCGCCGTGGCCTGGCCGGTCTCGGGACTTTCTGTCGATTGCTGTGCCATAGCAGATCCTCTCTCGCCACTTCCGCTCGCGCCCGCCACTTTGTCGAGCCGATTGCAATTGAATTATGCGCTTGTCGGACGACGGATCGTCAACGCTATCACGGCGGTTGGCCGGTGCCAAGCGCTTGCAATAGCTGTGAGTTTAGCCGCACTTACGTAGCGATGCATTGCGTCTCGATGCTTTAGGAGCGCGATCCCACTTTGGCTGCTTTATCGGCATCCCACCACCACACCGTGGGGAACGCGGTGATGCCGTATTTCGGCATGGGTTCGGGATGGCCGAAGCGATCCCAGCGCGCGGTGCGCATCTTGTTGTAGTTCCACTGCGGCACGACGTAGTGGTTCCACAACAGGATGCGGTCGAGCGCGCGCGCGGCGGTGACCAGATCGGCGCGGTTCTTTGCTGATATGACGCGGTCGATCAGGGCGTCGACGGCGGGATTCTTGATGCCGGCGATGTTTTCCGAGCCGGGCTGGTCGGCCGCTTCCGAGCTCCAATCGTCGCGCAGCTCGTTGCCGGGCAACAGCGTGTTGCCCCACGCGTAAATGATGATGTCGAAATCCCAGTTGCGCAGCCGGTTCTCATATTGCGCCTCGTCGACGGTGCGCACCGTGACGTCGATGCCGAGGCGTTCGAGCGAAGGCTTGTAGAACAAGAACACGCGTTCGAAGAGCGGGACATTGCTCAAAAGCTCGATGGTGAAAGGTTCGCCGGTCTTGATGTTGGTGAGCGTTTGATCGCGGATCTCGTAGCCGGCCGCCTTGAGCAGCCGCAACGCCTCGCGCAGATTGTCCCTGATCTCGCCCGGATTTTGGCTGACCGGATTGGTGTAGGCTTTCCTGAACACTTCCGGCGGAATTTTATCGCGAAACGGCTCGAGCAGCTCGACTTCCGCCGCCGAAGGCAGGCCGGTCGCCGCCAGATCGGTGCCTTCGAAAAAGCTGGCGGTACGCTTGTATTGACCGAAGAAGATCTCCTTGTTCATGCTCTCGAAATCGAACGCGTAATTGAAAGCGAGCCGCAGCCGCGGATCCTGAAATTTTGGCCGCCGCAGGTTGAAGGTGAACGCCTGCATCATGGCGACATTGTTGATGGAAAATTCTTCCAGAATGACGCGCTTGTCGCTGACCGCGGGGAAATCGTAAGCCGTGGCCCAGTTCTTGGCGCTGTTCTCGATGCGCCAGTCCACCGTGCCGGCCTTGAACGCTTCGATGGCGATGGTGGCGTCGCGGAAATAATCGAAGCGCAGCTCGTCGAAATTATTGCTGCCGACATTGACGTTGAGCGCGCTGCCCCAATAGTTGGGCACGCGCTCGTAGACGATGCTGCGGCCGGGCTGGAATTCCTTGATGCGGTAGGGGCCGGAGCCGAGTGGCGGCTCAAGCGTGGTCGAACCGATGTCGCGGGCCTTGCCGTCCTTGTCGGTGCCCTCCCACCAGGCTTTGGGAAAAACCGTGAGCTGCCCGATGATCTGCGGCAAGGTGCGGTGGCCGGAGCCCTCGAAGGTGAACGTGACCTCGCGGTCGCCGGTTTTTTCCGCTTTCACCACCTGATGGTAACTGGCCATCGCCTGCGGATTCGATTTTTTGAGCGCGGTGAACGAGAAAATCACGTCGTCGGGCGTGACCGGCGTGCCATCGTGCCATTTGGCTTCGGACCGCAGCCGAAAGGAAACGGAAGAAAAATCGTTCGGATAGCTCAACGCTTCAGCCAAGAGGCCGTATCCGGTCGAAACTTCATCGAGCCCCTGCGCCAGCAGCGAATCGTAAAGGAGCTCGGTGCCCTGGACGAGAGCGCCTTTGACCAGGCCGACGACGGGATTGAAATTGTCGAACGTGCCGAGCGCGATCTGCCGCGCCGAGCCGCCTTTCGGCGCTTTGGCGTTGACGTAGTCGAAACGCGCAAAACCCGTCGGATATTTCAGGTCGCCAAAGGGCGAAGCGCCGTGCCGCCAAACCGGACTTGCGGTTTGCGCCGCGGCGCTCGTTGTCCATGCCGGCAGCGGCAGCCGGCGCGCAGCGAGTGCGAGCGCTGCGGATGTGAGCAGAGATCGGCGGTTCACTGGACGCTCCCCAAGAAGAATTTATTTCGCGACAGGCTCAAAGCCGTCTCCGCTTGGTCGCGGTATCGATGCAGCGTGCACGATTTTGCCGGTAAGACGCAAGCCTTTCGGCGCAGGTGAGAAGGTCCGCGGTATGGGATCAAAGAGGCCGTATCGGCCGGCACCCTGGCATGATTTCGTGACGGTCTTGCCAGGCCGCAGGCGATCCCATAGAACGCTTGCAGGCGTGATTGTTGCGGGGGCAGGCGATGCAACCGACGAAATCAGACGGTGCCGGCACAGCAAAGCGGCGCCCATGGCAGCCCCCGGCGCTGACCGTGCTGGCAATCGGCCGCGAAACAAAATCGTCCCATCGCAACGCAACGCAGTCGCCCGGCTCCAGCCCGGCGGAGCCGCAACCGCCAGCCGCGCCGGCCACAAAACTCGGATTTTCTCTGGAGTGGGCGTTTCCGGTATCCGCTCGCTGGGAAGGATAGATCAGATCCACATTGCAGTGGAACCTGACAGCTTTGCACGTCACGATTCATAGCGTTCTGGTTTAAGGATAGAGAGCCGATGACCGCAGCGCTCGAACGGAGCGACGCGCGATGACGCCGCGGACGATGCGGCGCGTTTATTTGCGCGAGGCGGCCGTCATGCTCGTCCTGGCGCGGCTCGCCGTGCGGTTTGTTCCGCCCGCGCGCATCTTTGCCTGGGCGAACCGGCCGCCGCGGCGCATCCGGCGCTTCACCACGGACGAAATAGATTGGGTATCGTGGGCCGTTGAAAATCTCGGCGCAAAGCCCTGGATGAATGCGCTGTGTCTGCCGCGCGCGCTGGCGGCGCACGCCATGCTGCGTCGGCGCGGCATCGTGAGCCGCGTTTGCCTCGGCGTGGCGCGCGAGCGCGGCACGCTTTGCGCCCATGCCTGGGTCGAGATCGGCAACGATAAAATCGTCGGCGGCGCCGAGGCCGGCGGGTTTACGCGGCTTGCCACGTTTGGCGGAACATTGCCGTGAGCGCCATCGGCGGATTGCTGCGCTTCGACGGCGGACCGGTGACCCGGCACGGCCTCGAACGCGCGGCCAATGCGTTGCGTCAATATGGTCCCGACCGCGCCGACATCGCCATCGGGGATGGCATCGGTCTCGTCCACGTGCTGATGCGCATGACGCCGGAGGACCAGTTCGATCGCCAGCCGTGGCAAGGCGCGAGCGGGGCGCTGATCACCGCCGACGGGCGGCTCGACAATCGCGACGAGGTGCTGGAGCGGATCGGCGTCACGCCGGGAGAGGCGCGGACGTGGCCGGATTCGCGCGTGCTGCTCGCCGGCTGGGAGAAATTTGGCGACGCGCTTTGGCCGATGTTGCGTGGGCCGTTCGCGGTCGCGATCTGGGACCCGCGCCGCCGCGCTTTGACCTTGGCGCGCGACCATCTCGGGCTCAACGTGGTGATGTGGCACAAGAGCGCGCGATTTTTCGCCTTCGCCACCATGCCGAACGGGTTGTTCGCGCTCGACGACGTGCCGCGCCAATTGAGCGAAGAAAAACTCGCCGATTTTTTGGTGCTCAATCACGCGGACCACGCAACGACGATTTATCGCAACGTCTTCCGCCTGCCGCCGGCGCATGTCATGCGGATCGAGGCCGATGGTTTGTTCAAACAATTTCGTTATTGGTCGCCGGCCGAGATTGCGCCGATCGCGCTTGGCTGCGACCAGGCTTACGCCGAAGGCTTGCGCGAGCGCCTCGATGTCGCGGTGCGCCGGCAAATGCGCAGCGCCCATCCGGTCGGCTGCCTGCTCAGCGGCGGGCTCGATTCGTCTGCGGTCTCGGCGCTCGCCGCCCGCGCACTGGCGGAGAAGAACGAGCGGCTTGCGGCTTTTACCGGCGTGCCGCGACGCGGCTTCGATAGCCCGGTGCCCGCCGGTCACTATGCCGACGAGACACCTTACGTCGAGGCCATCGCGCACGCAGTCGGCAATATCGACGTGACTTACGTCGAAAACGATCAATGCAACGATTTCGCCGAACTCGAACGTTTCTTTATCGCGTTTGAAGGACCGGTGCGTAATCCGACCAATTTTGGTTGGATGTTGGCGATCCTGCGCCTGGCGCGCGCGCAAGGCCGGCGCGTGCTGCTCGGCGGCTTTCACGGCAATTGCACCATCAGCTGGAATGGCTGGTCGCAGGCCGTCACCCACCTCAAGCGCGGGCGGCTGCTGACCGCGTTGCGTCAGTGGCGATTATTCTATCGCCATTCGCCTTATTCACGCCGGGCAGCGCTGCAGAAACTTTTTGTCGAGCCGCTGTTGCCGGACCGGTTGGGGAATTGGGCCGATCGGCGCCGCCGTCCGGGATGGCTCCCAGCTTGGCACGATCACGCGACGATCCAGCCGGATTTTGCCGCGGCGATGGCGGTTGACGATCGCGCGCAAAATAATGGCCATGATTTTCTTTATCGCCTGCGCCAGGACGAAAGAGTGAACGGGCTCGCCCAAGTCGATTATGTCGGCGACTGGCATGCCGCTGAAAAAGCCGTCACCGGCGTCGAGGTGCGCGATCCGACCGCCGACATCGATGTGGTCGCGTACTGCTTCGGCGTTCCGCAGCAGCAATATCTTGCCGAAGGCATCGACCGCTCGCTGATCCGCCGCGCCATGTGGGGACTGCTCCCGGACAAAGTTTTGACCAATCGCATGAGCGGCCTGCAGGCGGCGGATTGGTACGAAAAGCTCGGCAACCAGCGCGGCGAGCTCGCCCGGCAGGTCGCCGAGCTTTCGCAGTCCGCGCTGGTGCGCCGGGTCATCGACGTCGAGCGGCTGGAGCGTGCGATCGAGAATTGGCCCGCGGGCGGCTGGCACACGGCCAAAATCTTTCAGGAATATAATTTGGCGTTGACGCGCGGCATCGCCGGCGGCCGCTTCCTGCGCTGGTTCGAGCGGGCAAATTTTTGATCGGCGGAGAAATTCCGTTCACGGCGAGGCGGCAGTGCCGATGCGCACAAAACGCACCGGCGCGCTCAAGCCTCGCAGGCTGGCGCTATCGTGGGTCAGCGCTCGCCCGGCTAAAACTTCGCGCGCTTCGGGGTCGGCAATGACGGCCTCCGATACGATCACTTCGCCGCCGCGGCATTGATGCTCGAGCCGTGCCGCCGTGTTCACCGCCGAGCCGAAATAATCGAGCACGCCGCCGACGGTGACGGCGATGCACGCCCCCTGATGCAAGCCGAGCTTCAAGACGATGCCGGCATCGCTGCGGCCGCGATTGAAGTTTGCCACCTCGTCCTGGATCGACAGCACCGCGCGCACCGCGTCGGCCGGATCGCCGAACGCCGCCATCACCGCGTCGCCGACGGTCTTGACGACAAAACCGTTGTGGCGCTGCACCCGCTCCGACAGGAAGGCGAAATGATCGCGCACCAGGCGGTAGGCGGTGGCATCGCCGAGATCGTCATAAAGTTTTGTCGAGCCTTGCAGGTCGGTGAACATGATCGCGACGCGGCCGATTTCGACGTCGTCGCCGGGACGCAATAGCTGCTCCGGGCAGAGCCGCCGGAACGCCGGCATGGCGATGACCCGCTCGCCGGTCAACGCGTCCCGGGCCCAATTGCGGTCCTCGACGACGAAGAACAGCGGCCGGTCGGTGTCGTTGCGCAATAACAGCTCGTCCGCACGGCTGTTCGGCTCAAGCAAAATATCGGCACCATTCGCCGTGACCTGCGGGATGTTGCTGTCGGCGCCGATATCGGCGTCGGCTTCGCCGCCGGACTCGACGGTGCGAAAGCGGTAGGCGCCGGGCGCCAATGTCAGCGCAAAACTTTTGTGCCCCCGCGCCGCCACCTCGGCCTGGAGTTTGACGTGCGGTGTGGAGGCTTGGCCGAGCATGCACAGCTCACCCTCCGGCAGCGGACGAAACCACGGCTCCGGACGAAAGGTGAGCTCGACGTTACGGGTGAAGTCGCGCGTGTAATCGATATTGCATGACGAGCAGTGCGCGCCTTGCGGCAATTCGTGCAAACGCTCGACCCGCGATTTGGCGCCGCGGCAGCGCGGGCACAGCAAATCCCAGCCCATCGCCAGAATGCCGCGATGCTGGGCGGCGAGAAACAGCTCCACCGTGTCGGTTGGCGCCGCGCGCCATTGCCGCGCCAGGGTCAGCGGCCGGATGCCGCGCAAGGTCACGCCCGGCGCTTGCTGGAGATACGCGGCGAGTTTTGGCGCTAGCCCGTGGCTCGCCGGATCGCGCTCGAGATCGGCGATCAACGCATCGAGCCGGCGTTGTCCCGCCGGCGTCGCCGCTTCGTGCGCACTGGCGCCCAGTATTTGATCCGGCATGTTTGCCGCAGCGGCCAATTTCTCAATCGCCGCGACGCGCTTGTCGAACTCGCGGTCCAACTGACCGGAGAGTTTTGCCAGCAATCCCAGGGCGCCGGCGCATTCGACTTCGGCCGCGAACACCAGCCGGCAGCCGGTATCTTCGGGATCGAGCTTGACGTTGAACTTGAAGTGCCGAAACGGGCCGTTCTTGAATTGGCGCTCCTGGGTGAGCCAGCGGTTTTCCTGCCACTCGCCGAACCGCTCGTCCCATTGCAACCGCATGGGACCGGACTTGGCGGTCGCGGCCCGCCGCGTGCGGCCATCGGGGTCGAGCCGATCCGCCACTTGATAGGGTGGCGCGCCGGCCATTTCGTTGAGCCGCGCGGTATCGGCGAGGAACGGCCAGATCGCCTCGGGCGGCTGCGCGAAACGCGTCTCCTTGCGGTAGCGATGGATCGTTGTCATGCGCAGGTTTCCGGTGCCGCGGGCGCATCTTCGCTATCACAAATACGTCAAATGCCCTTTGTCCGAACTTTCCAAATAAACATCAATTCGCTGTGAGGCCGCCGCCTTGCGCGCTCACGGCGCTGCGCCTTGAAGGGATGGGGCGGCAGACCTACCTTCCTCATGCACCTCGGCATTGAGCCCGGCATAGGGGCGGCAAGTGAGCGACTCGGAAGCTCTTTTCAACGTGCTGCGGCAGTCGGCCGATCCCGATTGCGTCGCCGCCATCGAGCAGACGGTGCGCGAGGCGCCCGATCGCGATCTCTGCCGCATCAACGTGCTCGATTTCGCCGCCAAGCACGGCCTCGACGAGGAGAAGGCGCTCGCCGCATTCCTGCACGCGGCGCGGCTCGGCCTGTTCGAATTGTCGTGGAACGTGCTGTGTCCCGGCTGCGGCGGCGTGCTCGATGTCGGCGCGACGCTCAAGACCATCGATCACGAAGAATACGCCTGCGGGCTTTGCGCCTCCGGCTATAAGCCCACGCTCGACGAGATGGTCGAGGTCACCTTCACCGTGAGCCCGCGCGTGCGCCGCATCGCCGCCCACGAGCCCGACACGCTGCCTGAAGTCGAATATTACCGGCAGATTTTCTGGAGCTCGGGGGTCGATCTGCCGGAGACCTTGGGCGACAGCCTCGCCGAATTCACCATCGACTCCATCGAATTGCCGCCCGGCGAAAAGGCGGTGCTGTCGGTGCAATTGCCCAACGATTTCGTCATCGTGTTCGATCCGGTCACCCATGGCACGCAATTCATCGACGTCAAGGGCGAGCCGACGCGCGAGCGGCAGACGCTGTCCATGGTCTTCAACAAGCTGAAGGCGCCGGTCGGCACCGTCGAGATGCAGCCGGGCCCGCTGCGGCTGTCGCTGGAGAACCGCACCGACCGCCGCGTGCTGCCGGCGCTGTGGGTCGCGGGCGACCATCTGCATGACCTGCTCGGCAAGCGCAAAGCCTTCATCACCGCCAAGCGGCTTCTCACCAACCAGACGTTCCGCGACATCTATCGCACCGACACGCTCGACGTCGATCAGCGCCTGAAGATCACCAGCCTGACGTTCCTGTTCACCGATCTCAAAGGCTCGACCGCGCTCTATGAGCGCGTCGGCGATCTCGTCGCCTACGATCTGGTGCGCCAGCATTTTCATGTGCTGCACGAGATCGTCGCGGCGGAGGCAGGCGCGGTGGTCAAGACCATCGGCGACGCGGTGATGGCGACGTTCGCGACGCCGGACCGGGCCCTGGCGGCGGCGTTGCGCATGCGCGAGGAAATGACCCGCATCAACGCCGAGCGCCGCAACGAGGATTTGTTGCTCAAGATCGGCATTCACGAGGGCCCGTGCCTCGCGGTGACGCTCAACAACAGCCAGGATTATTTCGGCCGCACCGTGAACATGGCGGCGCGCGTGCAGGGGCTGGCGTCCTCGCGCGCCATTTTCGTCACCAAGCCGGTGGTCGAGGATCCGAAATCGGCAAAAATCCTCGCCGCCGCGGGTCTGCAGCCGAACATGCAGGTTGCGGCGCTGCGCGGCATTGCCGACGACACGACGGTTTATGAAATTCCGTGAGGAACGCCGGTCCGCGACAGTCGTTCAGGCGGCACCGAGCGGCATGGCGCCGTTCTCGAAATGCTCGACGAAAACCAGGCCGATGCCGCGGGTCATGGCGCCGGCGGTGATGGCGGAAACCGCGAGCCCCACCAGTGCCGGTCCCGGGATCGCGAAGGCGAGCGTTGCCGCGGTGGTCACGCCCAAGCCGGTCGGCACCGCGCCACCGATCAGTCCGACGATGATGGCGCGGGTGCGGTCGCGCTGGAACGGCACGCCATAAAGATCGCTGAGCTGCTTGACCATCCGCAAATTGATCGCGGTGATGCCTGCGACGGTGATGATCGGCAGCGGCAATAGACCGCCCGCCGCCGCATAGTTGCGGTGGCGCCCGACGATTTTGCGCGCCATCGCTCGGCGTTTCGCCGTGAACTGCTGCGTAGCCGGCGAGGTCGCCGCCACGGCATCGTTGGCGATCGGCGCCGAGGATACCTGCAGCGCCGGCTCCGGCTCGACTGCATCATGCGGCAAAGCCGCTTGCCGCGAGGGCAGGGGCGCTTCGTCGCGCGCTGAGCCTCTGGCAACCCGCAGGCTGTCGAGCGGCCGTACGATGGCTTTCGGCAACGGTTTGCGCGTCATGCGGCGGCCTGCTGGGCGCCGAGCACCATGTCGACCTCGTCGGCGATGGTGGCGATCTCTTTCGCCGCAGGGCCTTTCCAGCTGATGAGGCTCGGCGTCGCGCCCCATAGCGCGGCTTCCGGATAAGCGACCCGGTTCGACATCTCGCTCTGCAACACCGGCAAGCCGGCGTCGGCGAGCTCGGCACGGATGTGCTTGGCGATGACGGAGTCGCGGGTGGTCTGGGTCAACAGGCAACGGAACAGCGGCCGCTTGCCGTCGGGCCGGTCGGTGAGGATGCTCAGCGTATCGAGCATGCGATCGACGTCGAACGGCGACGGTTTTACGGGGACCAGCAGGAAATCCGCGGCCACAAGGCAATCCAGCGTCGTCTTGGAGCGAAAGCCCGGCGTGTCGATGATCACCAGACTGCCGCCGCCGGCGATGCGCCGCGCGGTCTTGGAAGCGTCTTCGGTCGCGTCCTCGAGCACGGCGACGCCGCCGAGCGCCCGTTCGCGCGCCGCGAGCCGCATGATCGAGCGCTGCGGATCGGCGTCGATCAAGGTCGGATGGCGCCCGCGCAAATGCCAATGCACCGCGAGGCAGCTCGCCAGCGTACTCTTGCCACTGCCACCTTTCATGGTGGCAACCGTGATGATCGTGCTCATCACTCGACGCCCTCCCGCCCGAGCCGGGGCGAAGTGATTCGACGAATCAAGACGTTATCGGATTCGCGGGGAGTTGTCGTCAGTGCCGGCTGGCGACTCGCAAACAAAAGACGTCCGCCAGCTGCCAATTCGGCAGCTCACGGCGCGAGGATTATTGCTCACTGTGGCCTTTCCGGCACAGCAGTTGTAACGACTCGCGGATACAATCGATGCCCAGAAGATCGTCAGGAGCGGGGGTACTCATGAGACGGCTTATCGCTGCCAGCATCGCATTTGCCGCGCTCGCGATGAGTCAGGCGAGTGCCGCGGATATGGCGCTCAAGGCACCGCCGACACCGGCGGTTTTCAGTTGGATGGGCTTTTACGGCGGCGCCAATGCCGGCTACAGCTGGGGCAACTCCAGCAACAACTGGAATATGTTTGCCGCAAATATCGGCGGCGCCACGGCGTGCCCGCCAGCTGCGAATACCGTTTGCCTGACCGGCGCCGATTCAGATCGCTTGAACGGCGTGCTCGGTGGAGTTCAGATCGGCTACAACTGGCAGACCGGACGTTATGTCTTCGGCATCGAGACCGATTTCGACGGCACCGGGCAACGAGGCAGTCAGACTTTCAATGCGGTGAATGGTGGCGCTTTTGCTGTCGCGCCGGCGCCGATGACGGCGGCATATAGCGAAAAGTTGCTCTGGCTTGGGACGCTGCGGGGCCGCGTCGGCATCGCCTCCGATCGCACATTCTTTTATGCCACCGGCGGCCTTGCCTACGGCGAGGTCAGGAATACGGGCTCCGCCACCATTGCCGGTCTCAACGTGCCCGGTCCCGCCGGACCACCTTGCGCCGTCACGCCTCCGGCGGTCGGCACTTGTCCGCTCGCCAATTGGAACAATACCGCGGTGCGAGCGGGATGGGCGCTTGGCGGCGGCATTGAGCAGGCCTTGTTTGGTAATTGGAGCGTAAGGCTGGAATATCTCTTCGTCGACCTGGGCCGCGTCAACACAGCGTTTGCGACTTTGCCCGGCTGCTTCGGCGGCACCGGCGCCGCCTGCTCGCCAGTCGTGGCAGGAACCGGAACGATCAGCAGCCGCATTACCGACAGCCTCCTGCGCGTAGGTCTCAACTACAAATTCGGTGGCTAGGTCGCCTATTTAAACGAGTGCGCCGCCGCGGTCAGTTTCCCGGCCAGGTGCCGCAGCCGCCACCTGTCGCGCACATCGGCTGCGAACAGGTGAAAGTCGGGAAAGCCTGCGGATTGCCCACCGCGGCTTCCAAATCCTCGTCGGAATATTTTGGGACAAAAATATCTTCGTCGGTCTGGCCGAGGCGGTCCGTCGTATCGCTCATGGCTGTCATCCCTCATCCGATCGGCACGCTTGATCCGCATTATACGCCGAACGCCGACCGGCAAATAGAAGGGGGGCAAGCCCAAGGCGGTCCCCGCAGGCGAGCGATTTCGGCCATGCTGCGCGATCGCCCAAAGTGAAGTGTGTGACAGAGGGCTGTCTGCCTAAAGACCGCTCCGCCCGTTCCATTAGCTCCGCGGGCGACGCATTCGCGGGAGGAACGCGCCTGGAAATACCGTCGTCGGCATGCGCGCCGACGATTTTTTGAAACTTGCCGAGCCATCTCTCAGCAGCTGCGCCAAAGAAATTTTTGGAAATTTCAGGCCAGGCCGTCACCCGCTATCTCGCCGAGGCCGGTTCGCGTGTGCTCAAAATCATGACCGTGTAGAGCAGATAGGCCACGATACCGAACGGCAAACCAATAACGGATATCCATACCTGGATCGAAAAAATATGTGGGGCGCCTCCAATCGCGCCCTCAAAAAACCCACAGATGCCAAAACCGCCGCCGTCGGGTCTGCACTGCGGCTCAACGAAACTGCCGGCCGCTGGCAGCGCGGCAAAATAAGGGAAACCCGCGAAGATCACTGTGACGACGAGGCCGACCAGTATTCGGCTCACTGTGCGTTTCCAACCCAGTCTTACGGACAGATAACAAAGAGCGAGCCAAATCAACGCAATGAAAAGAAAGATGAGTAGCCCCAGACCGGCCTTTTGCGCATTCATCTCCACAAGCGCCCGGCTAACTGAGATCGCCTTGGCTATGCAGATTTCTTCTTCCCCGACATTGCAGCCCTTGATCTTTGCCAATGCGGCTACGGCGTAGACAGAAATCGTCGGCAGGAACGGCAACAGCGCTAATGAAGTCAATGCGACCTTCCATAGCAATGAGGTACGCATGACGAAGTAGTCCAGTGATTTCGAGGGCGGCGCAACGGTGGAAGAACTCTACCACACCGACTGCCGCCTGTGGGCTTGAGCGCGCCCTTGTGGGAAGCGGCTATGCCAGTATTCTGTGTGATTAATTCCACATGCGAAATGCCAACAGATGGCGGAAGGGGTGAGATTCGAACTCACGAGACCCTTGCAGGTCTGCCAGTTTTCAAGACTGGTGCCTTAAACCACTCGGCCACCCTTCCAATGCAGCAACATCAAGCACTTACCGATATATAATCTGTGAACGCCTTGGCAACCGAGCAGGCATCGGACCCAATTTGGACGCTTCGCCTCATTGTAGCGCAGTTTTCGCAATTGCGCTGGTCACATCCATGACTAGCAACGTCGTGCCGTTCAAAACCTATCTGCCACCGAAACCCCAACGACGGTGCCGCGTTCGGCGGGAAGGATCAGACATCGACCATTGTCCGCAGCGGCGCGGCGAGAAACTCGTTCGGCTCGGGCCGCCTCAGTTATCGCTGCCGTCGTCATAGTTATTTGGGTCAACGGGCAAACTTGTTCCGATGCCGTTGTCGGCATCCGCAGCCTGCCTCGAGCAATCGACGGCGCAGTCGGGGGCACCAATCACTCGATCCTCGGTGCTCGCCGTATGAGCCACTGCCATCATTGCGATGGCCGCAAATGCCGCGATCATGATATAGGCGCGCATTACCGCCTCTCTATCTGACCCGGCCGGTGTATTGGCTAATGTTGTTGCTCGATTCCGCAAGAGCAACTTATCGCCATTGCGAATGATATTTGGGCAGCATGACGGCGCTCAATCGTCCCGGCCGGTCGCCGCTAGGGCAGCCCTAGAACGCATTCGAGGGCGTATCCCATCAAACCCAACCCACCAATTAATAGAACGCCGCCCACAGTCTCCATAACTGCTCGATGCTTGGGATAGCGAGTGGCCATGTATGCAATGGCTGTGCCGAACAGCAAGCTGATCGTGCTCAATCCAGTAATCATCACTGACCTAAAAAATCGATACGGAAAGCAGAACTAATATTTGCTCAGATCAATGTATTGTCGCAGCGCCGGTGTTCGGCATTTGTGCCTCACGTCACACAGCGTCAGCGAGGCTATTTCAGCGTTTGCAATCTGCAGGATCGGCGGCCTTCAACCTTGATCGGCCTACCCCCATACTCGGCCACCCTTCCAATAGCGGTTTCTTCCCATGCACGACATTATCGGCCAATCCTCAATGAAGCCGCGTAGCGTCAATCGCGAATGTGTGGCGTGTCGCTCAAAATAAACGTTTCCCCGCAGCCGCTTGATTTTGCTTGAGATCGGCCGCGTTTTGTCGCAGCAAACGGCGGCGAGATGCGCGATAATATCGGTCACCGCAACGAGGCCGCAAGAACGGCAATAGGGATGGCGATGTTCAAGAGCCGGGCGTTTGGTGTTTCGATGATGGTGATGGGCGTGCTGGCGCTGGTGCCGCAAGCGCGCGCCGACGATTTCTACAAGGGCAAGCTCTTCACCATCGTGGTCGGCTTCTCGCCGGCGGGCGGCTACGACAATTACGCCCGCGTGCTGTCGCGCTATATCGGCAGCCACATTCCTGGCAATCCGACCGTCATCGTGCAGAACATGCCGGGGGCGGGGAGCCTGACGTCGGTGCGCTATCTCAACCTGACCGCACCGAAGGACGGCACCGTCATGGGCATCTTCAATCCGGGCATGGTGACCGAATCCATCGTCCAGCCGGAAAAGATCAATGTCGATTTCCGCAAATATGCCTGGGTCGGCGTCGTCACGCCAGATTACCGGGTTTGCTACAGCTACGGCGACCAGGGGCCGAAAACCTGGGACGAGATGATGCACCGCAAAGAGTTCATCCTCGGCTCGACTGGAAAATCCTCCGGCAACTACATCAACGGCGCGACCTTGCGCTTGGTGTTTCATGCGCCGGTCAAGCAGATCATGGGCTATCCGGGCAGCGCCGAGCAGCGACTGGCCATCGAGCAGGGCGCGCTCGACGGCGATTGCGGCTCCTACAGCAGCATCCCGCTCGAATGGATCGACAAAAAGCTCGTCCACGCGTTCGTCCGCTTCACCCGCAAGCGCGTCGACGAGATCCCCGAGAGCGCCGTCTATATCGGCAGCTTTGCCAAGGGCGACGAGCAGCAACAGCTGCTCAATCTGCTCAACGGCGGCGACGAAGTCGGCCGGCCTTTCATCATGTCGAAGGAGGTGCCGGCGGATCATCTGGCGATCATCCGCAAGGCGTTCGACGACACCATGAAGGATCCGGCGTTCCTCGCCGAGATGGGCAAGCAGCAGCTTCCGGTTCATCCGTTGACCGGCGATGAGGCGGAGAAAATCGTCAACGACCTGGTCGCCGTGCCGCCAGCGATCGTCGCGCAGGCGAAGCCGCTCTACGAATAGCGCCGCCGGTTATTGCGAACGTAGCGAAGCAATCCAGCTCGGCACCGCCGCCTGGATTGCTTCGTCGCTTCGCTCCTCGCAATGACGGCTGGTGCCCCGTTCGCAATGGTCCGTTCACTATGGGCGGCGGCTCGCCGAATTTCGCCACAATGTAACCACGCTAGCCCCCGATACCTTTCCGACGGGTACGGGGACGATGCGGGTTCGTGCGGCAGTGCGGCGGTTTGCGGCGGTCGGCGCTTGCGCCGGCTTGAGCCTTTTGCTCGCCCATTGCAGCAATTCATCGCGGGTCGACGCGCGCTACGGCGTCTCTTCGAGCGAACGTGTGGTTGGTCCCGGCGAGCCGGTGCCCAAGGGCGGCGGCACCTATCGGGTCGGCTCGCCCTATGTGGTCGCCGGCCAGACTTACGTTCCGCAAGACGACCCCAACTATCGCGCCGAAGGGCTGGCGTCGTGGTACGGCGACGATTTCCATGGCCGCTACACCGCCAACGGCGAGATTTTTGACAAGGACGGCATCACCGCCGCCCATACCACCTTGCCGCTGCCGAGCTATGTGCGGGTGACCAACCTGACCAACGGCAAATCGCTGATCGTGCGCGTCAACGACCGCGGCCCGTACGCCCATAACCGCCTCATCGACGTGTCGACGCGGGCGGCGCACCTGCTCGGCTTCTACAATCGCGGCACCGTGCCGGTACGCGTCGAATATGTCGGCCGCGCCCCCGTGGAAGGCTCCGACGACCGCATCCTCGAAGCGACCTTGCGCGACCATGAGCCGGCACCGGCACCGTGGAATTTGCGGCTCGCCTCGACCTCCATCATCCCGCCGTTCCCGCGGCAGCCGCCGCCGGTGGACGGTCCGCGTTTTCTGGGGGCGCCTGCCACCACAGCATCGTCCGGTCCGCCAAGGGCGGCCGCCATGTCGTTTGCCGCGACGCCGTCTAGCGCCGACGGCGTCGATCTTTTGAACGGCCGCGGGCTTTATTGATCCGCGCTCACGCCTGACCCGGCGAGACCCGCTCAATTTGCCGCATCGACAGGCTTGCGCGTGCCCTATTGTGCGCGACATGGTCGGGTGCAATTGAGGTGCCTGGTGGAGGTCGACGCGTGCGGCGTCTTTTTTTATCTTTGCTGCCGGGGAGGGGCGTGCGGATCGTCGCCGCTGCGCTCCTCGCCGCCGCCATGGCCGCGGGCCTTTACGCCGCCCACGCCGCGCCGGCCGCGATGGCGACCAAGAAGGACGAGGCGTTCCAGACCAGCATTCCCGCCGCCGTCGTGCTCGACCCCGACAGCAATAGCCTCTTGTTCGACAAAAACGGCGATCAGCTGGTGGCGCCGGCGAGCCTCGCCAAGCTCATGACGTTGGAATACGTGTTCAACGAGATCAAGCAGGGCCGGCTCAAGCTCGACGACACCTTCAAGATCAGCGAGAACGCCTGGCGCAAAGGCGGCGCGCCGTCCCACGGCTCGACCATGTTTGCCGCCATCCACAGCGACGTCAAAGTCGACGATCTCATCCACGGCATTATCGTGGACTCTGCCAACGATGCCTGCATCGCCATAGCCGAAGGGATGGCCGGCAACGAGACTGCGTTCGGCGCGCTTCTGACCAAGCGCGCGCGCGAGATCGGCCTGGAAAAATCGACCTTCACCAATGCCGAAGGATTTCCCGATCCCAATCTGCGCGTCACCGCGCGCGAGATGGCGCAACTCGCCCGCTACATCATGCAAACCTATCCGGATTTCTTTCCCTATTTTGCCGAGCGCGAGTTCACCTGGAACAATATCCGCCAGCAGAACCGCAATCCGCTGCTCGGCATGGGGATCGGCGCCGACGGCATGAAGACCGGCGAAACCGCGGAAGCCGGCTTCAACCTTGTTGGCACGGCGGTGCAGGACAATTTCCGCCTCATCGTCGTGGTCACCGGCGCAAAGTCCGACAAGGAGCGCGGCGACGAAGCGAAAAAAATGCTCGAAATGGGCTTTCACGGTTTTGAGGCGAAGGTGCTGTTCGCCGAAGGCCAGAATATCGGCGGCGCCAAGGTCTTTGGCGGGGACCGCAGCTACGTGCCGCTGCTCGCGCCCGGCATCGTCAAGGTGATGATGCCGCGCAACAGCAACGAGCGGCTGCTGGCGCGCATCGTCTATACCGGCCCGGTGCCGGCGCCGATCACCAAAGGCCAGCCGATCGGCAAGCTGATGGTTTGGCGCGGCGACAACCTGGCGCTCGAAGTGCCGCTGACCGCGGCCGAAGACGTCGGCCCGGGCAGCATGTCGCAACGCGCCATGGATGGCGCCACCGAGCTGATGATCGGGCTGTTCAAGGCCGGCGTGAATAAGCTGTGAGCTTTGCCGTTTTTTGCCCGGATTTCGTGCGCACCGTGCGCGGCGGGCCTATATAGCGCTTGATTGGCGCGATTATGCTTCATTTCATATGTGCAAGAATACGCGTAAACTACTGATCCGGAATGTATAGCACGGCGTTTGAACGCCGACCGCGGCACCCAAACGGCTGAAGATGCAGGGCAAGTTCATCACGTTCGAAGGCGGCGAGGGCACCGGCAAGTCGACGCAAGCCGGACTGCTGGCGAATAAGCTCGAGTCCCTGGGCTTGAGCGTTCTCCTGACCCGCGAGCCGGGTGGCTCGCCGGGCGCTGAGATCATTCGCCACGTGCTGCTCTCGGGCGCGGCAAAGCCCCTTGGCGCGGATGCCGAAGCCATGCTGTTTGCGGCGGCGCGCGAAGACCATGTCCGCTGCACCATCGCGCCGGCGCTTGCCGCCGGCAAATGGGTGGTGTGCGACCGCTTCGCCGATTCCACCCGCGTCTATCAGGGCGCGCTCGGCCAGGTCGACCGGCGGCTGATCAAAGGACTCGAACGGGTGTCCATCGGCGACCTTTCGCCCGACCTCACGCTCATCCTCGACGTGCCCGTCGATGTGGCGCTCGAGCGCCGGGCGCTGCGCCGCGGTGCCGCTGCGCCCGACCGGTTCGAGGCCGAAAACGTCGAATTTCACGAAAAGCTCCGCGCGGCATTCCGCGCGCTTGCCGTCGACGAGCCGGAGCGTTGCGTCATCATCGATGCCAGCGTGCCGCGGGTGCAGGTCGCCAAAGACATTTGGGACACCGTGCAGGCCAAGCTCGAGCCGGCCACCGCGCCGCTCGAACTGCAAGAGCCCGCGCCTGAAAACCTGGTCTCATAAAACCGTGAGCCCGCAGGCCAGCGAAGACGCCGAAACGCCGCATCCGCGCACGACCGACGTGTTGTTCGGCCACGCTCACGCCGAGGCCGCATTGCTTGCCGCCTATCGCGGCGGCCGCATTCCCCATGCCTTCCTGATCGCCGGGCCAAAGGGCATCGGCAAGGCGACGCTGGCCTACCGGCTGGCGCGCTTCGTGCTGGCGCATCCCGACCCGGCGGCGCCCGCGGTCGCAAAGGCTGCGTCGCTCGCCATCGATCCGGGGCATCCGGTGGCGCGCCGGATCGCGGCGCAGGCCCAGGGCGACCTCCTCATCCTCGAGCGTACCCCGAACGAAAAGGGCGCCTTGCGCCAGCACATCGCGGTCGACGACGTGCGCCGCAGCGTGGCGTTTTTCGGCTCGACGGCAGGCGAGGGCGGCTGGCGCGTCGCCATCGTCGATGCCGTCGACGAGCTCAACCGGTTTGGCGCCAATGCGTTGCTCAAAATTCTGGAGGAGCCGCCGCAGCGCGCGCTGTTGCTCTTGGTGAGTCATTCCGCGGCGCGGGTGCTGGCGACATTGCGCTCGCGCTGTCGCATCGTCACGTTGCGGCCCCTGATCGAGACCGATGTCGCGGCGGCGGTCGCGGTCGCGACCGGCTCGCCTGCGACCGATCCCGAAGTCGTCGCCGCCGCGTCTGCCGCCGACGGCAGCGTCGCCCGCGCCTTGGCGTTGCTCGACGGCGATGCGCTGGCATTGCGCCAACGGGCGCTCGATCTCCTCGACAAATTGCCGGCGCTCGATGCCGGCGCGCTCCACGCGCTCGGCGAGGCGATCGCCGGCACCGATCCGCAGCCGCTGGCCGCGTTCCTCGACACCATCAATGCCTGGCTGTCGCTCCGCCTCGACCGCCACCGCGGCGAGCTCGGCCGGCTGGCGCGGCTCGCCGACGCCTCCGAGCGCATCAATGCGGCGGCGCGCGACGCCGAAACCTACAATCTCGAGCGCAAGCCGCTGGTGTTCGGCGTCTTCGGCTTGCTTGCCGAGGCCACGCGCGGTTGATACCTACTGTCCAGTCATGGCCGGGCTTGTCCCGGCCATCCACGTCTTTTGAGCCGCAACAATGACCAAGAAATCAAAATCGAAGCGTCGCCGGGTAAGGCGCAACAAGCGACCTAGCGCGAAGCAAGTCTCTCTTGCCGAGAAGAAGCGCAGGACGACGAAGACGGTTACTTCGACCGTGAAGAAGCAAAAGTCCGCGAAGAGGACAGCATCCAAATCTGTCGGAAAAAAACGTAAGCCGATAAAGAAGCGCAAGCTGACTAGAAATACCAAGACGCCTCCCAAGAAAACACCTCCCAAGAAGACACCTCCCAAGAAGACACCTCCCAAGAAGACACCTCCCAAGAAGACACCTCCCAAGAAGACACCTCCCAAGAAGACACCACAAGAACGAAAGTCATCGCCTGAGAAGGGCAAGCCCTATTACATCACCACCGCGATCGCGTACCCCAACGGCTCACCGCATATCGGCCACGCTTACGAACTGATCGCGACCGACGCCATCGCCCGTTTCATGTGGCTCGATGGCCGCGACGTGTTCTTCCTCACCGGCACCGACGAGCACGGCATCAAGATGCTGCAGACGGCGGTCAAGGAGAACATCACGCCGCGCGAACTGGTTGAGCGCAACGTGCCGCGCTTCCAGGCCATGGCCAAGGCGCTCAACGCCTCGAACGATGCTTTCATTCGCACCACCGAGCCGCGCCACTTTCGTTCGTCGGAGGCAATCTGGGAGCGCATGCAGGCGGCAGGCGATATCTATTTGGACAAATACGCCGGCTGGTACTCGGTGCGCGACGAGGCCTATTACGACGAGAGCGAAACTCGGCTGGACGAGAACGGCCGGCGCCTCGGTCCGCAGGACACGCCGGTCGAATGGGTCGAGGAGGAGAGTTATTTCTTCAAGCTCTCCGCCTTCACCGGCCGGCTGCTCGATCTCTATAAGCGCGTGCCCGATTTCGTGTTGCCGCGCGAGCGCATGAACGAAGTCACAAGCTTCGTGCGCGGCGGCCTGAAGGATTTGTCGTTGTCGCGCACCACCTTCGATTGGGGCATCAAGGTGCCGGAAAACCCGGCGCACGTCATGTACGTTTGGGTCGATGCGCTGACCAACTACATCACCGCCGTCGGTTATCCCGACACCGACAGCGCGATGTTCAAGAAATACTGGCCGGCCGATCTGCACGTCATCGGCAAGGACATCGTGCGCTTCCACGCGGTATATTGGCCGGCATTCCTGATCTCAGCAGGCATCGAGGTGCCGCGCCGCATTTTCTCCCACGGCTTTCTGTTCAACCGCGGTGAAAAAATGTCGAAATCGGTCGGCAACGTGATCGATCCGTTTGATCTCGCCAAGGCATACGGCGTCGACTCGCTGCGCTATTTTCTGTTGCGAGCCGTGCCGTTCGGACAGGACGGCAACTATAGCCATGAAGCCATTGTGACACGCACCAATGCGGATCTGGCGAACGATCTAGGTAACCTCGCACAGCGCTCGTTGACTATGGTGGCGCGCAACTTCGGAGGCGTCTTGCCGACGCCTGGCCTATTCAGCCAAGCCGATAATATCGTGCTCAGTGCCGCCGACGACATGATTGAGTCGGTGCGCCACGATATGGAAACTCAGCAGCTGCATATGGTGCTGACCTTCGTTTGGACAGTGATTGCCCTTGCCAACCAATACTTCACTGAGCAAGCACCCTGGGCACTGGCGAAGACCGATCCGACGCGACAGGGCACTGTGCTCTACGTGACGGCGGAGGTGCTACGGCAAGTGGGCATTCTTACCCAACCGTTCATGCCAACTTCGGCTGGAAAGCTGCTGGACCTTCTGGGTATTCCTGCAAACGAGCGATTCTTTGATCGCCTTGGCTCAGCGGACAAGCGAATTGCAGCCGGTACCGTGCTGCCAGCGCCCAGCCCTGTTTTCCCGCGTTATGTCGAGCCCAGCGAAAAAGCGGCACAGTGACCATGCTGATCGACAGCCATTGCCATCTCGATTTTCCGGATTTTGCCGCCGAGCTTGACGGCGTGATTTTGCGCGCCCGCGAGGCCGGCATCGCCCGCCTGGTCACCATCTCGACCCGGGTTGCGCGCCATGCCCAGGTGCTGGCGATCGCCGAGCGCTTTCCCGACGTGTTTTGCTCGGTCGGCACCCATCCGCACTATGCCCATGAGGAATTGCACGTGACGGCGGGCGATCTTGTCGCCCGCACCCGGCATGCCAAAATCGTGGCGATCGGCGAGGCCGGTCTCGACTACCACTACGACAACTCACCGCGCGACGCGCAGGAGCGTGGCTTTCGCAATCATATCGCCGCGGCGCGCGAAACCGGGCTGCCGCTGGTGATCCATTCGCGCGATGCCGACGACGACATGGCGCGCATTCTGGAAGAGGAAACGGGGAAGGGCGCCTTCCCCGCCGTGCTGCATTGTTTTACCGGCGGTCCCGACCTCGCCCGCCGAGCCATCGCGCTCGGGCATTTCATCTCGTTTACCGGCATTTTGACGTTCAAGAATTCGACTGCGCTGCGCGACATCGCCGCCTCGTTGCCGGCCGACCGTATCCTGGTCGAGACCGATGCGCCTTATCTGGCGCCCGGCAAGCATCGTGGCAAACGCAACGAGCCGGCGTTTGTGATCGACACCGCCAATGTGCTGGCCGAAGCCCGCGGCGTCTCGTTCGACGCCATCGCGCGGCAGACCACCGATAATTTCTTCCGCCTGTTCGGCAAGGTGCCGCGGCCGGCGCAAGCGGCGGCATGACGCAGAAATTCACCATTTTGGGCTGCGGCTCATCGGGCGGCGTGCCGCGGCCGGCTTTGGGCTGGGGTGCCTGCGATCCCAACAATCCGAAAAACCGGCGCCGGCGCACCTCGCTCCTGGTCGAGCGGCGCGACGGAGATGGCGTCACCCGGATCTTGGTCGATACCTCGCCCGACCTGCGCGAGCAGCTTCTGGATGCCGAGGTCGATTGGCTCGACGCCGTGCTCTACACCCACGAGCACGCCGACCACACCCACGGCGTCGACGATCTGCGCGCGCTCTACATCAAGCAGCGCCGCCCGATCGACGTCTACCTTGACGACTATACGTCGAAGTCGATGCACACCCGCTTCGACTATTGCTTCCGCGCGCCGCCCGGCAGCGAATATCCGCCGATCGTGCGCGAGCACCGTTTGACCGCCGGCGAGCCGGTCACCGTGGCAGGGAAGGGCGGTCCCCTCACCGCGCTGCCGATCCTGCAACAGCACGGTGACATCGCTTCGTTCGGATTCCGCTTCGGCAGCCTCGCCTATTCGTGCGACCTGTCCGGCATGCCGCCGGAAAGCGCTGCGGCGTTGACCGGCCTGGACGTCTGGATCGTCGACGCGCTGCGCTACCGGCCGCACCCGAGCCATTTCTCGCTCGACGACGCGCTGCAATGGATCGCCCGCCTGAAACCGCGGCGCGCCATTTTGACCAACCTGCACGCCGATCTCGACTACGAGGAGCTCTACGAAAAGCTGCCGGCCAATGTTGAACCGGCCTATGACGGTATTACGGTGGAGATTGCCGCAAACCCTTGATGGAAATCCTTGGTATTCAGGTCTTAATGAAGATATTCCATAATATGTCTTATGCGAATCAGGCATTGAGGAGCCGGATTGACCGGCCCTGGCAACTCCCTGCTTCGTCTCACCAAATCCCCGGTAGCACCCGCCAGCGCACCCGGGCGGCGTAGTCGCGGTAGCCCGGCAGTTCGGCCTGCAGCACGCGGTCTTCGGTGATCGCGCGGTACAGCAGGAACGGCAGGCTGAGCAAGATCAACAGCGCGGTCGCCAGCCACGAGCCGAGTGCGACGCCGCTCGCCACGATGATGACGATGCCGGCGAGATAGCCCGGGTGGCGTATCCAGCGATAAGGCCCGGTGGCGACCACGTACTGGCCGCGGTCGGACTGGATGCGCACCACCGACGAGAAGAACCGGTTGACCAGCATGGCCCACAGCGCCAGCCCGTAGCCGGCCGCGACGGCGACGAGACCCAGCGCCTGCAACCAAGCCGGCACGGTATCGCTCCAATGGAAACGGCCGCGGTCCAGCCCGGCGACGATCCAATGCAGAAGGAGGACCAGGGTGAACAGGCGCAGTCCCAGCGGCGGCCGTTGGCCGCCCGGACGCATTCGCTCACGCAACAGTCCGGGATCGAGGAAGGCGAACGAGGCCACCATCACGGCGGCGAAAATCGCCACATAGACCCAGAAGCCCGGGATTTCGACGGTGCCAGCCGCGGCGAATAGGGCGACCGCGTTGAGCACGACGAACAGCGCCGCCTGGATATAGGCCGAAACAGGCATGGCCAACTCCCGCTGCCGGACCGCGCGCCGGTGACGGCCGGCACGGAACCAAGGTCGTCATGGCAGCGTTGATTGGCAAGCCCGCCCCGGCTGCACCGCCTGGGCGGCTGCAGCCGTTTATTCCGCCACATTCCGCAAGGTGATGCCGTGAACAACAACAAAGTCCGAGCCCTCGACACGCGGCGCAAGGTCAGCCCTGCCCTCGATACGCCGACCGATTTGTCCGACGACGCCGTGCGCGAGCTCTCGGCCAAGCTCAACGAGATCCTGGCCGATGCCTTCGCGCTCTATCTGAAGACCAAGAACTTCCATTGGCATGTCAGCGGTCCGCATTTCCGCGATTACCATTTGCTGCTCGACGAGCAATCCGAGCAGATTTTTGCCACCACCGACGACATTGCCGAGCGCGTGCGCAAGATCGGCGGCACCACGCTGCGCTCCATCGGTCAAATTTCGAAATTGCAGACAATCAAGGACAACGACGAGAGTTTTGTCCCGGCCCACGACATGCTGCGCGAGCTGATGAACGACAACAAGCACATCGCCGCCGCGATGCGCGAATGCCATGCGCTCTGCGACAAGCACGACGACGCGGCGACCGCGGGCCTTCTGGAAAATTTTATCGACGGCACCGAGCGGCGCACCTGGTTCCTGTTCGAGGCGAGCCGTGGGGCTGCCGACAATGCGCGGCGGTAAGCGCGGCCTGTGAATAACGCGCGGCCCGCAAGGTCGCGGCGGTTTTTCGGCTCTGATAGGGTCCGCACCTGGCGTGCGAGACCCTATCAGGATTCTTGTGATGACCCCTTCCCGCGATATCGACCGCCTGCTCGCGATCATGGCGGCATTGCGCACGCCCAACACCGGCTGTCCGTGGGACCTGGAGCAGAATTTCGCGACCATCGCGCCCTATACGCTCGAAGAGGCTTATGAGGTCGCCGACGCCATCGCCCGCAACGACCTGACCGATCTCAAGGAGGAATTGGGGGATCTCCTGCTCCAAGTGGTCTTCCACGCGCGCATGGCCGAAGAACTGGGCGCGTTCGATTTCGGCGACGTGGTCGAGGCGATTGCTGCAAAGCTCATCCGCCGGCACCCGCATGTGTTTGGTGACGAGGGCTCGCAGACCGCACAGGCCGTCGAAGGTCTGTGGGAGCGCATCAAGGCGCAAGAAAAGCAGGAGAAGGCCGCGCGCGGCGGCGCGGAGAAAGCCGGCGCGTTGGCCGGTGTGCCGGTGGGTCTACCCGCCCTCACGCGAGCGCTAAAGCTGCAGGACAAGGCCAGCAAAGTCGGCTTCGACTGGAACGATCCGCGCGCGGTGCTCGACAAAATCCGCGAGGAAGCCGACGAGATCGAAGCCGCGCTCGACGGCGACGCGACTGCCGCCGCGGGCGAAGTCGGCGATCTTCTGTTCGCCGCCGTCAATCTCGCGCGCCATCTGCGCGCCGACCCGGAAGCGGTATTGCGGGGGACCAACCGGAAATTCGAACGCCGCTTCGCCGCGATCGAGCACGCATTGGCCGTGGACGGGAAAAAACCGCAGGACGCGACGCTCGCCGAAATGGACGCGCTGTGGGACGAAGCCAAGGCGCGGGAATGATCACTGCGCTCCGGCCGCGCGCAGGTACTGCGGATCGACGAATTGCTGCGGCGCCGGCAGCGGCGGCTTGATGGTTCCGCCCTCCCCCATAAAGGCGATGACTTGGGCGAGACCGCCGAGATCGATTTCGGCGTGTTGTGGCAGCACGCCGCGATCGGGATCGAGGTAGAGCGCAAGCGTAGCGCGGGCGATGTCGTCGGAAGCGCCGGTGAGCGCGACGATGGCCTTAACCGCATCGTCGCGACGGGCGGGGTCGTGAATGAAGCGGAATGCGTCGGCGAGCGCGCTGACGAAGCCGATTACCGCCGGAGCATGGGTCTCGGCAAAATCGCGCCGCGCCGCGATCACCTCGAACTGGAACGAGGCGACGGCCTCGGTCGAAAGTCCGAGCCGGCTATAACCGTCCTTGACCGCGATCAGATCGTCCGGCTGGCCGAGCGGAACGGCGTCGCATTCCCCACTTTTGAGACACTCGGCGCGCGCCGGTGAGCCGACCAATTCCTTCACGCGGTAGTCGGCTTGGCCGAGCCCCTTGAGCGCGAGGAGTTTTCGCAAGGAAATAGAAATTGTATCGATCGGTAGCGACAGCCCGATGAGCTTGCCCTTCAGGTCGGCAAAATCCTTGATCTGCGGCTTGGCGATCAGGCTGTAGATCGGGTTGGCGGTGGTGCCGGCAATGGCGACGGCCGGCGAGCCGGCAAGCGCCGCCTGGATCAGATAAGGCGTCGCGGTTTGCGTCACGTCGACCTCGCCGCGGTCGAGCGCCGCGACCATGTTGCCGGTGCCGCCGGGGATTTGCACGACCTCGACCGCGATGTTCTCGCGTGCGAAAAATCCCTGTCGCTCGGCAACGTAAAGATAGAGCGCGCTGACGGCGTGCACGGTCGAGGGGATTTGCCCGAAGCGCAGCGTGGCCGATTCCGCGTGGGCCGATGAAAAACCGGCGAGCGCGATGAAGATGGCGAGCGTACGAAATGTCATCGGCCCCTCCCTCGCCCTACGGTTTGATGAGGCCGGCGCTGCGCGGCAGCCACAACGCGATTTCCGGGAAGAACGTCACCAGCACGACGACCAGCAGCATCATCACGATGAACGGCGGCACCTCGCGGAAAATCTCCGCAAGCGGCGTCCCGGTCAACCCGCTCATGACGAAGAGCAAGAGGCCGTGCGGCGGCAAGGTCAGCCCGACCATCATGTTGAGCACCACGACGATGCCGAAGTGGATGAGATCGATGCCGAGGTTTTGCGCGATGGGCACCAAGAGCGGCACGATCACAAGCAGGATCGTCACTTCGTCGAGCACGATGGCGAGGAACAGCATCAGCACGTCGACGCACAGCAGGAATTTGGTCGGCGACAGGTCCCAGGCAACGAAGGTCGAGTGAATGAGCTGCGGCACGCCCTCGTTGGCCACCGCATAGTTGAAGATGAAGGCGCCGGACATGATCAGCGCGATCATGGCGGTGGTCCGTACCGTATCGGAAATCACTGTGAGCAACTGCCGCATCCGCAAAGTGCGATAGACGATGACGGCGAGCAGCAACGCGTAGCTCGCCGCGATGGCGGCCGCCTCGGTCGGCGTGGTCACGCCCGAATAGATCAAACCGAGCAGGATTGCGGGCAGCGCCATCGCCGGCAGGGCGCGTACGAAAATGACCGGCATTTGCGACCAGGGCGTCCGCGGCTCGCGCGGAAAGGCGCGCCGGTGGGCGACGACGGCGATGACGATGATCATTCCTAGCGCCATGATGGCGGCGGGAACCAGACCGCCCATGAACATGGCGCCGACGGACGCATTGGCGATCAGCGCGTAGAAGATCATCGGGATCGAGGTCGGCATCAGCGGCCCGAGCGTCGCCGAAACGACCGAGGTCGCCGCCGCAAAGCCGCGCGGATAGCGGCCGTTCTTCGCCATCATGCGCGCCACGATCAGGCCGGGGCCGGAGGCATCGGCCACCGCGCTGCCGCTCATGCCGGAAAAGATCAGGTTGGTAACCACGTTCACTTGCGCGAGGCCGCCGGGCAGGTGGCCGACCATCGCCGAACCAAACCTCAGCAGGCGCTCGATAACGCCGCTCGCGTTCATGATGTTGGCGACGAAGATGAACATCGGCACGGCGATCAACAGATAGCTGTTGTAGAGCCCGTTCATCGTCTGATCGACGACGAGGCCTGTGTCCTGGTGGGTCGCAACCAGATAGACGAAGCCGGCGCTCAGCATGGCGAGGCCGAGCGGCGCTCCGAGCACCGCCGCGAGCGTGAACACGCCGAGCAGGACCCAAAGACCTTGCGACACCCCTCCCCCTTTATTGCCTTGCTAGATCTGGCCGTGCCAGTGCGGCCCGAGAAGTCTTGCGGCACTCGCGGTTGAACGGACGATCACCGCGACAAGAAATATGCCGAAGCACGAATAGACGACGTCCAGCGGCAGATTGAGCACCGGCGTGTGCTCGCGCCAGAGAAAGCCGATGTAATCGAGCGATCCCGGCAGCGCCCAGGCAAAAATGCCGCCGACCAGGACGGCGCGCGCCAGCGCAGTATAGCGCTGCGCCTTAGCAGGCAGCAGCCGGTAAACCAGATCGAAGGTGATCTGCTCCCTGTCGCGCACCAGAAACGCGTTGGCCCAGAAGATGATCCAGATGAACAGGATCACCAAAACTTCGTCGGCCCAGACCGCTTCGTCGTGCTCGAAATAGCGGGTGAAGATCTTGTAGTTGAAGATGACGAACACGGCGGCGAACATGGCGCAGGCGATCCAGTCGGCCAGTTGCCAGAGTTTTGCTAAGATCGCCGGAGCTGGCCCCTCATCCTGTTCGCCCGCCATAGTCGCCTCAAGCCTTGAGCACGCGCTGCAGACCAGCGGAGTCCCAGGCCTTGGCGAGATCGGACTCGGCATAGACGCGATCGGCCGAGGCGCGGAACGGCGCCAGATCGACGGCGTCCACCGAAAGCCCGCGATCCTTGAGCGCCGCCACGATGGCCTTTTCGTCGGCGAGCCTTAAGTCGCTGCCGGCCTTGGCGGTCTTGCGTGCCGCCGCGTCGAGCGCGTTGCGCTGGTCGGGGTTGAGCTTGTCCCAAACCGGCTTGGCAATGGCGAAGAACACCGGCTGCACCATGTGCGCGGTGAGCACGATCTGCTCGGAGACTTCGTAGAATTTTGCCGCGTTGAGAATCGACAGCGGGTTTTCCTGGCCGTCCACCGTGCCGGTTTTCATGGCGAGATAGACTTCGGGCATGCCGAGCGGCACCGGCGTCACGCCGAGCGTCCGGCCGAGCAGCAGCCATTCCGGCCCCGCCGGCATGCGCATCTTGATGCCGGCGAGATCTGTCGGCGCCGTGACGGCGCGCTTCTGCCGCAGACTGACCTGGCGCGTGCCGAGGTAGTGCGTCGCCAGAATAACGATGCCCATTTTCTCCGCGACCGTCTTGCGGAAATCCTCGCCGATGGCGCCGTCGAAGACGCGAAACAGCTGCTCGTAGTCGCGCAGCAGATAGCCGCGGTTGAAATAGCCAAGCTCGGCGATCTGCTGCGCCACCTCGAAGGTCGTCATCGTGCTCATTTCGAGATTGCCGCGCTGCAGCGCGGGGACCTCGGTGCCCTGCTTGAACAGGGTCGACGCCGGATGCACGCTGACATCGAGGCCGACGGACGCGGCATCCACATCCGCCTTGAGCTGTTCGAGCGCCTTGGCGAGGAAATCGGACGGCGGCGCCGCGGTCGAGATGCGGATTTGCGTCGGCGCTTGCGCGTGCGCCCGGCCGTATACACCGGCGAACGCGGTAGCGGCGGCCCCGGCAATGAGTTTTCTACGCGTCGTCATGGCACTGCCTCTTCCCGGATGAATCGTCAATGTCCGGCGCGGGCAAATTTCGCCCGCACGGCATCGGCCCGATCCGCAGCCGCGCGGACCGTCATGGCGAGGCGGCCGGAGTTTTCGTCCATCGCCTTGTGCAGCACCTCGGTGTGGCGATGCAGCCAGCTCACGCCGGCGCCGTCGGCCGGATCGATCTGGAGCTCGATCAGCACCCGGCCGGCGCCGAGCCGGTCTTCGATTGCCGCGGCAAGGGCATCAATGCCCTCCCCCGTAATCGCAGAAACCAGCGCTGGCCTTTGCTCAGGCGGCCGGCGCTCGGCGATATTTTGCAGCCGCGCCCGTTCGTCGGCGTCGAGCCGGTCGATCTTGTTCCACACCTCGATCAGCGTCTGCTTGTCGTTCGGATTGTTGGTTGGATCGATGCCGAGCTGGCGCAGGATCTTTTCGACGTCTTCCAGCTGCGCCTCGGCGTCGTCGTGGGCGACGTCGCGCACATGCAGGATCACATCCGCCTCGATGACTTCTTCGAGCGTGGCGCGGAACGCGGCGATCAACATGGTCGGCAGGTCGGAAATGAACCCGACCGTGTCGGAAAGGATGATGCGGGAACCGTGCGGCAGGTCCACCGCGCGCAAGGTCGGATCCAGCGTCGCGAACAGCATGTCGGCCGACAGCACGTTGGCCCGCGTCATGCGGTTGAACAGCGTCGACTTGCCGGCATTGGTGTAGCCGACCAGGGCGACGATCGGATAGGGCACGCGCTTTCGGCTGTCGCGATGCAGCGAGCGGGTGCGTTTGACCTTTTCCAGCTCGGTCTCGATCTTGGCGAGACGCTCGTCAATGAGACGACGATCGGCCTCGAGCTGGGTTTCGCCCGGGCCGCCGAGAAAGCCGTAGCCGCCGCGCTGGCGCTCCAGATGCGTCCAGGTGCGCACCAGCCGGCCCTTCTGATAAGTCAGGTGCGCATGTTCGACCTGCAGCGCGCCCTCGCGAGTGCGCGCGCGGCGGCCGAAGATCTCCAGGATCAGCCCGGTGCGATCAATGACCTTGGCGTTCCAGGCCTTTTCCAGATTGCGTTGCTGCACCGGCG